>Ga0209726_10000592_pt1 | contig 66351 bp, 60 predicted proteins | sample Subgrocontami54m_FD_187453 | JGI IMG/M metagenome (GOLD analysis project Ga0209726, IMG submission 187453) | Subsurface groundwater microbial communities from S. Glens Falls, New York, USA - GMW46 contaminated, 5.4 m (SPAdes) (version 3) | ecosystem: Environmental > Aquatic > Deep subsurface >...
CTCGCCCCGCTTGTCGAGCTTGCGTTCCACGGAATAGGAAACCATGGTCGAGATGACCGGGGAGGGACCGGGGATGAGGCCGACGAAAAAGCCGATGAACGAGCCCCGGACCATAGGCCAGAGCGAGCGCTTCCATTCCACCAACGTTGGCCAGAGTTCACGGAAACGGACTTTTTGCAGTTGCACCTTCCCCATCGTTCGTTCGGCGGTGACCAGCACCTCGGAGATACCGAATAGCCCCATGGCGACGGGGAGGAAATCGATCCCCTGGGCCAGCAGGGGCTGATGGAAGGTGTAGCGCATATACCCGGCGACCGTCTCCATGCCGACCGTGCCGAGGGCGAGACCGAGGGCGATCATCAACAGCGATTTGAGCAGATTCCCCCCGGTGAGTCTCGACATGATCACGAGTCCGACCAGTGCGACGGCCAGATACTCCGCGGGCCCGAACTTGAGGGCCGCCATAGCCAGCGTGGGGGCGAGGAAGCTGAGGCCGATCAGGCTGATCGTTCCGGCGACGAAGGAGCCGACTGCGGCGACCGCGAGCGCGGCCCCGGCGCGACCCCGGCGGGCCATCTGGTAGCCTTCGATCACCGTGATGACGGAGGCGGCCTCCCCGGGGATGTTGAGCAATATGGAGGTGGTCGAGCCGCCGTACATCGCACCGAAGTAAATGCCGGCGAAGAGGATCATGCCGGCGACCGGATCGAATCCGTAAGTCAGCGAAAGCAGGAGCGCCATCGCACCCAGGGGGCCGAGGCCCGGCAGGATGCCGACGATGGTTCCGATCACCGCCCCCAGAAACCCGAACAGCAGGTTCATGGGCGTCAATGCCACCGAAAAGCCGTGAATGAGTCCGCTAAACAGGTCCATGCCTTGTCTGCCTAACCAAGAATCTCTTCAAGTATCCCCAGCGGCAGGGCAACCTTGAGCCAGACAACGAACGCTATGTACGAGATGCAAGCGATGACGGCTGCCATCGCCAGCGTGGAAATCCACCTGCGGTAGCCGAAGATACGGATCGCAAGCGCGAGAAAGGCGCCGATGGCGAGCGGAAAGCCTAGCGGTTTGAGAACGAAGGCGTAGCCGATCAACAGCGCTGTCAACTGGACGGTCTTAGCTACGTTGCGTTCCTCCGGTGCGGTTGGTGCCTCGCCGGGAAGCGCGGAAGCCGCCGGATCCTTGCTTCGCATCCGGGGCACGATTTCCTGGAGCAGGCACCCTAGCGCCGTCGCAATAAGAAGTATGCCGATGATCATCGGAAAAAGGCCGGGGCCCGGATAGGCAAGGCTGCCCTGCGGCATATTCATGGCCATGGCCTCGTAGACCAGGCCGAGCGCAAGCATCAATCCCGCAAATACTGTTGAACCGATGTTCACGTGAGTACCTCTCTTGCTGAAAGCGGAGGCCCCAAACAAAACGCGCGGCTATGTATCTTCGTTCGAAGATACCGTTGCTGCGGCATGCAAGGGAGTGCCTTCACCCGTAAACCCGCAAGAGGGAAAGACCGGAATGGCCTTCCCCGCTTGCGCCGACGCTATTTCTTGGGGGTAGCGGCGTCCGGTGATTTCCCGTATTTGTCCCAGAGGGGTCTATAGATCGTGTCCAGCGACTTCATATAAGCGGTGTATTCTTCCGGTCCCTGGTAATCGTAGGGAAAGGCGGTCTTCAGCGCGTTTGCCTTGAACTCCTCCGTACTCATCACCTGTTTGACGGCGTTCGCAAACGTGTCGATGACGGCCTTGGGCGTGTTCTTGGGCATGGCGAATCCCCGCGACGAGCCGCTGGTGAAGTTGTATCCCAACTCCTTGAAGGTGGGAACATCGGGAACGATCGGCGAACGTTTGTCGGACATGATCGCCAGAGCCCGCAGCTTGCCCGCCCGCATCTGCGAATAGACGATGCCGAGGTTATTGGAGGTGGCGTCGACGTGGCCGGCCAGGGCGGCTTGCCAGGAAGGGCCGTCTCCGGCGAAGGGGACGATATTGAATTTGATCTGCGCCGCGCCTTCGAACTGGTGCATTGCAAACCAGTCGTCGCCGGGGGCGGAGGCCACGCCTACGCTTAACGCACCGGGTTTCTCCTTCGCCGCCTTGATCACGTCGGCTATCGTCTTATAGGGGCTTTCCGCCCGGACCACAAGAACCCCGGGGTCCGTGACCACGTTGGCGACAAAGGCGAGGTCGGAGACTTTGTAGCTGGTTTCCCGGACGTACGGATTGATCGGAATCATCGGGGTGCAGGAGACGAACACCGTGTATCCGTCGGCTTTGGCCGTGGCCAGTTCGGTGGCGGCGATGTCGCTGCCGGCCCCGGGTTTGTATACCGGGACTAAAGTGGTCTTCAGCAGCTTCTCCAATTGCGCACGGACCATGGAGAGCATCACATCGCTCCCCCCGCCTGGCGCAAAGCCCATCAGCGTGGTGACAGGCTTCTTGGGATAGTCAGATGCCGACGATATTCCCTGCGCAAAGGCGTTCGTCGCGAGAGTAACGGTTAGAAACGCGGCAATCGCACATCCGGTTCTTCTAAACATAAACATTCCTCCTTGCTGCTTGGGTTAACGTGAAAAAAATCTTTCGTACCAACAAAAAGTGGGGCCGCTATCCTGCGGGCGGTAGTTAGTCAGTTCAGGTGTTCGATGGTGCGCAGATACGCCTCGTGCGAGGGCTGCAGATGACGCGCGCACAGGGCGACGAGCCGGGCGCGATCGCCCTTGCGCAAAGCGCGCAGAATCTGCTCGTGCTCGACGCGCGCCTGTTCGAGGTATTGTTCGGTGACCAGGGTGGTAAGGCGCACCGGGTGCGTGCGCCGCGCAAAATCGGCGATGGCTTCGACCAGCGCATCGTTGCCGCAGAGCCCGAATACCGCAGCGTGAAAGGCGAGGTTGGCCCGAAACACCGCACGCACGTCCTTTGCCTTGACCGCGGCGGCATGCTCGCGCTGGATCTTTTCGATGGGCGCGAGCAGGCTCGCTTCGACCGGCAGCGGAATCAGCCTGGCGCAGTTGGTCTCGAGGATCTCGCGCACGGCGTAGAGTTCGGTGGCTTCCTTCGCGGTGAGGGCGCGCACCTGCGCGCCGCTGTTCGGCTTGCGCATCACGAAGCCGTCGCGCTCGAGTTCGGCCAGCGCCTGGCGCACGACATGGCGCTTGGCGTCGAAGCGCTGCATCAGCTCGTCCTCGACGAGGCGCTCGCGCGGGTGGTACACGCGGAACACGATGTCCTCCTCGACGCGGCGCACGATGTCCTGCACCGGCTGCGCGTCGGCCGCCCGCTTGCGCCTTGCGCGGCCGGGCGCCGTCGTGCGCTGTAGCGTGTCCATCTTGTTTCCTGCCTGTTTATCGCTTAAACTGGCGCCTAGATTATCAATAATGTCATCAATTGGCAAGCGCAAGTTGCACCACGAAATACGACGGAGACCACGCCATGAGCGGCAACAACGACGGCTTGCACAAGGGCCTCACCAGCTACGGCGACAGTGGCTTCTCGCTGTTTCTGCGCAAGGCTTTCATCAAAGGGGCGGGCTACACCGACGACGCGCTCGACCGGCGCATCGTCGGCATCGTCGACACCGGCAGCGCCTATAACCCTTGCCACGGCAACAGCGCGCAGCTCATCGAGGCGGTCAAGCGCGGGGTGATGCTCGCCGGCGGCCTGCCCATGGATTTCCCGGTGATCTCGATCCACGAGAGTTTCGCTTCGCCGACGTCGATGTTCCTGCGCAACCTGATGTCGATGGACGTCGAGGAAATGATCCGCGCCCAGCCCATGGACGCGGTGGTGCTGATCGGCGGTTGCGACAAGACCGTGCCGGCGCTGCTGATGGGGGCGGCCTCCGCGGGCCTGCCGGCGATCACGCTCGTGACCGGTGCCATGCTGACCGGCTCGCACGATGGTGTGCGCGTCGGCGCCTGCACCGATTGCCGCCGCTACTGGGGGCGCTTTCGCGCGCAGGAGATCGATGCCGAGGAAGTGGCGCGGGTGAACAACCAGCTGGTGGCGAGCGTGGGCACCTGCTCGGTCATGGGCACCGCCAGCACCATGGCCTGCGTCGTTGAAGCGCTGGGCATGATGCTGCCGGGCGGCGCCGCGCCGCCCGCGGTGACCGCGGACCGCATCCGCATCGCCGAGCGCAGCGGCGCCACTGCCGTGGAGATGGCGAATTCGAAACTGACGCCCGAGCGCATCATGAGCGCGGACGCGTTCGAGAATGCGCTGCGCGTGCTGCTCGCCATCGGGGGCTCGACCAACGGCATCATCCATCTCACCGCCATCGCCGGCCGACTGGGTATCGATCTCGATCTGGACCGCCTCGACGCCCTGGGTCGCGATACGCCGGTGCTGGTCGACCTCAAGCCGTCGGGGATGTACTATATGGAGGATTTCCACAAGGCGGGCGGAATGCCGGCGCTGCTGCGCGAACTGCGGCCGCTGCTGCATCTGGATGCGCTCACCGTCACCGGGCGCACCCTGGGAGAAGAACTGGATCGCGCCGGCGCCGCCTACGCGCAGGACGTGATCCGGCCCCTTGCGAAACCGATCTATCCGCAGGGCGGCATTGCGGTGCTGCGCGGCAATCTCGCGCCTAACGGGGCGCTGATCAAGCAATCGGCAGCCGACCCGAAGCTGTTCGAGCGCGAAGGCCGGGCGGTGGTGTTCGAATCGCTCGACGATCTCGCAGCGCGCATCGACTCGCCCGACCTCGACGTCACCGCGGAGGATTTCCTGGTGCTGCAGAATGCGGGGCCGAAGAGCGGCTACGCCATGCCTGAGGCGGGCTATCTGCCGATCCCGGTGAAGCTGTCGCGCGCGGGCGTGAAGGACATGGTGCGCATTTCCGACGCGCGTATGAGCGGCACGGCCTTCGGCACCATCGTGCTGCACGTCTCGCCCGAATCCGCCATCGGCGGGCCGCTATCGCTGGTGCGGAACGGCGACCGCATCCGGTTGTCGGTGGCGCAGCGCAAGCTCGAACTCCTGGTGGACGAAGCGGAACTCGCGCGGCGCCGCAGCGCGCACCGACCGCTGCAGTCGCAGGCGGAGCGCGGTTACGCTAAGCTGTACATGCGGAGCGTGCTGCAGGCGGAACAGGGCTGCGATTTCGATTTCCTCAGAAAAGCCTGAGCACGCGTTTTCTCGTCTGAACATCACGACGCAAACTGGAGCAAGCAACATGACTCAACGAATTACCGGGGTATTGTCCCCCGTCGTCACTCCGTTCAAGCCCGATTTGAGCCCCGACACCGAACGCTTCGTGCGCCAGTGCAAGTGGCTGGTCGCGAACAAGGTCGGCCTGGCGGTGTTCGGCACGAATTCGGAGGCCAATTCGCTGGCCTCGGGCGAGCGCATGGACTTGCTGGAACAACTGGTGGAAGCCGGCGTCGATCCGGCGCGCATGATGCCCGGCACCGGCTGCTGCGCGCTCACCGACTCGGTGCGGCTCACGGCGCATGCGGTGAAGCTCGGCTGCGCCGGCGCGCTGATGCTGCCGCCGTTCTATTACAAGGGCGTATCCGACGAGGGCCTCTACCGCAACTACGCCGAGATCGTCGAGCGCGTCGGCGATGCGCGCCTGCAGATCTACCTGTATCACATTCCGCAGGTGAGCCAGGTGCCGATCAGCCTCGCGCTGATCGAGCGCCTGCTGAAGACCTATCCGAAGAACATCGCCGGCACCAAGGACTCATCGGGTGACTGGAACAACACCAAGGCGACGCTCGACGCCTTTGCCAAGGACGGCTTCGACGTGTTTCCCGGCAGCGAGACCTTCCTGCTCGCCGGCATGCGCTCGGGCGGCAAAGGCTGCATCAGCGCCACTGCCAACGTCAATCCCGCGGCGATCCACAAGCTTTACGCCAATTGGCAATCGGTTGATGCCGACAGAATGCAAGCGGACTTGGACAAAGTACGGGGCGTATTCCAGAAATACCCGATGATCCCGGCGATGAAGCACGCGATCGCGCACTGGAGTGGGCATGCGGACTGGGCCACGGTGCGTCCGCCGCTGGTGGAAGTGACCGCCGAACAGTCGAGGGCGCTCATCGCCGACCTGGAGCAATGCGGTTTCTCCATGCCCGGCCTGAAGGGCTGAAACGGCTTACTCGACCTTTGCGCCCTTCTCGACGAGCAAGGCGCGCAGGATGGCGCGATGGCAGCGCGACTCGTCTGCGCAGTAGCAGCCGACGGAAAAGTTCGCATGCTGCGACAGCGTTGCGAGCAGGTCGAGCGTCCGGCTGTTATCAGGGGTCGCCATCTCCGCGCGGTATTTCTTGAGAAAGGCGAGCCACTCAGCCGGCGTCGCTGCCGCCTGCCCGGCCTTCATGGTTTCGACGCTGGGCGCGAGGTTGGGAAACCACACGTCATACCAGTTCTGCGATGCAAAAGCGGTCTTGGGCACGCCGCGCGGCGGACGGCGGACGGTGCCGATCCGGGTTCCTTCGCCTTTGACCCTCTCAGTCCCAAGCCTGACGACGCGCACGACCATTGGAATCTCCCAGGTAAGGCCCTAGCGGCTGACCCGGTTGCGCCCACCCTCTTTCGCCCGGTACAGCGCCTTGTCGGCGGCGCGCAGGACCTCGGCGGGCGTAGCGCGCGGGTCGTCCGGCTCGGCGGCGCCGATGCTCACCGTCACCGACAGCGTCTTGTCGGGCGAGCGCAGGTGGCGCAGCCTGGTTCCGGCCTCGGGGTCTTTCGGCCGGTCGTCGCTGCGCACTGCCATCCGGTAGCCGGCGATTTCTGCGCGGATCTTCTCGACGTGCGGCAGGGCCTGGGCCAGCCTGACTTCGGGAAACAATATGCAGAACTCCTCGCCGCCGTAGCGGTACGCGGTACCGCCGCCTTCGATCTGGGCGAGGCGCGCCGCGACCAGCTTCAGCACCTGGTCGCCTATGTCGTGGCCGTGGGTGTCGTTGAATTTCTTGAAATGGTCCACGTCCGCCATGGCTATCGCATGCACCGGGCCCAGCCCGTGCAGCCGTTCCTCCAGCGCACGGCGACTGGGCAGTCCGGTCAGCTCGTCGCGGAAGGCGAGGCGGTGCGACTCCTGCAACAGCGACACCAGCATGATGGCCCCGGCAGCAGCCATGAACGCGCTGAACGCGGAACGTGCAAGCACCCACTCACAGGCGATGAAGAAGGCGATGAGGGCTCCCACCAGTGCCGTGTCCAGCGGCCGCGTATGCGTCCGCGGCGGTCGTGGCCACGCCCGCCAGATCGCGGCGAAGAGAGTCGCGACGAACATCAGCCGCCCCGCGAGGGGCGTCGGCGGCGAGCGGAACAGCCAGTGCTCGAGCAGGTCCTGCCACGCCGTGCCCGACAGGCTGCTGCGGCCCGCGCTCGCGATCCAGGCGACGACCACGGTCTCGACCACGGCCAGCATGAGCCAGCGGTAATTGAAATGGTGGGATACGCCGCGCTCGGGGAGCAGGAGCGCGAGCAGAAGGTTGAGCGGAACCAGGATGGCGATGGCGGCGTACACGGCGCGCGCGGCGAAGCTGGCGGCGCCGAATTCGAGCGCGAGGCTGTAGCCGGCGAGGGCAGCGAGCAGCGACGCGAGCGCGATGAACGCGCGGCCGCGATTGAACCACACCGCCATGCCGGTTCCCAGCAGCAGCAGCACGGAAGGTCCCAGCGTCTTCAAGCCGGAAAGCGAAGCCGGCAGCGCCGGGCCGGCGGCATGTGCGAGCATGGCGGCCAGCAGGATCGCGGCCGGCGCGAGCGCCGGTTGAAAGGCGCGAAGAAGCGAAAGGTTCAAGGGTGCACGCACCGGCCCGCCCCCAGGGCAGGTTCCTGCTTCAATGCGGCTGCGCCGCTGTGTACGCCGGCGCAGGCCGCGAAAACCAGGCGTGCAGGATGTGGTAGACCGATAGGTAATTCTTCTGTTGAAAGCTCGCGTGCGAAATGCCGGGCATGACGGTGAACTGCTTGTCCGGGTTGCGCAGGCGCTGGAAGAACGCGATCAAGTCATCCATTCCCGCGATGCCGTCGAACTGGCCGCGCAGGATGACGGTAGGCACGGTGATCTTTTCCGGATCGACCACCGGCAGCTTCGAGCACATGTCGATGTAGGTGCCGTTGGGCATGGAATCGTCGAGCGCGAGGATGGCGTCGGCGAAGGCGTCGACGACGCGTTTTTCCGCGCAATCCGGATGGTCGCGCTCGAAGATGGAATAGACGAAGGCGCGGTCGATGGGGCGGCGCCCGGCTTTAAGGAATTCGGGAAGCTTCTTGCGCCGCTGCGCCAGGGTGGGGCTGCCCGCGCCGGTCCAGACGAAGGCGTCGAGCGCGAGGCGTGCGACGCGCTTCGGGTGGTTTTGCGCGAACAGCGCGGCGCGCAACGCGCCCGAGGAGATGCCGTAGGTCAGGAAATTCTCGATGCCGCGCGTCTTGACAATGTAATCGGTGGCTGCCGCCAGATCGTCGGCGCCGTTGGCGATGTCGCAGCTGATGTCGCGCTTTTTGTCTGAGCGGCCGTAACCTTCCATGTCCACGCACCAGCAGACGAACCCGCGCCGCGCGAACCAGTCCATCACCGATGAATCCGGCCGTCCCGGCACCGCGAGGTCGAAGGTCGGCTGCGACGCCATCGACGAGCCGTGCACGAACAGCACCGCGGGCTTGCCCTCGGGCGAGCCGGTGAATTTCTCCCAGAGAAACAGGCGCACCTCACCCTTATGGGTCCAGTGTTCGGCGCCGGCGACCCGGTCCGCAGGAGCGGTTTGAATTGCGGTCATTTGCTTGTCCTCGCGATCCTGATGTGCGCGATCCGGTCAGTCGACGCGCGCGCCGGTTTCCTTGATGATCTTCGCCCAGCGCTCCTTTTCCTCGCGGAAGTAGGCGTCGAATTCGGCGGGCGAAGAACCGGCCGCTTCGATGGACGCCGCGCGCATGTAGGTCTTCACCTCGTTCGATGCCAGCGCCGCCATGAGTTCGCGATGGAGCCTGTCGATGACGGGCGCCGGCGTTCCCTTGGGCGCGAGCAGGCCCAACCAGACGTAGGCCGAATAGCCTTTGAGGCCCGACTCCGCCAGCGTCGGCACTTCCGGCAGTTGCGGCGAGCGCTGCGTGCCGGTCACCGCCAGCGCGCGCAGCCTGCCCGCCTTGATGTGACCCAGCATGCCGGCGAGGCCGGGGATCGATACCAGCACCTGCCCGCCGATCAGATCGGTGGTTGCCTGGCCGCTGCCCCGATAGGGAACGTGGCTCATGCTGATGCCTGCCATCGAGGCGAACAGCGCGGCGAACAGGTGCTGGCCGCTGCCGTTGCCGGACGAGGCATAGTCGATCCTGCCCGGCCGCGCTTTCGCGTAGGCGATCAGTTCCTGCACCGTAGCGACCGGCATGGACGGATGCACCACGAGCACGCCCGGCTCGCGGCCGAGCAGCGAGATGGCGGCGAAATCGTCGATCGGGTTGAACGGAAGCTTCGCGTACAAGGAGGCACTGATGGCGTTAGTCTGCGACGCAAGCAACAGGGTGTAGCCGTCGGCGGGACTTTTGGCCACGGCGTCACTGCCGATGGTGGCGCCTGCGCCGGGCCGGTTCTCGACGACCACCTGCTGCCCCAGGCGTTTGGACAGTTCCTGTGCGATCGCCCGGGTTGGGCCGTCCACCGCACCGCCGGCGGAGAACGGCACGATGATGCGAATCGGCCTCGACGGGTAATCCTGGGCGAAGGCGGCCGGGACGCCGAAGCAGGCGAGACCGGCGGCTAGCGCCAGGATCGTTCCGCCTGCATACCGGCTCAATCGGCTTGTCGTTTCCTTTTGCATGAGTGATTTTACCCTGTGTTGTGATCGATGCCGGCATGCCCCGCCAAAGCCGGAAACCGTTGCGCTATTCCCTGCGCCGCGCGTGCGCGCGCACGCCCAGCGCGGCGAGTTCGTTCAGCAAGAGTGCTGCGATCACCAGGGCGCCGCCAGCCAGCGTTGCCAGGGCCGGCGCTTCGCCCGCGCCCAGCCAGACCCACAGCGGGCCGAGCACCACTTCGAGCATGGCCAGCAATGCGATCTCGGGCGCCGACAGCTGCGGGCTCGCGCGCACCAGCAGAATGCAGGGGAAGCCGAGCTGCAGGCAACCGAGCAGCGCAAGCAGCACGAGGTCGTGCGCGCTCGCGCTGAAGGGCAGCGCGAATGGCAGGGTCAGCGCGGCGGAGAGAGCGGCGCCGATGACCACCGCCGGGACGAGATCCACCGAGCGGCCGGCGTGCTTGAGCGTGACCAGGTTCACCGCTGCGGCCAGGGGCACGGCGAGCGCGATCAGCATGCCGGCGAGGTGGCGCGGTTCGCCGGCGGCGAAGCCCGCGCCGAACATCCACAGCATGCCGGCGATGGCGAGCGCGATCGCGGCCCAGGTGCGCGGCGCGATCGGTTCGCGCAGCAGCGCGCGCGCCAGCAGCGCCGTGACCAGCGGCGTGATGCTGTTGACGATCAGGGTATTCGCGGTGGTGGTGGTCATCAGCGCCAGCATGAACGCAATCATCATGACTGCCCACATCGCGCCGGAGAGGATGCCGTAGCCACCGCTGGCGCGCAGCGCATCCCACGCGCCGCGGCCGCGGGTGAGCAGCATCGCGGCCAGCACGAACAGAGCGGCGAACAGGCTGCGCCAGAAGGTCACTTCCCAGCGCGCGGCGGATTCCAGGTGGCGCGTGACCACGCCGGCGATGCTCCACAGCGTCGCCGCGACGATCATCAGCGCGATCGCACGGCGGTGCGCGCGCGGGTCGGGATCATTCATCGCACGCTACCTGATCAGCGGGCACGCGGGTACTTTCGATGCAATTCAGGGTGTGGACGAATATCACAGACTTTTCCATACATCGGCTCGACCCGGCAAATCGCGGATCGTCAATCGCCCCCGATTGTGCCATGAGTCGCGTTCCGCTTTGCAGTGGGACATTGATTTTTCGCGTCCAATCATTGTGGTGGCTCGCATGGGGCGCGGCGATTCTGTCAAATTGCACTCGTAGGCAAGCTGGGCTAGTCTGATCTAGAAGGAGCGGAAATGCCGACCCTGAGCACGTTATACGGAATCATCATCAAGATGTATTGGGATGAGCATCCGCCGACGCACTTTCACGCGAAGTATGGCGAGTTCGAGGCGCAAGTCAGTATCGAAACGCTTGAAATCATCAACGGAAGGCTTCCGCGGGGCGCGACGGTATTGGTAAGAGAATGGGGATGAGTGCACCGCAATGAATTGATGGAGGACTAGAAATTATGCGAGCAAATGGAAACTCCCAAAGCGATCCCATCGTTGGAATAACTTGCATCGCACCCTGGCAGGTAAAGCATGTGCGGCCGCTCGCCAACTTCAGACTGGAAGTAAAATTTACGGATGGCACCCAGGGATTGGTGGATATGGCACGTCTTCTGGCTCGCGATTGCGGAGTATTCAAGTCGTTGCGCGAATTGTCGCTATTCAATCAGGTGTTCGTCGATGACGGCGTGGTTACGTGGCCCGGCGGCCTGGACCTGGCTCCCGACACGATGCACGAAGAATTGGGGAACGCCTGCGTCTATTTGATGCGGTGATTCGCCCGCGTAAAGTGCAGCATGATCGGCGGTGAAGGCGGCGTCAAGAGGCGCATGAAATCGCGTCAGTTGGGTATCCGTATAGTGTGCTTGATCTCGCCCGCTGCGATGCATCAATGAACGCCACTGCCTTGAACCAGATGAGTTGACCGTCCCGGATCGGCTAGAACCCGCCGTTCGAGCATCACCCCCAAATCGCTCCAGACCTGCCGTTCGCGAACCGGCGCGCGAAGCGTGACCCCACTGGGCAGCGCCGCCTTTGCACGGTGCGCGCACTGCCATTCGCTGAATCACCACGATCAAACAACCCCGGCCAAAGTACGACTCTCGTCGCTGCTGCCGCTTATGCTTTCCTGTGGCGGCTAAATCCGAGTCGTGCAGCGACGGTCGCGAGAAGGACAAGCGTAGCGCGCGCAGGTCGATGATGCCGAGGTCATTCGCCGGATTCTCTCGAACATCCGGGTCGCTGGGCGCCGCGGCAGGCACCGAACAATCAGCGCGCGCCGCCGGGGGATGGAGACGGAATCGACGGACTAAAACCGGTGGTGCGCGAATGGACCTACCATCCCGTCCCAGACATCGCCTGAGTTGCTGAACGAAGAAAACGTCTCGACCGAAGTGTGGGACAGACCTAGTTTTCCTGTAGTAGATGGAATTGATTGTCCAGCAATTTACCACTAAGCCCGGTCCGATCGCTCCCCTGCGGAGGTGTGTAGGGGAGCGGAATTGACATTAGGTACATTGCGCGCGACATCGGGCCGCGTTCAGTCACCGGAATGCGGCGCGTCCGAGGGCCGCTCAGACTTCGCGGCCGGATTGATTCAGTTATCGTTAATTCAATCTTCGCATTGCGCGATCGACGGCAAACGCATCCGAATCGCGGGGAACTAACTACTTGTCAGGCTCGATGCCAGATGCGTCGCGAGCTTTTCTTCGAGCCACAAACCGGCGCCATCTTTCATTCAGGCTGCGAACAGAGAACCAGCTCTCGGTTGCGCCCCATATTTCACTTTCGGTCCGGCCCATCTTCCTTAGCAGATCGAGCTCTTCCTGCTGCTGCAGGTGCTTGCGCCTCAGCACATCTGTGCCATCTGCGCCGATTCCGCTGTAGACAAAAAGCAGCACCAACACTGCGTTGGACGCGACAGCATAAGCAAGCGCGAATAGATCCTGCTTATGTTCCACGCGGCCGTTTGCGGCATTTTGGACCAGTTCGAACGTGCCGTTGATGGCCAGACTTTGCGGCGTTGCGTACCGCAGCTTGTTCATGAGCGGCGTGATGGCGTCAAGGTCTGCTTTTGTTGTGTCAAAAGCTGCAGCTACACTGTTGGGCATCGGCGCATTGCGTTCGACATCGCTGAACAGCAGTTCGAGATCGCGGTTCTTGCCTGTAAGCGCAACCAACCGCGCCTGAGCGTCCTGATACACCTCATTCACATCGGCCAAATTGCGCGCCGCCGGGATGTTGGTGGCCAACGACCCGAAGCGCGAGGTGGCCTCTGCGTAGCGGCGCATTTGTTCTTTGTACCGCGGTCCGCCAATCGCAATACCGCTGTCGTCCCGCCCATGAAGTGCGTCAGCGGCGAGCGCGAGGTGAGCCTGGATCTGGGTCTCGTAAGTCCCACTGATCAACGCGTCGATCGTTGTAATTTGAGCCTGGATGCGGTGTAGATCGCCTTTGAGGCGAAGCTCCAACTGCTCACCTGCGGAACCCTTTATCTGCACCGTCAGGCTATGGAAAACCTCGAAGGTGATGCAGGCGGCGGCGATCATCCCGATGGTTAAAGTGCGAAGCGCCCAGCCGGGAATCGCCTTCCAGCTCCAGATGCCGGTCTTCGTGAAGACGCGGTAGAAGCCGGCCATGACCCCAATCTGGATACAGACGCCGAGGCAAATAGCCGAGATCTGTGCCCACGGCTCGCCCAAGGTGTGGAAGTTGCCGTTCGCGTGTATGCCCCAGCTGACGATCGCGGCGTTTAAGATGCTGAGGGTGATCTTGGCGAACACAACCAGAACGTCGAGAAATTTCTCAAATCCATCCTTTTGCTCACGATCATCGCGAGCGAGAATGCCGGGTATTAGGTCGAGCGGCGCGCGGTTCATTTTCTGGCGTGCATGTTCGGGCATGTTGCGTTCCTCTGTGGCGGTTTTGACGAGGAGCGGTGTGCACCCCGCTCCTCATCGAAGCCGGCGCACTTCCGCGGCGCATAGGTGTACCTCTGTACCTCACGATTCAGTGATCGCGCCGGCGTTCTGGACGTGCTCCAGCGCGATCGTCAGCGTACGCACGAAATGGCGGGAAAGATTTCTGAATACCATCGAGTACCGCGCCCACTTGTCGATCAGTTCCTCGGTCACGACCTGCTTGAGCAGTTCGCGCTGCTGGTCGGCGTCCTCCTTGCTAAAGAACCCCTTCTTCTCGTTTTGGGAGATCTGCGCCAAGCGCGTGTTCCGCAGGGAAAATATTTCGTCACTCAACTGAAAGAGTTGCTCCGACAAGGCCATACGCGTTTCGTGGCACAGTCGCGAAACCTCTGCTGCCAGCCGCGGTTGGGTCCTCAAAAACTCGATCAGCAACTCGGCCCGGACGATCTGGCTCGCCATGCCGATCTTGAAGGTTCCTGTCTCAACGCTGACGCGCACTAGCGCATCGGTAAGCTGGAGGGCAGCCTTCCGGTGCGCACCACGCATCGCGGCGCCGACGATGAAACGATCGAACCAGCCGAGTTGCGCGATGTGGTCATGCAACTGGTTCTCCGCCGTATTGCGCTTCATGCGCGCTGCCTGCGGTCCGAGGAAGACGGGGTCCTCGACCATCGGTGTGGTTGTGCGGATGATGCTTTCACCGACATCCCCTCGTACCGGTGGCTCGCCCGCCTGCGGCAGAGCAATGCCGGGGCCGGGGTTCAGAAACTCCTCCACCAAGTGCTGCTCGATGGCACTGTCGATCTGCTCGTCGCTCGGATGCTTGGGTTGCAGTTTCATATGATCTCCTGTGATGTTGGCGCGGCCGCAGCGCTGTTCGGAACGGGCCGCATCGTTCCGGCGCTTCGAAATGGGGTCAGTTCGTTTCGCCTTTTCTCGAGCGCATCTCCTTCATGAATACGCGTGGCTCTATACCGGCTAGCGGCGAGCCGCCGACCGTCAGCAAGTAAGTGTTTTTCTCGTCATGGAATTCCATGATCTGCACGTCGACCAAGCCCGCCACTTGGATCTGGCTGCGACGCGCCGGCTGACCCATGAAGACGATCGCTTCGGCTGGTGTCGTCTGGTTGGTGATGATTTTGTTGAAGCCGATTTCCGCCTCGCTCGTCGAGTTGGTAAGGCCACAGCCGCTCATGAACAGGAGTGCAACGAGGTGTCGAACATTCACGGTCAGGCCTTCTCTTCAATTCGCGTCAGTTCGTAATATCGAGAGATCTCTGCCATCTGGGATCGCGACGTATGCCAATGGGAACCGAGAAACATTTGGTTTGCGATCGGTCGCGCGCGGTCAACAGGTCCTCTTCACGCGCTGCGCGTCAAGCTGAATGCGGTGCGCTTCAAGAACGGTGGTGCACAGCACGCCGCCCGTCGCGGCGCTTTTCCAGGGCCTCAAAGGGCAGACCTCGCACGCGAGACCGCAGTCGCCCCCCCCGAGCGCCGAAACCGGCACTAGCATCACGGCTTGCTCTTGCTGTTTGGACACTGCTGTCGTGTAGGCGCGCATGGTGATCTCCGGTAATCGTGTGCCACCATTTTCGACTCGCCGTGGGGATAAGCAATCCCGAAATGCTGGCTAGAATTGCTAGGTGTAAAAGCTGGATTGCTGGATCGCCAGCTTTTTCCTCCTACCCCGTGCGCCACCTCACCACCACGTACGGCGCGTGAATATCTTCCGGTGGCCAGACGTCCGGTCCGAGCCGCAAGGTACGAATTCCACAGAAACATATGCCTCCAGACGCAAGCCTCGTATGAGCGCAGCTTGAGTTTGAACCGAGCGCACTGTCCGCTAAGGTGCAGTAACGCGGAGGGGTGGCGATCAAGCTTTCCGCGACGGGGTCGACGCGCTATAGTTAACCAGCCGACCGCACCGCACTCAAGCATTGGCGTATAAGCTGACCGTATTACGCGCGTCCCAGTCAGTCCGGCACGCAAGGGAGGAATTAATTGACCGACGAATACTCCGATCGAGCCATTAATTGGGAAGACGCGCTAATCCGTATCCGTGTTGTCGCGCCGCGCCTAGCGCAGCTAATTGATTCGTACGTTCATTTTGTTGGAGTGAAATGCTTTCCACTGCCCCGGTGGCTCGAGGCATCCTACGGATATCAATTTCTCGACTCGGCAGCGTGGTCGCATGGCCATGTACTGCTGGTAGTGCGTGGCTTGGTGGAGGTACAAGATGTTTCACCGCTAACCACGGGCTACCCGCGGTTCATAGCCCGATCCGGTGACCTAATCGGCGTATTCGAGTTTCTGAGTCAGAGCAAACATTCGCCGTACCGACTGTTCGCCGGAAGCGAGTTTGGCCTCCAATATCCTGAGATCTCGAACCAACGCTATTTGCGCACGGTTGCGGGAAACGCAAATGAAGAAGTGCCTACGCCACAACAAGCTGTGACGAGAGGCATTCGGCGTGCGCTCGATGATGCGAATTATGTCCAGGCACTGCTACTCCCCGCCAAAGTATTCACGCAGTCATCTGAGAAAGCGCAGCGTATCAACCCGTGCCGAGCGTACCTTCTTGAGGTTGCGATCGCCGATTATGAACACGCATTATCCAGGGTTCGTGCGGATCAGTACCGCCTTTACGAGCACAGAAGGATTCAACACTCAGACGTAAAGGAACTTGCTCATGCCGGGTTCATCGAACACGAGGTCGTTTGGCATCCGATATCCGAATTACATCATTTGCCAATGACCGTATTCAAAGATAGTGCGGCTATGAATGATGACAAGAGTAGAAATGTCGGTTCAGATCTTCGTCTTGTGAAGCGAACGATCAGCGGCAATTCTGAGCCAGTCACGCTTTTGCCAGTTATCTTTGGATGGCACGATGTTGTCTGGGGGATCATACCGACCGTATCGACAAAGCTTAAGGAAACGGAAGAGGGTAAGAAGCCAACCGATTTGAACACACATCTCGCCACATTTCACAAAAGCCTTGCGAAGTTGCCATGGCACCCGATTAACGATCGGCAAGGAAATTGTTTGTTCGTATGTGACTCTGCCGCGGCACAGGACATCAAACCGGCAAAACGGCTGTCAGCAGTGCTGCGAGCGGTTCTGGAAACTACAATGCTGGAGCATTCTTATAACAGTGACAATAAGCTGCTGGGCAAAGGCAGGAAGACCCTAACCGCAAAAGAAAAGAAAGAAGGCAAAAAAGAATTGCCTCCGAACTATTATTCCTCGATGAACATGACATTCGCGTTGAAATCCGCATTCTTTACTGAACGACTACTTTCGGTGGCAGCTCGCCGCTATACCCCCAGCGGCACGAAGCTGGTTGGTGTTCAACATCTGTTGCGGTGCATCCATGAGCTGTTCCTTCAGTGCAGACGAACCGGCTTTTCAGAGAATGCGTATCTTCTCGGCAAGAGCTACTCTTCGTCACAGTCCGTCGTCGAGGCGATGGAGCGCGACGGCTTCAAAGTGGCACCCGGTCCACTACCGGTGCTGGTCGGTGACTGGGAGACCGCATTGCAGAGCACAGTCGGGACGCTGTTCAACGGCCTCGAGAGTGGCACTTATTTGGTTGTCGACGATGGTGGTTCAGCGCTAGCACAGGCGTGTAAAGATCGCAGAGCGTTAGTTAAGCGTAAGGTCAATATCGCTGGCGGTATCGAGCTAACCACAAGTGGCATCGCGCGACTGAGGACAAATGGTGCAGTTCCTTATCCCGTAGTGAATGTCGCCCAATCGTGGGCGAAGCGAGATTATGAGAGCCCGTTGATTGCTGCTGCCATCACCCACCGCGTGCACACCTTACTGGGAACGAATACCCGCGAGCGCATAACTGTCATGGGTGGCAGTGGTCCGCTTGGTAGAAGTCTGGTGGATCATCTCAAGAGAGAACGAAAAATCAAGGAGCCGTACCTAACTTCATTCGACCGGACCGGCCGATACAATTCAAATGACGCGCTATTGCAGATTGCTAAGAGCGATGTCATATTCGGTTGCACCGGCTCGGATGTTTTCGCTGACATCAGGGCAGACGCTTTGCGTAAAGCGCTCAATGAGCGACTCAACGCGAGTGATGACCCTCGGCCCCTGAAGTTTGTCAGTTGCTCTTCGGGAGACCTCGAATTTCGTTCAATTCTGCGACTGTGTAATGAGTACAATAGCAAGGAGATCGGGAAATTTCCAGCGGCGACTATACGAGTGACGGCGGATGACAACCAAAAGATCATCGCTGATGTTCTCCAGGCTGGATTCCCCATCAATTTTGACAATGCGCAGGATTCGGTTCCACTACCTTACATTCGCTTGACTACTGCTCTTCTTGCGTGTGGCATTGTACAAGCGCTGGTGGTCAGCCGGTGTCAACCAGGGTCTAGTGGTGTATTCGCGCTGCATCCAGATCTGCAGGCCATAGTGTTGCGGCACTGGATCCTTACGACCATTCAACCATTGAGCGCAAGCAGTGGGGAAGGCAAAGAAATTTGGAACGGCTTTGCGGACATACGGGATCAGAAAGTCAGAGATATTCGTAAGACTGCGAGAGATTACCATTCGAGCAACGGCGAAGCACACCTGTCTGCGGAGGCTGATGAAGCACTCCAGGAGATTGCGCAACAGGTCTGGGAGTACGTTGACGCGATTTACTCAGAGCCTTTTGATGGCAAATAATGACATCGGACCCGGCTATGACCGAGGCTATCGTGCCTGCTCGTGCTTTTGGGGAACAGCACCCAGCAATCTTGTACGGCAGGCTGCATCGCTGGTTGTCGGGACTGCGGCCATTGACGTTGGGTGTGGCGAAGGCAAGAACTCCGTCTACCTTGCGTCCATCGGTTATCGAGTAAAGGCGGTGGATAGCTCCGTTTACGCACTTCGGAATGCAAAGTCTTCCTTTGGAGTTGGAAACACAATCCAGTGGTACTGCAAAGATGCTAACGCATTTCTGAGCACACTGGCGGAGACTTTTGATATTGCGGTAACCACCGGGATTGCTCACTGCCTTCGTAGTCCAGGCGACGTGATCGCAATGCTGCGCATGCTAGGGAGAGTCGTACGGTCCGGGGGAGCGTTGGCATTCTCGTCCTTCAACGACACGTTACAGGATCTGCGCGGGCATGAACCCGAATTCCGCCCACTCTTGCTGCCACACACCTTGCTCTTGGATGAGATACGTGACGCAGGCTTTGACGTTTCTTCGGAGTCCAATTCGTTGCTCTCCGATCTGCATCCGCACATTGGTATTCGCCACAGTCATTCGATCACGCGAATAGTCGCAGTGCGACGTTGATGAGGCCGTTGAAATAACCCGTGAACCCGAGTTTCGGCATGTCATCTTTCGGTACTTAGGAGCACGCGCCGAAACGCCTCCAGGGCCGGTGCTGAGTATGCAATCCGAGTTTCTGCACTCTCTGACTCCGGTCGCGCGAATTTCGTCAGCGTAGTTTCCGCTACAGTAGACCAGTCCTCCTTGTCCAACAACAAGTACGCAAAGCGGTATGCAGTCCATCTTTCGAGGCGCATTGAGTACCTTACGACATGTTCCGGGGATCCCACGTACCTCCCGCGAGAACGGACCCGAAAGCCGAAGTCCGATAGCTTTAGGGCGGGGTCACATGAAGGGTCTCGAGAGAGTTGGGCCGCCAGATCGGCCAGCACTTGGTGTAGCCCATTAGCACTTGAAACCGTAGCCGGCAGGTCAGAGTACGCCGCTACAAAAGGCAGCATCCAATGGTTCCAAGTCTCAGGGTGCATATTTGTTACAAAGATGCGATTGTCTAGGTCAGGCAGGATCATGACAATCGCTGCCGCAGACCGAGAAGGCCAGTGTTCAGGAGGAGGAGTTTCGCCCGAGAAGTCCAAATTGGAAAATGGGTACTCAATTGATAGATGATCATCCATCTTGTGCTCCTCAGTAGTACCATCAGCCCCATCGCCGCCGGATCCCACTCCGATTTTCCACCGGTGCCGACGAGCTGGCAAGCAAGCGATTAAGTTTGGTGAGTTGCTGGGCCAGACAGAACTCCGGAATTCAGCTCCAATCGGACGCCGGGCAAATGTTCCTCCAGGGGATTATCATGGGAGACTATGATCAGACCGGCACCTGCATCCCGAAGGGCGGCTAACATCATGGCCAAGTTGCAGACGAACTGGTCATCTTGGCCGAGAGTTGGCTCATCAAGAAAGTACCAGCTAGCGCCGCTTGCCAAGCACGCACACAGGTCGACGCGCTTTCGCAACACGTACGGCAACGATAGTGTAGGCTCGTTGTAAACGCGCGACAACCCGAAGGCGTCGGCCCACTTTCGACAATACGTCCGGGCCTCGGCAGATCTTTCTACACTGGAGAGTCGTCGGAACATAGCCTCGGCCTCCAACCGAAGCGTATCCTGAGTACGCCCAATGTCCGGGTTTTGGAAGTGCAGTGCGAGCACCCTGTTACCGGTGCGCCAAGGCAGGTGGGTCGCGCCGTCTAGTAGCAACTGTCCAGTGCTGGGGACAAGCACCCCAGCAAGAACCTTCGCAAGTGTGGACTTGCCCGATCCATTCGGTCCACTCAAGTAGTAGACAGACCCAGGCTCAAATTTGCCGTGCAGACTGTGAAGTACCTTTCGATTTGCATACCCTGCGCTAAGATCACTGAATTGGAGGCGGCGAGGCACGACTGCAAATGGCTCGTCGAGAATTCGATGACCGTCGGGCAGTAGTTGCACTCCTTCCGGAGTAGTTGTAAGGGTGCAAAGTATGCGATCAATGTGTTCTGCCATGCGTCGATTGTCGGCGACCACGGCACTGGTGGTTTGGGCGTACTTAGCCAAGATATCGTAGGCCTTTCGCCGTGTCTGGGTATCGAGTTCCTCTAGCGTACAGTCGATGGCCAGAAGCGTTGGCCTCAACCGCAAGGCCGAACACAGGACTACCTTAGCGAGTTCCCCGCCGGACAACGTCCAGACGAGCTGCGAGTGTAACGACATTACCCCCAGATGTTGCTCAATTTCGTCGTAATTACCAGCCGGCGTCCCGTGAATAAGAAGTTCGTCCGCGACGGCTATTGCTAATCCCGAGAGGCATTCGAAAGGATCAGGCGACAAATATGCGCGAAGTGCAAACTGCGACAGTCGGGGCTTGCCCACACCGGCCCATTCCTCTAGAAGCCTAGTGCGCCCCGAAAAGTTGGGCCCATGCATAAACGACAGGCCGGCTACTGGTTCCATTTAGTTCCGCTGCAGTATGCTGGAAAGTGCGAGCAGAAACAGCGTCGAAGCAACGACTATTATGAGCAGACTGTGACCGTTATGTGTCACGTAACGATCCTCCAGATGCCACCCTCTGGAAAGAGTATCTTGCGGCACCCACTTGATCGTTGCGCGGCGGATTGCCTGACGTAGAGCAGCCACCCACAGATTACTGAGGATCAATGGAATCGCAGCAAACTTTTGAAGGAGACCGTCACCACGAATCGCACCACGAGCGCGCATTGCTTCAACAGCCCTTATCACTTCGAGCTGGAGAAAATTGAATGAGAAAACGGCGACCGCTATTGCAACATGGAGGTTTCTGTTCCTGGAGATCGAACTAACGAAGGGAAGAAGATTGTGTGTGGGTATTGACCTCCAGAGGAGGATAATGATTTCGCCCAGCACGAATAGACGACCGCTGAACTCCGCAGCGTACACAGCGCCTGCATACGCGCTTGTCCCGGGGAGGGCATCCGGTCGCCCTTGGATTATTGCGCCCCATGCTAGCAAGGAAACTAGGAAAATTGGAAGCATCGCAAAACGAGCAAATATCCAAAAGCTCGCCAATAGCCCCAGCCAAGTGACCAACGGCAGCAACGCGGCAAGGACCCCAATGCTTTGCCCAATATTTATGGGGGATGCGCTAACGATAAGTGCCGCCACCGAACACAATACCCGGCTGAACGCACTTGCCCGGAGATTGCGGTCGTCGAACTCTAACTTCCCGATGCTGCTAGTCACCTAGCTAGTCACTCCGATGCGCACGCCCGCGCGCTGAAGGGAGCGAAATACCAATGCGGCAGCGACGCATTGCAGCCCCTTGTCTAGGGGCTCGGTAAGCAAGCCGAAGTTGATCGTCGCGGTCCAAAGCGACTGCCCTGCCTTGAGCAGCACCGCAGCAACCAATGACACGCCGCTGCCTGTCACTCCCCCGAATACCAGCGCGACAACCGGGGCGTTTACGACCGCACAGATAAGTCCGAGGCAGATGCCGTGTAAGACGGCGATCGCCACAGTTCGCCTTAGCGAAGGATTCAACTGACCATGTAAATGCCTTGCAAAAGCAAAGTAACAGTAGACCGCGATGACCGCCTGTGTGCCGGTAAACCAGAAAAGCACCGGATTGAAAAGCGCACCAGAAACAAGAAAGCTTCCGACGCCTACTGCCATTGCTGCAAGCAGCCCGGCAAACCCAAGCGGATACAGCAGCAAAGCGGCAAGGCACGTGCCGATTGCATCCAAGTACACCGGCAGTTTTAGAGCACCTACAACGAGACCAGTCGCCACATTCAGCGCTAGCAGAACTGGAATCGCTGAAATGGCGACCGGCGAAAGTTTCTGAGACATAATAATCAGGTAGCAAGTGTTGGAAAAGACTGCACCAATGCACGACCGTCTGGGTACGGTTGGCTAGGTTAGATGGTGTGAGCGAAAAAAGCTAGCAAGAAACTGGGACAGCTTTTGCAGGCAGCAATTCAAGACGGAAACGTACGCAGCGCCTCCATGAGATCGATGACTTGCGCGCCGCCTTTGTGCTCCTCAGCACTCGTGATCTCCTGTACTTCGACCATCTTCTGAATCGGGGCCTCTATGCACGCGCACGTCGTTCGAATACGCGCCGGAATGGTGACGCCACTATGCGATTCCTCGCGCGCCGGTACGAGGGGGGCATCGGCACTTCGAACGATGCGCCAGCGGCGTTCTGCCCGCGGTTTCTGAGCCGCCGACGAACGGCAGCTAACGCGAATTTCGACTGTCTCGAATGGGTCGAACTGAGACTTTCGAGCGATCCATTACAGGGTTGATACCATCGGCTCGCACGCTGCGACAAAGCATGCATTGTGGCTACTAGCTACACATTACGAATACCCTATCATTCAAATTGTCTCGAACTCCAAGAGATGGAACCGCAAATCCCCGCCCTTGGGCGAGGGCAGTTCATTGCTTTCACGGTTTGCACGAACTGCGTCCTTGTAGGAATTCGGAAAGTACCTGCGCGGTGTGCGAGCGCGCGGGCTGGCGCGCGAGCGCCGCCGGCGTTCCTTGCGCCGCGATGCGCCCGCCGCCATCGCCGCCTTCCGGGCCGAGGTCGATGATCCAGTCGGCGTCAGCGATGATATCCAGGTTGTGTTCGATCACCACTACCGTGTTGCCGGCATCGACCAGGCGGTGCAGCACGCGGATCAGTTTTTCCACGTCGGCCATGTGCAGCCCGACCGTGGGTTCGTCCAGCACGTAGAGGGTGTGGCCTGCCGCGCCGGCGCGGCCGGGGCGCGCTGCAGCATTGCCTTCGGCATCGATTCTGACTTTCGCCAGTTCCGTGACCAGCTTGATTCGCTGCGCCTCGCCGCCGGAGAGCGTCGGGCTTTGCTGGCCCAGGGTCAGATAACCCAGGCCTACGTCCTGCAGCAAGCGCAGGGCGTGATGGGTCGACGGATGCGCCGAAAAGAACTCGACCGCCTCGTCCACGTTCATGGCCAGGATCTCGCCGATCGACTGTTGCTTGAAGCGCACGGACAGCGTTTCCGGGTTGAAGCGCGCTCCCCTGCAAACGTCGCACAGCACCTTCACGTCGGGAAGGAAACTCATCTCGATACGCTTCACGCCCTGGCCCTCGCACGCGGGACAGCGTCCTTCGCCCGTATTGAAAGAAAAGCGCGAAGGGCTCCAGCCGCGCATGCGCGCCTCGGTCGTGTCGGCGAACAGCCTGCGGATCGCGTCCCAGAAGCCGACGTAAGTGGCGGGGCAGGAGCGCGGCGTCTTGCCGATCGGCGTCTGATCCACTTCGAGCACGCGTCCGATATGTTCCGCGCCACGGATCTCGCGGCAGCCGCTGAGTTGCAGCTGCGTGCGTTTGCGCGCGGATACGCGCGTTTGCGCCACCAGGCGCGCAAGGTTGTCGTGCAGCACCTCGCGCGCAAGCGTGGACTTGCCGCTGCCTGACACGCCGGTGACGGCGCATAAACGCGCCAGCGGCAGGCGCAGCTGCCTGATGTTCAGGTTGTGCAGATCGGCGCCGAGGATTTCCAGCGCTGGCGTTCTTGCGTTCGTCGCGCGCGGCGGATGCAAGGGATGTCTGAGCGGATTTTTCAGGAACCGCCCGGTGACCGATGCGGGGTTCGCCATCAGGTCCGCGGCCGAGCCCTGCGCCACTACGCGCCCGCCGCGGCTGCCCGCGCCCGGACCGAGGTCGAGCACGTGTGCCGCGCAGCGTATGGTGTCCTCGTCGTGCTCCACCACCACCAGGGTGTTGCCTTTGGCCTGGAGTTTCTCCAGGGTGTCGAGCAGCACGCGGTTGTCGCGCGGGTGCAGGCCGATGGTGGGCTCGTCCAGGATGTAGCACACGCCGCGCAGGTTGGAGCCGAGTTGCGCCGCCAGGCGGATGCGCTGCGCTTCGCCGCCCGAGAGCGTGGGCGCGGAGCGGCCTAACGCCAGATAGCCCAGCCCGACTTCGGCGAGGAAGCTCAAGCGCGATTTGAGTTCCGCAACGAGGTCGCGCGCGATTTCGGCCTCGCGCCCGGCGAGGGTGAGATCGCGGAAAAATTCACCCAGTTGCGCTACCGGCAGCGCGACCAGATCGGCGACCGAGCGCTTGCGGTAGCGCACCGCCAGTGCTTCCGGGTTCAGGCGCCGGCCGGCGCAGGCGGGGCAGGGCCGATCGCCTTGTTCCTGCTCGTCGAGAAAGTTGTCCAGGCGCTGGTCCTCCTGCTCGCGGCTCGCGTCCCGGTCTTTCCCGTATTCGGGTTCCTGGTAGCCGGAAATCGTCACACCGGTGCCGAGGCAACTCGCGCACCAGCCATGCTTGGAGTTGAACGAGAACAGCCGCGGATCGAGCTCGGGGAAGCTGCGCGCGCAGGACGGACAGGCGCGCTTGGTCGAGAATATGGTCTGCGGCAGCGTCAGTTCGATGCGGCCGTCTTTCGGCTGTCTACTTGCCGCGTCTGCCAGACGATCGAGACCGCCGAGCACGTGCAAAATGCCCTTGCCGAAGTCGAGCGCGCGCGCGAGCGCCTCGCGCAACTCCGCCTCGTTCGCCGGCGTGACGCGCAGATCGGCCACCGGCAGCTCGATGGTGTGTTCGCGGAAGCGGTCGAGGCGCGGCCATTTCGCGGTCGGCATGAATTCGCCGTCGACGCGCAGGAAACCGAAGCCCTTGCCTTTCGCCCATTTGGCGAGGTCGGTGTAATAGCCCTTGCGGCCGACGACAAGCGGCGCGAGCAGGCCGATCCTCTGGCCGCGAAAGTCTTTTTGCAGTCGCGCCGCGATGGCATCGAAGCTTTGCGGTTCGATGGCTACGTTGCACTCGGGGCAGAATTGCGTGCCGAGCTTGACGTACAGGAGGCGCAGGAAGTGGTAGATCTCGGTGAGCGTGGCCACCGTGCTCTTCCTGCCGCCGCGGCTGGTGCGCTGCTCGATCGCCACCGTGGGCGGGATGCCGAAAATCGCGTCCACGTCCGGGCGCGAGGACGGCTGCACGAACTGCCGCGCATAGGCGTTGAGCGACTCCAGGTACCGCCGCTGGCCTTCGGCGAACAGGATGTCGAAGGCCAGCGTCGACTTGCCGCTGCCGGAAACCCCGGTGATCACGGTGAACTGGTTGCGCGGAATCTCGACGTCCACGTTCTGCAGGTTGTGCTCGCGTGCGTTGTGGATCTTGATGAACCCAGGTTGAACACGGAGTGCTTTCTGTAGAGGCAACCCTTCGGAGACGCGCAGCTGTAGCCGATCTCCAGCCGGTGAGCCCAGCGCGCGCTCGTAATCTCGCAGTGCTTTTCCGGTATGCGACGCCGCGTGTGCGGCGACCTGCACCGGCGTGCCGCAGCAGACGATTTCGCCACCGGCATCGCCGCCTTCCGGGCCGAGGTCGATGATCCAATCTGCGGCGCGGATGACGTCGAGATTGTGCTCGATCACCGCCACCGAATGCCCGGTGGCGATGAGCTTGCGCAGCGCGGAGAGCAGCTTTGCGATGTCGTCGAAATGCAGGCCGGTGGTGGGCTCATCGAACAGGAACAGCTTGCCTTTGCGCAGCAAGCCACCCGCGGCGGACGAGCCTTTGCTTGCCTCGACCAGGTGCCCGGCGAGCTTCAGCCGCTGCGCCTCGCCGCCCGAAAGCGTGGGCACCGGCTGGCCGAGCTTTAGATATTCCAGGCCGACATCGGCCAATGGGGACAGCACTGCCTGCACCTGCGCCTGATCGGCAAAGAAGGCGAGCGCTTCGGCGACCGTCAGCTCGAGCGCGTCGGCGACCGACAGCGCTTGGCTGCCGTTCGTGCCTGCGAGCGTCACCTCCAGCACCTCGTCGCGGAAGCGCCGGCCGTTGCAGTCCGGGCAGCGCAGATACACGTCGGAGAGGAACTGCATTTCGACGTGCTCGAAACCATTGCCGCTGCAAGTGGGACAACGCCCGTTACCTGCGTTGAAGCTGAAGGTGCCGGCGGTGTAGCCGCGCTCTTTTGCCGCGGGCTCCGCCGCGAACAACGCGCGGATGGCGTCGAAAGCGCCGACGTAGCTCGCCGGGTTGGAGCGCGTGGTCCGGCCGATGGGCGACTGGTCCACCATCACCACGTCGTCGATCAGATCGAAACCTTCGAGCGCACGATGGAGACCGGGCGTTTCCGTGGGCCGGCCTTTCGCCTTCCGCAAAGCAGCATGCAGCACGTCCTGCACCAGCGTCGATTTGCCCGAGCCCGAAACGCCGGTGATGCAGACCAGGCGCGACAGCGGTATCGCGACATCGATGTTCTTCAGGTTGTGCTCGGCGGCGCCGAGCAAGCGCAGCCGCGGCCCGTTTGCCTCGGGCGGCCTGGGCGCCACGCCCGCGTCGGCGCGCTTTTTTCCGGAAAGGTATGCGGCGGTGAGCGAGCGCCCCTCCTTCAATTCCGCGGGCGTGCCGAAGGACACCACCTCGCCGCCGCGCGCCCCCGGGCCCGGCCCCATGTCGAGCAGGCGGTCGGCGGCGAACATGATCTGCGGATCGTGCTCGACCACGACTAGCGAATTGCCGGCGTCGCGCAGCCGGTGCATGACTTCGATCACTCTTCCCATGTCGCGCGGGTGCAGGCCGATCGAAGGTTCGTCCAGCACGAACAAGGTATTCACGAGTGAGGTGCCGAGCGCGGTGGTGAGGTTGATGCGCTGCACCTCGCCGCCGGAGAGCGTGCGCGACTGGCGATCGAGAGTCAGATAGGCGAGGCCCACCTGGCACAGGTAGGACAGGCGCGCGCGTATTTCGGTGAGCAGGAGGTCGGTGGCCTCGTCCAGTGGCGCTGGCAGATGCAGACTGTCGAAGAAAGTGCGGCAGCGCTCGATCGGCAGCAACATCAGGTCGTGCATGGTAAGCCCGGGCAGCGCGGCGAGTTTGTCGTCACCCCATTTGGCGCCCAGCGGTTTGAATCGCTTGTATGCCCCGGAGGGCTCGGCGAAGACCTGGTCCGCATCCGGCTTCGTGCCCAGGCGCCACAGCAGCGCATCGTGCTTGAGCCGCGCCCCCTCGCAGGCGGGGCAGGGCGTGTAGGCGCGATACTTCGACAGCAGCACGCGGATGTGCATCTTGTAGGCTTTGCTCTCCAGCCAGTTGAAGAATTTGCGCACGCCATACCAGGTGCCAGGCCAGGATTTCTTCCAACTCACCCACTCCGGTTCGCCTTCGAGCACCCACATGCGTTGCGCCTGGGTGAGTTTGCGAAACGGTGTGTCGAGCGGAATGCCGCGCTTGTTGGCGTATTTCACCAGATCGTCCTGGCATTCCTTGAAGCTCGCCGTCTGCCATGGCCGCACCGCGCCTTCGCGCAGCGTCTTCGATTCGTCCGGGACGATCAGGCCGAAATCGATGCCGATGACGCGGCCGAAGCCGCGGCAGCTGTCGCAGGCGCCGATGGGCGAGTTGAACGAGAACAAGGACGGCGTCGGGTCGGCGTAATGGATGTCGCAGTCGGCGCAGTGCAGGTCGGAGGAATAGCGCCACGCCAATGCGTCACCGCTCCCTCTCCCCGCTTGCGGGGAGAGGGCTGGGGTGAGGGGTGTGTCCTCATCACCGGCCACATACACGTTGACCTTCCCTTGCCCGATTTTAAGCGCCGCTTCCAGTGCCTCGATCACGCGCGTCTTGCCGGCGGTGGACCAACGCAGCCGGTCCTGCACTACCTCCAGCAGCCGGTCGCGGCGCGCGTGGATGCGGCTATAGCCCTGGCTTTCCAGCAGCTGCTTCACCTCGGCTTCGGTGAAATTCTTCGGCACCGCCACCGGGAAGGTGACGAGCAGGCGCGGATCGCCCGCGGCCCTGGCGCGTTCGGCGAGCGCGGCGTAGATCGACTCCGGCGAATCGCGCACCACCTTTTCGCCGCAGCCGCGGCAATAAAGCCCAGCCGCGCGCGCGAACAGGAGCTTCACGTGATCGTTCAGTTCCGTCATGGTGCCGACGGTCGAGCGCGAGGTGCGCACCGGATTGGTCTGGTCGATGGCGATCGCGGGCGGGATGCCCTCGATGCGGTCCACCTGCGGCTTGTCCATGCGGTCGAGGAACTGGCGCGCATAGGGCGAGAACGTTTCGACGTAGCGGCGCTGGCCCTCGGCGTAGAGCGTGTCGAACACGAGCGAGCTCTTGCCCGAGCCGGACACGCCGGTTACCACGACGAGCTGGTTCAGCGGGATTGCGAGGGTCAGGTTCTTGAGATTGTTCTGGCGCGCGCCTTGGATGAGAATGGCGCCGTCACTGCGTGCTTCTGACATTGCGCCATTTTATCGGTCGCGGCCCGATCGCGCTGCCTTAGTTAGGTCAACTGACCTGAAACATCCCGCCGCCAGGATGTTTTCGGCGCAATTGCGGTACTTACACGACGCGCCGGATTGACATCTGATGCGTGATGCATTAGCATCTCTCAATGCGCACCACTCTCGACATCGAAGAAGACGTACTGTTTGCGGCCAAGGATCTGGCGCGGCGGGAAAAGAAAACGGCCGGGCAGGTCATTTCCGCGCTGGCGCGCAAAGGGCTGGCGGGCGCGGAGGCATTGACGGCGCATGCGCCGAAAGCGATTTACGGCTTCCGCCCATTTCCCAAAGAAGGACGGATCGTCAGCAACGATCTGATCAACAAACTGCGCGAAGACGGCGAGTACTAGGAGAACGCGCCGGATGCGTGCGCTGCTCGACGTCAACGTTTTGATCGCATTGCTCGACCAGGCGCACCCGCACCACGATACGGGGGTGTCCTGGCTGAAGGCCAACATCAAGCACGGCTGGGCATCCTGTCCGATCACCCAGAATGGGTGCATCCGCATCATGTCGCAGGCGGCCTATCCCGGCTCGCGGACCGCCGCCCAGATCATCGAACGCCTGCGTGGCGCGTTGAATCATTCAGCACACCTATTCTGGCCCGACGATACTTCTATCGTTGACCCGCAGATCGTGGACGGCACGCGGGTACATAGCGCGCGGCAGATAACCGACACCTATCTGCTGGCATTGGCGCTCAAGCACGGCGGGCGCCTCGTGACCTTCGATTCCGGCATCGCGCTTTCGGCGGTGAAAGGCGCCACGGCAAGAAATCTGGTAACGCTGGTATGAGCGATCGACCGGTAGCATTCATCGCCTGCCTGAGGCGACTGGAAGTGATCGGCATTTGCCAGTTTTTTTGAATGGAGAAAAAAATGAACATCGGCATCGCCGGCACCGGGCGCATGGGCAGCGCCATCGCGGCGCGGCTCATTGGCATCGGCCATACGCTCACGGTGTGGAATCGCACGCCGGAGAAGGCCAAAACTGCGGTGGCGGCAGGCGCGACGGTCGCCGCTACGCCGGCCGAGCTTGCCACGCGGTCGGATGTGATCATCACCATCCTCACCAATGCGGCGGCGATCGACGCAGTCTATTACGGCGAGCATGGACTGCTCGCGGGCGAGGTCAAGGACAAGCTGTTCATCGAGATGAGCACCGTGCGGCCGGAGACCGAACGCGCGCTGGCCGAGTGGGTCGCGAAAAAGCACGCACAACTGGTCGAGTGCCCGGTCGGCGGCACCGTGGGCCCGGCGAAGGAGGGCAAACTCTTCGGCCTGGTCGGAGCGGAGGCGGCAGCGCTGGAGCGGGCAAGGCCCTTGCTCGAACAGCTGTGCCGCCGCCTCGAGCATGTCGGGCCGGTGGGGGCTGGCGCGGCGATGAAACTGGCCATCAATCTGCCGCTGATCGTATTCTGGCAAGCGTTCGGCGAAGCCGTCGCGCTCGCGAAGCCGCTTGGCATCGATCCCGCGCGGTTGATCGAAATCTTCTCCGACACCTCCGGCGCCGCGACGGTGCTGAAGAACCGCGGCGCTGCGGTGGCGAAGGCGCTTGCCGGGGAGGACACCGGACCGGCCACGTTCGATCTCGACTCGATGCGCAAGGATCTGCGCGCCATGCTGGAGGAGGCGCAGCACCTGGGAGTGGAACTGCCCACCGCGGCGCGCGTGCTCGAGGCTTTCGATCAGGCCGCCCGCGCCGGGCATGGCGCCATCGACGGCGTGCGCATTCCCGCTTGGGTGAGCGGCCAGACCAGGAGCTGAGTGCGGGGAGGCGCGAAGCGGTGCGCCTCAGTGAATCTCCGGATCCGGCGTCTCCGCCCCGGCTTCCAGAAAATCGAAATCGCAGCCTTCATTCGCCTGGGTGATGTGCTGCGAGAACGCCGCGCCGTAGCCGCGAGCGTAGTGCGGCGCCGGCGGTTTCCACGCGGCCTTGCGCTTCGCCAGTTCGGCGTCGCTGACTTTCAGGTTCAACTTGCGCGCCGGCACGTCGAGTTCGATCAGGTCGCCGTCCTCTACCAGCGCCAGCGGCCCGCCGATCCAGGACTCGGGCGCGATGTGCAGCACGCACGCGCCGTAGGAGGTGCCGCTCATGCGCGCATCGGAAATGCGCACCATGTCGCGCACGCCCTGCTGCAGCAGTTTCTTCGGGATCGGCAATTGGCCCCACTCCGGCATTCCGGGTCCGCCGAGGGGCCCGGCGTGCTTCAACACGATCACCGAATCCTTGTCCACTGCCAAGTCCGGGTCGTCGATGCGCGCCGCCATGTCGTTGTAGTCGGCGAACACCACGGCTTTGCCCGTATGCTTGTGCAACTGTGCTTCGGCCGCGGGCGGCTTGATCACCGCGCCGTCGGGGGCGAGGTTGCCGCGCAACACCGCCAGGCTGTCGGATTTGACCAAGGCCGTGTCGACGGAACGGATGACGTCCTCTTCGAACACCTTGGCATCGGCGATGTTCTCGCCCATGGTCTTGCCGTTGACGGTCCTGGCATCGGCCTTGAGCAGGACGCCGAGGTTCTTCAGCACCGCGCGCAGGCCGCCGGCGTAGTAGAAATCCTCCATCAGGTATTTGCCCGAAGGGCGGATGTTGGCGAGGAGCGGCGTCTTGCGCGCGAGCGCGTCGAACTGGTCGAGGTCGAGCTTGACCCCGGCGCGGCGCGCGATCGCGATCAAGTGCACGATGGCGTTGGTCGAGCCGCCGATCGCCAGCACCGCGGTCACGGCGTTATGGATCGCGTCGGCGTCGAGGATGTCGCGGGGTTTGAGGTCTTCCCACACCATCTCCACCGCGCGCTTGCCGGTGAGCGTGGCCATGGCGGCATGGCGCGAATCGGGCGCCGGAATCGATGCCGCACCGGGCAGGGTAAAGCCCATCGCTTCGGCGGCGCTGGTCATGGTCGAGGCCGTGCCCATGGTCATGCAATGGCCGGGCGAGCGCGCGATGCCCTGCTCGATTTCCTGCCAATCCTTTTCGCTGATGTTGCCGGCGCGCAGCTCGGCCCAGTATTTCCAGGTGTCCGAGCCAGAGCCCAGCGTCGCGCCGCCCCAGTTGCCGCGCAGCATCGGGCCGGCCGGCATGAAGATGGCGGGCAGGTTCATGCTGATCGCGCCCATGATCAGCGCCGGCGTGGTCTTGTCGCAGCCGCCCATCAGCACCGCGCCGTCGGCGGGATAGGAGCGCAGCAGTTCCTCGCATTCCATGGCGAGGAAGTTGCGGTACATCATGGTGGTCGGTTTCTGGAACGGCTCCGACAGCGACATCGCCGGCATTTCCACCGGGAAGCCGCCCGCCTGCCATACGCCGCGCTTCACTTCCTCGACGCGCTGCTTGAAATGGGTGTGGCAGGGATTGATGTCGCTCCAGGTGTTGATGATGGCGATCACCGGCTTGCCGGCATAGTCGCTGCGGTCGTAGCCCATCTGCGCCGTGCGCGAGCGGTGGCCGAAGGAGCGCATGTCCTTGGCGCCGTACCAGCGGTGGCTGCGCAATTGTTCCGGGGTTTTCTTTTTCACTTGCGGGTCCTTTGCTGAAGTGTGGTATTGCGTCCTGACTTGATACTGCTTATTGTAGCGGTCAATAGCATATCGAGAGCGCGCTCAGATTCGTATGGCGCGATAGCACTTGGTATTGCGCTGATTGCCAGGAAGGTCCCAACGCAATTTTGTAGAAGGATTCGGCCATGCCTGAAATCTCGCGCTTCCTCGGCATCGTGATCACGATGTACTTCAACGATCACAATCCGCCGCACTTTCACGTGCGCTACGAGGAGCACCGCGCTCTCATCGGAATCGAGCCGCTGGAGCTTCGGGAAGGGCAGCTTCCACCGCGCGTGCTGGGGCTCGTCATGGAGTGGGGCGAGATACACCAGTCCGAGTTGATGGAGAACTGGACTACTCTTGCCAAAGAGGGTACTTTCAGACGCATCGCTCCACTGGTTTGAGGAGATTGAAAATGATATGGGTGACCGACGCCAAAGCGCTTCCGGACTACCGGCTGTGGGTCCGTTTTTCGGACAACACCGAAGGGGAAATTGACCTGAAGGATTTCGTCGCCGCAGATGCGCGGCCCGTCGTTGCCGCTCTTCGCGATCAAACAGCGTTTTCTGCGATCCACGTGGAAATGGACACCGTGGTTTGGGCGAATGGCTTCGATCTCGCGCCGGAGTTCCTTTACGCGCGAACGAAAGCTCGCGCGGCCGCCTAGGCGTCACGCGCTGCGGTCGATATCGCTCGATTCGGGGCTGGCGCGTGAGTAGCCGACATTCGCCGTCGCAACAACCATCTGGAACGCCAATCCCTTCCCTGACGCGCTGCTTTGGCGGAATTCAGTGACTGCTTTTAACTACCGCATTGCGGACGGAATTTTTCAGCGCTTCCCCGGCTACGTGCGCGGGGTGGTGATCGCGCACGAATTGACGAACGGCCCGTCGCCGCCGGCGTTGCTCGATCTGCTGCGCGAGGCGGAGGCGTCGGTGCGCGCGCGCGTCAAGCCGGATGCCGTGGCGGAGGAACCGCGCATCAAGTCCTGGCGAGAGGCCTATCGCGCTTTCGGCGCGAAACCCGCGGAGTTCCGCTCTTCCATCGAAGCCATGGCGCGGCGCGCGCTGAAGAACGACCGCCTGCCGGCGATCAGCGCCCTGGTCGATATCGGCAACCTGATTTCGCTGCGCCACCTGCTGCCCGCCGGAGCGCATGCCATCGACGTGCTCGCGGGCGACATCGCGTTGCGGCTGGCGACGGGCGCGGAGCAATTCGTTGCCTTCGGTTCCAGCGAAACCGAACACCCTCTGCCGGGCGAGATAATTTTTGCCGAGGGCGACACGGTGTTGACGCGGCGCTGGACCTGGCGCCAGGCGCGGCACACGCTCACGCTGCCGGAGACGCGCGCGGTCGAGTTCAACATCGACGGCCTGCCGCCGGTGGCGCCGGCCGAAGTGGAGCAGGCGGGCGCGGAAATCATAGAGCTGGTGCAGCGCTTTTGCGGCGGCCGTGCGCGCTTCGTCTTGCTAACGCCGGACAATGCGTTGGTCAGCCTCGCAGGCTAACTCTCGATGTCCATCGTCCACTCGGTCCTGATCGCTTCGATAGTCCTCGCCGCCGTTCTTGCGATCCGCGCTTACTATCTCGACGCGGGGCGGCGCTGGCAGGCCTATGTCTTCAAGCCGCTCGCCACGCTGCTCATCCTGGCGCTTGCGCTTGCCCAGTCCGCGTCCCTTCCCGCCTATCGCTGGACGCTGGTCGGCGGCCTGGTATTCTCCACGGCAGGCGACGTCTTCCTCATGCTGCCGCGCGACCGCTTTGTCGCCGGACTGGTGAGCTTCCTCATCGCGCACTTGTTCTACATCTTTGCATTCAGCATCGGCGTGCCATTTGGCGCGGCGCCGCTGCTCTGGTTGCCCTTCTCTATGGCCGGAGGTGTCGTCGTGGCTGTGGTCTGGGCTGGCTTGAAGCCCGCTTTGCGCGGAGCAGTGATCGCTTATGTCGTGGTAATCGCGGCCATGGCGGGGCAGGCCGCAGGGCGCTGGCACACCTTGGGCGGCGATGCGGCGTTGTCGGCGGCTTTGGGTGCGGCGCTATTCGTGGTATCGGATTCGATCCTCGCGATCAACCGTTTTCGTGTGCAGTTCCATGCGGAGCGGGCGCTGACGCTGGGCACCTACTGGACAGCACAGTTGCTGATCGTCCTGTCGATCCCGGCTGGTCCATTTCCGGCGTAGCTGCCGCGATAGAATGCGCCATGGCACGGGACGAAGGAACAAACATGGGAATGATTCGCCGGCTTGCTGGCCTCGCTGCCTTTTGCATGTCCCTTTCACTGGCCGCTGAAGCGCAGGGGCAAGCGCCGCGAACGACGGTCGAACTGGACCGCAGGGTGCAGAACTTCCTCGACGCGGAGCGCGACAAGTGGGATTACCTCAACGTGCCATATCAGGACGGAAGGATCCTGCACGATCTGGTGGTGAAGGGCGGGCACAAGGCAATCCTGGAGATCGGCACCTCCACCGGCCATTCCACCGTGTGGCTCGCCTGGGCCGCGGCGAAGACCGGCGGCCGCGTCGTCACCATAGAGATCGACCGCGGCCGGCACGAGCGTGCGCTGGCGAATTTCAAGCGCGCCGGGGTCGCCGAATACATCGATGCGCGCCTGGCCGACGCGCACGACCTGGTGAGGGCGCTGCCCGGTCCCTGGGACTTCGTCTTCCAGGACGCGGACAAGGAATGGTACCTGCAATATTTCCGCGACCTGGAAGCGAAAATGGCGCCGGGTGGCTGCTACACTGCGCACAACGTGGCGCGACCTTACGCGCGCCAGGTGATTGAGTTCCTGGATTACGCAAAGAAGCGCCCGGGTGTCAGCTTCCGCTACGCCGAGGGCGCTTCGGGCGAAGGCATTTCCATCAATTGCTGGGCCCGCTAGCGCCGCCGCGAGACGGCGGAAACCGGCATTCAGAAAAAAGAGGACAGTAGACATGGCGAAGAAAAAAGCCAGCGAACCGAAGATCATCAAGCCCGACGACGTCAATCCGCACTACAAATGGGACCGGCCGATCGGCGCACCGGGCCACACCCAGGTCGATTTCGAGGAGCGCATCAATTTCCGCCGGCTGCACGACTACCGCCTAGCGCGCACGCGCGCGGCGCTGGCCAATTCCGGGCTGGGGGCGCTGCTCTCGTTCGACCAGCACAACATCCGCTACACCACCAGCACGGTGATCGGCGAATGGGCGCGCGACAAGCTCACGCGCTATTCGCTCCTCACCGGAAACGGCGACCCCTACATCTGGGATTTCGGTTCCGCCGCACGGCACCACCGCCTGCATGCGCCCTGGCTGCATCACGACCATTGCCGCGCCGGCATGCTGGGACTGCGCGGCGCGACCGGTGCCGACATCACCCTGTTCCGCAACGCGGCGAAGGAAATCAAGTCGATTCTGGATGCCGAGGGCGTGGGCGACATGCCGCTGGGCGTGGACATGGTCGAGCTGCCGATGATTTTCGAATTGCAGCGCGCCGGCATCGAGGTGCGCGACGGGCAGCAGACCATGCTCTCCGCGCGCGAGGTGAAAAACATCGACGAACTGACGCTGCTCAACATGGCCTCGGCGATGGTGGACGGGGTGTACCAGGACATCGCCGAGGCGCTGAAGCCCGGGGTGCGCGAGTCGGATATCGTGGCGCTCGCCACCAAGCGGCTGTACGAAATGGGCTCGGACTGCGTCGAGGCGATCAATGCGATCGCGGGCGAGCGCTGTTCGCCGCACCCGCACAATTTCACCGACCGGCTGATCCGGCCCGGCGACCAGGCGTTCTTCGACATCATCCAGTCATTCATGGGTTACCGCACCTGCTATTACCGCACTTTCAACGTCGGCCGCGCCACGCCATCGCAGCGCACCGCCTACAAGAAGGCGCGCGAGTGGATGGATGTGGCCATCGACCTGTTGCGCCCCGGAGTCGGCAGCGACCGCATCGCCGCCGCGCTGCCGAAGGCGGAGCAGGCCGGCTTTGCCAGCGAGATGGATGCCTTCGGCCTCAATTTCTGCCACGGCCTCGGCCTCGGGTTGCACGAACGGCCGCTGGTCTCGCGCCTGACTTCGTTCAAGGAGCCGATCGAACTCAAGGTCGGCATGGTGTTCGCGGTGGAGACTTACTGCCCCGCATCGGACGGCGTATCGGCCGCACGCATCGAGGAAGAGGTGATACTGACGCCCAAAGGCCCGCAGATCATTTCGCTGTATCCGGCAGAAGAACTGCCGATCGCAAACCCCTACTGAGGAAAAATGCACCGTGGTTACGAAGAAACCGAAAATCGGCTGGATCGGCACCGGCCGCATGGGCTACGAAATGGCGCTGCGACTGGCCAAGGCGGGCTGTGACCTGACCGTGTACAACCGCACGCGCGCCAAGGCCGAGCCGCTGGCGAAATACGGCGCGAAAATCGCATCCCGGGTGACCGAACTCGCCGCTTGCGACCTGGTGTTTTGCATGGTGTCCACTTATGCGGACGTCAAGGAAGTCGTGGCCGGCAAAGGCGGGTTGCTGTCGCAGCCCAAGGCCAAAGGCAAGCGCCGCACGCCGCGCATCCTCATCGAGTGCTCGTCGATTTCGCTCGAAGGCTCGGCCGAGCTGCGCGAAATCCTGGCCGGACACGGCACCAGGCTGTTGGCCGCGCCGGTGTCGGGCAACGCCAAAGTGATCAAGGCGGGCAAGCTCTCTTTCGTCTGCTCCGGGCCCAGGGCGGTATTCGATGAAGTGTCGCCGCTGCTCAAGCTGATCGCCCCGTCGGCGAGTTATGTCGGCGAAGGTGAGCTCGCACGCATCGTCAAGATCTGCCACAACGTGTTCCTCGGCGTCGTGATCCAGTCGCTGTGCGAGATCACCGTCCTGGCGCAGAAAGCGGGCGTGCCACGCCACGCGTTCCTTGATTTCATCAACCAGAGCGTGATGGGATCGGTGTTCTCGCGCTACAAGACGCCGGCCCTGGTGAACCTCGATTTCAAGGTCACGTTCACGCCGGCGCTGCTGCGCAAGGACATTGACCTCGGTCTCGATGCCGGGCGCAAGTTCGAGGTGCCGCTGCCGCTGGCGTCGCTCACGCGCGACCTGATACAGACCATGATGGGTAAGGGCATGACCGAGCAGGATTTCGCCACGCTGCTACTGCAACAGGCGCGCGCATCCGGGATCGAACTCAAGCCGGAAAACGTGGCGGTGAGCGACGGCCTCGCTTGAGCGGTGGATCTCGCAGCACGACCCGCTGTTCGTCCGGGTCGCGTTCTTCGCAGGATTCGACGTCCGGGAACAGCGCCTTCCAAGCGCAACACGCTGTGCGCCACCACGGGTTCGCGCGGCAGCGGGCGGACGGCGAGGCGGTAGACGGTGTGATCCGTTCTCTGCCGGCCGTCAGCCGATGTCGCGCCGCGCCTCGGCGATCACTTCATCGAGATCCACAGCAGGCGCCGGCGCTAACTCCCCGCCATCGGGCGCGGCAGGCTCTTTCGGCGAAGCAATCACGTTGTGGCGCGCGATGCCCCAGATCAGAGCGGCGAGGGTGATTGCGGCGGTCCACCAGACGAGATTGTCGTTCGGATGGAACAGGGACGCGAGTGAGACCAGCGCGAACAGCAGGCGCGCCGGGACATCGCTCTTCCAGTTCTCGAAGCATCGCCCGAACATTGCGAAGGCGACGCCGCAGGTGCCGGTGGTCACGACCAGTATGTCGCCGATCTGCCCCCAGCCGGGCTTCACGACCAGATCCGAGCGGGTGAAGAGCGCAAACGTAATGAGCGTGATTGGCAGGCAGATCTTCAGCGCCACCCACATGGTTTGCATGAACGACGTATTCGCAATGCGTGCCGACACGGCGGCGGTGAGCGAGGTCGGCGGCGAGAGTTCGCCCCAGACCGACAGGAAGAACACGAAGAAGTGCGAGACCCAGGGATTGATGCCGAGCTTGGTCATCGGCGGCACGATGATCACCGCGCCGATGATGTAGGTGGCGGTCGGCGGCAGGCCGGTGCCGAGCAGCCAGCCGAACACCCAGGCCATCAGGATCATCGCCCAGATGTTCCAGGCGCCGATGTCGAGCAGCATCGCCCCCATCCGGTTGATGAAGCCGGTGACCGTGAACAGGCCGATCATGATGCCGAGCGTGGCAAGCAGCAGCGTCAGGTAGGAGGCCATCTCGGCGTGCGTTTCGATCCCGCGGCGGAGACTGAAGAACAGCGTCTCGCCCTTGAGGAAAGGATCCTTGCGCACGTGCTTGAAGTAGAGAAAGACCACGACCAGCACCGCAAGCATCCAGCTCGCGGTACTCACCGCCGCGCGCAATTCGCCCTTGCCGAGGAAGCCCATCAGGTAGACGAGATAGAGCACGGCGCCGAAGAAGATGCTGGTTGTCACCTTCTCGTAGAGCGGCACTTGCGGCTTGTCGATCTTGCCGGCCGGCAGCAGGCGTACCGACAGCAGGTAGATCGCGACGCCGATCGAAATGTAGTAAATGAAGGAGAACCCGAATCCGCGCAGCACGACGTCCCAGTAGGGCACGCCGAGGAATTCCGCCATCAGGAACGCGGCGGCCCCCATCATCGGCGGGTCGATCAGCCCGCCGATCGACGCCGAGGTCTCGACCGCGGCGGCGAAGGTCGGCGGCGCGCCGTAGCGGATCATCAGGGGAATGGTGATGGTGCCGACCACGGCCGCGTTGGCCGAGCCACTGCCGCTGATCAACCCGATCGCGCTCGAGCCCACCACCGCGGTTTGCGGCATCATCCGCGGGGAGCGGGCGAACAGACGCACGACGTTGATCATCGCGTGCTGCGCGTTGAAGCCGTTGGCGACGCCGGCCAGCAGCAGGAAGGCGGCGATCAGCGTGAGCGCGAGCTGGCCGTAGATGCCGTAGATGCCGGTGGAAAACTCGACCGTGGAGGACGTGACCACGCGATAGAAGGTCGTCCCCGGATGCCAGAAGAAGTCGAGCGAGCGCGGAAACACGTGGCCGTAGAGCGTGTAGACGACCATCACCACGTTGACCCAGAACAGCACCGGATGGGCGAGGCGCGTCAGCTCCATCACCAGCAGGAACATGAGCAGGCCGACGATGAAATCGTGCTGCGTGTAGGTGCCCTGGCTGTAGATCGCGATGCGTTCGTATTCAGAGAGGAAGTACCCGAACGCGTAGAGCGCGATCCCGACGTAGAGAACGACGAGGGCGTGGTTGGCCTTCGCCGGCAGCCGCGGGTACAGCGGCCCCATCTGGGACATGAACAGGATCTGCAGGATCAGCGCGACCGGAATCAGCCGCGCGGCGAGTTCCAGCGAACCGCCGAGCCCGGTGAAGAAGTACCAGACCAGCCAGGCGACGAACACCAGCGAGACGACGAAGGTCAGGTTGCCGAGATTGGCCTGACTCCTGAGCCGATCAATCACCACACACCTCCCCCATTGGGCGCAACTCGCATGCGCCTTCCAGATTGCCGCCGGGCGAACTTTTTACGCGCTTATTTCGCGATCTTCCACTTGTCGTTCCAGGCCTTGTGCTCTTTCAGGAACTTGACCAGGCCCGGATGCACCGGGATTGCCGGGTTGGCGTTGATGCCCGCTACCTGCATGCCGACGAAATCCTTCGCCATCGGCACGAAGCCGGGCTCGGCCTTGGCGAGCTCATCCTTGTTCTTGTAGAACGCCGCGAGCATCTTGTAGACGACATCCTCGGGAATGTTGGTCCCCATATTGTAGCCGAACAGGATCGGCACGCCCTGGAGCATTGCGGGGCCGACGGGCTTGCTGAACGCGCCCTTCGGGTCGACGTCGACCACGCCCAGGCCCGCCGCCTTGAGCTTGGCGACTTCGTCGGGGCAGGGATTGACGACCTTGATGTCCATGCGGACCTCGGTCTCCTTCCAATAGGACGCGAGCGACTTGCCGGCGGTGGTGTAGGTGGCCGATCCCGCGATCGTGCCGCTTTCCATCGCGTCGCCATTCGACTTGAGGTCGATCTGGACGTGCTTGAAGTCATAGCCGAGCGCCTTGTAGATGCGCTGCCAGTTCAGCCAGTTCATGAAGCCGGCGTTGGTATAGAACACCGGCTTGCCGCTGAAATCCTTCCAGCACTTGAACTTGTCCGCGTCCTTGGCCGCAACGGCCATCATGGATTCCATCGGATAGGAATACCAGGCGTGCGCGATCTCCGGCATCTTGGGCTTGTAGTCCTTGAATCCGCCGACGCGCTCGTGGAACTGGGTCATGCCGATGTCGGCGGTGTAGGCGATCTCGCCATTGCCGTCCATCACCGCCTTCATCCCGACCGTGGGGGAGGCATACGGTTGGACCGTGACGGTATACTGGCCGCCGAGGGCCTCCTCGACGATCCTGGTCATCGAGGCGGCGATCTGGTAGCCGTAGGAGCCCACGGCCGAAGTCGCCCAGCGGAGCGACTTGCGCTCCTGCGCGGAAGCCGGTCCGATTGCCGCAACCGTGAATATCGCAGCAAGTGCGGCCGCGGACAGAGACAAGCTGAAACCCGGTTTGGTCTTAAACATCATCTTCTCCTTTGCTTGCAGGTGAATGTGCCGATACCATCCTTCTAGTGGTCATGCGACGCACGCCACGATCGCCTTGTTTCGTTGTTTCATAGCTTTCCCATTTGACACTGTGATGGCGCGCACTGTCAACGACGGCAAACGAAAATCGGTAAAGAAGCTCATCCGCAGTGAAAACACGGTTATGGATAAAAGCAAAGGCAGAGCAAACCGTTATCCGCTCCAGCCGATGGAGCGCGAGATCTTTTCCGCGGTCTCTTTCACCAGCTGGGACCAGCTGGTCTTCATGCGCTCCGCAGGCGCCGACACCGACAGCCCGGCGACCAGGGCGCCGTCATCGTCGCGTATGCCGGCGCCGATGCAGCGCACGCCGAGTTCGGCCTCCTCCTGGTCCAGGGCATAGCCCTGCCGGCGCACCTTGTCCAACTCCTTTTCCAGCGCGCCCAGGCTGGTCAGGGTGTTGCGCGTATGGCCAGGCAGCTTGGTGCGCTTGGCATATTCGCGCAGTTCGGCGGGGCCGTCTTCTAGCAGGAAAAGCTTACCCACCGCAGTGATGTGCAGCGGCGCGCGCCCGCCGATCACATTGACTACGCGCATCATGGCGCGGCCGCTGGAGGAACGCTCGATGTACACGATCTCGTCCTCGCGCCGCACCGACAGGTTGACCGCTTCGCCGGTGGCCAGATGAAGTTCGCGCATGAACGGCAGCGCGTGCTCGCGCACGCCCACCCGGGACTTGGCCAGGTTGCCGAGTTCGATCAGGCGCATCCCCAGGCGGTAGCTGCCCTGCTCGACACGCTCGACCATGCGGCCGTTGACCATGGCGGTGAGGATGCGGTGCGCGGTGGACGGATGCAGCGCAGCGGACTGGGCCAGATGCTTCAGGCTCGCCGGACCGGGCACCTCGGCGAGCGCGTCCAAAAGGCGCGTCATGCGCTCGATCACCTGGATGGAGTTCTTGGATTCGGTTTGAGCCATGAGTCGTCGGGTGTTATCGAATTGCAGGATTTTATACCACAATGCGAAATCCGGGAGGGGTGCGCCGTGGTATGATTTCGCTCATAAATTCCACCTCTCCACCGGTTCCAGCCAGCGCGTTTCCAGCCTATTTTATTAGGACACTAAGATGAATCTCCCCAATGAAAGGGCCGTGAGTCAAGACAGTGTTTCCCTGTGGGTGAACGGAGGCGCGCTTCCGTCCACCAGTCCGCGCTCCGGCGTGGTGACCAATCCGGCTGCCGGCAAGGTCATCCGGCATGTGCCTTTCGCCAATGCCCAGGACATCGATTTCGCGGTCAAGGCGGCAAGCGCCGCGTTGCCCGCGTGGCGCGCCGCGCCGCCGCTGCGCCGCGCGCGCGTGATGCAGAGGTTTCTCGCGCTGATGCAGGCGAAACAGAAGGAACTGGCGCAGCTCGTATCGGAGGAGCACGGCAAGACTCTGCCCGATGCGCTCGGCAGCGTACAGCGCGGCATCGAAGTGATCGAGTTCGCCTGCGGCATTCCGCATCTGCTGAAAGGCGAATATACGGAGAACGCCGGTTCCGGCGTCGATTGCCACACGCTGCGCCAGCCGGTGGGCGTGTGCGCCGGCATCACGCCGTTCAATTTTCCGGCGATGGTGCCGCTGTGGATGTTCCCGGTGGCGATCGCCTGCGGCAATACGTTCATCCTCAAGCCTTCGGAAAAAGTGCCTTCGACCAGCATGAGAATGGCCGAGCTGTTCACGGAGGCAGGGCTGCCCGATGGCGTGTTCAACGTGGTGCACGGCGACAGGGAGGCGGTGGACGCCATCCTCGATCACCCCGGCATCCACGCCGTTTCTTTCGTCGGTTCCACGCCGATCGCGAAATACATTTACGAGACCTGCGCCAGGAACGGCAAGCGGGTGCAGGCCCTGGGCGGGGCCAAGAACCACGCGGTGGTGCTGCCGGACGCGGATCTGGAATTCACCGCCGACGCGCTGATCGGCGCCGCCTACGGCTCGGCGGGCGAGCGCTGCATGGCGATCTCCGCGGTGGTGGCGGTGGGCGCCATCGGCGATCCCCTGGTGCGCATGCTCGCGGACAAGGCCAAAAAGATCAAGGTCGGCCCCGGCGACGCCGAGGGCGTGGAAATGGGGCCGCTCGTCAGCCTCGCGCATCGCGACAAGGTCGCAGGGTACATCGACACTGGCGTGGCCGAAGGCGCGAAGCTGGTGCTCGACGGGCGCAACAAGAAGATCGCAGGTTACGAGAACGGTTTCTTTCTCGGCACGACCCTGTTCGACCAGGTCAAGCCCGGCATGAAAATCTACCAGGACGAGATCTTCGGCCCGGTGCTGATCGTACTGCGCGCGGACACGCTCGATGCGGCGATCGACCTGGTCAACGCCAATCCCTATGGCAACGGCACGGCGATATTCACCAACTCCGGCGGCGCGGCGCGCCGCTTCGCGGAGGAGATCCAGGTGGGCATGGTGGGCGTGAACGTGCCCATCCCGGTGCCGATGTCTTTCTACTCCTTCGGCGGCTGGAAGGCTTCGCTTTTCGGCGACCTGAACGTGCACGGTACGGAGGGGGTGAAGTTCTATACCCGCACCAAGGTGGTGACCACGCGCTGGCCGCACGACGAAACGCCCGCAGCCGGCTTCATCATGCCGACCTTGGGTTGATTCTCCAGCGGCGCCGGCAGTCGGCGCCCTCGACCCTCGGCGTCCCCATTGCAATAATTGAAGGATTGACCATGAACGCAACACGGCAACCGTCGCAGCCGCTCGACCTCGAACACTTCTGGATGCCCTATACGAACAACCGCGCGTTCAAACTTTCGCCGCGGATGATCGCTTCGGCCGAGGGCATGTACTACACCACGCTCGAAGGCAAGAAAGTGCTCGACGGCCTGGCGACGCTGTGGTGCGTCAACGCCGGGCATTGCCGCCCGAAAATCGTCGAGGCGATTCGCAAGCAGGCAGGCATTCTCGATTTTTCCTCGTCGTTCTCGCTCGGCCATCCGCTGCCGTTCGAAGTAGCGCGTCGCGTCGCCGGGCTTGCGCCCGAGGGCATGGAGCATGTGTTCTTCGTCAATTCCGGCTCCGAGGCGGTGGACACGTCGCTGAAAATCGCGCTCGCCTACCACCGCCTGAAGGGAGAGGGCACGCGCACCCGCTTCATCGGCCGCGAGCGCGGCTATCATGGCGTCAACCTCGCCGGCATTTCGGTGGGCGGCGTGCCGGCGAACCGCAAGGCCTTCGGCGTGATGATTCCCGGCGTCGATCATCTGCGCCACACCCACGACCCGGAGCGCAGCGCGTTCTCGCGCGGCCAGCCGGCCGCGGGGGCGGAGTTCGCGGACGAACTGGAACAGCGGATCATCCCCTTGCACGACGCCTCCAACATCGCCGCGGTGATCGTCGAGCCCGTGACTGGCGCCGGCGGTGTACTGATTCCGCCGCAGGGATATCTGCAGCGCCTGCGCCAGATCTGCGACAAGCACGGCATCCTGCTCATTTTCGACGAGGTAATCACCGGTTTCGGGCGCCTGGGCAAGCCGTTTGCGAGCGAATATTTCGGCGTCACGCCCGATCTCATCACCTTCGCCAAAGGCATCACCAGCGGCACCGTGCCGATGGGCGGAGTGATCGTGAAGCGCGCGATCTACGACACCTTCATGCAGGCTTCGGGCAACGGCATCGATTTCTTCCACGGCTATACCTATTCCGGGCATCCGCTTGCCAGCGCCGCGGCGCTGGGTACCCTGGACACCTATGCCGACGAGGGTTTGCTGACGCGCGCGCAGACCCTGGCCGCGGACTTCGAGGCCGGCGTGCACTCGTTCAAGGGCTTGCCGCATGTGGTCGATTGCCGCAATCTCGTTCTGATCGGCGCGATCGAGTTCGCGCCGCGCGCGGGCGCCCCGGGGGCGCGCGCGAAGGAGGTGTTCGAAAAATGCTGGGACCGCGGCGTGTTCGTGCGCCCCATCGGCGACAACATCGCCTTCTGCCCGCCGCTGATCGCGGAGAAGAAACACCTCGACGAAATGTTCGGCGTCGTGGCCGAAGTGGTTCGTAACCTGGCTTGAATGGCGGCACGAAGTCATGAATGCAACGATTCAACCGGCGGATATGCGGATCAACGCCGAGCGGCTGTGGGGCTCGCTCATGGAGATGGCGAAAATCGGCGCCACGCCCAAGGGCGGGGTAAAGCGCCTGACGCTGACCGATCTCGACCGCCAGGGGCGCGACCTGTTCGTGTCCTGGTGCAAAGCCGCCGGCCTCGCCGTCACGGTGGACGGCGTCGGCAATCTGTTCGCGCGCCGCGCGGGACGCAATGACGGCTTGCCGCCGGTGGTCTCCGGCAGCCACCTCGATACCCAGCCTTCCGGCGGCCGTTTCGACGGCTGTTATGGCGTGATGGCGGCGCTGGAAGTCGCGCGAACCCTCAACGACCACGGCATGCATACCGAGGCTCCGTTCGAAGTCGCGATGTGGACGAACGAGGAAGGCACGCGTTTTCTGCCGGTGATGGGCGGCTCCGGCGCGTTTACCGGCGCATACACGCTGGAGGAGATCCTGGCCTCCCCCGATCCCGATGGGGTGTCTTTCGGCGACGCCCTGCGCGCCATTGACTACGCCGGCAAGACGCCGGTGGGCGGGCGCAAGCTCGGCGCCTATTTCGAAGCGCACATCGAGCAGGGACCGCTGCTGGAGAACGCCGGCAATACCGTCGGCGTGGTGACCGGCGCCCTCGGCCAGCGCTGGTTCGAAGTGACCGTGCGCGGCATGGACGCGCACGCGGGTCCCACGCCCATGCATCTGCGCCGCGATGCGCTCTTCGGCGCGAGCTTCCTCATCCAGGAGGTCAACCGGCTCGCCAAGGTCACCGAGCATTCGCGCGGCACCGTCGGCATGATCGTCAACCGCCCCAACTCGCGCAACGTCGTGCCCGGAGAAACGGTCTTTTCGATCGACTTCCGCGACGCCGTGGTGGCGGGGCTGGATCGCATGGAGCAGGGCATACGCCTGGCCGCGCAGAGGATCTCAGCCGAACAGGGACTCGAAATCGACATGCGGCAGACGATTTTTTTCCCGCCCTGCCATTTCAATGCCGGCTGTGTTGCCGCCGTGCGCGCGGGCGCAGAGCGGCTGGGCTACCGCCATATGGACATCGTCAGCGGCGCCGGCCACGATGCGGTGCATATCGCCGGCGTGGCGCCCACGGCCATGATTTTTGTGCCCTGCGAGGGCGGCATCAGCCACAACGAAATAGAAAACGCGACGCCGGAGGATCTTGCGGCGGGCTGCAACGTGCTGCTGCAGGCGGTACTCTCGAAAGCCGGTTAGCGCAGCGTTTCATTCTGTTGCAGCGGGAGCGGCGTGGGGGAGGGCGTCCCTGCGGTCCTCGACAACTACTCTATTTGTCAGCCGTCTCGTGACTTGCCGGCGGTATGAAGACACTGAATTCGGCCGGCGTAAGCCCGAATTTGTCCAGATTGCCCTCATGCAATCCAGCCAGCTCTTTTTCGACCGCTGCTGCAACCTCGTCCAAATGTCGGGGCTCCACAAAGAGCGATAGGTAGATCTCAAGGTTTAGCTGATTGAACCGCTTCCATTCGCGCACGATCGTGCGCACGGTCTTCTTCACCGCGGCGTCATGCTCCGGGACCTCGAGCGGAACGCTTTCCACTTCGGCGCGCCGTGTGTCAGGCGGTGCCAAATGTGCGCGGATTGGCGCGACGCCGAGGTGTCGATAGCGGGACGCGCGGGCATCGCCGATGCGCTCCGCGCGCCCGGTTTCGATCAGCCGCGTCAGGTGGCGAAACAGCGTGGAACGGTCGACTTCAAGCCCGGAGCGCTCGAGTAGTTCGTCCAGAGTAAGTCCATCAGGCTGGCCGATCAGGCTGTTTTCGATGGCGGCCTGATAATCAAACTTCTTCGATCGACCCATATTTGCGCAATGATTAAGATGTTTAAAACATTATGATTATATTACGAATATACAATTATGCAATGATATTTCCAGTTATTGCAAAGATACTATTGGTCCAGCGGATCCATTTTAGGCCTCTCGACTTAAAGGCTAAGCTGTATTGAGCCCAGCAGCGCAAATCCGCATGCTCGGTTGGACCTAGAGCCAGCCCGATCGGCGAAATCGGTAGAACAAGTAGCAATCGATCGCCACCATGATGCCGACCGCGAGCGGGTAGCCAAACATCCAGTCCAGTTCCGGCATGTGCTTGAAGTTCATCCCGTAGACGCCGGCGACCATGGTTGGTATCGCCACCAGGGCGGCGTAGGCGGCCAGTCGCTTGGTAGTCTCGTTTTCCTGCAAAGTGATCAGCGAAAGATTGACCGAGATCGCGGTGATCACCATGTCGCGCAGGCTGTCGATGGTCTGGTTGATGCGAATCAGGTGATCGTAAATGTCGCGGTAGTATTCCTGCGAGCCGACGCAGACGGGGGGCACGCGCCCGCCATAGAGCTTGCCGGCGCCGTCGAGAAGCGGCCGCACCGCATGCTGCAGGGACATCAGTTTCTGCTTCAAGGCGTAGAGCGCCTCGACGTTGGCCCGCGGCGAGGAACCGGCAAAGATTTTTTCCTCGACCCGCTCCAGTTCGTCTTCGAGGGCGTCGACTACGGGAAAATAGCGGTCGATCACCGCGTCCATCAGCGCGTACAAGACGAAACCCGAGCCGTGGCGCAGCAGCGCCGGCTCGCGCTCACAGCGCGCGCGTACTTCCGCGAACCCGCGTTCGGAATGGCTGCGCACCGACAGGACGTAGTTTTTTCCGGCGAATATGTGGATCTCGCCAATCTTGATCTCCTCGGCCGTGCCCTCGATGGTGTGCAGCACCACGAACAGCGAGTCGCCGTATTCCTCGATTTTGGGACGTTGATGGCCGTGGTGGGCATCTTCGACGGCGAGCTCATGCAGGTCGAACTCCTCCTGCATCGTGGCAAGTTCGCCGGGGTCCGGATCCTTAAGCGCCACCCAGACGAAGCAGTCGGGACGGCTGACGTAGTCGCTGATTTCTTCCGGCTTGATGTCCGCCAGTTTACGGCCGTCCTGGTATGCAGCGCAGTTGACGAGCATGGAGTTCCCCGGTGAAAACGCAATTTTAGAGCGGCAAGGTGCTGGCTGCATAGGCTAAAATGGCTTGTTCCCTCTTTCCGACGCCACGCGCATGCCCAAGACCAGCCGCCGTACCGCCGAACTCGGCACCGAGAACGCGTTTGTCGTGCTCGCCGAGGTGAACGAACTCATCCGCCAGGGCAAGAGCATCATTTCCTTTTGCATCGGCCAGCCGGACTTTCACACGCCGCTGAACATCCAGGATGCGGCGGTGAAGGCGATCCGCGAGGGCCGGCACGGCTACACCCCCTCGGCCGGGATTCCGGAACTGCGCGCGGCCGCGGCCAAGGACATGGGGCGCCTGCGCGGCCTGTCGATCGACCCTGAACACGTGGTGATCGGCGGTGGCGCGAAACCGTTTATCGCCTACACCATCCTGTGCACCACCGATTACGGCGTCGGCGACGAGGTGATCTATCCCAATCCGGGTTTTCCGATCTACGAGTCGCAGATCCTCGCCTGCGGCGCGGTGCCGGTGCCCCTGTACCTGCGCGAGGCGCGCGATTTCGCCTTCGATCCGGCCGAACTCGAGAAAAGGATCACGCCGAAGACCAAACTGCTGATCCTCAATTCCCCGCACAACCCGACCGGCGGCATCCTGACGAAAAAGGATCTGGAGGAGATCGCAGCGATATTGCGCCGCCATCCGGAAGTCTGGATATTCGCCGACGAAATCTATTCGCGCCTGCTCTATCAAGGGGAATTTGCCTCGATCGCGTCGCGCACCGGGATGTACGAGCGCACCATCATTTCCGACGGCGCTTCCAAGACCTGGGCCATGACCGGCTGGCGCATCGGCTTTGCCTCGAATCCCATTCTGGCGCCGCAATTCGTGCGCTGGGTGACCAATACCGATTCCTGCGCCTCGCACATCAGCCAGTGGGCGGCGGTCGAGGCGCTCAACGGTCCGCAGGAAGAACCGCGCAAAATGCGCGATAGTTTTCTCTCCCGGCGCGATCTCATCGTGGGACTGCTGAACCGGGTGCCGGGCGTGAGTTGCAAGCTGCCTGGCGGCGCGTTCTACGCCTGGCCCAATGTCACCGAGGCCTGCCGCATGATAGGCGCCAAAGATTCGGAGGAGCTGCGCAAGCGCCTGCTGAACGAAGCCGGCGTGGCGGTGCTGGCGGACATTCATTTCGGCGCGCGCGTGCCCGATGAAGGCCAGCACATCCGCTTCTCCTACGCCGCGTCGAATCAGGCGATCGAGGAAGGCGTCGCGCGCATGGCGGACTTCATCCGCAGCAACAGCTGAGCCGGCGCGGGAGTGCGACCAGCCTTGCATGGCCTACCCGCAGGCGTACTCGCGATCCTCGGAGCGCTCGCAGTACCCGCACTCGCGCGCGCCGACCAGGTGACGATTTGCTACAACTACAGCTGCCGGGCCAGGGCGCCGGTGGACTATGGCGAGGAAGCGCTCGACTCGCTGCGCCGGTTGCTCGCGGCGGCGCGCGGTGCCAGTGACGAGCGCGCGGCGATTTCCAGCGCCATCGGCCGCATGTACCGCATTGCCGGCGAGCAGACGCCGGTGTGGCGCGACAAGGGCGGCAACTACGCCGACGGTGGCGAGAACGGGCAGATGGACTGCATCGACCATTCGACCAGTACCAGCGCGTTCCTCAGGCTGCTGCAGGCGCGAGGCTGGCTGAGATTCCACGAAGTGCTGGAGCCGCTCATGCGCAGGCGCTTGATCTTCGCCGTGCACTGGACCGCGCGCATCCGCGACCGGGGAACACTGCGGGACTATGCCGTCGATAGCTGGTATTTCGACAATGGCCATCCGGCGGCGGTGTTCGCGGTCGAGGATTGGCTCGCCGGAAAGGCACCCGATGCCCGCTAAGGAAAGAATTGTGGTCGGCATGTCGGGCGGGGTGGACTCCTCCGTCGCTGCACTGCTGTTGAAGCGCGCGGGCTTCGAGGTCGCCGGCCTGTTCATGAAGAACTGGGAAGACGATGACGACGACGCGTACTGCTCCACGCGCCAGGACCTGATCGATTGCGCCGCGGTCGCCGACGTGATCGGCATCGAGCTGGAAGCGGTCAATTTCGCGGCGCAGTACAAGGAGCGCGTGTTCAGCGCTTTCCTCGCCGAGTACCAGGCCGGGCGTACGCCCAATCCCGACGTGCTGTGCAACGCCGAAATCAAGTTCAAGGCGTTTCTCGATCATGCCCTCGCGCTCGGCGCCGGGCGCATCGCCACCGGCCACTATGCAGGCCTGCGCCAGGTGCGCGAGGGAGAAAATGCGGGGCGCTTCGAACTGCTCAAGGCGGCGGACCGGAGCAAGGATCAGAGCTATTTCCTGCACCGGCTCAGCCAGGCGCAGCTCGCCAGTTCGCTTTTTCCGCTGGCGCAAATTCAAAAAACCGAAGTGCGCCGGATCGCCAGGGAGGCAGGCTTGCCGGTGCACGCAAAAAAGGATTCGACCGGCATCTGCTTCATCGGTGAGCGGCCGTTCCGCGAATTCCTCAATCGCTATCTGCCGCGCACGCCCGGTGCGATCCGCACGCCCGAGGGCAGGGCGATCGGCGAGCACGTGGGGCTCGCCTTCTACACCATTGGGCAGAGGAAGGGCATAGGCATAGGCGGGGTGAAAGGCGCCGGCGCGGAGGGCGAGCCCTGGTATGTTGCGGGCAAGGACATGGAAAAGAACGAGTTGGTCGTGGTGCGCGGTCACGACCATCGGCTGTTGCAGAAGAACAGCCTGCGCGCCGCGGACCTGTCCTGGGTCGGCGGCAGCGCGCCGGATGCGGCGGCGGATCATGCGGCCAAGACCCGCTACCGCCAGGCCGATGCGCCCTGCCGCATCGCCCGCCTCGGGGACGATTGCGTCGAACTCGAATTCGCGCGGCCGCAGTGGGCGGTCACGCCCGGGCAGTCGGCGGTGCTGTACCGGGGCGAAGTGTGTCTGGGGGGCGGGGTGATTCAGTAGGGGTTCAACGCAGCGCTGAAGAAAAATCTCGCAACGAGTCAATGAGATTCATCGGCAAGCGGCGCTAGCGAACGCAGGTAGGCCATCAAGGCCGCGAGGTCTTCCGGCGTTAGCTGACTGGTGGTGTTGCGAATCACCTCGCCCATCGCCTCGGCGGGAACATCTCCGTCCGGTGTGGTACCGCTCACGAGGAAATCCTTCAACTCCGTATCGATTAATTTCTTGAGTTTCGTCGGTGTCAGATTAGGCACGCCTTTTCCGTCGGGCCCCTTTCCGCCTGCAAGGAACCGGTCCCGCTTCGGGCCGCCGAGCAAATTGCGCGGCGTATGGCATTCGCCGCAATGGCCGAGTGCCTGGACCAGGTAGGCGCCGCGGTTCAGGGTCGGCGATGATTTCGCGTCGGCCTCGAAGTGCCCGGGGGTAAAGAAGAACCACTTCCAGGCCGTGACGAGGAAGCGCCAGCCGAACGGAAAACGCAGGTCATGCTCCTGATTGGCCCGGTTGCTCGGGGCAAGCGCGCGCAGATAGGCCCAGAGGTCGCGTAAATCGATGTCGGCGATCTGCGTAAATGAAGGATAGGGGAATACAGGGAAGTAATTGGCGCCGTCGGGACGCACGCCGTGGCGCATGGCGCGCATGAAATCGGCCTCGGTCCAGCGGCCGATCCCGACAACGGGATCCGGCGAGATATTCGGTCCGTAGAACGTGCCAAAAGGCGTCTTGAGCGCGCGGCCGCCCGAGTAGGGTACCGCGTCCTTCTTCTCCTGCGTGTGGCAACCCACGCAACCCGCGGCCTTCGCCAGATACTCTCCACGCTTCGCGTCACCCCGCGCGTGGACGTTCCCGACCGGCGTACCCAGCAACAGCGCAAGCACGCCCGCCTGCAGCGCGCGCCGCAGTACAGCGATGGTTCGACGGATATTGCGCATGCTTCGAAAAGCGACAACCCCGCCGCAGCGGGGTTGTCTTTTACAGCCGGGTTCCCTATGGCTTCTGACGGAAGTTATCGTGGCAGCCGCCGCAGGTCTTGCCGACTGCACCGATCGCCGCTTTGGTGGCCGCCATGTCGCTGCCCTTGCTGGCGGCGACAAGCTTCTCGACCGCGCTATTGAACTGGTCCTGCGCCGACTTGAATTTGGCCGTGTCCGTGTATGCCGCCGGCAGCGTGGCGCTCTTCACATCCTTGGTGCTGGCGTCGAAGCCATCCCAGGGCATCCTGCTCAGAGCGTCGAGTAAGGAGGCGTTGTACGCGACCACGTCCGCCTTGAACGGCGCTTTGTCCTGAGCCATCGCGGCCATCGGACCGAAATATTTGCCCTGCAGCGCCATCGCCGCCTGGCGTTGTTTGACCATAACCTCGGGCCTGACTTGGGCGGCAGCGGTTGTAGAAACGACAAGGCCTATTACCGCTGCCGAAAACAGTGTGCCGGTATGCTTCATTTGCTTATTCTCCTCGATCTTGTACGCGCGGTTTCTGGGGAATGGAACCAACCGTCACCGCGCGGCTTGGCGGACGGTGACGTGAGCCGGCAGTCTATGCTACCCGTTCAATGGGGGTCAACATCCTGGCTGCCGCGTTTATTCCCTATTCTCGGCTGCCGCGGGTAGTTGTCGGCGCCTCGCTCGGCAAGGTATCGGCGAAGGAAGGGCGTTCGGCCAGTTTCGCCGCGAGCTTCGCGAGGTTCGTGTACAGGACGCGCCAGTCATATGCACCGTGGCGGAAGTCGAGATAGCCGAGCGCGACGCCGCAGGCGATGTCGGCCAGGGTAAGCGCGTTGCCCGCGCACCAGGGCTTGTCGCCCAGATCCCGGGACATCACCGCCAGGCCGCGCTCGATTTTGTCCATCTGGCGCTTGATCGTCGGCTCACTTCTCTGTTTGGAAGGGCGGCGGCGTTCCAATACCATCATTACGGCAGCATCGAGCACGCCGTCGGCCAGCGCCTCCCAGCGCTTGACCTCGATTTTCTCGCGATTGTTGGACGGAATCAGCCGGCTGATCGGGGACACGCTGTCGAGGAATTCCACGATCACGCGCGAATCGAACAGGGTGCTGTCGTCCTCGAGCACCAGCACCGGCACCTTGCCCAGCGGATTGGCATCGGGAATCCTGGATTTTTCGTCCCAGGGATTGTCCAGTTCAAACGTGTATTCAATCTTCTTTTCGGCCAGCACGATGCGCGCCTTGCGCACAAATGGGCTGGTGAGAGAACCTAGTAATTTCATTTTGGAATTGCCGCGAGTCGTCTAGTGTGTGCCAAATTATAACATCCACATTGTTTGAGCCCGAAGGCTCGAATGTCGGGCGCATGATAAAATGATTCTTGTTGCGGAATCGTCAAAGACTGCAAAATGCCCTCACCGCTCAGCGCGCTTTCGCCCCTAGACGGGCGCTACCATAAGCAACTCGCCCCGCTCGCCGCCTATTGCAGCGAGGCGGCGCTGATCCGCTATCGCGTGCGCGTCGAGATCGAATGGCTGATCGCGCTGGCGCAGGAACCGGATTTGGCCGAGATCCGGCCTTTTTCCGCAGCAGCGGTGAGCGAACTGCGCCAGGTGGCGGCCGGCTTTGCCGAGGCCGACGCGGCGCGGGTCAAGGAAATCGAAGCCCGCACCAACCACGACGTGAAGGCGATCGAGTACTGGTTGAAGGAACGCTTCGCCGGCCATGCCGAGCTGGCGGCCGCAGCCGAGTTCGTCCATTTCGCCTGCACTTCCGAAGACATCAACAATCTCGCCCACGCGCTGATGCTCGCCGATGCGCGCGAGAAGGTGATGCTGCCGGCGATCGACGGCGTCGTCGACAAGCTCGTCGCGCTGGCGCACGCACTCGCGGATGCGCCGATGCTCGCGCGCACGCACGGCCAGGCGGCGACCCCCACCACGATGGGAAAGGAGATGGCCAATGTCGTGCATAGACTGCGCCGGGCGCGCGCGCGCATCGCCGCGGCCGGCTTGACCGGCAAGATCAACGGCGCCGTGGGCAACTACAACGCGCACCTCGCCGCCTATCCCGCGTTCGACTGGGAAGCGTTTGCGCGCAAATTCGTCGAGGCGCTCGGCCTGGAGTTCAATGCCTACACCACCCAGATCGAGCCGCACGACGCTCTGGCCGAGCTGTTCGACGCCTGCGCGCGTGCCAACACCATTCTCATCGATCTGGACCGGGATATCTGGGGCTACGTCTCGCTCGGCTATTTCAAGCAAAGGCTGGTCGCCGGCGAGGTCGGTTCCTCCACCATGCCGCACAAGGTCAATCCGATCGATTTCGAAAATTCCGAGGGCAATCTCGGGTTGGCGAACGCGGTGCTGCGCCATCTATCGGACAAGTTGCCGCTGTCGCGCTGGCAGCGCGACCTCACCGATTCGACCGTGCTGCGCAACGTGGGGGTGGCGCTCGGTTACAGCCTGCTCGGTTGCGTCTCCTGCCTCAAGGGTTTGAACAAACTGGAAGCGAACCCGGCGGCACTGCGCGCCGACCTGGAAACGACCTGGGAAGTACTGGCCGAGGCGGTGCAGACCGTCATGCGCCGCTACGGCCTGCCCGAGCCCTACGAGCAGTTGAAGGCGCTCACCCGGGGCAAGGGCGTCACGCGCGAGTCGCTGCAGCAGTTCATCGGTGGGCTCGCCATCCCCGAGGCGGAGCGCCGGCGCCTGCTCGCGCTCGCGCCCTGGACTTACACCGGCAAGGCCGCCGAACTGGCCAGGCGCATCTAGACCACCGCTTCCTGCTTGTCCTTCTTCGGCGGCAGGACGAACTGGGCGCGCGACACGCCCAGCCATTTCACGATCGGCGCCATCACCAGCACCGAGGAATAGATGCCGAACAGAATGCCGATGGTCAGCGCCAGCGCGAAGTAATACAGCGCGGCGCCGCCGAACAGCAGCATCGACAGCACCATCGCCTGGGTGCAACCGTGGGTGATGATGGTGCGCGAGATGGTGCTGGTGATGGCGTTGTCGATGATCTGGGTGACCGAGGCCTTGCGCATCTTGCGGAAATTCTCGCGCACCCGGTCGGCGATCACCACCGACTCGTTCACCGAGTAGCCGAGCACCGCCAGCACCGCCGCCAGCACCGGCAGGGAAAATTCCCACTGGAACAGCGCGAAACAGCCGAGGATGATGATGACGTCGTGCAGGTTGGCGATGATCGCGGCCACGGCGAAGCGCCACTCGAACCTGAGCGCCAGATAGGCCATGATGCCGAGGCAGACGATCACCAGCGCGAGCGCTCCGTTCTCCGCCAGCTCGCGCCCCACTTGCGGGCCGACGAATTCCACCCGGCGCAGCTGCACGCTCCTGTCTTGGGCCGAGAGCGTATCCATGACCTTCTTGGAGAGTTCGGCGCTCGATTGGCCCTGCTTGAGCGGCATGCGGATGAGGACGTCGCGCGACGAGCCGAAGTTCTGCACCGAGGTGTCGACGTAGCCGGCCTGCTCGAGCGCGCCGCGAACCTTCTGGATTTCCGCCGGATGGTCATAGGCGAGCTCGATCACCGTGCCGCCGGTGAATTCCACGGAGTAATGCAGCCCTTTGGTGGCCAGGAAGAACACCGCCAGCAGGAAGGTGACCAACGATATGACGTTGAACACCAGCGCATGGCGCATGAACGGGATGTCTTTGCGGATCTTGAAGAATTCCATGTCTAGCGCTCCGCCTTGCTCATTTCCACGAGGTATTCCCGATCGCCAGCTTTTCCAGCCGGCGCCGCGACCCGTAGGTCAGATTGACCACGGCGCGCGAAATCACCACCGAGCTGAAAATCGAGGTGAGGATGCCCAGGCAGTGCACCACGGCGAAGCCGCGAATCGGCCCGGAACCGAAAATCAGCAACGCCAGGCCCGCGATCAGGGTGGTCACGTTGGAGTCGAGAATGGTGCCGAAGGCGCGCTCGTAGCCGGCATGGATCGCCGCCTGCGGCGTGGCGCCGTTGCGCATCTCTTCGCGGATACGCTCGTTGATCAGCACGTTGGCGTCGATCGCCATGCCCAGGGTGAGCGCGATGGCGGCGATGCCGGGCAGCGTCAGTGTCGCCTGCAGCAGCGACAGGATCGCCACCAGCAGCAGCAGGTTGGAGGAGAGCGCGAGCACCGAAATGAACCCAAACACCGCGTAATAGATGCTCATGAACGCGGCGATGGCGGTGAAACCCCAGAGCGTCGAGCGGAAGCCCTTGCTGATGTTGTCGGCGCCGAGGCTGGGGCCGACCGTGCGCTCCTCGATGATTTCCATCGGCGCGGCAAGTGAGCCGGCGCGCAGCAGCAGGGCCACGTCGGCCGCCTCGGTGCTGGTCATGCGCCCGCTGATCTGCACGCGCCCGCCGCCGATCTCGCTGCGGATCACCGGCGCGGTGACGACTTCGCCCTTGCCTTTTTCGATCAGCAGGATTGCCATGCGCTTGCCGATGCTCTCGCGCGTCACGTCCTTGAAAATGCGCGCGCCCGGTCCATCCAGCGTAAGGTGCACCGCGGGTTCCTGGGTTTGGCCGTCGAAACCGGGCTGGGCGTCGGTGAGCCGGTCGCCGGTCAGCACGACCTGCTTTTTCACCAGCAGCGGCGAGCCGCCGCGCTCGGTGTAGAGCTCGGTGCCGAACGGCACCTGGCCCTGCTGGGCAGCCAGCAGGGCGGCCGGATTGCTGTTTTCTTCGTCGACCATGCGGATTTCCAGGGTCGCGGTGCGGCCGAGGATTTCCTTCGCCTTGGCCGTGTCCTGCACCCCGGGCAGTTGTACCACCACGCGATCGGCGCCCTGCTGCTGGATGATCGGTTCGGATACGCCCAGTTCGTTGATGCGGTTGCCCAGGGTGGTGATGTTTTGCTTCAGCGCCGATTCCTGGGTGCGCTGCACTGCCTCGGGCTTGATCGCACCGGTCAGGCGGAATTCGTCGCCGGCGAGGTCCTGGTCGGTGAACGTCAGGTCCTTCTGGTTGTCCTCCAGTATCTTGCGCGCCTTGGCGCGGGTGTCGGCGTCGCGGAATTTGACCAGGATATTGCTGCCCTCGCGGCTGATGCCGGAGTGGCGGATGCTCTTGTCGCGCAGTTGGGTGCGGATGTCCCCGGACAGATTCTCCAGCCGCTTGGTCAGCGCCGCCTTCATGTCCACCTGCAGCATGAAGTGCACGCCGCCGCGCAGGTCCAGGCCCAAATACATGGGCAGTGCATGGATGGCAGTGAGCCAGGTGGGCGAGGAGGACAGCAGGTTGAGGGCGACAACGTAGGAGGGATTGTCGCGGTCGGGGTTGAGGCTCTGGCTGAGGATGTCCTTCGCCTTCAACTGCGTATCGGTGTCGGCGAGGCGCACCTTGACGCTGTTGGGGTCGACGAAAATGCCCTGGCTGGTGATGCTGGCCGTTTTCAGCGCATCCTCGACACGCGCGAGCAGCGCTGAATCCACTTTGACGGTGGCCTTGACGCTGGACACCTGGACCGCCGGCGACTCGCCGAAAAAATTGGGCAGGGTGTAGGTGAGGCCGAGCGCCAGCGCGCAAGCGATGGTGACGTAGGTCCAGAGCGGATAGCGGTTCATTGTCGGGTGAGCAGTGCAGAGTGAAGCGTTGCGGACGAAGGCTAAGCGCGGGGCTGCGCCACGCGCTTTACGACATCGCTTTGATCGAGCCCTTGGGCAACAGGGTCTGCACCGCCGCCCTCTGCATCTGGATCTCGGTGCCAGAGACGATTTCCAGGCTGATATAGACTTCGCCCACCTTGGTGATTTTGCCCACGATGCCCGCGGCGGTGATCACTTCATCGCCCTTTTGCAGGGCGTCGGTCATGGCCTTCTGCTCCTTGGCGCGCTTCATCTGTGGGCGGATCATGAGAAAGTACAGCAGCGCGAACATCAGGATGATGGGCAGCATGCCCATCAAGCCCTCGCCGGACAATGCGCCCGAGACGCCGGAACCTGCTGCCTGGGCGTGCGCGGAAGAAATCAGCACGGGTATCTCCGTTTTTTGAGTCGAATCAACCCGAAATTATACCAGCATCGGCCCCCCCGGAGCCCGCTTCTTTTCCGCTTTCACGCTGCTCGCGAAAAGCTGCTGTGTATGCGTCCAGGCCGCCGGCGGCGATGGCCGCGCGCAGCTCGCCCATCAGGTTCAGGTAGTAGTGCAGGTTGTGAATGGTGTTGAGGCGCGCCCCGAGGATTTCGTTGACCCGGTGCAGGTGGTGCAGATAGGCGCGAGTGAAATGGGTGCAGCAATAGCAGCCGCAGCCCGCGTCCAGCGGCCGCGTATCCTGGCGGTGGACCGCGTTCTTGATCTTGATGTCGCCGTGGCGGGTGAACAGCCAGCCGTTGCGGGCGTTACGCGTGGGCAGCACGCAGTCGAACATGTCGATGCCGGCGGTGACCGCCTCGACCAGGTCCTCGGGCGTGCCCACGCCCATCAGGTAGCGCGGCTTGTCCGCGGGCAGCCGTGGCGCGGTGTGGGCGAGAACGCGGCGCATGTCCTCTTTGGGTTCGCCCACCGACAGCCCGCCGATGGCGTAGCCGTCGAATCCGATGCGCCGCAATTGCGCCAGCGACTCGTCGCGCAGCTGTTCATGCATTCCGCCCTGGACGATGCCGAACAGGGCGTTGCCAGTCTCGCCCGCGGCGGCGGCGTGAGCGCCGTCGTCAAAGGCGCGCCTGGAGCGTTCCGCCCAGCGCAGCGACAGGCGCATCGACTCGCCGGCCGTGCGCTCGTCCGCGGGATAGGGCGTGCACTCGTCGAATATCATCGCGATGTCGGCGTTGAGCACGCGCTGGATGCGCATCGACTCCTCGGGAGTGAGCATCAGCCGGTCGCCGTTCAGCGGCGAGGCGAACTTCACGCCTTCCTCGGAAATCTTGCGCAAGGCGCCCAGGCTGAACACCTGGAAGCCGCCTGAGTCGGTGAGAATGGGACCGTCCCAGCCCATGAAACGGTGCAAGCCTGCGTGCGCGGCGATCACTTCCAACCCCGGCCGCAGCCACAGGTGGAAGGTATTGCCGAGCACGATCCGGGCGCCGATCTCGTGCAGCTCCGCCGGACTCATCGCCTTCACCGTGCCGTAGGTCCCGACCGGCATGAACACCGGCGTCTCGACCTGTCCGTGGGCCAGGGTGAGCGTGCCGCGGCGGGCGTGCCCGTCGGTGCTATGCAAGGTGAATTTCATCGAGGCATTTTATCAATCAGCATGGCATCGCCATAGGAAAAGAAACGGTAGCGCTGCGCTATCGCGTGGCGATACGCTGCGCGCACCGGTTCCATGCCGGCGAAAGCCGCGACCAGCATCAGCAGGGTCGATTTCGGCAGATGAAAGTTGGTGATCAGCCGATCGACTACTCGGAAACGATAGCCGGGCGTTATAAACAGATCGGTCTCGCCGTTTCCGTGCGCGAGTACTCCATCGCGCGCGGCCGATTCGAGCGCGCGCAGACTGGTTGTGCCCACTGCGACCACGGCGCGTCCGGCCGCGCGCGCACCGGCCACGGCTCGCACCGTGGCGGGCGGGATATCGTAGTGCTCGCTGTGCATTTTGTGCTCGGCCAGGTCGTTCACGCGCACCGGCTGGAAGGTGCCGGCGCCGACGTGCAGCGTGAGCCAGGCAAGCTGCACGCCCATGTCGCGCAGCCGTGCCAGCATGGGCTGGTCGAAATGCAGCCCCGCAGTGGGCGCCGCCACCGCGCCGGGATGCTGCGCGTACACCGTCTGGTAGCGCGCCGCGTCCTGCGCTGTGTCCGCATGCGTGATGTAAGGCGGCAGCGGCAGGTGGCCATGCTGCTCGAGCAGTTCGAATACGCTGGCGCCGCCGCTGAAACGGAGCAGGTACAGGTCGCCGCGGCGCTCCAGCACTTCGGCTTCGATTGCCGCATCGAAAGTAAGGCGCGTGCCCGGCCTGGGCGCGTGGCTGGCGCGCATCTGCACCAGCGCTTCGTGCGGCGCGGTGACGCGCTCGACGAGCGCCTCGATCCTGCCGCCGCTTGCTTTGATTCCATAGAGGCGCGCTTTGATCACGCGCGTATCGTTGAGCACCAGCACGTCGCCCGGGCGCAGAAATTGCGGCAATTCGGCGAAACGCCGGTCGGACAAGTTCTCGCCAAAGAGTCGCAGCAGGCGGCTCGCCGCGCGCTCCGGTGCGGGGAATTGCGCGATCAACTCCGCCGGCAGCGCGTAGTCGAAATCATCCAGGGTGAGCGGCATTACGGGGCCGGCTGCGTTGAGAGGAAGCGCGAATTAGAGCATAATTCGCCTCCTTCGCGCGCGAGTGCGAAGCGCACGGCCGGGATGGCGGAATTGGTAGACGCACGGGACTCAAAATCCCGCGGTGGTGACACCATGGGGGTTCGATTCCCCCTCCCGGCACCAAGAGCGTGTCCGAAGTGGTCCAATAAAGCTCAACACCGGCGCGGACGCGACCCCGCTGCACGGGCAAGCGGCTAGAGTTCGCAGGGCCTATTGACATGGAACCATTAAGTGGTACCATATTCGTATGAACGGAACGCATCGCAAGACGCTTGTTTCGGTGTTTGCCAACCCTGTTTCGGCAACGTTGGAATGGCGGCGCATTGAAGCACTGCTTGTCGCTGTTGGGTGCCGAGTTATAGAAGGCGCCGGCTCTAGGGTGCGTTTTGAGAAAGACGGACATATCGCTACATTCCATCGCCCACATCCGGCCAAAGAGGCGAAGCCTTACCAGGTGCGCGATGCAAGGCAGTATCTTGAGAATTTAGGAGTAAAACCATGAACACTATGATGCACAAGGGTTTTGCCGCCCGTGTTGAATACAGCGAGGAAGACGGCTGCTTTGTCGGTCATGTCGCCGGCATTCGTGACCTTATCGGTTTTCACGGGGAGAGCGTTGCCAAACTGCGGAAGGCTTTCAAGGAAGCCGTTGATGATTACCTGGCCACTTGCGAGAAACTTGGACAGGAGCCCAATCGCCCTTACTCGGGACAATTCCGCCTGCGACTGGCGCCTGATCTCCATGCGCGCGCAGCTATGGCCGCAGAGTCGCAAGGGAAAAGCCTGAATACGTGGGCGGCTGACGTAATCGAGAACGCCGCGAGAAGGTAAAAAGAGCATTCAACATGACGCGAATCCACAACCCGCCGCACCCCGAGGAAACCCTGCGCGAAGATGTATTGCCCGCCTTGGGTCTGACCGTGACCGAGGCCGCTGCGCAGCTGGGCGTGACCCGCGCCGCGCTGTCTCGCGTGCTCAATGGCCGCGCCGCGATCTCGCCGGAAATGGCGCTACGCTTGGAGGGTTGGTTGGGCGTGAAAAACGGCGGGCGCGCCGACCTGTGGATTGCGCAGCAGGCCGGATATGACCTGTGGCAAGCCCGCAAAGCGGGCGCGCCGAAAGTGAAACGCGCCCCTACATTAGCCACCGCCTGACGGGCTCAGGCAAAAGCGGCGGGCAGGGCGATGGTGCGCGTCGCTGCCATGCCTGGGATTGACCTTGCCACGTTGTAACGGCAAAGTGTCCATGCTTCAAGCTGGTGCCGAGGGTAAAATGCTGCTGTCGCCTCGCGCGCACCAGATTGCAAAAGGTAGCGTGCGTGCGCTGCGGGTAGATTTTGGGGTATTTGCAGAAACCGAATTATGAAGATCGGCTACAGTAGCCGCGTTACGGCTGATTTTCGATTCCCCCTCCCGCACCAGGACATGCGATTATTTGCATACTTCGAAGGGGCGGAGCCGATGAAGACCGTGGCGCAAATGTTGAAGGGCAAGCCGACTGGCGCAATTTCGATTGGGCCGGACGCGGCGGTAGTCGATGCCCTCAAGATTCTAGCGGAAAAGGACATAGGCGCCGTCCTAGTCATGGAAGACACGCGCCTGGTGGGAATCATTTCGGAGCGCGACTACGCCAGAAAAGTCGCGCTGATGGGCAAGTCCTCGACCGATACGCCGGTGAGCGAGATCATGACCCGGCAGGTCGTCTTCGTCACCCCGGCGCAGACCAACGAAGAGTGCATGGCGCTGATGACGCAAAAGCACATCCGCCATCTCCCCGTGATCGAAAATGATCGCGTAGTGGGCGTGCTCTCCATCGGCGACCTGGTCAAGGACGTAATCTCCGAACAGCAGTTCATCATCAGCCAGCTCGAACGTTACATCCATCGCTGATTCGGCGACCTTGCGCTAGCAGCACCGCGGCAATGAAAGTAGACATCATCGGCGGCGGCCCGGCCGGGCTGTATTTTTCGGTGCTGGCGAAAAAGAGCTTCCCGCAGGCCGAGGTGACGGTAACCGAGCGCAACCGCGCCGGCGACACCTTCGGCTTCGGCATCGTGCTCTCGGACGAAACGCTAGCCAATCTGCGCGCCGCCGACGAGCCCTCTTATCGCGACATCGCCGCTGGTTTCGCCTACTGGGACGATATCTATACGCATTACCGCGGCCGGGTACTGAAGTCCTCGGGCCATGGATTCTCCGGTATCAAGCGTCTGACGCTGCTGCAGATCCTGCAGCGGCGCGCCGCCGCCCTGGGCGTGACCATCCGCTATGAGACCGAGGATGCGGGGCTGGCTGCGCACCGCGATGCCGACCTGATCGTGGCGGCGGACGGCATCAACAGCCGGGTGCGCGAAACTCTGGTGCAGCATTTCCGGCCCGAAGTCGATCTGCGCGGCAACAAATTCGTCTGGCTGGGCGCGCACATGCGGTTGCCCGGCTTCACCTACAGCTTCCGCGAAAACGAGTGCGGCATCTGGAACCTGCACGCCTACATGTATGCGGAGGGCGAGTGCACTCTGGTGGTGGAAACCACGGACGAGGCGTTTCGCAAATCCGGCCTCGGCATCGAGGACGAGCAGGCGACGGCGGCGTACGTGGAGCGCCTGTTCGCCGAGGAACTGTGCGGGGCCGGCGGGCGCACGGGCAATGTACTCACCAACCGCTCGCACTGGCGCAATTTTCCCACGATCAGCTGCGCGAGCTGGCATCACGGCAATGTCGTGCTCCTCGGCGACGCCGCGCACACTGCGCATTTCACCATCGGCTCGGGCACCAAGCTCGCGATGGAGGACGCGATCGCGCTGCACGCCGCGCTGCTCGCGCACGCCGATGACCCGAGGGCGGCGCTGCCTGCCTACGAGACCGCGCGCCGCGAGGAATCGGAGCGCATCCAGCATTCGGCCAATGTCAGCCTGGTGTTCTTCGAAAACGTGCGTCGCTTCTGGCATATGGACCCGGTGCAGTTCAACTTCGCCCTGATGAGCCGCTCTAAGCAGATTACCTACGAGAACCTGCGCCTGCGCGACCGCGGCTTCATCGCTGCTGTCGACCGCTGGTGGGCGGGTGAAGTGGCAAGGACCGAGCACATCGCGGTGAAGCCGGATTTCGCCGCGCCGCCGCCGATGTTCGCGCCGTTCACGCTGCGCGGCATGCGCCTCGCGAACCGCGTGGTGGTTTCGCCCATGTGCCAGTACGCCGCCGCGGACGGCGCTCCCAACGACTGGCACCTGGTGCACTACGGCGCGCGCGCGCTGGGCGGCGCGGGGCTCGTCTATACGGAAATGACCTGCGTCTCGCCGGAGGCGCGCATCACCCCCGCTTGCGCCGGCTTGTATGCGCCGGAACATGCGCAATGGTGGACGCGCATCGTCGATTTCGCCCACCGTCACAGCCAGGCCATGGTTTGCCTGCAGCTCGGCCATGCGGGCCGCAAGGGTTCGACCCAGCTCATGTGGGAAGACATGGACCACCCGCTCGCTCGCGGCAATTGGCCCATCGTCGCGGCTTCGCCGCTGCCCTATCTTCCCGGCAGCCAGGTGCCGCGCGAAATGAGCCGCGCCGACATGGATGCAGTGCGCGATCAGTTCGTCGCCGCGGTCAGAATGGCGATCGGCTGCGGCTTCGACATGCTGGAAATCCACATGGCGCACGGCTATCTTCTGGCGAGTTTCATCTCGCCGGTCACCAACCGGCGCACGGACGGGTACGGCGGGCCGCTGGCGCACCGGCTGCGCTTTCCGCTGGAAGTGTTCGACGCGGCGCGCGCCGCCTGGCCGGAAGACCGGCCGATGGCGGTGCGTATCTCCGCCACCGACTGGATCCCGGGCGGCCTGTCGGGGCAGGATTCGGTGGAGATCGCAAAGACATTCAAGCTGCACGGCTGCGACCTGATCGATGTGTCCACCGGCCAGACCGATCCGGCGTCGAAGCCGGTCTACGGCCGCATGTACCAGACGGCCTATTCGGAGCAGATCCGCAACGAGGCCGGCATAGCCACCCTGGCCGTGGGCGCGATCACCAGCGCCGACCAGGTGAACACCATCATCGCCTCCGGACGCGCCGACTTGTGCGCGCTCGCGCGGCCGCATCTCGCCGATCCGAGTTTTACCCTGCGCGCTGCGGCCGAATATACGGCGCTGGGTTACGCGATCGAGGGCGTGTCCTGGCCGAAACAATACCTTCCGGCGAAACAGCAACTGGAGGCGCTGGCGCGTCGCGCGCGCATGGAGGCGGAGCAGAAGCAGGCGGAATTGCGCGCGGCCAGAACTGAAATCATGGCGCCGATAAAAAAGTGACGGCGTGCATCGCCGGAGCCGCGGCGAAAGGAATGATAGTCATGCGCTTTCACGATGGTCATTGGCCTGCGACTGGCCGATGAGGTAATCTAGCAGCGGTTTCATCGTCGTCAGCGTTCCGGTCTCAAGGATCATCTTCGTGCTCCGCAGCTTGTTTCCCGTGGTTCCTGCCGGAGCCGTCTTCCGTGGCGTCGCGCCTTGCCCGCCGCGGTTCCGCTAGGCGCATTAGCGAACGCAATGGGTGCGCACAACAATTCCTTCGGTACGCTGGACTTTCTGCGCAACCTGCCGCTGTTCCGCGAACTCGATTTGTGCGAACTCGAGGCCATCGGCGCCGCGACAACCGAACAGCGCGTAACGGCGGGAACGGTGCTGTTCCGCCGCGGCGACCCCTGCGAAGGCTTTCATGTGATCGTGGTCGGCCGGGTGAAGCTCGCGCTGCTCGCCCCGGCGGGTGCGGAGAAGGTAGTCGAGATCCTCGGTCCGGGCCAGAGTTTCGGCGAACCGGTCATGTTCATCGGCAGGCCGCACCAGCTCTACGCCGAGACCCTTGCCGATTCACTGCTGCTCCTTATCCACAAAACCGCAATCCTGGAAGCGATCGCGCGCAACCCCGAGTTCGCGCAGCGAATGCTCAACGTACTGTCGCTGCGCCTCTACCGGCTGGTCGCCGACATTGAAGCCTACACGCTCAAAACTGCGACCGAGCGCGTCACCGACTATCTGCTGGCGGCGTTGGCCGATGACGCGAGCCCGGGGGGGGCGGCTGCTGTCGTGCTGGCGGCAAGCAAGAGCGTGCTCGCCTCGCGGCTCAACATCACGCGCGAGCATTTTTCCCGCATCCTGCACGAGCTGTCGCAGTCCGGACTGATCCGGGTCAGCGGCCGCAATATCCGCATCCTCGATTCGGCCGGACTGCGCGATCGAAAGAATTAAGCGGGTTCCAGGCTAACGCGCCGCGTGGGCAGCACGGGGCTGAACGTCAAACGAAGCTGTGAACCTCGCCGCGTTGCGGCGCTTCGACGCGGGTCCAGCCGAGCCGGCTTTTCACTGCCTCTGCAAAGCCGATGGCGGTTTCGCGTTCGCCGTGGACGACAAAGGTACGCCCGGGCGCATGCGCAAAGCCCGCTAGCCAGGCGAGCAAGCCGTTTTGATCGGCATGCGCCGAGAGGCCGCCTATGGTGTGCAGCCGCGCCCGCACCGGGATATCGTCGTTGAAAATGCGCACATTGCGCGCGCCTTCCACCAGGCGGCGGCCCAGGGTCCCTTCGGCCTGGAAACCGGTGATAAGCACGGCGCAGGCGCTGCGCGGCAGGTTCCAGCGCAGATGGTGTTTGATGCGGCCGGCATCGCACATGCCGCTCGCCGAAATGATGATGGCGCCGCTCCTGATCTGGTTGAGCGCGATCGACTCCTCGACCTCGTGGGTGTAGCGCAGCTCCATTTCCCGCGGATTGCCCCGCATCCACTGGTCCAGCTCGCGCACCCGCGGAGCGAGCCGCTCCAGGTGACGGCGGGTGAGCAGTGTGGCTTTCTCGGCCATGGGCGAATCGATGAACACGCGCAGGGGCGGCAGCCCGCCCGCGCGCGCCAACTCGGCAAGGGCGTAGAGCACGGCCTGGGTGCGGCCGATGGCAAAGGCCGGGATGATGACATTGCCCTTGTCGAGCGTGCTCGAGAGGGCGAGGTGCAGCTCCGCCCGCGTTTCCTCGGGCGCCTTGTGCAGGCGGCCGCCGTAGGTCGATTCGATCAGCAGCAGGTCCGCGCCGTCGATGCGCGCCGGCGCCGGCAGCAGTCCGTTTGCGGCCTGGCCCAGATCCCCGGAAAACACCAGTCGGCGGCTGCCGGATGCCGCGCGCACGCGGGCATCGACGATGGCCGAGCCGAGGATATGGCCGGCATCGTGGAAGCGGCAGCTTACGGCGGGATGCGGGTGAAACTCGGTTTCGTAGGCGATGGTTTGCAGTTGCGCGAGGCAGGCGCGTGCCTGGTTCACGTTGTACAAAGGAGGCATTGTGTGGCGGCGGCGGGCGTCGCTGTGGTGCGAGCGCCACTCGTCTGGGTG
>Ga0209726_10000615_pt1 | contig 65058 bp, 60 predicted proteins | sample Subgrocontami54m_FD_187453 | JGI IMG/M metagenome (GOLD analysis project Ga0209726, IMG submission 187453) | Subsurface groundwater microbial communities from S. Glens Falls, New York, USA - GMW46 contaminated, 5.4 m (SPAdes) (version 3) | ecosystem: Environmental > Aquatic > Deep subsurface >...
CCACACTCTGGTTCTTCGAAGCGGCTCGTGCGTTCCTCGAGTACACCGGCGACCTGGAATTTGTGCGCACGGAACTCTATCCGGTGTTTGCGGACATCATCGGCTGGCACGCTCGGGGCACGCGTTACGGAATCAAGGTTGATCCCAGCGGCCTGCTGGCATCCGGAGAGCCCGGTGTCCAGCTGACCTGGATGGATGCCAAGGTTGGCGACTGGGTGGTAACGCCGCGCCGCGGCAAGCCAGTGGAAATCCAAGCGCTCTGGTATAACGCGCTCTGCATCATGGAAGATCTGGCCCGCAGGTTTGGGGACGAATCCGAACAGAAACGCTATCGCGGTATGGCGACGGTCGCGAGCTGGAGCTTCAACCGGCTCTTTTGGAACGAGAAGGATGCGTGCCTGTACGACGTGGTCAACGGCGGTCCGCCCGACCCGTCCATCCGCCCCAATCAGATCTTCGCCGTCAGCCTGACTCACAGCATGCTGTCGCCGGAGCGGGCGAAGAGCGTAGTTGAGAAAGTTCAGGAGCACCTGTTGACGCCGTACGGGCTGCGCAGTCTCGCGCCCAGCGATCCGCAATATCGCGGACGTTACACCGGCGGTCCCGCCGAGCGCGATGGCGCGTACCACCAGGGGACAGTGTGGCCGTGGTTGATTGGACCGTTTATCTCGGCCTATGTGAAGGTTAACGGAGGAAGCCAGACCGCGCGGGCGCAGGCGGGCGAGTGGCTCGCTCCGCTACAAGATCATCTTGCCGATGGCGGACTGGGGCACATCTCGGAGATTCTTGACGGCGACGCGCCGCAGCGACCTTGCGGGTGTATTGCTCAGGCCTGGAGCGTGGCCGAGGTGTTGCGAGCTTACGTGGAGGACGTCAAGGGACTCAGGCCGGGGGCGCAGATGGAAAGCCGCCTCGCTCAACCGAAAGATCGCAGCTCTTGGAATCGCCGGGACGCTGCTACTGTGCCTTAGGATTGATCTCCATCACAAAATCGGGATCGCCAACCGCCGGACTCGGCTCGCCGCCCGCTTGAGCTGCAGTACGCTTTAGGCTTTACGCTTTACGTAACGCATACTTTTGTAGTATACTGATCTATGGTCGGTGGCTACCGGGACAAGCGGACCAGGGACTTCGCGCTTGGCAAGCGGGTCAAGGCCTTCTCTGGCATCGAACGCGCCGCGCGCCTGAAGCTGGACCGTCTGGAGGCGGCGGTCATGCTCCAAGATCTGGCGGCGTTGCCGGGCAACCGTCTGGAGGCGCTAAAAGGCGACCGCAAGGGACAATACAGCATCCGTATCAACGACCAGTGGCGGATTTGTTTCGAATGGCGAGAGGGCGCACCAGGCCCTTCGAACGTGGAGATTGTCGATTACCATTAGGAGAATGCCATGGCACGGACCGCAATTCACCCGGGGGAACATCTGGCCGAAGAGCTTCGCGAGTTGGGCATGAGCGCCGCTGAACTGGCGCGGCAACTCGGTGTTCCGACCAACCGCATCACCGAAATCCTGAATGAACGGCGGGCAATCACCGGCGACACCGCGCTCCGCCTCGCCCATTTCTTCGGCACTACCGCGGAATTCTGGCTAAATTTGCAGGGTCTTTATGAAATCCGGCTGGCTGAGCAAAGATCAGGCAAGTCCATCCGGGCATTGCCCATACTGAAACGCCTGGAACACGTTCATGCCTAAGCACTCCCGGGATCACGTTCCATCGTGACCACAGACTCTACCTCTCGCATTGCGCAAGGACTTCCGTCGATGTAGTGGCAACGCACTTCTTCTGCCGTGCAAACAATCTCGGTGTAGCTGAGCGTCCCCACGTTCTCGCGATGCACGCACAGACTGAAAGGCCCCGGCCCGTTGGCATGGGAAGTATGCAAGCGGCGCAGCCAGGGCAATGAACCGGCGTCCTCCAGATTCCAAGCGGCTGCACAGACCTCACCCCGCTGTGCCGAAGCCTGCTCATCCGACAAACTCGACGAGAACCAGTGCTGCGGCTTCCAGTCATAAAATTGGGACTCCATCGTCTGCTGGTTCCAGCGCCACTCGCCAATTCTCTTTTCTGCCGAAAAAACACCGACCAGGCGAAAGGGCCAGATACCCTGCAAATCGAGCTTCTGTAGCGCCTTTTGGACTTCATCCTGGGAAGCGACGCCAATCAGGGCAGGAATCACGTCTCCGCGGCTGCGAGTTTTCTCCATACTGGGCTGTGGCACGTCATTCCAGTTCAGGAGCGCAAGCGCGATCCCGTGGTTGTTCGCTGCGACCCAGGTGCCGCCGGCGCCGTCACGCGGATAAACGGCAGTCGTTCTGCCCAGATCGACCTTCGAAGGCGGGATCGCGTCGCCGCGAGTCAGGCGTTCGTCGCGATTCATCGCCAGGTGGTAACCGTTGTCGCGAGTGATGACGCTAAGCGTGCACATAGCAGTTGGTCGTCTTGGGATTCTAGTCGGCGGCTGGGTAGGCCGCGGAGATCGTCCGATAGAGCTTCCAGTCTCTCAGAAAATCGAGGACCGAAGGTGGCTTGTGACCCAGATCCCGATTGGCACGGCCAACGGCGTAGACCAGCTCCCACTGCCGATAGAGTGTCCGGTACGCGGAAAGCAGCGAATTGCGTTCGTCGTAAATGTTGGTCGCTTCCGAGGCGGCGCCGTTCAGCTCGATGATCTTGAAGTTCTCGCCACGCCGCAGGTCTTCATCGCTCGAATAACGGATGTCGTAGCGACCGATGAAGAATCCGGGGAGAGTGCGCGAAATCTGGTCGATGCGATCGCGGAGACCTTCTGAGATCAAGTGGCTGCCGTCGCGGAAGATGCAACCCTGGCAATGGTTCCCTGCCTCGACCAGCCGCACGCGCTCGCCCGCGGGCAACACCTGTCCGAGCAATTCGGGGAATCGGTCCAGATAAGTCGTCGCGATCAGCGAGGCGCGGCTATCGGCGCTGACCAGCTCTTCGAATGTGCTGATGCCGTCGCCGACTACTGCCGGGAACGCTTTTTCGGTAACGGCAAAGATCTGGCCGCGCTGCTGGCCTGGAAACCGATAGTAGAAAACGCCGATCTCTTTCTGGTCGCTGACATAGCGCTGAAGAATAATGTCGGACTGCACTTGCGCCAGGTATTGCTCGGCGTCGGCGGACGTGAATATGAGCTTGAAACCGGCGCCACGCTGTCCGACGTTGGGCTTGAGGACAAAGGGGTAACCGATTCCCTGTTCCCGGCAAAATCGCTCGAGAGTCTGGCGCCGTTGCGTAAGTTCACTGGCAGCGATCAGGTAGCCATCGGCCACTGCCTCGGGCGCAGCGTTCATCAGGGCTTGCAGCACTTCGATCTTTGATTCTCCAACCATGCCCCCGTTGCGGAAAGCCGGGTTCGCGATGGTGGGCAGCGACAATCCGCGATAGCGTACGCTCAGCCAGGCGCACATGGCGGCCACGGGCGGGTAGAACATCCATGCGGGCCAGAACTCCCAGCGCTGGTATTTTCGGATGAACAAGCGCACGCGTTTGAAAACGCGCGGCGCGACGCTGAGCAGGGCCGGGCCCAGGAGCAGAGCGGCCACTAGAAACCACGGAGCCTTTCGTCCGGCCAGGAAGGACACTCGCGGGGCAACATGCCAGATCCCAAAGATGGCGCCTACCCAGATCGCGGAGCAGATGCCTGTGATGGTACTGAAAAGCCTGGCCGGGAGTTTGAGAGCGCCCGCCGCAACGTACAGCGGCAGACGGCTTCCGGGGAGAAACCGGCTCATGACGATCGTCAGTGGCCCGCGCTTTTGAAACCACGCTTCCGCTTTGGCAAGCGATTGATCTGAGACGAAACGCCGTGACCAGCGCGACGTTGCGGCCCGCCGTCCGAACCTTGACCCCAACGCGTACAGCCCCATATCCCCGATCCAAATGCCGAGAAAGGCACTGACAAATCCCAGACGCACATCCAGTTTGCCGGCGGCACTCAGGGTGGCCGCCAGCAGCGTGGCGCCATCTTCGTACGCAAACGTGAACAGGAAGATGGACAGCGCCAGCGTGGTTTGCGTCTCCGGAAATGGTAGGTGTGGAAACATGGGGTCAATGAGCGGCTTGGGCTTCGAGGTGCTTCAGCGTGGAGGGAGCAACGCCGAATTCATATGGCAACGTCACTGCCATTCCGGCTGCGAGCAGTTTGAGGATGGCGTAGTGATGGATCGCATGCCCGACGCAGAACATGGCCTCACGCGCCACATTGGAGCTAACTGCCTGCGCATCGCTCTCTCCGTAGCCGACGCTGTAGATCACGGTGCAATCGCGCTGCAAGACGTCGGCCGGCAGCTCGCGAAATTTCCGGATCAGATCCTCCGTCACGAAGAGCGCTTCAGCCGTCGAGTTCTCGATTTCCGGACTGCGGCGGCGCTGGTCGTAATCAATCTGGCCGGTTTCGAGTCCCTCCAGCAGACAGAGAAAGTGGTCGAGCACATGACGGTAGTGCGCACCGAGCGAGGCTCCGTGCGGCCCGTCTTCTCTGCGGATGTAAACCTCGCTGCTGACGCTCGTCAGCAGGGTGCAGCCTTGCAGCAGCACATCTTCGACCGCCGACATCAGAGACAAGGGCTTCATGTCAGAACCGCTCCCCAAAAACTGGAATCTGTTTGCGATGCAGGAACAAAGCGACGGCGCTGGTGACGACTACAGTAATCGCGAGCGCGAACAGCAGACCTTTGTCGCCCTGGACTTCGATGCCCAGGAAGGTCAGGTGGCTGGCGATCCCTCCCGCGGTAACCGCGATCGCGAGGAGCGCGCCCGCCCAGACAAAGCGCGGTGTCAACAACAGGATGGCCGCGATCAGTTCCATGGCGCCCGACCCGATCCGTCCCCACTGTTCAGCGCCGCTAACCGGCACAAACGGCAAGTAGGCGTGCAGGAACGTTCCGAGCTTGGTGAAGATGTAGACCGACTCCGGCGCCGCGGTGAACTTGAAGAACAGCGTCTGCAAAAGAATGATCGCGGCGACGATTCGGCAGATCCAGCCAACGATCAGCACGGGAGTCGCGGCCGGTTTGCTGGTAGTTGCGATGGCTTGGCTGCTCATGGTTGGCTCCTTCACTTCCCGTATTCTCGACCCTCTGGTTTTTGGGCGTCCCGTTTCATAAGCAGTGAGAGTCAGCCGGGAGTGAAAAGTTTCAATCGGCGGGCAATCTTGAGGAGTGCTGGAACAGAGGGTTGAAACGACGAATCGAGCCGCGAGGAGGATTTTGTGGCCTCAAATGCCCACAATCTGCCTGTAGGGACGGCCCTCCCTTCGCTTGCTCATACGATTCGGCTACTGTGCGGAAGTTTCAGGGTGGAATCTATATTTTTCGCTTATTTTTCCGGTGCGGGCGATCGCCGCGCCGCCTGGAGTCCGCCCGGCGTGTGACGCAGCGATCGTGGATCCATCATCAACAGCCGATCATCCCCGCGCTGTAGCAGCTCTCCGTGGATGGTAATCGGCTCAGCGATAAACTCGCGCAATGAATCGCGCCCCAAAGCCCGTCCATCGGTCCCGACCAGCAGAAATTGCTTGTGGCCATCGGCCGCGATGAAAATCGGCGGGATGCCTCCGCTCAGGCAGCGCGCCGCGCAGTCTCGGTGAACCTTGCCGTTGCCAGGATTCATCACCCCCAGGTAACACTTGCTGTCCACGATCTCGCCCGTGACTGTCACCGCTCCCAGGTCGCGGGTTGTGTCCTGGGTTACAGTTCCCGACTCTCTTGCAGTGATGGACCCTGGCTCGATCTCCACCATTGTCCTGCCGTCACGATAGATCAGCTGGCCTCGCAGACGAACTGGCTTGCCCGCAAAGCCCGCGACCAGATCGTCAGCTCCGTGCTTGCCCGGCGCGACCAGAAGGTATTGTGAGTAGTCTTCTTGCTGACCAGTCTGGCCCGGGCGCGCGACCAGCAACATGGGATACGGATCGGCGACAACTGTCCCCTCAAAGCTGAGCAGCTTCCCGTATTCGAAAGCAGAATTGGCAAACGGCATCTGTCCGCGAATCAGCAGAAGAGCGAGTGCTACCGCCAGCAAGCCGAGCCCCAAGACTACCTTGCGGACGAAGCGGGCGAGTTCGGTGGGCGCCTTCGGCAAATACCCGACGTAGAAATCGTTCATCGCGGCTGCCCCTGTCTGGGCTCAACTCTCGCTGGCTCAACGTACTTTCCCGGAGCATTCGGGCGCGGATGCACGAACACCGTCCCCTCGACCACCTTGACGCGGAAGGTCGGAACCTTCTCTTTGAATGGTGCCGGAGCAGCCCCCGACTCCGGTTGATATTGATAGCCGTGCCACGGGCAGGTGACGCAACCATCGATGATTCTTCCCTCCCCCAGTGGTCCGTTCTGATGCTGGCAGACGTTCGAGATGGCGGAGACCTTGCCATCGTAGCGAAACACGGCCACGCGCTCACCGGAGAGAGAAACGATGGTCGCGCACTTCTCGGAAATTCGGTCGTATTTGCATACTTCGACGAAGCCTTCGTCCGCGGCTTGGAGCTTTGATTGGTCAATCCGCTTCTCACGAAATGCGGCCGCCAGGTGAAGCGAGACGACAGTGGTCACTCCAACGATCAGCGCGCCCGCCAGTACTGGACTGGTTTCAGATTGCAGGGCTCCCAATACGATGTGCGCAACCAACAGCGTGTAGGCCAGGTACACCAGCATGTGGAGTCGCTTCCACATCGGGGCAGACAGGTTGCGCAGCCAGAAGTCGTGACTGGTGGCGGCCATCAGAAAGAGGATGATCAGCGCGAAGAAGCCAAGCGCCTGGAACGGGAAGTTAGCAATACTCCTATATCGCGGATTACTGATGAAAAGACTCACCAGCGGATTTACGTTTCCCAACGCATGAAACTGGAACAATGCAAACGCGCCATGCGCGAGGCCCAGCAGAAACGTGGTGACCCCCAAGTGCCGGCGGTTGTAAAGCAAGGGAAGGAAGCGGCGATCTAATCTGGCCAGCGGTCCGATACAGAGCACTAGGTTGAGCAGCAGAAATGCGACGGTTCCGAAGGCGCGGATCAGCAGTGTTTCCGCTGTCGCCGTCGGATTCAACCACGCGCCAACACTCACAAAGAGTGCCAGGTAAAGAACCAGAAGCGAAACGAGCACGGCGTCATAGATTTTTTTCTGGCGGTTCCAGCTGATGGCGCCATATTGGACGCTCATGGCAGTTTTTCCACTGTCGCGATGTCTACCACCGCCTGGTGAGCCCCGCTGTACAGCACCAGATGGCCGGCCCGCTCTCCATCCAAATGCAGAGAGAATATCTTGCCGGGCGCAAGCGAGCCGAGCAGGCGCGCTTCGGGCGGCAGAGTGTTTCCCTGCGGTTCGCTGGTGGCCCAGTAAAGCAACAGATCGGGCTCGTTCAGCGTTTGCGCCGGGTGGAGCACAACATAGAAATCTTGCGCATCGCTCGCTTCGCTATAGAACTCTGTCTGAATCGTATGCCTTTGCCACAGCGTGTCCGCTTTCTTCAACAACTGAGCTGAGGCCGGCGCTTTGGGATCGTTCCCCTCCGACTGCGGCTGCGGCCGCGAGCGCCGCGCACCGAGCCCTGCCAGCAGGATCGCCGGCAGCACCAGGGCGAGCGCGACGAACGCACGGCGATGAACGGCTCTGAGTGGCTGAATCATGACTATGCGATCATCGGTGCGGATTCTTTTCCACAGGAGGCTCCGTGACTCCTCGAGTCCAGCGGTACAGGAACATCGGCCAGAAGGCAGCGACACCGGGCAGAATCAACAATCGGAAACCGATACGCGATCCTTGCGCTTCCGAATCCAGACGTTGAATTCCAGTCAACACGAACGGCACCGCAAACACTAGACCCAGGCCGGCGTATCCAGCCAGCGTGTAGACAAACGCTTTGGCGAGGGTCTCAAACATCTTTGCCGTAGACCGGGATCACGGCCCCGTTTACGTCTTTGCCGGCGTCGGCGGCGAGCCAGACAACCAGGCTCGCAACGTTGGCCGGCTGCACCCACTTGCTGACGTCGGCGGTCGGCATCGCTTTGCGGTTGGCCGGCGTGTCCATGGTGCCGGGCAGGATCACGTTGGCGGTGATTCCCACGTCCTTGTTTTCCGCGGCCACTGTCCTGATCAGCGAGACCAGAGCAGCTTTGGAAGCACTGTACGCGCCGACACCTGCGCCGGGTTCCAGCGCGGCGCGGCTCCCGATAGCAACGATACGGCCGTTGCCTGTCTTTCGCATCGCAGGTAGCACGGCACGAAGAAGATAGAACGCACTGTTCAAGTTGAGGTCGAACATGCGCTGAAACGTGGCGTCGTCGGTTTCGGCGATCGACTGCCCACCGGCGAAACCTCCGACGGTGTGGGCCAGAACGTCGATCCTTCCGAAACGCGCAACCACCTGATCCGCCAGCACCCTGGCGCCATCAGGTGTCGAAATTTCGGCCGGCACCGCTGTAAAGCCCGGACTGTTGAAATCCGATTGCTGAATCTTCCGCGACGTGCCCATGACGGTCGCGCCAGCGTCGAGGAATGCCTGCGTCACATAAACTCCGAGACCCCCGTTGGCCCCGGTTACTAGTACGACCTTACCTTTCATCGCGGATGCTCCGATCTGTTAGCTGGCGATCAGATTCCCGCCGCCATCAAAGGTTACGGCAATCCGAAGGAAAAAAACTTGACAATTTCGGTAGTAGGTCAGTTTGAGTCATTAAGTTGAGCAGAATTATCGGACGCAAATACATCTTTGCGATCTCGGCGGCACTTCTTTGCGAGCTTTGCGGTTAAGAGCTTTTGACCGCAAAGGCCGCGAGTAGTGGTTCCGATCGGGGGCCCTCTGCTGGTGTCTGACCACGCGTTGAGAAAAGATACAGTGGCAACGCCGGTTGGGGGGTTTTGATGGACATTGATCGGGTTTTCGAAGTGCTGACGCTAACTTACAGAAGGACAATGCATTTAGCTCCCCGCTTGCCAGGGTTCTCCCGTTTGTAACTTTCCGCGTTCAGCCGAATCTCACCGGTCACGGGCTTGTGTGGCTGTGCCCGGTACGCAACAGATTCGCGGTCAAAAAACATTTGAAGGAGCCTTTCGCATCGAGAGTAAAATACGCGGTTGCTTCCGTGGGCGAACAGAGATGTGCTGCGCTGGCCGTCGAGTCGGAACAGCGCCGCCGGAGTCGTTGGAGGTCCGATCATGGCCGTGGAAATGAAATGCGCGGATGTGCGGCGGGAGATCTCCAACTACGTGGATCGGAATGTCTCCGCTCCTCGGCGGCGCCAAATGCAGCGCCACTTCGCCGGCTGTGAGCGCTGCAAGGCGGTTCTGGACGGAACGCACAACGTCGTCGAACTAACAGGCGATGAGCGGGCGTTCGGGCTGCCGCGCGCGGTCTCACGGCGTCTCTATTCGAAGCTGGAACGGCACCTGGAAGCCCAAAAGACGAGTCTGCGAGAAGCCCCTCGAGAGATTCCTGTTGGCATTACTGACGATCGCGTTCGGCTGGGCGCTCATCTCATTTACTTCTGGGAGAGCGACGCGGACTTCGAGCGTGGCGTGCGCTTCCTTTATCCCGGCCTGGGGACGGGAGAGCACTGCATCATCTTCGGACACGACGAGGCTCTGCAAAAGGTAATGGCAACACTTCGGTCCAAAGGCTACGACCCGGACGAGTTGATTCGGAAGCTGGAACTCACCGTCCTCCGGCGCCACGCTTCTGCCGAAGCGACTCTTTCCGATATCAAGGACGTTGCACAAGCGTGCTTGAACGCGGGAGCAACCGCGGTTCGCTTCCTAGGAAATCTGGGAATGGGGCGGGATCCCTTGCCAGCCGGCGAGGACGACGTGCTGGAGCTTGAAGCCAAAGTCAGCGCTCTTATCAGTGCGATCCCGTGCGTAGTGGTTTGCATGTACGACGTACGCACGCTTTCCGGCCGGTTAATTCTCAAGGGCGGATTGCAGACCCATCATTTGGCGGTGTGCCCAGAGGGCGTCCACGAGAATCCGTACTTCCAGCAGCCATGCGCGCCGGCGAGCAACCGTCCGACTGCCGCCGTCTGAGTCATTTTCTGGCGTAAACCTTCACGTAGTCCACCAGCATCTGCTGAGGAAAGATGGTGGTAGGGCCGGGACTTCCCGGCCAGTCTCCACCAACAGCTACGTTGAGCAAAATAAAAAATGGATGATCGAAGACCCAGTTCTTACCCGCAGGAAGATCAGCGGGCGCGCGGGTCCCGTACAGGTTGCCATCCACATAGAAGCGGACGACTGCGGGTTCCCATTCGACAGCAAAAATGTGGGAATCGTCGGCGAACTTGCCAGAAGGTAAGGTGTAGCTCCCACTCAGTCCGTCTCCTCCCGAGTAGCCCGGGCCGTGCATGCTGCCATGAACTTTGTCCGGCTCCTTTCCAACGTTCTCCATGATGTCGATCTCGCCGCAGTTGGGCCAGTCGACGGTGCCGATGTTGTTGCCGAGCATCCAGAAGGCCGGCCACATTCCTTGCCCCCGCGGAATCCTGATGCGGGCTTCGAAGCGTCCATACTTCTGCTCAAACAATCCCAGAGTCTTGAGACGGGCGGAAGTGTACGGACGCGTGATGCCGTCGGAGCCCTTGTAGGTCTCCTGGTTGGCGGTGATGACCAGGTTGCCGTCCTGCACGTGGACGTTCTGGGCCCGGTCGGTGTAGGTCTCGAGTTCGTTATTGCCCCAACCGCTGCCGCCGGTTTCCATGATCCATTTGGAAGAGTCGGGGAGAGATCCGTTAGCCGCGCTGAATTCGTCGCTCCAAACCAGAACATAGCTCGGCGGTGGTGCCGGAGTTTGGGAAAAACCGGCAGTGGTTGACAGAATGAACAGACCGAAAAGCCAATGCGATATCTTCCTCGGCACCGGGTTCTCTCCTTCGATGCGGGCAGGGTTAATGACGTTCCTCTGTGATGACGGTGCGCCTTACAGTGCTATTTCAACGCCTTCGCCTCCTCTATGATCTGCTCTGGCCGCGCTCGCACGCGGAAATCTTCCGTCAGGTTCACCCAGCGGATCACTCCGGAAGAATCCAGCAGGAACTCTGCCGGCCGGGCGATGTCTTGGCCATTCACTCCCGCGCCCGGATGCAACAGATCATATTGGCGAATGACCTCCGCCTTCGGGTCGGAGAGAAATGTGTACGTATATCCCGCCTTCTGGCACAAATCGCGCGACACATCAGGCGCGTCCACGCTGATTGCAACCGGCCGCACGCCCAGTTGTTGAATCTCTGTCAGGTGCTTTTCGATACCCCGTAACTCGGAGTTGCAGAACGGTCACCAATAGCCGCGATAGAAAACCAGGAGCACTCCTTTGGGAGACGCCTGCGAGTTCGCCAGAGGCGTGGAAAGCAGGCTGGAGAGCGAAACCGGTTGGTTGTTCGTATCAGGCAGCACAAACTCGGGGGCCCTCTGTCCGATCCGCGGAGCACCGGCAGAAGCCGGCAATTGTCTGGTCTGATAAAAGATCAGGAAGCAGAAGAAGCCCACGGCAAGCAGGCTGAGCAGACTCAAGATCGGCCCTGCGATCTTTCCCCGATATTGCTGGGGCTCGCGGAAGGCGTGCTTCACCCCGACGAACAGAAAGGCAATGCCCGTTCCGAAAAGCAGGAAGTTCGCCCATGGGACATCGCGCGTAACCGGAAACCTGGCAAATACGAAGAAATAGCTGGCCAACGCAATCAGGCAGAGCACAAATCCTGCCCACAGGTGCCAGTTCCATCGGCGCGGGGTCATCGAGACACCTCCAGACTATTCGTTTAGCGAGGAATCTGGGTGGCGTCGCTGACATCAAGTGCTTTGTCCCATGCCACCCAATCAAGCTACCAAGGCTACCACCCACTTTGCACCAACGCTAAAGGGTACCGCAAGGATCAGCGAATGGCTCCCCACGACCCAGATAACGTCCATGCTGATCGCAAACCCAGGCGTCGGTGAATTTTATTTTCGGACGGCCAGGGACCTCATCGACGACTCCATCGGTGCAAACGGTTCCAGCCCCTGCTCCAAAACCGTGCCCCCGCCTTGCCGTTCGGCGGTGCCCTTCGGATTCAGGATGCCGTCCAAGCCGCTAGTCTGCGTCATTTAGTCGCCTCACGCTCCAGTCCAGCAGAACCACCTTCCAGGCCGACCCTGCTTTCTGAAAGACGTAAGTCGACCAGACCAAGTACCCGGCCGGCTTGCCGTCCTTCCCGGTCGCATTAATGGTCTGTTTGGTATAGCCCCAAGCCATTGCGGAACTGGCGGCCACCTTCACGAACTCCCACGTGGACGGCGCTGCCGGTTCCTTGAACTCTGGGATCAAATGATGGTCACGAAAATCTGGCCACCCATCATTTCGGTGTCCATTCTCCAGGACCACGACGTCAGCCGACACCAGCGCCTCGATGGTAGCCACGTCGTGGCGGTCAAGCGCCTGGTGAAATTGCCGGATGAGGCCCTTTACCTCCGTGGTCTCCGCTCCGTCCGCAGCCAGCATAGCTGGGGAGACGGCGGCGAGAAATAAGGTGAGGCAGATCTGTCTCAGCACAAGTCCTCCGTTCTATCTGCGAAACACGGGCGCAGAGCATGCCATTTTGTACATCGCTCTGCTGCCCGTGTCGAGAGCAGCCCGGTCTTCCGCAAAGTCACGGAACCGATCTGCTCTCTCCACCGGCAACATTAGATATGCAAACGCAGCCCAAGGATGCCCCTGCCAGTTCCCCGCCTGGGGCCGACTTCCGCACATTACTGACTGGGGAGAACCGCAGAATTTCTACTGCAGGATGACCTTTTTCCCGTGCAACTGCTGGATGGATTCGAGTCGACCTCAAACAGCGTTAGCGGCTGGCCGCCGGGCTCTATTGGTGACGCCACTTTGGGAATCTAGTAGAATCGGCTCAGTCGACGACCGTGTTTGGGACCCTCTGCCTTTACAAGGCTGAAAAGAAAGAGCGGTAGCGTAGTCACCGGCATGGGAAGCTGGCCGGTGAGCGCGGTTACACGCGGCTGTGACTTTCGTCACAGCTAGGGCAGGCACCGTCCAGTAGTATCCTTAATGTAGTATCCTTATTAAAGAACATGACGTGGCAATTCAAACTCGTCGCCTCGGCGCTAGTCATGGTTTTACTGGCTATGCCAGTTTCGGCGCTGGCTTCGTGCTGGTTGCACATGGCGGCAGCTGAGAATTTCACACCCCGTTGCCCGATGATGAGCGGGCCTGCGCCTTCACTCAGCGTTGAGCAAGCACCTGCGAATGCCTCTTGCTGTCAAGTCTCTGCCGCCAGGCCGACCGCGGCTTCGGTGCCTCAGGCTCCAACTGGCAGGGGCGCTGGAGTGGCTCCAACCTTCAGTGCTTTGACACTTGATTCCCCCAGCGAACTGACCCCAGCGGAACCGGCTGATCCGGTCGCCCGAGCATCTTGTCCTTCCCCCCAGTCCCTCTTCTGTACTTTCCTTATCTAGTCCTGTCTCTTCTTGCTGCGTTTTCAGGCATGATTGCCTGAGATCACCCATGCATTTTTAGTGTTGATTGAGCAAGAGAGAGCATTCTTATGATCAGCAAAGTACTCGCTCTGATTACGTTCGGTTGTTTATGGCCGGGCCTCGGCGCCGCACAACAGGTTCAGGTCCCGGTAGCGGTCCAGGCGCCTGCGACCGGCGCCACCGCACAAACTGCCGAACCGTCACCGGTTGGCCTTGAAGATCTGGTTCGCGAAGCGCTACAGAAGAATCCTGCGGTCCAAAGCGCTTGGCATACGGTGGAAGCGCAGCGGCGGCGTGTGCCGCAAGTGAAGACGCTGCCTGACCCGACGGTTGGGATTGGCTGGGCGGGAAATATCAGGCCTTTCAGCGTACAGACTGGCGACCCGTCCAGCTACCGCGCTGTAACCGCCACCCAGCAATTGCCCTATCCCGGCAAGCTGAAAATCCGCGGCGAGATTGCCTCGAAGGAAGCAGACGCCGCGTTTTCAGACTACGAGGCGGTTCGTCGGCGGGTAACCGCGGATCTTAAGGTCGCTTATTACGAGTACTGGTTTTATGACAAGGCGATTCAGACGACCCTTAAGGACAAAGATTTGTTGACGAAGCTGTCCCAGATTGCCGAAGCCCGTTATCGGGTGGGCAAAGGCATTCAGCAGGACGTTCTCAGGTCGCAGGTTGAGATTTCGTTGCTGCTCCAACGGCTCACCGTGTTGCAACAGCAACGCGCGACTTCGCAAGCACGCGTAAACACGTTGTTGGCGCGCAGTCCGGAAGCGCCGCTGCCCCCGGCGGCGAACATCGAGCGATCGCCTCTGAACTACTCGCTGGAAGACCTGTACAGGCTAGCGCACCAAAATGATCCCGGCCTTCAGCGCGAGCAACAAATGATTGAGCGCAACCAGTTCGCCGTGAACTTGGCGCAGAAGGATTACTACCCAGACTTGAGTGTCGGGTACATGTACCAGCAGCGTCCGATGATGCCCGACATGCACGGGATGACGTTTAGCGTAAACATTCCAGTCTTCTACAAGAGCAAGCAACGCGAGGAAGTGAAGCAGGCCACTGAAGAGCGGCTTTCCGCGGAGCGCAGCCGTGACAGTCGACAGAACGAGCTGAATTTCGAGCTGAAGCAGCAATACCTGGCGGCAAAGGCCTCGGATGAGCTTCTGCGCTTGTTCTCTCAAGCCGTGGTGCCGCAGTCCTCGCTGGCGCTGGAATCCTCGATGTCCTCCTACCAAGTGGGGACAGTGGATTTCCTCAGCGTCCTGGGAAACTTTTCGACAGTTCTGAATTACGAAATCGATTACTACCGCGAGCTCGCGAATTACCAATCTTCGCTAGCACGCATGGAAAGCATGGTGGGCGTGGATTTGACTTCGACAGTCGCGCAACCTGGCAACCAGCACCCGGCGGGAGGAGAGTGAAACAATGCTCCGCAAAATCATAAGAATTTCGGCACTAGTAGCAGCAATCGCCTTAGCGATCGGAGTCACTTTCGGTGGAAGAATTTCAGCCATCTTCCAACAGCAACATTCCGCCGCGCAGACGACCACTGCGGGAAGCGAGCGCAAGGTCCTCTATTGGTATGACGCCATGAACCCGCAACACCATTACGACAAACCCGGAAAAACGCCGGACGGAATGGACCTGGTGCCTCAATACGCGGAGAACAGCACATCTCAGAGTGCCAGTAGGACAAGCGCAGCGGCGCCGACCGGCGAACGAAAGATCCTCTTCTGGTATGACCCGATGCATCCGGCCTACAAGACTGACAAGCCTGGAATCGCGCCGGATTGTGGCATGCAGCTGGTCCCCAGGTACGTCGATGATGAGATGGCAAAGATGCCGGCTGGCACGATCAAAATTGCGCCGGACAAGCAGCAACTGATCGGCGTGAGGACTGAGCTCGTGAAACGGCAGTCGCTCGTGCGTTCCGTGCGCACAACTGGTCAGCTTACGGCCGATGAGACCAAGATTGCGCATGTGCACGTAAAGATCAACGGGTATATCGACAAGGTCTACGTAGACTACGTCGGCCAACTCGTCAAGAAAGGCCAACCTCTGTTTACGCTGTACAGCCCGGACCTGGTGGCTACCCAAGAGGAATACCTGATCGCGAAGCGCGGCGCGAACAATCTGGGCACCTCGCAATTCCCCGAAGTTTCGCAGGGCTCGCAGTCGCTGCTGCGTTCTACCCGCGAACGGCTCAAATTGTGGGACATCAGCGACGAACAAATCAAAAAGCTCGATGAGACTGGCGAGGTCAGCAAGACATTGACCTTCTACTCGCCGATTAGCGGCTTCGTAACGGACCGCAAAGCCTTTCCCCAAACGGCCATCACCCCGGATATGGATCTATACACGATCAGCGATCTATCCACGATCTGGGTGAATGCAGATGTGTATGAGTACGAAGTGCCGTTTGTGAAGGTGGGCCAGACGGCGGACATGCAGCTCAGCTACTACGCCGGTAAAATCTACACCGGGAAAATCACCTACATCTACCCGACCGTCGATCCCGTTTCCCGTACTGTAAAAGTACGCATCGAGTTTCCGAACCCAAGTTTCGAATTGAAGCCGCAGATGTTCGCTAACGTGCAGCTCAAGATCGATTACGGCAAGCAGATTTTGGCGCCCCAGGAAGCGGTGATGGATTCCGGGGACAAGCAGTACGTGTTTGTCGTGCACGAGGGTGGCGTATTCGAAGCGCGCATGATTCAGATGGGCGCGAAGTTCGAAGGCAAGGTGGTCGTTCTGTCTGGCCTGAAGGCAGGGGAAACTGTCGTGACCTCTGGAAACTTCCTGATCGACTCGGAAAGCCGTCTGAAGAGCGCCATGAGCGGGATGCAGCACTAAGGAGCTTGTTATGGCAAAGAAAGCTTCCGTTTATTCAGCAATCGTCTTAATCGTAATCGCGGGCCTGTTCGCGGGCGGCTACCGGCTGATGAACCGCCGCTCGCAGACGGTATGCGGATTCTGCCAACGCCACATCAATCCGAAAGCACATGTCGTGGCTGAAGTTGGCGGCCGGCGCCGCGATGTCTGCTGTGCGCATTGTGCGGTGACGGAGGCACGACAGGAGAAGAAGCCCCTGCGGCTGATCGCAGTGACCGACTATCCCACGGGAAAGATGGTGAGCCCAGACGGGGCATGGTTTATCGAGGACAGCCGCATGATCGCTTGCGAACACGACATGACCATGATGGATGAATCGAAACACGCGGAACGGTTGGCATTCGATCGCTGCTCGCCCGGCACATTTGCGTTCAGCGACCGAAAAGCAGCAGAAGCGTTCGTGGCCCAGAACGGTGGTGTTTTGCGGAGCCTGCCTGAGTTGCTGGCGGAGGCCCAGTAGTAATGATTAATCGAGTAATTGAAGCCTGCGCACATAACAAGTTTCTCGTGTTTCTCTTTACCGGTGTGGCCGTGCTGCTGGGCTGGCATTCGCTGAAGAACACGAAGCTGGACGCGATCCCAGACCTGTCGGATACGCAGGTGATCGTCTATTCCAAGTGGGATCGCAGCCCCGACATCATGGAAGATCAGGTCACGTATCCGATCACCTCCGCGCTGCTGGGCATGCCCAAGGTAAAGGACATCCGCGGCTTCTCGGACTTCGGGTACTCCTACGTTTACATCATCTTCGAGGAAGGCACTGATATTTACTGGGCACGTTCGCGAACGCTGGAGTATCTGAATTCCGTCGTCCCACGCCTGCCGAAAGGCGTCAACGTTGAGTTGGCAAAGGATGCGACCGCAGTCGGCTGGATCTATCAGTACGCACTGGTGGATACAACCGGGCAATACAGCCTTGAGAAGATGCGCAGTTTCCAGGATTGGTACCTGCGCTACGCTTTGCAGTCTGTGCCCGGAGTCGCGGAAGTCGCTCCCTTGGGTGGCTTCGTTCGGCAATACCAAGTCAATGTCGATCCCAACAAGCTGCTCGGCTACAAGATCCCGATCAACATGGTGGTGGATGCCATTCAGAAGAGCAACAACGACGTCGGCGCTCGACTGGTGGAGATGTCGGGCCGCGAGTACATGGTGCGTGGCCGCGGGTATATCAAATCGCTCGACGATATCGGCAATATCGTCGTGATGTCGAACCCCCAGACCGGCACGCCGGTGCTGGTAAAGGACCTTGCGACGGTCACCTACGGGCCGGACATTCGGCGTGGTGTCGGCGAACTTGACGGTCAGGGGGAAACCGTCGGCGGTGTCGTGATCATGCGGTTCGGGGAGAACGCGCAGAAGGTTATTGAGCGCGTCAAGCAAAGGATCGAAGACATTGAGCCCACGCTGCCGAAGGGCCTAAACATCATCAACACCTATGACCGTTCGGAATTGATCGACCGCTCCGTCGACAACTTGACGCAGACGCTCACGGAAGAATTGATCATCGTCAGTCTGGTGATCATGATCTTTTTGTGGCACTTCCCAAGTGCCATCATCCCGATTATCACGATTCCTGTCACCGTGGTGCTGGCGTTTATTCCCATTCAGATGAGCGGCATGACCGCCAATATCATGTCGCTCGGCGGGATCGCCATCGCTATCGGAGCCATGATTGATGCGGCGGTCGTGGTGGTCGAGCAGACCCATAAAAAGCTGGAGCATTGGGACGCCGAGGGCCGGCCGGGTAGTTACAAGGACGTCGTGATTAGCGCGGTCAAAGAGGTGGGTGGGCCCAGCTTCTTCGCGCTGCTCGTCATCGCCGTCGCCTTCGTGCCGGTGTTCACGCTGGAAGCGCAGGAAGGCCGCCTGTTCAAGCCGCTGGCCTTCACGAAGAACTTCGCGATGGCGATTGCGGCGGTGCTGGCCATCACGCTCGATCCAGCCATGCGGTTGTTGTTCACCCGCATGGACAATTTCAAGTTCCGTCCGCGCTGGCTGGCGAAAATCGTAAACAGCGTGCTCGTCGGCAAGATTCGCAGCGAAGATAACCACCCCATCAGCCGTCCGCTGATGAAGCTCTACCACCCGGTCGTGGAGTTCGTTCTGGAACACAAGTGGAAGACGATTGCTGCCGCCATTATTGCCATGGCTCTGACCGTGCCGGTGTTCTTCAAGCTCGGCTCGGAGTTCATGCCGCCTCTCGATGAGGGCACGTTGCTGTACATGCCGACGACTTTGCCCGGCATGTCGGTTACGGAAGCCTCCCGGCTGCTTCAGGTGCAGGACAAGATCATCAAGAGCTTCCCTGAAGTTGAGCGCGTCTTCGGTAAGGCCGGCCGCGTGGAGAGCGCCACCGATCCTGCACCGTACTCAATGATGGAGACCGTCATTGTTCTGAAGCCCCACCTGAACTGGCCCAAGCGCGAACGCTGGTATTCCAAATGGGCTCCAAATTGGTTGCAGGGCACACTCGGCCGCTTCTGGCCGGATCATGAGACCACACAGGAATTGATCTATGGTCCCGGCGGTCTGAACGACGCCCTCACCATGCCGGGTATTGCGAATGCCTGGACCATGCCGATCAAAGCGCGCATCGACATGCTAACCACGGGTGTGCGCACGCCGCTCGGGATCAAGGTGCTGGGCTCCGATTTGAGCGAAATCGAGAAAGTTGGCGAACAAATCGAGATGGCGCTGAAGGACATCCGCGGTACGACCAGCGTCTTTGCCGAGCGCACGACCGGCGGTTATTTCCTGGACTTCGACCTCAAACGCGATCGGCTCGCAAGGTATGGTCTAACCGTGGACGACGCGAATGAGGTGCTGATGTCCGCGGTGGGCGGCGAGCCGGTTACTACTACGATCGAAGGCCGCGAGAGGTATTCGGTGAACGTCCGCTACTTGCGCGATTATCGCAGTGACATCGATGCACTACAGCGAGTGCTGGTCAACACCCCTTCGGGCGCGCAGATCCCGCTGGCGCAGATTGCCGACATCTCGCTAAAAACCGGCCCCGGCATGATCCGCGATGAAAACGGCCGGTTGAGCGGATATGTATACGTCGACGTCTCCGGCCGCGACATTGGCAGCTATGTCGCCGACGCCAAGAAAGTGGTCTCGGAAAAGGTCGGCGTTCCAGCCGGGTATCAGCTCGTCTGGAGCGGACAGTATGAAGCGATGGAACGCGTGAAGGAGCGCCTGAAGCTGGTGGTACCGATCACGCTTTTCATCGTGTTCCTGTTGCTGTACTGCAACACCAAGTCCACGGTGAAGACGTTCATCATCCTCCTGGCAGTGCCGTTCTCCGCGATTGGCGCGATCTGGTTCCTTTACCTCCTGAACTACAACATGAGCATTGCAGTGTGGGTCGGGCTCATCGCGCTACTGGGAGTAGACGCTGAGACAGCCGTGTTCATGCTGCTGTATTTGGATCTGGCGTATCACGATGCGATCCAAAAAGGCCGCATGCGGAATTGGGACGACCTGCGCGAAGCGATCGTGGTGGGGGCCGTCAAGCGCCTCCGCCCGAAGGTGATGACGGTGTCGTGCATGCTATTCGGACTGCTGCCGATTATGTGGTCGGTGGGAGCTGGCGGCGACGTCATGAAGCGCATTGCCGCCCCGATGATTGGCGGCATCATCACCTCCTTTCTCATGGAACTGGTGATTTATCCGCCCATCTTCGCGATCTGGAAATGGAATTTTGAGGTGAAGCCCACCCTGGGACGGCTAGATCCCAAGCAGCCTGCGCCAGGCAACGTTCAGGAGCCGGTACGTGCGTAATCGATTCCAGCAACTCGGAACGTTGGTCGTCCTGATCGCATGGGCTGCATCCGCATGGTCGCAGACGGCACGTTACACCGTCCCGGCGGCTTCGGTCGAATATGACTTTTCGGCGTACCACCAAACCTTAACCAATAAAGCAGATGTGGCGCTAGCGAGTTTGGCGCACGGCGCTGAAACCAGCACTCCGATTGCTGACGGCGGGACCAATCGGGCGGCCCATCCAGACGCGGCAATCCTGCAACACTTCGCTCAGCAGTATTGGAACGGCGACCATGAGAACGCGCGCCGCGCTCTCGAAAGGGTCACACGATTGAGGCCGACGTTAGATCCCATTCTGCGCGCAGAAGGCGTTCCCCATGAGCTCGTGGCCGTGGTGATAGTAGAGAGCGGCGGTCGCCCGATGGCCCTCTCCCCCAAGGGTGCACGCGGTATCTGGCAATTCATGCCGGAGACCGCGCGTCGCTACGGTCTGACTGTGACGGGTGAAACCGATGAACGCTTGGACGTGCAGAAATCAACACTAGCGGCAGCGCAATACCTCCGCGATCTGCATGTACGGTTCGGTGACTGGTCCCTTGCTCTGGCGGCATATAACGCCGGCGAAAAGCTGGTGCAGAACGCAGTCTTGCGCGCTGGCAGCAAGGATTTTGCGCTCTTGAGCAGAAACCGCTTGCTTCCGGCGGAGACGAGAACCTACGTGCCGGCCGTGCTAGCCGCGTCGAATTTGCTGACTGGTACCAACCCGCTCGGAAGTGGCGGGAGGCAAATCCTCGGAAGTGCGGCGGTCCGGTATGCAAGCTCAGCAGCCGGAAGCCAGTAATGAGAATCTTGGCTCCGGTGCGAGGCTTTGTCAGGGGCCATCGACACCAAGCCGCGCAGGAAAAGATGACCTCTCGGCGCTTGCTCTGGTTGCGATTCGCCACGAACTACAAGTCACCAGCGTAGCTTGCTCTCTCACGACGTAATCCTCTCGTGACCCCACCCAAACACGGAGAGGCACGCTCCACCTGCACTTTTCCGCCGTGGCAGGACACTCAGGATCGGTAACTGGTTGAAATTGCAGGGTACGGATGGTGACCTGGGCGTTCTTGAACACACCAAGGGACCAACTATTGAATTCCTAATGAACCACGGCCCCTGCCCTGCCTTCGACCAGCGTGAGATGGCGCCGTAATGAAAATTGCTTGAACAGACGATGGAGAGTTGAAGAGAGTAAACGGACTATTCCCCACAGCATGGAACTTCACTCACCCAAGGAACGCACGATCCAAAAGGCGCAACCAGGCAGACAGCGGCAAGCAGCCTCCCGCCCGCCAGGAAATCGCTCCCGATTTGGAAAGGAACGACCACGATGAGCGACAGCGACATCGTTCAAGATTTTCTGGTCGAGAGTTACGAGAACCTGGACCGGCTGGACCGGGACTTGGTCGGTCTGGAGAAGAATCCGAAGGACAAGGAAGCCCTGGCGGGTGTGTTTCGCACCATTCACACCATCAAGGGCACCTGCGGATTCCTGGGTTTCAACAAGCTGGAAAAGGTCGCGCACGTAGGCGAAAACCTGCTGACCCGCCTGCGGGACGGCCAGCTCACGCTCAATCCTGAGATCACCACGGCGCTGCTGGGCATGGTGGATGCCGTCCGCCAAATGCTCAAGGAAATTCAATCGACAGGCCGGGACGGCGAGGTAGATTACCCCGAGCTCCGGGAAACGCTGACGCGGCTGCAAGGCTCCGGCGCAGGCGACGCTGGGCGGGTTTCGGCGGCGGCGCCACCATCTCCGCAGGCCCAAGTTGAAGCGCAGCCGCTGGAGAAGCCGGATGTGTCCTCACTTCCGCCGAAGAAAGTCGACCTTCCCGCCGTGGCGCCGGTGTTGGCCAAACAGGAAGACGTTCTTACCCCTCAGCAAGCCCTGGAATCAAAAGCGCGCGACACCGCGTCCGAGACCATCCGTGTGGGCGTCAACCTGCTGGACAAACTCATGACGCTGGTCGGCGAGTTGGTTCTGGCGCGTAACCAACTCCTGCAATTCTCAAATACGCTGGAAGACACCAGTCTTCAGGCCGTCTCCCAACGGATGAACCTCATCGCCACCGAGCTGCAGGAAGAGGTCATGAAGACCCGCATGCAGCCCATCGGAAACGTCTGGAGCCAATTCCCACGGACGGTGCGCGACGTCGCGCTCGGTTGCGGCAAGGAAGTGGGCATCGAGATGGAGGGCAAAGAAACGGAACTGGACAAAACCATTATCGAAGCGATCAAGGACCCGCTCACGCATCTGGTGCGCAATTCCGTGGACCATGGTATCGAACTTCCCGAAGCCCGCGTGAAGGCGGGGAAGGATCGAGCCGGACGCCTGATTCTGCGCGCTTTTCATGAGGGTGGGCAGGTCAATATCGAGATCAGTGACGATGGCGCCGGCTTGAACGGGGAACGCATCCGCCAAAAGGCGGTCGAGCGCGGAGTGATCACTGCCGAACAGGCCGCACGCATGACCGAGCGGGAAATCTTCAATTTGATATTCCTCCCCGGATTCTCCACCGCGTAAAAGGTGACCAACGTTTCGGGCCGCGGCGTCGGCATGGATGTGGTGAAGACGAATGTAGAAAAGATTGGCGGCACCGTGGACGTGCAGTCAGCCCTGGGCCGGGGCACCACGGTTCGCGTCAAAATCCCCCTGACCCTGGCCATCATCCCCGCGTTGGTGGTGACCTGCGGTGGCGATCGCTACGCCATTCCTCAGGTGAGCTTGCTCGAACTGGTGCGGCTCGAGGCCGACGAGGTGGGTAAGGGCATCGAATTGGTCCACGGCGCACCGGTATACCGGCTGCGCGGACGTCTGCTGCCTTTGGTGTATCTCAACCGGGAGCTGAAACTCGCCGCGGATGCGAATCCCGCGACCGGAAACAACGGTGCGGTCAACATCGTTGTGCTGCAAGCCGATGAGCGCCAATTCGGGCTGGTAGTGGATCAGATCAACGATACCGAAGAAATTGTGGTGAAGCCGCTGCGCAAACAGCTCAAGACGGTCAAGACCTTTGCCGGCTCGAGCATCATGGGCGACGGCAAAGTAGCACTCATCCTGGACGTGCTCGGCCTGGCGCAGCGTGCCAGCGTGGTTACGGAAACGCGCCACCGGGCTCTGACTGAAAAAGCCACGGAATCGGCGGGGACGGCGGGAGACAAACAAACCTTTCTGCTGTTCGCGGGGCCGGGCGATTGCCGCATGGCCATACCACTCAGCACTCTGGCACGGCTGGAGGAGTTCCCGGTTTCGCAAGTGGAAATGTCAGGCCGCCAGTGGGTCACGCAATATCGCGGCCAGATCCTGCCCTTGATTCGCCTCAACGTAGTTCTGGAAGAGCGGCGCAATAGATTGCGAGCCCTGCAAGCTCCGCCCGCGCTGGATTCGGGACCGATTCAGGTGCTGGTGCTGAATCACGATGGGCGCTCCTTCGGCCTGGTGGTGGAACGGATTCTGGACATCGTCGAAGACCGGGCGGACGTGAGGTCGGCGGCGACCCGGGCGGCTGTTCTCTATTCCGTCGTGATCGGCGACCGGGTCACGGAATTGCTGGATATCCCAGCCATTCTGCGAAGCGCGGATGTGAGCGCTGCGCGTCCCGGCCTTGCGATGAGATCGGCGGAGGTTGCGAACTAAGCCATGGCCCAGACTTCACAGTTTTGCACGTTCTATCTGGACAAGCTGCTGTTCGGTGTGGAATTGAAAGGCGTTCAGGAAGTCATCCGCTCGCTCGAGATGACCAGGGTTCCGCTGGCGCCTGCGGTGGTCAGTGGCCTCATCAACCTGCGCGGCCAAATCGTCACCGCGGTCGATCTGCGGCGGCGGCTGGAACTGGAGCCTCGCCCGGCGGGCATGCTCGCCATGAATGTGGTGGTCCGTTCTACGGACGGCGCGGTCAGCTTGCTGGTGGACGAAATCGGCGATGTGGTCGAAGTCGAAGAAACCACCTTCGAGCCGCCGCCCGAAACCTTGCGCGGCTCAGTCCGGACCATGATCGTGGGTGTCCACAAACTGAATGACCGGTTGCTGCATGTGCTGGACATCGAAAAAGCGTGCCAGATGACGGAAGTGGCGGAGACTGCGGCGGCTGGCCGATAGCTTTCGAGGGCGAGCTGGGCATTCGCTTCTGAGGCCGGCTCGGAATGATTTGTGATCGGCCCGAAGGCCGGCAAACTTGCAACAAACCGGAGATCGTCGATTTAGCAAATCACCGAAGAGAGGAAAACCATGTTCAACAACCTGAAACTCACGCCGAAAATCGCGGGGTCGATCGCGATCACACTACTCGTCACCTCGAGTGTGGGCTTCTTCATCACTCAAAACCACATCAGCGCGCAAGACGAGGACTCATTCGTGGATAAGCTGCGGAAAACAGACGGGATGGCAACCGCGATACGCACCTACTTCTCCGCGAATGTGGACGTCTATGTTCCCAATCACGAGTTTAAGCAGGTTAAGCAGGTTCCGGTGGTTGTCGCCTGGAATATTGCCCGTGACTATGCCGAGTCTCAGGGCATGAAATTCTCGACCCCTTGGTTGCATCCCCGCAACCCCCAGAACGCGCCGGACGAGTTTGAACGCGAGGCACTCAAAAGATTTGCGGGCAACAGCGACCTGAAGGAGTACTACAAGCGCGCGGTCGTCGACGGTCAGGAAGTGATGCGCTACGCCCAACCGGTGCGTTTGACAGAGGACTGCCTGTTTTGCCACGGCGATCCGGCAGGAGCGAAGGATCCGTTCGGCTACACAAAAGAGGGCATGAAGGCGGGCGATTTGAGGGGAGCGTTTGTGGTTACTGCGCCACTCACGGCGGTGCGAGAAGCGGCTAAGGGGGACACCTTGGCTCTTTTGCTAGTGAGCGCCGTGACGATGCTTTCGGCAGTGGCGGCTGTCTTTTTCCTGGTCCGACGCTTCGTCGTCACACCCGTTGCGGAGGCGGCGGCTTTGGCAAACCAAATCGCCAACAACAACCTGGCGGTGGCTGACATCAAAGTCCGTGCTCACGATGAGATCGGGGAGGCAGGAGCAGCGCTCAACAAGATGAAGAACAATCTTCATGCGGTGATTCAGTCCATCGCCGGGTCGGCGCTTCAGGTAGGCAGTGCGAGCGAGGAACTTTCCAGCACCAGCCAGCAGATCACCGCCAATTCCGAGGAAACCTCGGCCCAGGCGAACGTGGTTTCGCAAGCCGCGCAGCAGGTGAGCCAGAACCTCCAGACCGTCGCCACCGGGGCGGAAGAGATGGGAGTCAGCATCAAGGAGATCGCCAAGAACGCCACCGAAGCCGCGAAAGTAGCCACCTCGGCCGTCAAGGTGGCTGAAACCACCACCGCCACCGTGTCTAAGCTGGGCGAGTCCTCCACCGAGATCGGCCAGGTCATTAAAGCCATTACTTCGATTGCCCAGCAGACCAACCTGCTGGCGCTCAATGCCACCATTGAAGCGGCCCGCGCCGGCGAGGCCGGCAAGGGCTTTGCGGTAGTCGCCAACGAAGTGAAAGAACTGGCCAAGGAGACGGCCAAAGCCACCGAGGACATCAGCCGCAAGATCGAAGCCATCCAGACCGACACCAAAGCGGCGGTGGACGCCATCGCATCGATCAGCGCGGTGATCAACCAGGTCAATGACATTTCGAGCACCATCGCGACCGCGGTGGAGGAGCAGAACGCCACCACCAACGAGATGTCGCGCAACGTCAGCGAAGCGGCGCACGGCAGCGGCGAGATCACCAGCAACATTGCGGGCGTAGCCCAGGCCGCGGAGAGCACATCGCGGGGCGCCACGGACACGCAAAAGGCAGCCCAGCAACTGGTGGAAACCTCCGCCGAACTCCGCCGCCTGGTCGAGCAATTCAAGATCAATAGCAACGGCAGCGGAAATGCCGCGCCAGCGAACGCACCAGCCAGGAGCCTGGCGGCACATGCGAGTTCATAGACCCGGGTCGGTGTCGCTGGCTGTGAACTAAACAGAGACGACGTTTCCATGGCACCCATACGCATCCTGGTAGTGGACGATTCGGTGGTGATTCGCAAGCTGCTCTGCGACACCCTGTCCAAAGACCCGGAGCTGGAGGCCGTGGCTTCGGCTGGGGATGGCCGAATCGCGCTGGCGAAGATCTCGCAGCTCCATCCTGACCTGATTACTCTTGATGTCGAGATGCCGGTGATGAACGGCCTGGAGGCGCTTGCCGAGGTGCGCAAGCTGTATCCCAAAATGCCCGTCATCATGTTCAGTACGCTGACCGAGCGCGGTGCGGCGGCGACCCTGGATGCGCTTTCGCTGGGAGCGTCGGACTATGCCACCAAGCCGAGCAATACGGGCAGCCCGGCGGCGGCTATCGAAGCGATCCGCACCGAACTCATTCCCAAGATCAAGGCGCTGTGTGCCGGCGCTTCCACGAAACTCAAGTCTTTACCGCCACCCCGTCCCGCGGTGCGGGTTCGAGTACCGTCCAACCGGCGCATTGAAATTGTGGCCATCGGCACCTCCACCGGTGGTCCGAACGCGCTGGCCGAAGTCTTGCCGCGGATTCCGAAGGACTTCCCCGTCCCCATTGTGGTGGTGCAGCACATGCCGCCCATTTTCACCCGCATGCTGGCGGAGCGGCTGGCGAGCCGCTCCGCGGTTCCGGTGGAAGAGGGCAGCGCAGGCGTGGTTCTCTCGCCCGGACACTCCTGGATCGCGCCGGGAAACTTCCACATGACCGTGGCCCGGGCTGGCGTGAACTGGCGGCTGGAGCTCAACCAGGATCCACCCGAGCACTCCTGCCGGCCCGCGGTCGACGTGCTGTTTCGCTCTGTGGCAGCGGTTTGTCGAGCCAATGTGCTGGGCGTGGTGATGACGGGCATGGGCTCAGACGGGGTGCTGGGAGCGCAACACATTCGCGAAGCGGGCGGAGAAGTGATCATTCAAGACGAACCTTCCTCGGTGGTCTGGGGGATGCCGGGCCTGGTGTATGCGGCCGGGCAGGCCGATGCCGTCTATCCGCTTGATCAGTTGGCGCCCGAGATCACCCGCCGCGTGCTGCAGAGCCGCGCGCCCCGCGCCCCTGTCACCTTGAACAGTTATGCCAGCCCGGAGCCTCGCGCAAAATGACAGCCGGCACCCAAACCGCCACGAAGCCGCTGGCCACCAAGGTCAGCGAACCCATAGACCCCATATTCCGCCAAATCCGTGATCTGGTGTACAAGGTGTGCGGCATTTTTCAGCTCGAGGAAAAGCTCTATCTGATGGCTGATGCCTGTGGGCGGCGGATGAAACAGGTCGGAGTCCGCAGCCCGCGCGAGTATTGGGATCTTCTGACCGCGTATTCCAGCCGGGAAGCGGAACTTCGGCAACTGCTGAACGAGATCACCATCGGCGAGACTTGCCTATTCCGCAGCCAGCCGCAGCTCGACGCGCTGCGGAAAGTAATCCTCCCGGAGATCGTGGCGGAAAAAACCAAGCGGATAACCAAGAGGTTGCGCATCTGGAGCGCGGGCTGCTCTACCGGTGAAGAGTCCTATACGTTGGCGATGAACATGCTCGAGGAAAGCGAGCACTTACTGAAAGGCTGGACGGTGGAGATTCTCGCCACCGATTTGAACGACCGCTCCGTGGAAACCGCCAAGGCGGGCGTCTACGGCGACTACGCGCTGCGGGCGACAACAGACTATTTCAAGCGTAAATATTTCTCGACGGTCGATGAGAAAAAACTGCAGGTGCGGCCGGAGGTGAAAAAACTGATTACATTCAGCCGTCTGAACTTGCAGGATGACTCCAAGATGCTTTTCATGAAGGGTATGGACCTGGTTTTCTGCTGCAATGTGCTGATCTATTTTGACGGCACCTCGAAGTCGAAGGTGATCAACCATTTTTTTAGCAACCTTAATTTCGGCGGATATTTCTTTCTCGGGACCTCGGAATCGTTGATGAAATTGAATGACCAGTTTCACCTGGTCCATTTTCCCGGAACGATCGGCTATTGGAAACCATCCCTTAGCAGTGGCAAACTATGATCACATCCTTCACCGCAACGATTCGTGAGCGCGTGCAGCACATCGACGCCATGCCCACCATCCCGGCAGTTTTTTTACCCTTACTGAAGTTGTTGAGCAACTCCGCACAGGACGTGAGGGTGGACGAAGTGGTGCGTCTGGTATCTTACGACAACACCATTGCCGCGCAATGCCTGCGCGTGGCGGGCTCACCGTTATTCGGGCTGGCGCAGCCGCCCAAATCCATCAAGGGAGCGGTGCTTAGCCTGGGCCTTCGTCGCGTCGAAACCATTCTTCTCACCTGTTGCCTGGGGCAGGCTTTCCCGGCGAAAAAGTGGGTGCTGGATCCGGCTGTATTCTGGAGACATTCGCTTGGATGCGCCCTGGTGTGCCGGAAATTCGGCGAGAAGTTGGCTGCTGCGGACGGTGAGAAGGCGTATATGGCGGGACTGCTGCATGACATCGGGTTCATGGTGAACTGCCTGGTTTTTCCCAAGGAATTTGCCACGGCGATGGAGCGGGCTTGCCAAGAGGAGATTCCACTGGACGAGGCGGAACATGCCACCATGGGGTTCACGCACTGCGAGACCGGGCAGGCGCTGGCTGAAAAATGGAAACTGGCCGACGATATTATCGAAGTGATTGCATATCATCATGCCCTCGAGCAAAGCCAGAAGGCGCGGCCGCTGGTGGCCCTGGTGCACCTGAGCGATCTTCTCTGCCGCATGCGCGGCCTGGGTTACGGGTACTACGAGCGCCGCAAGGTGGATTTGATCGCCGACCCCGCATGGACCATTCTCTTGCAGGAACACCGCGATCTCGAGGGTGTGGACCTGGTGCGGTTCACGTTTGAACTCGACGAAGCCGTCGAAGCGATCCACGCGTTGGTATCCACAGTGTTCGGATCAGCACCGGCGCGGAGGTGACCAGGGCGGGACGGCCCGCCTCCGGCGGTCCGGTTGAGCGAGGCTCGACGGCAGTGTCCCTTCCCCAGCGAGCGGTGGGGAACTCTGATGCAGCATGAATTTCGAGTGCTGAGCGGACGGCAGTGCGGGCTACGCACGGGCGCCGGCGCCCGCTCCTGCATGAGCGCCCGTTCTGAGTCAGAGTTTCCTTAACTGTTGATCAGGAGGGAAATGATGATGGGCATGCCTTCAAACAGCAGCCTGACCTCAAGGGCAGGGGAGTTGGCCAGGGAGTGCAGCGTATAGTCGTTGCCGGTGATTACTGTGGGCGGGGAGAGCATGCAGCTTTCCGCCAGACCGGCAATCTTGTTCTTGAAGTTGCCAGCCACCATATTGCAGACTTCGCCGAGCGCATCCGACATCTCTGGGCCGACCTTGTCCAATTCCACGCCCAGCATCCTGGAAGTCATGAGCGCGGCTGCTTTCCCATCGCAACGGACGCTTAGCACGCCGCACACTTGCCCCGCCAGTCCCACCATGGAAGTAATGTCCAGGTTTGCGTTCTCCGCCGTGGCCGGCACCGTCAGTTGGCTACCCAGCATGAGTTCGAAGACTTCCCGCGCCGCCACGCCCAGCAGCGGAACCCAGTCTTCATGACGATCGTTGGTGGCGAGCATGGGATTCACTGCCTTCATGATTTTCCTGCCAAAACCGGGAGGACGTGCTCCTTGACCTGGTCCGCTGTGAAGGGCTTGCGGATGTAGCCTCGCGCCCCGCAGGATAGGGCCTGCACCACGTGGGCTTCACTGCCTTCGGTCGTAATCATGACCACGGGTACGCCCTTCGCGTTGGCCACTCCAGAAAGCTGCTTGAGGAACTCCAGCCCGTCCATGACGGGCATGTTGATGTCGCAAAGAATGAGATCGACGGGGTTGTCCTGGAGGGCGCTCAGAGCCTCGGCTCCGTTCCCGGCCTCCAGTACCTGCTTGAGCTCAATGCCGGCCTGGCGCAGGGAGCGCTCCACGATCTTCCGCATGACCGAGGAATCGTCCACGATCAGAGCACGTATGCTATTCATAAGGCCGCACTGCTCCTCCACCCAGGGGAAATGACGGTTGCTTCTTGCTCTTACGTCCGCTTCTTGGTATATCGGCCAGGGAGGGATAGGACTTTAGAACAGCGGAACAGCACGAATCGGCGAGGCCTGACCGTGGCGGCTCCCCACCCTGCCTGAGCACTGCGGCCCAACCGCGACGGCAATTCGCACTGTGATCTAGATCACCCTCGTGCATGCTCCCCATCACTGAGCGTCGGTGCTTCATTACGGACAATGGACTCCGAAAGGACACAACCGTGCTGGGTTCGGAACTGCCGCCCCGGATTTATGAGTCGTTAAAGACGCTGTGCTGCTTGGCGAAGGCGGCAGGACCGCTCCCGGCCCGAGCGATCGCGTCCACTACCGGTCTCCCGCCTGCACAAACTGCCAAGATCCTGCAGATGATGAGCTGGGCAGGGTTTGTTGAATCCCGGCGCGGGACGAAGGGTGGTTTTTGGCTGGTCACGCCGGCCGAGCGTATCCGGGTGACCGACGTCCTAGATTTCTTTACGCACCGCACTCATGAGAGCCCCGGGCAGGCCCGGGACCCAATCGTACGGGTTCTGGCCCATGCCGTAACGCGATGCCAGGAAGAGCTGAACCACATCACCGTGGCGGATCTGGCAAAACTAGCCGGCGGCGAACCGCCGCAAGTTGGCAATGTGCGAAAGACGATGTTAGTATCTGCCTTCCGAAAACGGAAGCGCTCCACCGATTTAACTCCGGAAAGGAAACACAAATGAATCGCCCTGCAAGACTGTCGTGGTCATCGATGGCTGTTATACCCCTCTTTGTTGTCCTGCTGGCCTCTACAACAGCCCCGGCTCAGAGCGATCCAAGTGACGGATCTGCACTCTTCAAAACCAAATGCGCCATGTGCCACGGTCCCGACGGCGCCGGCAAAACGCCCATAGGACAGAAACTCAATGTCCGTGATCTGCACTCGGCTGACGTCCAAAAACAGTCGGATGCTGAGCTGTCGCAGACGATTGCCCAGGGGAAAAACAAGATGCCGGCGTTCGGCAAGAAGTTAAGTGCCGAGCAAATCAAGCTGTTGGTGGCTTGCATCCGCGAGCTGGGCAAGAAATAAAATAGAGAGGCGGCTATGGCAACGAGTGATCAGGGCATGATCAGTCCCGGTGATGGGGTGTCCGCGCCCTTACCCCGCAGGCGTTTTGTTGAGATGCTGCTCGGGAGTGGGTTTCTGGCCACCGCTGTTGCTTTCGTCTACCCTGTCTTGCGCTACCTAGTCCCACCGAAAGCTTCCGACCTCGGAAGCGATTCCGTGGTGGCCGGGCGGGTCGGAGAGCTGAAGACCAACCGTGGGAAGATTTTCCGGTTTGGTAATCGCCCTGGACTGCTGATTCGCACTGCCAGCGGAGAGTACCGCGCCATGTCAGCGACCTGCACGCATCTATCCTGCACAGTGCAGTACCGCGACGATCTGCGTCAAGTCTGGTGCGCCTGCCACAACGGCAAGTACGACCTCAACGGCCGAAATATTTCGGGTCCGCCGCCGCGCCCGCTGGAAGGCTTTGAGGTGCAGGTGCGAGGGGACGAGATTTTCGTCCGGCGGCGGCGGGAGGCTTGAGATGAGTCCCTTACGCAGCGTGCGCAACTGGCTGGACCAGCGGTTGGGCTGGGATGACCTGATCGCCCCGTTGCGGAAGAAAACTGTTCCTCTCCACCGCCTCTCCTATTGGTACTTCCTCGGCGGAATCACTCTCTTCTTGTTCGTCATCCAGGTGTTGACCGGGATCCTGCTGCTTCTGTACTACCGGCCCGGAGCGAACGAAGCCTTCGAAAGCGTGCAGTACATCATGACGCAGGTGCAGTTTGGCTGGCTGATCCGGTCGATCCACTCCTGGTCGGCCAACTTAATGATCTTCACCGCGTTCGCGCATATGTTCAGCGTGCTGTTCCTGAAGGCGTATCGCAAACCGCGTGAACTCACATGGGTCAGCGGAGTGATCCTGCTATTTCTCGTCATGGGGTTCGGTTTCAGTGGTTACTTACTGCCGTGGAACACCTTGGCTTTCTTTGCCACCAAGGTGGGCACCGAGATTACGGGACAGGTTCCGATCATTGGCAAGCCCCTGATGATCTTTCTTCGCGGTGGTGAAGACGTCACTGCAGCCACGCTGAGTCGATTCTTTGGATTCCACGTTGCCGTTCTACCCGGATTGACGACATTGCTGATCCTTCTGCACCTGCTGTTGGTGCAGCGCCTTGGGATTAGCATTCCCCCGAAGCTAGAGGTGCAGTGGACCGCGAATCCGTCTGCCAAGCGGGAAATGAAATTCTTTCCCAACTTCTTGCTGCGGGAATTGATGGCTTGGTACGTGGCCCTGGGAGTGCTGGGTGCGTTGGCGGCACTCTTCCCGTGGAACCTCGGTGTCAAGGCAGATCCTTTCGTGTCGGCCCCAGCGGGCATCAAGCCCGAGTGGTACTTCCTCTTCATGTTCCAGACGCTCAAGCTCATCCCGCCCAAAGTGTGGTTCATCGACGGGGAAATTCTCGGTGTACTTGTTTTTGGCTTGGTCGGCCTGCTGTGGCTTCTGCTGCCCTTTTTTGAGAGTGATCACCCCTCGCGCACCAAGCGGTGGATTACTGGGGTTGCAATCTTTGCTCTTGCGTACGTGGCAGGTATGAGTGTTTATGGCCATCTTGCGAAATAATCTCCGACCGTTGAGCGCAGCCCGCGCTGTCGGGCTGTCCGGCTTCGTCCTGCTCGCAGCGTGCCTGGGCTATGGGCAAACCACGAACTCCTGCCTGGACTGTCACTCCGCCTTGCCTGATCCGCTGGGGGTGACCCAGGAGAAGTTCAGCCAGGACATCCATGCACAAAAGGGCTTGACCTGCGCCAGCTGCCACGGAGGCGACCCAACCAGCGACGATCCAGACAAAGCCATGAGCCGAAAAGCGGGTTGGAAAGGCAAGATTGATCGGAAACAGATCCCCCAGCTATGCGGAAGCTGCCACTCCGATCCGGCCTACATGCGGCAGTTCAATCCCAGTCTCCGCACGGACCAACTGGGCCAGTACCACACCAGTGTGCACGGCAAGCGCTTCGCGGCTGGAGATTCGAAGGTTGCAGTGTGCACGGATTGTCATAGTGTCCACGATCTAAGGGCACCCAGCGATCCCGGTTCCACGGTTAACCCGGTCAACGTCGCGAACACGTGCGCTCGCTGCCATTCTGATGCGGATTACATGAAGGGATACTCCATTTCAACGGATCAGTTCGCAAAGTACAGCACGAGCGTGCACCACGAAGCGCTAGCGGTACGAGGCGATCTGAGTGCGCCGACCTGTACAACGTGTCATGGAAACCATGGCGCGGCGCCGCCGGGAGTAGACAAGGTTCAGAATGTGTGTTCGAACTGTCACACCTTCCAAGCCCAGATGTACGAAAAAAGTTCGCACCAGAAAGCCTTTCAAGCGGCTTCTCTTCCAGGATGCGTCGTTTGTCACAGCAATCATGGCATCAGCCATCCAACTGACGCGAAGCTTGGCACCGGCCCTGGCGCCGTCTGCATGCGGTGTCATACCCCAGGTGACGCCTGTGATCAAGCAAGGGCAGGATTTCAAAGTGGATTAAGTCGATTGGACGAGGCCATCAAAAGCGCAGACCAAGTTCTAAGCGTCGCCGAGTCTTCCGGCATGGAGGTGAGCGAGGCTCGGCTGGGACAGGATCAGGCCCGGGATTCGCTCACCAAGGCTCGAGTCACGATCCATAGCTTCCGGAAGGACTTGGTGGATCAGGATATTCAAGCCGGCCTGAAAATTGCCGCCGACAACCTGCACGCTGGGAAGAAAGCTATGGTTGAGCGCGACCATCGCCGTGTCGGGCTGGGAGTGTCCCTCATCGCGATCGGGATAGTTTTGGCTGGGCTTCGGCTGTACATCAAGAAGATTGAAAGTTAGGCCCCAAAAAATGACATCGCGCAATGCTTTGCTCAGGAGCACGATATGCAATTGTTAAAGAGCTTAAAGCGGCTTCCGTTCGCGATTGCGTGTCAGCGGAGGCGGCGAAGGTACGCATCCAGTGGACCATAGGCACGCGCCAGCTCTGGCGAGCCATCCCATTGCTGTTCGAACACGTTCAGGAAGCCCGACTCGCTGTACATGCGATGCTGGACATCGCCTTCCAGCGCCGACCCGGCCGGTTTCCAGTCCCGGCCTCGCGCTTTGCGCGCAGAGTCCAGCATTGCCGAAGCTTGCCGGTAGTCCTGCCGCTTCCAGGCGATGTAGCCGCGGAGAAACCAGACGTTCGCGGCGCGTGGATTCGCCTGGCAGACGTGCGCAAAGTGCTGTTCCGCGGCCGCGAAATCTCCCAGCGCCAGCGTCACCTGCCCCAGCAAAACCAGTGTTCCGGTCTCTTCGGAGTTCAGGCCGAGCGCAATGTTCAAGGCTTGCCGCGCCGGCTCGAGCTGGCTCCGCGAAGACGCGGAGGCGGCGAGCAGCTCTCCCTTGCGTTGGAAGGCACGGCGACTTTGGGGGTTGATGCGAGCGAGCGCGTCGAGTTCCGCGATGGCAGAGGGGATGTCGCCGGAAGCCACCAGGCAATTCGCCAGATAATAGTGCGAATCCTCATGGTCGGGACTGATGGCGAGCGCCTCGCGGAATAGCACCGTCGCTTGGGCGAAGTTCCGCTCCCGCTTCATGGCGTCCATGGCGGCATGCTGCTTGTCCCAGAAGCGCAGCAGTCCGGCTTTGTCGAGTTGGGCCACTGCGCCCGTGGGAGTGACGCTGCCGGAATTCGGAGCGAACAGCTTCGCCTCCCGCTCGCCCTGGGTGATCTCCCAAATGGAATTCGCGGCGAGATTCGCCCATGTCTCCCTCGCCCCGCGCAGCCAGCGCACTTCCAACCGATCAATCTTCGTCGCTGCACCCACTCCTATATGTACTCGATGGCTATCCTGGGACAGGTAAGAAGAACTGCCGACGGTGCGACGAAGCGGAACTCCGCCCACCCAGGCGATCACAGTTGCGCCGTCGCCGAATCCGAGCGCGACTCCGCTTCCCGGGACACGGCTGTGCAACCGGAACTCGGCCCAATTCCCTTGCGGGAGATCGTTGCGCAGCAAGCGCACTCCTTCTCCTTGATCAACGATCGCTACATCCATCCCCCCGTCGTTGTTGAAGTCGGCGACGGCGAGCCCGCGGCTGACATGGGGCTGCGAAAATGAGCGGTTCCAGGACGCAAGGTCGTAGAAGAAACTGCCCTGGGCGTTCCAAAACAGAAAGGAGGCCATGGGAGCCAGCCGGCGAGGGGAAGTCTCCTTTTGTTCGAAGGTGCTGCCGTTGGCGACGAGTAGATCGGGCCAGCCATCCGAGTCGAAGTCGACGAAGCTGGCGCCCCAGCCGATTTCCTGCAAGGAAGGCTGCCCGATACCCAGGTTGGCGGCCACATCGGTGAAGTGCAACTCCGATTGGTTGGCCATTCCTTTCTGCTCAGAAAGCAGGGACTGGTACAGCGCATATCCCTGCGCGATCCAATGCGAAATGAAAAGATCGTCGTCGCCATCGCGGTCGAAATCGCCCGCGGCCAGGCCCATGGAACCGCGGTACTCTTCGACCCAAGCGCCTCGGCCGGCGTCCACGAATTTACCGTGCCGGTTCAGGTAGAGCTTGTTCTCCGAGATGTCGTTGGCCACGTAGAGATCAGGCCAGCCATCGCCATCGAAGTCGTGCCAGAGCGCACTCAGGCTGCGGCCTTCCGGATTGGCAACGCCCAGTTTCTGTGCGACTTCGGTGAACGTACCGTTTCCCTTGTTGCGGAACAGCAGGTTCCGCTCCGGTTGGTAGGAGGCGGGATTCAGAGTGAACGGGACTTCGAGTCCGAACTGCGTCGAGTTGGCGGACGAGTTGCGCTCTCCCGGTTTGTACTTAACGTAGCCACAAACGTAGAGATCAAGATAGCCGTCCCGGTTGTAGTCGCCCCACGACACGCCCGTCCAGAAACCTTTTGGCGATGGGAAACGCTTGTCCCGGATCAGGTGGCCGTGGTCGCTGCGAAACAGAACGATCGTGTCGTAGCCGGTGACGACCAGGTCCAGCCAGCCGTCGTTGTTGTAGTCGCCCCAGGCGGCCCCCATGCCGAGGATGCGGAGATCGGGGAAGTTCTGCACCTTCTCGAAACGGCCGTCGCCCAGATTGCGGTAGAGCACTGACGGCGCGCGCTCGGAAGGGGGCAGGTCCAGTGATCCGCCGCCACTCACCACGAACAGATCATCCAGGCCATCGTTGTCAAAGTTTCCCCACGCAACGCCCGATCCCATGTCCTCCGGCAACTGCGAAGTGCGCGGGCCCTGGAACTGGCGGAACAAGCCCAGCCCTGCGGTTTGCGTGACGTCGGTAAATCGAGGCTCTGGCGCTCCCGGCGGAAGCTGTCGTCCCGGGTCTCGCAGCGGATCCACCACCCGCGTACTCACTTTATTCTTGACCGCCAGAGGCGTGGCGGCAGGCGCCGGCGCAGTTCGTTCGCTGAGCACGCTCGTGATGTCTTTGGAGGTTTCCCCGGGAGTGTACTCCTCCGGGGTATTTTCTTTGTGAATCCGCCAGGTGACCAGCGCGCCGATCAGAACCAGAACCACCAGCGTAGATGCCGCCCAGGTAACACGGCGCAGCCGTCTTGATCCTGTTCGGAGACGTTCGGGGAGAACCTCTAGGGGCACGGCGCAGCCACTCCCGCGCGCGCCACGCAAACGGTGGCGGTTGCGCTGGCAATATCAACCACCGGCGCGGTTAGACCCGACTTCTCACCCATCACGTAGTTGAGCAGGAATTGATCGATCTTGCGGTAGTGCAATGTGGCATCGATGTGAAGTCTGCCGGGCGTGCGGCTGACGGGCACTGCGAACTCGCGATCTCCCTTGGCCTTCGAGGCAGGCACGCGTGGACCGCCCGATGGACACAGCACTTCGTACTCGACCGTATCGGAATAGCCCGGAAAAAGTGACCGGCGATAACGGACCCCGACCATCTCCCACAAATTGTGCCGGTCAATCAGATTGCCATACTGATCGACCGGTTCGGCCTTGAACAGGAACGTGCCGGGCACGAGGAAGTTCCGGGGATCGCGCTGTCCAGACAAAAAAACAACCCGTCCACTCTCGTCCTCGACGCGCAATTCCACCCAGCTCTGGATCATGTCGAGCGGTCCGGTCGGATAGTCGTGCCCCACCTTATTCGAAGTCATGATGACCCGCACCGGCATCGTCTGGCCAGGCGCCACCACTGGCGGCGCCTCGATGCGGACTTTTACCACCGGCCCCTCCGCCCACTTATTGCGAATCTCGGGAATATCGATGTGGCCCTGCAACCAGCGAGTCGTCAATTCCAGGTGCTTGTCCGACCCGTCGAGATGCAGCAGCGCCGGCACGAAGTTATTCGCCGCCAGGAAACGGTGGCTGCGATGTTTGTGATCGTCCGCGCTGCGGTTATAGTCCATAGTGTCGCCCGCGGCGGGATCGTTCGAATCGCCCAGCGGCATGTGGCACTCGCGGCACTCGACGGTTGCCTGGGGGTCGCCCTTCTTGTTCCAGTGACTGGCCGCCCAGTTGTCATACTGGTTCTGCAACTGTACCCAGCCCACCCGGTTCACCTCCTGGTCAATGAACTGCTTGTGGCAGGCGGCGCAATACTCGGGTTTCTTGAACATGCGCTTGCTCAGACGGTTGTGCGGCGAAGGCCAGGCCCGGATCAGGAAATTGCGCGTCACCGCGCCCAGCGTGTGGTCCGGGCTCCATTGCCAGAGATACTCTGCGGGCTGCCAAATGGTGTAGTTCGCGTTGCCCTGGATATCGGTCTTCTGAATGGAGTGGCACGCCAGGCAGGAAATGCCTTCGTTATAGCCTTGCAGCCCCGTCAACTTCTCGACAAGAATGTTCTTGGTTCCCGAAAACAGCGAGATGGGGTCATGACATCCGCCGCAGTAGCGCGTCGATTCCGGACCATTCTGCTTGGCCATCACGTTTTGGATGCCTTGGAAAATCGGATCCATGGCTGAGTAGCGGTGCGCGCTCGTTTTCCACTCGTTGTAGATTTCGGTATGACATCCGCTGGCGCCGCAGGTCTCCGATCCCGCCAGTGAGAGGGGGTCGAATGCGCCGTTGGTAGCGGTGTGCGCCAAACTCGGGGCAAAAGGACGGTCCTTGCCAAACGGGTAGCTGTAGTCGGATGGGAACTGGTTCCGGTACTTCGTTCCGGAGTACGCCAGGGTGAGCCCGACAACCAGGCAGATTCCGGCAAACGTCATGCCGGCGCCCGCGCCCAGCCATCCCGCAGCGCCTCGGGAAGGCTCGGTCCCGCGCCGCCGCAGCCACGCGATCAAGGCATGAGGAACGGTGGCCGCCACTATCAATAACGTGGAGATCAGGTGCACGTACCGCAGCGTGGACGAGGTTCGAATCCCGAGCAACGCCTGGCCGGTCACGAGCAGTCCCGACCCTACGCAGATGACCAGCGCACCCATGCCAACGTAGCCCAAAAGCAACACGTCCGAGAGTGCCTGATCGGAGTAGTCTTTCCAGTGCCGCACGCAATACCACGCCAATGGCGCGATGGTTAGGAGTCCGGCGACTGTGTGCAGCACGAGCCCCCATTCAATAGCAGGATGAAACGGACCGAACGTGATCGCCAGGCCCGACACCAGCAAAAAGAGGAGAATCGCTGCCGCTGCTCTCCCGAGCAGGCTCGGCCAACCGGCTCGGATGCGCTTGGTCAAGGGTTCTGATGGTTGCATGTTGCCCCTCTGGGAAGTGAACGACTATACGCTGGGCCATGCCACGGTTGCTGTGACAGATGTCACAGCCTAACGTGCGTTGAGTTTCATCGCGGCTCTGATTTCTCGGGAGCAGTTCGGTAAGATGGCTGCCCCCCGCCGCTTCGCCCTGATGTTTCCGCCCGGTCAACGATCACAAGCAGGCGTGACGGTGCTCACATCGAAGCGTGGGCCGGCGGACTACAAAATTACAACGGGGGGCATGGATCGCTGGGCGTGAAAGGGCGGCTTGGTCCAGGGGCATAGTTTGTCGAATTGTACGCAGGGCAACCCCTCGCATAGCACCGAGCCATCACGTCTGCGTATCCAGGTCAGTCATCGATCTGCTCTTCCGCCCCACTGGCTGCTCAAGCGTAATAGCGCTGGTTGATTGAAACCCAGGAGTTGAGAGGATGCTCAGCTACACGCTGGACAATGCGCTCATACTCACAATTTTCCAGTTATTGATCTCGGGATTGATTGTGTGCGGCAGCTGTGCCGTCCTCTATCTGCAAAAGGACCCGTCCGTTCGCAAGATTCTCGGTTTAACCGCTACCGCTTTCAGTCTTTATTCCCTTCATTTCCTGCTGAAAGCAAGTTTTTTTTACCAAAGCTTTTCACTCTCTGCTCCGGCGACCGTTCCGGCGCAGGGGGAGCTCCTGGTACGGGTATCGGAAGAGGCCGCGCTGGTATTTCTGGGACTGTCGTTTTTGTTCGTTCCGTTTGCAGAAAAGCCCCACTACCAGTTCTGGGCAGTGGCTGGAGCTGCTTTCGCGCTGTTGACCGCCGGAGCGTACTTGGCCGAGACCCACTTGCCCAGCACGTTTTCCCGGGTCTCGCCATGGGAACTGGCCAACGGTCTGTGGCTGGCCGGTATCGCGGCGCTTAATCTACACCGGATCGGACGCACGGGCCTGCTCGCAGGAGGGGCGCTCGGTGTTTTTTCAGCGGCTCAATTCCTGCGAGCTGCGTCGCGCGGGGTGGCCGATAAGACGTGGCTGTGGAGCATCGAGAGCGCTGCCGTTCTGGCTGGGCTGGGGCTATTCGCGCTGGTGGTGGAGAAGTGGAGTGCGCACCTGCCCGTGCGTTTCTTCATGCGGCTGAACCTGATCTTCGTGGCGGTCGCCAGCATGTTGATCCTGCTGGTAGCGGAGATGGAACGGCGCGAATATCTTCTGATTGCGGAAAGTAACACGGAGGAATTGAGCGAGTACCTGCGTGGCCAACTGCTGAATCTCCACTACCAGGGAATCGAGCCGAGGGAGATTCTCTCGCATCCTGATATTGTCGGTAAGGTGGCCTCCGACTTTGCCAGGCTGCCGGATTTGCGCCAGGTTCGTGTCGTGTTTCAGGGCTGGGCCATGGAGATGACCATCGGCGAAAACTGGGTGGTGACACAGCAGGTCCATCCCGCGGCGCCCACGCCACCCGGACCCAGGCGAGACTCTGCCAATCGGGTGGCAACCCTGCGACCGGTGCTGATTGAACAGAATGGAAAGGTTGTGGGCAGCATCGAGCTGGAGCAGAGTCTCCGCACCATCAACACCCAGATCGCCCGGCACATGCAGATCATTTTCCTCATCTTTACGGTGGCGGTATTTGTCGCCGCCAGCCTGATCGGTTTCACGGCGCAGCAGGCGCACAAAACCATCCAGAGGCAGCTCGACGAACTGGAGAAGACCAATGCACATCTCCTTCATATGGAGCGCCTGGCTTCAGTCGGGCAGCTGGCCGGTGGCATTGCTCACGAGATCAACAATCCGGCAGGAATCATCCTGACAACTTCGGATTGCCTGCTTCGCGAAGCCGAAAAGCAAAGCTTCCCAGAGAGGTTCCGGGAGGACCTCCAGATTATTCGCCGCCAGGCCCGGCGCGTTTCCGAAGTCGTGAACGGTCTTCTCACCTTTTCGCGACCGACGGCGCTAGCCCGGCAGTCCATCGACATCAACATCGTAGTCCAACAGAGCCTGGGCCTTTTGGCGCCGCGCTTTCGCGAAGGGCGCGTGCAAGTGGAGGAAAGGCTAACGCCGGCTCTGCCAGCGATCTCCGCTGATCCGGACCGGCTGGAACAAGTCTTCGTCAACCTCTTGAACAACGCGGCCGACGCGATGCCCAACGGAGGGCACATCCGAGTGGAAACCAAGGTGTCCCAAGTGGAACGTGCGTCCTCGGTGGTGGTCTCCGTCACCGATTCCGGGACCGGCATTGCGGAGGAACATCTGAAGAGCATATTCGATCCCTTTTTCAGCACCAAACCGAAAGGCCGGGGCACGGGCCTGGGCCTTTCCGTCAGCCATGGGATCATCCGAAGCCACGGGGGCCGCATTGAAGTGGAAAGCGAATTGGGCCGGGGCACAACTTTTCGCGTCTACCTCGCATTGCAGGAGGAAGGTATTGAAAAAGTATAGGGTGCTGGTGGTCGATGACGAACCGGACATGCTTCGGGTCTGCCGCAGGATATTGGAAGATAGAGAGTATCTGGTGTGCACCGCGAGCGATGGGCCGGAGGCGCTGGAATTGCTGCGCCGTGAGCCGGTGGATGTGGCCGTCCTGGACCTGCGGCTGCCCAGCATGGACGGGCGGGAAGTCATGCGGGAAGCTCTGCGCTTGAACCCGGACACCGCGGTGCTGATGATCACGGCTCATGCCACGGTCGATACCGCCGTGCAGGCGGTGCGGGACGGCGCCTTCGACTTCATTCCCAAGCCGTTTTCCGCGAGCCAACTGGAAGTGGCGGTGGATCGCAGCATCAATTACCGGCAGTTGGTGGAACAGAACCGCGAGTTCCAGCGGGAACTGCGTAGGCTTCACCAATTCGAAAAGGTAGTGGCGCATAGTTCTCAGATGACGAAGGTGCTCGACCTGGTGCGCAAAGTTGCCCCCACGGAAGCCAACGTTCTGTTGTGCGGCGAAAGCGGAACCGGGAAGGAGTTGGTGGCGCGTTGCTTGCACCAAGCCAGCGCGCGCAGTCACGGCCCGTTCGTTGCGATCGACTGTGCGTCCTTGCCGGAAAACCTGCTGGAGAGTGAATTGTTCGGCTACGAGAAAGGGGCGTTCACCGGCGCCACCGGCAGCCGCTGCGGACTTCTGGAATCGGCAAAGGGTGGAACGGTGTTCTTTGACGAGATCGGCAATATTCCCCCGAACTTACAAGCCAAGTTGTTGCGCGTTCTCGAGGAGCGCCACTACCGCCGTGTGGGCGGCCGGGCGTTGTTGGAGATGGATGCCCGCCTCATCTCAGCAACCAACGCAGACCTTGGAGAGATGGTGCACCGGGGCACCTTCCGTGAGGATCTTATGTACCGGCTGAATGTGGTGAGCGTCTGCCTGCCTCCCCTTCGCGAGCGCCTGGCCGATCTGGGGCCGCTGGCCCAATTGTTTCTAAACGAAAACCCGGACAGCACCGCCAAAGGAATCGCAGGTCTGTCCAGCGCCGCTTTGCTCACGCTGCAGAACTACCGTTGGCCGGGCAACGTGCGCGAACTGAAAAACGTGATCTGGCGGGCGGTTTCGCTGACGGAAAGCAACCAGATCACTCCCCTGGATCTGCCGCCGGAATTATTAAACACGACCAACGATGGGCCCCGGCCGACCGGTAAGTTCCGCCATGCCAAGCAAAGGGTCGTGGAGGAGTTCGAGGAGCATTATTTGCGGCACTTGCTGGCCGAGACGGCCGGCAATGTCTCCCAGGCAGCACAACAGGCTGGCATGAAACGTTCGGCACTTCACCGCTTGTTGCACAAGCACAAGCTGGACTCGTCGCAGTTCCGTCCTCCCCATTAGCGATGCCCTGGAAAGCTCTGGGCAGCCGCTCTCTCGCCCGTTGATGCCATGTCCGAGGCATGATTCGCGGGCTGGACCGGCCGATTTTGTGGCATATTTCCGCTACCACGTGGTTGCCAGTTTGAGGATCGTAGTGCTTTTCCGGAGAACCCTATGAGAAAAATCCTTTGCTTGCTGATTTCTCTTTGGAGCCTTAAGGTGATGGAGGCTGGCACAATCACTGGCAAAATCAGCTGTCGTGACAGGTCAGATTGCGGCAATGCGATCGTCTATGCGGACTCGGCCACCAAGGAAAAGTTCGCACCTCCGAAGGATCCCTTAGTCGTGGATCAAACTCACCTGACTTTCACCCCGCACGTATTGCCCGTGCTGGTGGGAACGACCGTGCTGTTCCCGAACAATGATGAAGTGGCCCATAACGTGTTTTCGTACTCCCCAACCAAACTGTTTAACGTGGGGATTTATCCGAGGGGAGCTTCGCGCCAGGTGACCTTCGATAAACCTGGTGAAGTCGCATTGCACTGCAACATTCACCCCGGCATGCTGGCTTATTTGCTGGTACTCGAGCAGCCTCATTTCACGGTTACCCAGAGGGACGGGAGCTACAGTCTGAGAGACCTTCCTCCCGGGAAATACACCCTCACCATATGGCATGAGCGGTACAAGTCCGTACTCCAGACCTTGGAGGTCAAGGGAACGGAAAGCATTTCGCTAAACCTGGACCTGGTTGAACGCCGGTAACGAGAGCTCACGCTGCGGGAACCCTGCCTGGTCCCGGTGTACCAGCAAGAGCGATTACCGTTCTTGATCTCGCGCCGGGGTCGCGCGCACCGGGCACGGCTTGACGACGTGCATATGGGTTCTTACCGGGGCTTTCCCTTTACCAAAGCAGTAGCCGACCAAGTGGCAACCGCACAGACCGCACTCCCCCACGCACCGGGGACACTGCACTTCCCAGACTCCGGGTTCCAGACGTAGACAAGGTATGTGTTCTTGGCATTCGTCGCAGAAGATGTAGTCCATTCTGGGCTGTAGATCCGTGGAATCCATCTGATAATCCCTCCCTTGCCGCGATACCTAAAAGCCGTGGCCTAGTGTTGTGCGCTCCGGCTCTGGCTGTCGACGAACTGCCCTGCCAGCTTGGAATGATCACGACCGCATACTTGCGTGCACGCAAAATTCAACTCATCCGTGTGATCAGCGGTGAAACCGACTTCTACGGTGTGCCCGGCAGGAACAGGGACCGGCCCGACGTGTAGATTCGGAAGCGAAAAGGCGTGCTGCACGTCCGGGCTGGAGAGGAACAGAACGACATGGCTGCCCTGCTTTAGTTCGATTTCCTTGACCCGAGTCGGTGTTTTCCACCAATAGCTGTAGCCCACGATCGGATCGCGAGTCCAGATTCCCCCATCGGCGACCGCGGTCAGATGGATGATTTGTGTCCCCGGCGGGTATTTGCCGGGAACATAAACGTTCCGCCAGTACCACAGCAGGAACGGTAGACCAGCCAGTATTGCCAGCACAGACAGAGCTGCGGCTGCCTCTTTGTAGATTACTTTGTTCGTCATCGGGTCACCCAATAAAGAGTCTCAGGAAAACCAGGGTTACGCCCACCAACAAAACTGTGGGTGGGATCAGAGACCGATTCCGCTGAACTGGATCGGAGAACAATTTGAGCGCCACGCGGTGGAGTCCGCGCAGGGAATAGTAAAGACCCAACAGGAGAACCACCACCTGGAGGAATGGAACCCACTCGGGCAGGAACGGAGTCCAGGGAAAATCGGCCGTCCCGAACAGATTCATGCCCCAACCGAGCGGATCGGAGGCAACAGAAATGATGTAGGCACCGTTGATCATGATGAGCGGGATGCTGAAGGCAATCCACGCCAGCAGCCCGAGGGGAACCAGCATGTAGCTGTAGGCCAGGAACAACTCCCGCACGGAGAGGCCATCCGCCTTTGCGTACCATTTCGCCACCCGGATCGAGAGGTAGTAAAGGCCAGGAAAGATGACGAGGGCCAGCAAGATCTGAACTACGGCATAGATCGCAAAGCCGCCCCAATTATGCGTCTCGGAAACGTTAGCCCAGTCTTTGAAACGTCCCCATGGGCTCAGGAGCACGACCGAGTATGAAAAAGCCAGAACCAGCATAATGGAGGCCTTCCACACTTCGTCGTAGCCTTTGATCGAAACATCCGAGGTCGCAAAGGGACGCAGATACAAAGAGATGTTGTCGTTGGGGCAGCTCTTCACGCACTCGAAACACAATCCGCAATAGTTGTTTCGATCCAGCTTGCCCATATAAACGTTCCAGGGACATGCCCAGCCCTTCTCACTGCCCCGGATGCATGCTTTGGATTTGCACTTCAGGCATTCGTTGGCGTCGGACGAACGGAGCTCGACCGTCGAAGTCATCGCATAAAGACTGAGGAATCCGCTGATGGGGCAGACGTAATTACAGAATGTGCGCAAGCGGTACACCAGGGCCATGGCTGCCGCCAGCAGAATCATGATCGCGAACAGCACCACACTGACGATGGGGCGGGTCACGAGCAGAGCGCTAAACGTGGCCAAGAAAAGAAACCCGACATTCTGGAGCCAGATGTTGCTCAGCTTCTTGGGCCACCGCTTTTGCAGGCCGAAGAATTGGTTCCCGGTCCCCGGACTCTTCCCCGGCCGCACCCGGATCAAGGCTCGGCGTTGCAGCCAGTCTCCGAAGAAAGGCAAGGGACACATGGTGCACCAGACCCGCGAACCGAACGGCACCAGCGCGGTGATCAACACGACCCACCACAGGATCCATACGAACACAATGATGATGTTCCGATTACCCACCGGCGTGCCCACCAGTCCCGTGATCAGGAAAAAATAGAACAGCAGGAGATTGGGCAGGATCAGCAAGAACTGGAAACTGGGCATCCGTACGACCCGCTTGACCCATGGCCAGCGGCCGAACACATCAAAACGCCAGGCGTTATCTTCGGTTGTGGTGTTCGGCACGACGACTGGTTGAACCAGGGTTTGCGGAGCCGCCATTCATTTCACCTCGCGCTGCTGCTTCCGATTGCGTTTCTCCCCGCCAATTTGTCCTGGAGCACACGGACATGGGTCTCTTCGAATTCGCCGAGTTCCTGGTACACGCCCCTTAGCTCGGGGTCGGAAGTGTGCAGCATTTCGCGACGATAAAAGTCGCGCGCCGCTTCCTCGGCGTGCAGACCGACCCGCAACGCTTCTGCCAATGTCATGGAATCGAAAATCAGGGCTTCGGCATCCTCCAGGTCGGGGGCTTCGATTACTTCCTTCGGTTCGCCGGTGAGTAACGGCACGGGGCCGAACTTCGCGCGATAGCGCTCTTTCAGATCGGTACCGTGCTGGCGCTCTTCCTCCGCCATTTCACGAAAGGTCTGTCTGACCGAGTCCTCGTAGCCCTCAAAAATCAGCGCCAGGGACTCGTAGAGCTCGCTGTTGCGGCTCTCGATCTGGATGGCCCGTAACAGAGTCTGACGCACCGCATCGGACGGCAACACGGTCATGGCTGGCCTCCTGTATCAGCACGGCGAAAGAGGACGATCATTCCGGCGGCGAGCCCCAACGACATGCCTACGGAAACGGAGTACAGGTAATTCGGACTGACGATCAGCTCCCCTTGCATGAAAGGGTGCATGTAACCGCAGGTGTTGGAGCAGCGATAGCGGAATTTCCCGGTGCGGTTGGCGACGATGTTGAGCTCTTCCGTTGACGTATACTCTTTGGTTTTCGAAGGTTGCCGCATTCGGAAGGAGAACTCTCCCGCGGGGATTTGAGCATCCACGTCGTACCCTTCCAGGAAAAACCCGTGCGTGACGTCGGTGGACGACAAGTTGATATGGATACGATCTCCTTGGTTGACGCGCAGAACCGCGGGGTCGTAGGCGTACTTGTGCGCCGTGATGGTCACGTATACATCCTGCGGAACTGCGCGACCGAAGCGAGTGGAAAGGAATCCTGCTGCGGCGCCCGCTAACAGCAAAGCGCCGACGATCGCAACCTTGGACTTCCGTGTTGAGAAGCTTTTCCAACTCATCCTCTTACCTCCAAAACATTGGATCTAAAGAGCGGCCGGAGCGGCCGGAAAACTGCCACATTGTTGTGTCACTGTCCCTCCCCGGCCTGACATGGGACAACCTCACTGTAAGGCGCAGATTTCAGATAATTTGCGAGTGCGCTGCGGCCCGTTGGCGTGACACGTTTCTGTGACACTGCCCAGAAAATGCGGTGGTGACAGTCGCCCGGCGAGTCTTGCAATTGAAAGCTGGTTCGCCCACGATAACGAGATTTCTCGCCTTAGCGATCTCGCAGTCCGCCCCTGCCGCGCCGTGACTGAAAAGCCTGGAAGACTTGTCCGGAGTTGCCCGTAACAGCATGAGGATAAAGCCCGGCGGCAAGTGCGCCCCATCGCCTCTGGACCAGCCGGAGGGTGGGATAGTTGCGCCCACTGCACGATCTCGACAGGCAAAGGCGGGGCTGTGCTCACACCAGCGTTGCCGGAGAGCTGGTTTCTCCAGTGGGACGAAGTCACGCCAACGGCGAAGCAAATCAATTGCCAGTAATCTCGCAACGCGGGCACGGTTTGGCACGCGGGTTGCACAATTCAGAGGGTGGTGTTCGATCATTCCTCCGTGTAGAGCGGAGGCTTTCATCTAGCTCGAGCGGACCTGACGAGACGAAGTTCGCAGTCAAGGGGGAGCGATGCCCAGAAATTTCCGGAACGCGTACGGTGTGACATTCGGGTTGTTGGCCGTCATCGTTAGCTTGGTGCTGGCCTCCGGTGCCCGCGCTGCACAGAAGAAACAGGACCCGCACAAGAGAGACAGCACTTCTCAAGCAAATCCACAGGCCCAGTTTGGCGACCTGATGTGGCCTGAAGCTCCTATGACTCCACGAATCAAAGTGGTGGATGTCCTGGCCAGCGAGGCGGACCTGGGACGGAAGATGACAGCACGCGAATCGTTCATGAAATTCCTTACGGGTGCGAAGCCCCAGCTCCCGCACATCTACCAACCGCGGGACGTGGCGGTCTCGGATGACGGCATGAGGGTCTACGCGTCCGATTTCGGGGAGTCGGCAATCTTCATCTTCGACCTGGAAAAAAGAAAAGTCCGGACGATGCCGTCGGAGCATCCTTTCGGCCTGGCGCTCGACGCCCAGGAGAACCTGTATGTGGTTGAGCAGGAGAGCAAGCGAATCGTAGTGTTCGACCCCCAGGGCAACAAGTTGCGGACGATCACGAACGAACAACTCATACGGCCAACCGACATCACCATTGACCGGGAGAGACAACTGCTCTATGTGGCCGACCCCGCCAAGAGTGTCTCCGCGGACCACTCAGTCAAAGTGTTCACCCTCGAAGGAAAATTTGTAAGAAGGATAGGCAACGGAAAGGGCGACTGCAAAGGCTGTCTGTTTTTCCCGACCTACGTCGCGACCGACAAGCAAGGGAATGTTTATGTCACGAGCACTCTGAATTCCCGCGTGGACGTGTTCAATATTGCCGGGGATTACCTAAAAACCATCGGAGAGAGAGGGACCGGCTTTGGCATGTTCGATAAGCCCAAAGGTATTGCCCTCGACTCCTTTGGGAACATCTATGTCGCGGACTCGGGATGGTCGAATGTGCAGATTTTCAATCAGAAGGGCGAGGTTCTTCTCTTCTTTGGCGGCAGGGGTGACTTTCCAGGCCTGCTGAAGAACCCCACCGGCATCGCCATCGACCGGGACAACAAAATCTATGTTGCCGACTACCTCAACTATCGAGTAACAGTCTACCAACTTATCAATACGAAGGTTGGAGATGGCGATATGACTCTTCCTCCCCTTCGTGAAGCCATAGAAAAAACAGCAACGAAAGAGACGCCAGCGAATTCTCACCGCGCTAGCGCATCCGCACCGCAGTAGGGTTGGTTTTCAGGGGACGACAAGAAGTTGATGAAAGTTAGGCAGCTCAATAACAATCAGCAACGGGAGGAGGCCGCACCATTATGAAAAGACTCAGGATACGTTTTTTTGCCCTTCTGACTTCCATGCTCATCGTGTTCACAGGCCTGGTTTACGCCGGCTCAGGCGCTGGGACGGGAATGACCGGCAGCCCGCATGACTTCTCCGGCAAGAACGCGGGAAATAACCAGAGGTCGGGAACAGCGGTGACGACGGGCGCTTGCACGTTTTGTCACACCCCGCACAAAGCCTATCAGACTCGACTGCTGTGGAACCATACCTTGTCCGCCAACAACTTCAGTTGGAGCGACGCGACTGCAACCACCGGTGGCACTCCGATGCCAACCATTGCCGGAGGCGCCGGCGGTTGGAGTGGCCCCACGAAGTTCTGTTTGAGTTGCCACGATGGGTCGGTGGCGATTGGCGATATCGCGTGGTTTAACCGGCAAGCCTGGAATGGTGGCTCGGCGATCGACAGCACGAAACACAGTTCCGGTCAGTACAACATCGCCTCCACCACCGGGGACATGAAGGGCAACCATCCGGTAGCATCCCCCTACCCTTTCGGCAAGGCACAGAACACCTATAACAGCACGACCACCGGAGCCGGCGTGTACATGACGGATTTCAATACCGACCCAAGCAGCCTCGGGATCCGGCTTTTCAGTGACGCCACCGGCATTGTTGTTGCCGGAGCCGTTGCCGGTAAAACAGGAATCGAGTGCACGTCATGCCATGGTGTCCACAACGAGGTCGGTCTCGTATTTGACGAGCCCTTGCTCCGGGGCACGAAGGGTGGAAACACGACCGGCGCGGGCGCGAGCTACATCTGCATGAAGTGCCACACCAGGTAAGACCCCGGGATCGCAAAAAGGCGAGCTGCGATGAAACCGGCACTCAGCAGGAGAATCCGAAGCACTGTCTGGATCGTGTCCGGTCTGCTCTTGCTGTTCCTGGCGAGCGTATCGAACGCCGATTACGCACCGGGAGCCGGCATCGCGGGCACGCCCCACGATTTCTCGGGATACAGCGCGGGCGCGAATCAGCGGTCCGGTGGGACCGCCAAGACCGGCGCCTGCGTTTTCTGTCATACGCCGCACAAGAGTTACCGCACGAGGCTGCTGTGGAACCATACCCATCCACCCACGGACTATAACTGGGGGAACTATACGGTGACTGCCGGCGGCACGACCCTGCCCACCATCCAATCCACCTGGGAGGGAGCGACCGTCTTCTGCCTGAGTTGCCACGATGGCACCGTGGCGCGTGGGGACATTGCTTGGTTCAACCGCCGGTCGTGGACGGGCGCCGCCGCGCTCGACTTAGACAAGGTTACGATTGGCCACGTCTCGGATCCATTCGACATTGCTGAATTCTTGAAGGGCATGATGGGCAGTAATCATCCCGTTGCCGTGCCCTACCCGTACCTGCAGGTTAGAAACACCTACAACTCTGTGACCACCGGGCCGCGCGTCCCAGTGGCCAATTACCGCTCTGATCCCACCCCGTTGGGAATCAGGCTGTTCAGCAATCCGACTGGTCAACAAGTGGTAGCCGGCGCGACTTCCGGCAGGACCGGAATTGAATGTACTTCCTGCCATGGAGCCCACAACGAGAAAGGCGTGGTCGTGGACAAGCCTTTCTTGCGGGGACTCAGGGGAGGAGACTCCGGGAACCTTTGCAGCAAGTGCCATGTCAACATGTGAGCCGCTCACGCACGCAGATGGAGAATCGACTGGGGTAGAGGGCCGCGGATTCAAAAAACGAAGAGAAAGAGAAAAGGAGAAATCCATGAAGAAGTACATCGCGATCGTGACGGTGTTGGGGCTACTGCTGGTGGGCTCTCAAATGGTTCAGGCAGCCGACGCGGGCAGTGTCTCGGGAAAGGTCATATTCAAAGGGACTCCGCCTCCTCCCAGAAAAGTCGCCATCAGCCTGGACCAATCGGTTTGCGGCACCGAGCAACAGTCGGAGGATGCGGTCGTCGGCCCCGACAAAGGCGTGCGGTACGCGGTGGTGCGGTTGCTCGGCGTGAACGGGGCCACGGCGGAAGCCAAGCCGGCGGTGCTCGAGCAAAAGGGGTGCAAGTTTGCTCCGCACGTGGTGGTGGTGCGCAAAGCAGCAGAAATCGATGTTCTGAACAATGACGGAATCTCCCACAACCTCCACACCCACTCCACCGCAAACCCGGAGGTGAACAAGGCGCAGCCTGGCTTCAAGAAGAAGATGTCGCAGACATTCGACCAGGCAGAGAACATCAAGTTGAGCTGCGACGTCCACCCGTGGATGAACGGCTGGATCGTTGTCGCCGACGACGCATTTGTGGTTGTTACCGACGAAACCGGCTCTTTCAAGCTGTCGAATGTCCCGGCAGGAACCTACAAGCTGGAAGTTTGGCACGAGAGGTTCGGGAAGCAGACGAAAGACGTAACGGTCAAGCCTTCGGGAGACTCCAGTGTCACCTTCGAACTCGGGAGTTAGCCGGGTGAGGAGAAACCCGAAAGGGTAATCCTTTGCCGGGCGCGATCCTTGATCACACGATGAAAACGCTAAACAGAATGGGCACTCGACCGTGAAGCCGGTGTAACCGTCGCATGAAGAGGCGCAGGAGCTTGGAGCGTATCGATGCAAATGTGCGGCAGAGCGTGGATCCTTACAATCCTCGCATGTCTTGCGGCTTCTTTCTTCATCGCTTGCGCGGCGGAAAAGAAGTACAAGGTCCTTTCTACTGTTTTCGATGGGGTGCCGACACCGGAAGAGCGCGAAGCCAAGAAACTGGCGAAGAAGAAAGCTGGCGAGCCGGAACAAGCTGTTGTCGCTGCGGCCGTGGATAGCAGCCGGACGGGGCCACCCGCCGAGCCGCCACGTCCTCTCATTGAGACCGTGAAAACATGGGAAGAAGTCCTGAAGCTGTTGCCACGTGACCCTTCCGGTGGGGTGGACTGGGTGACCGCGGTCCGAGAAAACGTCATCGCACCACGGCACCGCCTCCCCTCCGATTCTCAGCCCGCCAGTCCTTTCACACTCGATACTTTGGTTCCCGGCACAGTGTCGGGCGGTTCGCCGGCCCTTGATCTAAACATCGAAATGGTTCCGCAGAAAACGCCTTTCTATAAGGTGGTCTTCCCGCACGCCGGCCACACCATGTGGCTGAACTGCTCGAGTTGTCATCCGGGGATCGGGGCGGAGCGCGGCTCCGGCATGCAGAAGATTCTGGCCGGGGAGTACTGCGGACGGTGCCACGGCAAAGTCTCGTTCGCCCCGCTCAGCAGTTGTGCGCGTTGCCATGTGAACCTGGCCCCCGCACGCCCGGAAACCGTCGAAACAGATTTGGAAAAAGCGACGAAGGAGACCGTTCCAGCGTCTCCAGAGCTGGTTGCAAGGGGACAATCTTTGTACCTTCAGGCCTGCGCTCCCTGCCACGGCGAAAAAGGAGACGGGACTGGGCCGTTGGCGTCCGTGCTAAGTCCCAAGCCACGCAATTTCACAATGGGCAAGTTCAAGTTTCGCTCTACGAATTCTTCCTCGCTTCCCACCGACTCCGATTTATTCCGGACCATCACTCGCGGAGTTCCTGGGACGTCTATGCCCGCCTTCTCATTCCTCTCCTATGAAGACCGCTTTGCGATTGCGCACTACCTAAAGACCTTCTCGGACAAGTTCGGCAAACAGAAACCAGCGAACCCGATCAAGATTCCAGATCCACCTCCGTTGACGGCCGAGGTGATGGACCAGGGCAAGAAGTTTTTCAACGACGCAGAATGCTTCAAGTGTCACGGAGAACAGGGCCGGGGAGACGGCCCGTCTGCGGTGGGAATGAAAGACGATTGGGGCGAGCCGCTTCGCCCGTTTGATTTCACCACTGGCAAGCCAAAATCCGGCACATCGTTGAAAGATTACTACAAGGTGGTCATGACCGGTCTTCAGGGAACTCCGATGCCCGACTTCGGAGATGCGTTTGAGCCGGAGCAGGCTTGGAGTGTTGTGTACTACGTGCGCTCCCTCGGAAACGCCAACCGAGAGTTACCTTCGGGAGTGAAAGGAGACATCCATTTTACCCGGAGGTCACCGGAGAACGCCGGCTCCAACGCCAGCCCTGCGGAGCAGCCGACGGCGACTCCAACGCCTGCCGCCGCTGCCCAGTCAGACTCGCCGGACAATATCGCTCCTGCAACTTTCCCGCACTGGTTCCACCGGGTTCGTGTCCGGTGCAACGTCTGCCACTCATCGATCTTCCAGATGAGAGCAGGGGCGAACCCGATCACGATGGACGCAATTCGAGCAGGACAGTTCTGCGGGAAATGCCATCCCTCCTATCCCGACGGCAAGGCCCTTGCCTGGCCGGTGGCCTTCGAGTCGTGCGTGCGCTGCCATGCTGCTCAGTAAGATATGTGGCCGAATGAACGGAGGGCTGAAGTCCATCCTGGGCGCGTGCCTGTGCGGTTTTGTCCTGGTCCCGCCCGCCACCGCTCAAGGAATGTTCGGGCTGGGGCAGCGCGAGGGCTTTGTGGAATTCGGAGCCGAAGAGGACAGCATAAAAAGTTCGGTACAAGGTATCAGCGACTTGTCCACCAGCCAGAGACGGTTCGTGGAAAGGGTGGGACTTCGAGGAGATCTATACTTAATAGATCCCTCTTTCCTGACTCTCACCTCCGGTGCGACCTTTGATTTCTTCCAAGACCATCTCACAAGTAATGAGGAACTCTCCGCGGGTACCGGAGAGCTGGCCAGCTACAACTTCGAGGCCCGCCTCCTGCCCGGCAAGCAATACACAGCGACGGTGTTCGCAAATCGGATGCACAGCACTCACTTGCGTGAGTTTGCCGGGACCTCGGAGCTGCTCACCAGAAACCTGGGGGCGACCGTCAATTTGAAGTCGCTTTTCCTGCCGTCCACGGCGACTTACCGGCAGGAACTCACGGACGAGAGATCGCACTCCGCAGACCTTCTGGGAGAGAGGAAAGAATTCACGAAAATATTCACTTACGATGGGCGGAACCATTGGGAATCAAATGATTTGGGCGTTCGGTACGAATTCGCGAACGTAAAGGACCTTGTCATCCCCTCCCTCAGCTATCGAACGCACACGGGAGGCGTTACTCATCGTTTTCGGTTCGGCAAAGATTTGCCTCGGTTGCTTAATTTCAATCTGAACTACGTCCATCGCAACGACACCGCAAGGCTCTCTTCTTCGGCGCTAACCGCTGACGGAGAGTTTGATATCCAGCACACCAAGACTCTCTCCACGGCTTATCATTACGTCCTGTCGCGCTACACGGCCTTTGGGAGCGAGACTACGGCCCACACCGCTGCGGTGTCGCTGCAGCATCAGTTGTACGAGAGCCTGAGAACCAACCTGATTTTCCAGGGGATCCACGCCACTCTTTCCAACGGTACGCAAACGATCTACGGCGGCCGAGTCGATTCGGCCTACCGCAAGAAACTTCCCGCGAAGGGGACTCTTATCGCGAACCTGGACACCCGCTACGAAATCCAGAATGACCAGATTCAGGGGAAGACGTTCTCCGTTTTCCAGGAGCAACACACCGCTCAGATTGGAATCCCATTCCGGCTGAATCAGCCCCGGGCCATCCCCGGCAGCGTTTCCGTGAGCGGTGTGACGGGCACGATCGTTTTCGTGGAGGGGTTGGACTATCTTGTTCGACAGGTGGGCGAATTTGTTGAAATCGAGGTACTCCCGACGGGCAGAATCCGGGAGGGTGAAGTCCTTCTGGTCGACTACCAGGTCAGTGCAACTCCCGCCCTGGAATTTTCGACGTTGTCCGGCGCGTTCAACATCGGCGCGGATTTCGGATGGGTTTACCCGTACTACACTTTCGAGCGAAACCGTCAGCGCTTGCTGGCCGGATTGGACGCCGGGTCGCTCGAAAATCTTCGGGCGCATACCCTCGGCGCCAGATTCCGGTGGACCACGAAGAAACTGTCGGCTCTTCTGATCAACGAATACCGCTCCCAGGACTCGCGGCTCCTTCCTTACAGCTCGCTTCAGTTCAGCCAGCTTCTCGCCTATAGCCCGCGACCATCTGTTACCGCCAGCTTGAATTTCGACGAAGCCCTATCTCACTACGCCAGACCAGAGAGGAGAACGACCAACGGCCTGGGCAGGCTGAACATAGCACTGACACCGCTGGCATCGCTTACGGTGGACGGCTTCCTGTCGCTAAGGCTGTGGAGAGACAGCATCGCCGTGGACGAAACATTTGAGCAGGGCGGCGTGAGACTCCATTGGACCGTCTCGAAGTTCACGGCGACCTTTTCTCTCAGTCGTGATGTGAGAATCCGGGATACGATTCAATCGCGCGAATTCCGGTGGTTTGCAAATATTGTGAGGAGGTTCTGAAAGGCGGTTCCATGCAAGACCTGCGAGCGACCAGAATTGTGATGTGCTTGGCCGCAGCCGTTTCATGCGCTGCGCTGGGAGCAAGATTGTGCCTGCCGGCGCAGGCCTTCAGCCAGGATAGTCCGGGACAGGGGATGGGCCTGGTGTGGCCTAGCCCCCCCACTCGCCCCGTAATTCGCTATGTTTCCAGCGTTGCCGGTCCGGACCAGGCGTCGGCGAGGGGATCGTTGTTTTCCCGCCTCGGGAAACTTCTGTCTGGCACATCCCGTGAGGGACTGGTTCGGCCACTGGGAGTGGCCGCGAATCGGGGCATTCTGTACGTCACGGATCCCGGTGGCCATGCGCTTCTCATTTTTGACCAGGAGCAGAAGTCCTTCCAGAGAATCAGGAAGGCGGACAACGCAAACCTTGAATCTCCCGTGGGAGTGGCGGCAGGAAAGGACAGGGTCTTTCTAGCGGACTCTTCCCTGAAGCAGATCTTCGTTTATGACCGTCGCGGCAAGTTCCTCAGAAAATTTACCGACCAACAACCGGAGCGGCCCACCGGGCTAGCCGTGGATGAGAAATCCGGAAAGCTGTACGTCGCCGACACGGCGGCCCACCAGGTGAGGATTTACAGCAATGACGGAGTACTGGAGAAGGTTCTTGGAAAAAGAGGAACGGGCAAGGGCGAGTTCAACTATCCCACGAATCTCTGGTTGGACGGGGACGGTTCGCTCTGCGTTGTCGATTCACTGAACTACCGTGTTCAGATTTTCGGCCCCGACGGCAGTTTCCTGACGGAGTTCGGTCACCAGGGGGACTCGTCAGGCGCCTTCGCCAGTCCGAAGGGGATCGCCGCCGATAGCAGCGGACATATTTACGTGGTGGATGCGCTGTTCGACGCGGTGCAAATTTTCGATCGCCAGGGTCAGCTTCTTCTTAGTTTCGGCGAGCGCGGGACCGGCCCCGGTCAGTTCTGGCTTCCCAGCGGGATCTCTATTGACGAGCGGAATCGCATCTATGTGGCCGACTCGTACAACCAGCGCATCCAGGTGTTTGAGTTCCTGGGAGGGCCGGACCATGGGGAGTAGATTCGCTTCTCCGTTGCGGTGGCCGCTGGCACTGGTCGTGGTGGCTTCCTTGACCACGCTCGCAGGAGCGGAAGTCGAGAAAACGGTGCATAACCTGGCGGCCCCCGGCCTGACAAAAGAAGGGGGGACGGTCAATCCCTGCTATTTCTGTCACACCCCGCACAGTGCCACAGCGCCACGAGCGTTGTGGAACCGGTCGGTGCCGGGCGTTACCTACAAGCTTTACGAAAGCTCAACACTGAAAGCCAGACTGAATCAGCCAACCGGCGCCTCCCGGCTGTGTTTGAGTTGCCACGATGGCACCATCGCGCTGGACGAACGTCCGGAGAAGGCCCGATCGAAACAGGTTGGAGTCCTGCGGGGGAGAGCATCCCTCGGGACCAATCTTTCCGACGATCATCCGATTTCTTTCACCTACGATTCGGCCCTGTCCACGACGAGAGGAGAACTGGCTGACCCCGCCATTCTTCCTTCCAGCACGAAGCTGGACGAAACCAACCAGCTTCAGTGTACGAGCTGCCATGATCCCCACCAGGACCGTTACCAGAAGTTCTTGGTAATGGACAATCGGTTCTCTCAGCTGTGCCGGACCTGCCATCAGCTGCGGGGTTGGTCTTCGTCCGTGCATGCCACCTCGACCGCCACCTGGAAAGGAGTTGTCCTGAATCCCGGGGCCCGCGCTGGCTACACGACCGTGGCCGAAAATGGCTGTGCGAACTGCCACCAGGTGCATGCCGCCGGAAGGCCGGAGGCTCTGCTCAATTTCGACAAAGAGAGTAAGAATTGTTTCGCCTGCCACAGCTCGGGGAGCGGTTCCAAGGACGTGGGGCGCGAGTTCCGGAAATTCAGCGCCCACCCGGTGGAACAGTCCGAGTCGATTCATACGCCGAACGAGGATCTTCGGTCCATGTCGCGCCACGTAGCGTGCAGCGACTGCCACAACTCGCACGCGACTCAAGCGGGGATTACGGGCCGCTCTGCGATTGCGGGAGCCCTGCAAGGCATTCGAGGGATCAACTCTTCGGGGTCGCGCGTAGCCCACGCCAGCATCGAATATGAGGTCTGTTACAGCTGCCATGGGTTATCGGATCAGCCCAGGTCCGCGATGGTCCGCAAAGACCCGGTCACCAACACGCGCCTGGAGTTTGACTTAAGCAATCTTTCGTTCCATCCGGTGGAAGGTCCGGGTAAGAAGCGGGACATCTTAGGTCTGGAGCCTGGGTACACGTCTTCCAGCGTTATCGCCTGTAGCGCTTGCCACAACAGCGACACACCGAACATCTCGAAAGGGCCGCACGGGTCGACGTACGAACCGATCCTGGAACGCGAGTACGCTGTCCAGGATCCTTCTCCCGAGTCCTACAAAGCGTATTCACTCTGCTACAAATGTCACAATCGAGCCGCACTCCTCTCTCCACAGAGTGCTTTCCCCCACAAGCTGCACGTAGTGGACAAGGAGGCTCCCTGCGCGGCATGCCACGACGCCCACGGCTCTCGTAGCAGCCGGCACTTAATCAATTTTATGACCCGCGGAAAGAACGGCAACATGGTAGTTTCTCCTTCCAGCAGCGGGCGGCTGGAATTCCAAGATTTGGGGAACTCACAAGGCCGTTGCTACTTGCGTTGCCACGGAAGCGACCATGATTCGAAAGGCTACCCGGCAGGGGCCCAATTGTTTCTAAGACGCTGACGCAGCTCCCTACCAGCGGAGCCGCAGACTACTCCGGGTAGGCATAACGCGAGCGCGCGAACACGTCTTGATGCTTAGCGATATGTTCACTCCCTCAGTTTTGCTGGAAGGACACGCTCTTTAGGAGAAAGTCTTCCGAACCCCTGCCGGAAGCGGGAACGCCCGAGTCGCCACTCCGAGTTGGTCACGTAGTGTCGAGTGGCCTAATTTTGTAATAGCTGCCTGGGCTGTTTTCGTCTCCGCAAATAGGCAAAGGCACTATTTTCGATTATCATGGCTGGTGAAAATAGTGCGGAATGCTGTTTGCGGCCCCCCCAAAGTGGCCATGCCCAAGACAACAAACATTCCGGGCAAGAAAATATCGCAGGGTGCCTATTCCGCCTTCGTGCCTGCAGCCCTGCCTCCTGTGCTTACTTGGACACCACGGCTCATTGGCGTGCTGTCGGAAGCAGACCGGCTCATTGGAAGACTGGCAGGCGAAGGCGGACGGCTTCTCAATCCCCACATTTTGATGCGGCCCTTCGTGCGACGGGAAGCTGTTCTATCGAGCAAGATTGAGGGCACACAAGCTACCCTCGGTGAATTGCTCGCCGCCGAGGCGGGAGCGATCGTGGACCGCAGCCCCGAAGACCTTCGTGAAGTTGGCAACTACGTGGTTGCGCTTGAACACGGGATCTCACGTCTCAAGAAGCTTCCACTTTGCGTCCGGCTTACCCGCGAGTTGCACGACAAGCTCATGACGGGTGTGAGGGGACACCAGGCCACTCCGGGGCGCTTCCGAAATACTCAGAACTGGATTGGCAAACCAGGCAGTACACCTGCCACTGCTTCATACATCCCGCCCCCTCCGGGCGAAGTACAGCCCTGCCTCGCCGCCTGGGAGAAGTTCCTACATGAATCCGATCTGCCACCCTTGGTGACCATCGCACTTGCCCACTACCAGTTTGAAGCGATTCACCCGTTTCTTGACGGCAACGGCCGAGTTGGGCGTCTGCTCATAACGTTGTTCTTGATCGAACGGCAGATCCTCCCGACACCGCTACTTTACCTCTCGGCGTTCTTTGAAGCGTCGCGGCGCGATTACTACGACGGGTTGCGCGGAATCAGCGAACGGGGGGCATGGAACGACTGGCTGGAATACTTCCTGCTTGGGGTGGCTCGCATGTCAGAGGATGCATTGAGCCGCGCCACCCGTTTTAACCAGCTGCTTGCTCAATGGCAAAAGAAAGTCTCTGGCGAGTCAACCAATAATCCATTACGCGTGGTCGAACTCTTGGGAGCAAATCCTTTCGTCACCACCAAGGGTACTGCCGACAAACTGGACGTTGCTTTCACGACAGCGCAGCGCGCCATCGAACGGCTGGAACGGGCGGGAATCCTCAAACTGGTAAGCGATGCGAAGCGTGGCCGGGTCTATTGCGCACGGGCGTTGCTTGACATCCTCGAAGAGCCGGCCCAGCTCAAACCCATCGCCGAGAAGTAGCTTGTAACCCTGATCCAGCTGCCACGTCAAGTCAGTACTTAAGTGCGTCCGCGGATCTGACAGGTTGGCGATCATCCCTTGGGGATGGCGCTAGCGCCCGACCCAGCACGCCGGCCGTTTCTCAAGAAAAGCAGTGATGCCTTCCTGAGCGTCCATCGCCAGCGAGTTCATGCTCATCACTTCCTTCGCATAGGCATAGGCCTTGGGCTGGTCGAGGTCGATTTGGGCATAGAACGCCTGTTTCCCCAATCCGATCGTCAGCGTGCTGGCGTTGCCCACTTTCTGCGCCAATTTCCGGGTTTCCTGTAGCAGCGCGTCTGCCGCGACAACCAGGTTCACCAGGCCCCACTCCGCGGCGGTGGCGGCGTCGATCATTTCGCCGGTGAGGAGCATCTGCAGGGCCCGTTTCCGGCCAACGGCGCGGCTGAGGGCTACCATGGGGGTGGTGCAGAACAGTCCGAGCTTGACCCCGGGCGTGGCAAACGCCGCTTTGTCGGAAGCGACGGCCAGATCACAAGTGGCCACCAGTTGGCAGCCCGCCGCTGTAGCCGTCCCTTGTACCTCGGCAATGACCGGTTGGGGGATGGACTGGATTTTCGTCATCAGGTCGGTACAAGTGTCATAGATGTGGCGGTAATCGTTGATATTCTTGCCCACCATCTCGCCCAGGTCGTGTCCCGAGCAGAAGACGTTTCCCGCCGCGGCCAGGATGACGGCGTGAATCTCGCGATCCCGGCCGATGGCCGACAGGCAGTCCAACAACTCGTTCATGAGATCCAGCGAGAGCGCGTTCCGCCGGTTGGGACGGTTGAGCGTAACCACAGCGAGAGTTCCCTCGCGTTCGAATTTCAGGTTCTGGTAGGTGCCGATTGTCCCCACTGTCTGTGTTGCCATGATGCCCCCCTCGTTGTTTTCCAGGTGCGCTTCCCGCGGCTGGCGGGAGAATTCTACACCCGAGAACCCGGGCGCGGGTGATGACAATTGTCCCCGAGGCGGCTACACTTGCCAGCACCCCAAAAGGGGCAGGCGACTCTGGAGCGTGCGAGCAGGACGGGAACTCGCAGTCTCCCGACGGGTTTTTCCGAGATCGCAAGGCGGTGACCATGAGCTCTTCCACCTATAGCAGGACATCCGGCTTCTTCCCGGTTTCACGGCTGATGCCGAAAGCCGCTGTGCGTCCCCCGGAACCGCCGACGCCCGAAGCCGACGTGGTCAGCGAGCCCAGCGTGCAACTCGGCGAAGTCCGGCAATTCGCTATCGCCGGGCGCGAGTACGTGATGGTGGTTGCGACCACCGGCATTTTTGCGGTGGACGAACTGGGAACGAAGATCCTGACGTTCCTCCGCACCGGAGATCGACCGATTGCAACCGTGGGCGAGCAGGTCACCGCAACCCGTCCCCTTGCCTTTCCCAAGTTGTATGCGGCATTCGAAGGCCAACATTCCCGCGAAGAGATCCGGGATGTCCTGTCGGAACTGGCCCGCATGGGTGCGATCCGGCTTCGTGGCGTGCGTGGGGACGGGGCCGAGCCCACCGCGCCCAAACTCCCGCCGTTGCCCTTTCCCCAGAAGAGCCTGGTGCTCAATGTCGCCAACGACTGCAACCTGGGATGCAGTTACTGTTTCGCAGCGCAAGGCGACTACAAAGCGCCGCGCCAGATGATGGACGAGACCACGGCGCGCCGCAGCGTGGATTTCCTTCTGCAGAACTCCGGGGACAGCGACAGCGTGACGCTGGTGTTCTTCGGCGGTGAGCCGTTGATGAACCTGGCGCTGATCCGCCGCCTGGTTGTTTACGCGAACGAAGCCGGACGCAAGGCCGGCAAGAAGGTGGAGTTCAGCATGACCACCAACGCCACCTACCTTACGCCGGAAGTAATCGAATTCTTGAGTGACAGCGAGATCGGAGTTGCGGTCAGCATCGACGGGCCGAAGAAATACCACGACCTGCGGCGGACGTATAAGAGCGGGCTCGGTTCCTACGACATGATTCATCCCCGGGTGCTCGACCTCCTGCGCAGTCATAAGACGCGCCGCGTGGCCGCCCGCGCCACATTAACGCACGGCGTTACGGCCGTCGAGGAGTGCTTCTGGTACCTGAAGGAGATGGGCTTTCACGAGGTTGGGTTTGCGCCCGTCACTTCCGCGGACCGGGACGACTACGCCCTGACGCCCGACGAGTTGTGGGAGATCATGGCCGCGTTCCGCAAGCTCTCCCGCCTGTACGTGGAAAAGGCGGCCAAAGACGAGTATCTCGGATTCTCCAACCTCTCTAATCTGCTCTCTGAGTTGCACGCTGGGATCGTGAAGAACTATCCCTGCGGGGCGGGATTGGGCTTGCTCGGCGTGGGCGTCAAGGGCGACCTTTATTTATGCCATCGCTTCCTGGAATCGCCCGAGCACCGCTTGGGTTCCGTGTACGACGGGCTGGACCGGGAGAAGCAGGCCGAGTTTCTGGAAAACGCTCATCTGAGCCACAAGGCACCCTGCCAGACCTGCTGGGTACGGCACATCTGCTCGGGCGGCTGCCATCACGAAGCCCACACCCGCTACGGCGACCTTTACCACGGCAATCCGCACTACTGCGAATGGATTCGCACCTGGATTGATTTGGGTCTGGAGTGTTACGGCGAAATCATGGAAAAGAACCCTGCTTTCATTGAAAGGGTGATCGAGAAACGGAGCTGACGCGTTGATGAAAACGGTGCGATGGGGCAGGACTATGACTACGAGCGGGCAAGCGCGGGGCACACCGGCATGCCGATCTTGCGTGGTGGCGGTCTGCCTGCTCGCGTTGCTTGCAGCGGCTCCGATGTGGGCGCAGGCGGCCCGCCCAGAGTTCATGGTGATGGGGATCCATCCGCACACACTCATCGTGCTGGACACTAGCACGGACGAAGTGGTCGCCGAAATCCAGCTCCGCGGCCGCGCTCCCAAGGAAATCGAGCGCTCCCGGGACAGCAAGCATCTGTATGTCACCACCGAGGGCCGCAGCCAGATCGAAGTGGTGGACTTCGTCAACCGTAGGGTGGAGGACGTCATTCAACTGGCTCCTCCCGGATACAAATTCGTCGTTTATGGCACCGCCCTGAGCCGCGACGACAAGGTGTTGTATGTCCACGTGAAGCCCGTGCGGATGTTGCCGGACGAATACCGGGCAGAGCCGCCGCAGATCCTCGCGGTTGACCTGAGTACCCGCAAGTCGCGCAAGATTGCCGAAGTGCCCGAAGGAGTCGGGGCGCTGGTTGCGCTGGGGGACGGCAGGCGGCTGGTCGGCTGGGGGCGCGATCTTTATTTCATTGATATTGCCCAGGGCAAGGTGACAGAGACGTTCCCGCTGGAAACGCCGGGGCCGGCTCACGCTCCCCTCGACAGCCTTCCTCTTTTCGTGCAGTACGACCAGACCGGCATTTTCTCCGTTCCTTACTACACGACGAACCCTGCCAACGGCAGCACCGCCATGGGGCTGGTCAACGTGGATGTGGAAACGGGCAAGACAGACCTGGTTGAACTCGGACCGGCGGTGCCGCTGTTCTCGTCGGTCGTATCTCCCGACCGCAAGCGCGCGTACGCCGTCATGAACCGGCTGGTGGTCGTGGATCTGGAAGGCCGTCGTGTGACCAATGTCCTTGACCTGGATCGGACGAAATATGTAGTGAACATATCCCGCGACGGGCGCAAGCTGTACGTTTCGGGAGCCGGACCGTTTATGGACATCTACGACACGCAGAGCCTGAAGCAGATCAAGAAAATCGTGCTCTCTGGGGACGGAAGCGTGACCTCGCTGCGCGTTGTGCCCCAGGGGGCGGTTCCATGATGAGCGACGAGGCCAGGCAAGAGGAAAATATCCCAATCGCCGCGGGCACGCCAGCCGCAGGGCTGGGGCAGTTGCGCCGGGTCTTCCCCTTCGTACGTCCACATGCCGCCACGCTTTCGCTGGTTTTTGGTCTTACCCTGCTCTCCACTCTGCTCGGCTTGGTGTACCCGCTCGGCGCCAAGTTCCTGATTGACGATGTGCTCGTGGGGCGGAAGCCAAACCTGCTGGTGATTGCGACGCTGGTACTGGCTGCGCTGGTGGTCCTCAGCTTCGCAACCGGCGCCGTGACGCGCTATCTCTATACTTCGGTTTCTGCCCGCATCCTGATGGAGATGCGGGTTTTTGTTTTCCGCCACCTGCAAACACTCTCCCCGCGTTTCTATGCGCGCACCAAAACCGGCGAGATCGTTTCCCGCCTGAACAGCGACGTGGCGGAAATCCAATCGGTCGCCACCGATGCCTTGTTCAGTCTGGCCCTGAGTGTGTTGACGCTGGTGGGCACAGTCGCGGTGCTGGTCTATCTCAACTGGAAATTGTTTTTGCTGGGTTTTGTGCTGGTGCCGTTCAGTTTGTGGGCCCTGGTCCCGTACCGGAGGCGAATTGCACAGCAGGCGCGCGTAGTGCGGGAGCGCAATGCCGATTTGAGCAGCATGGTGCTGGAATCGCTGCACGGCATGAAGTGGATCAAGACGGTGGGCGCGGAAGATGCCGAAGCGGAGAAGCTGACACAGAAGAACCAGGATTACATCGCGAGCGTGCTGCGTTACCAGATCGTCTCCACATATGCGGGCGGGTTGCCCGCCATCTTCATGAGCCTGAGCACGCTCGTCCTGCTGCTTTACGGAGGACACCAGGTGATCGTGGGACGCATGAGCCTGGGAGCACTGGTAGCGTTCGCGGCCTACCAGGCCCGTCTGCTGAGCCCCTTGCAGAACGTGATCGGGCTGTATCTCAGCTTGCAGCGCGCCCGGGTCTCGCTCGACCGTGTTTTTGAGTTTCTCGATCTTCAGCCGGAAGTACGGGACCGGCCGGGCGCCGTGGCGCTGACCGCCGCCCGGGGCGAGGTGAATTTCCGTGACGTCACGTTTGCCTACCACCCGGGGAGTCCGGTGGTGAATGGAGTTAGTTTCACTTTGCCAGCTGGACGCCGCCTGGCGATCGTCGGACCGAGCGGAGCGGGCAAGTCCACGCTGGTGGATTTGCTGTTGCGTTTTTACGATCCGCAGCAAGGAACGGTGTGTTTCGACGGACAGGACCTGCGTGACCTGCAAGTGCGTTCGCTGCGCGACCACATTGCGGTGGTCAGTTCCGAGCCCTTTCTGTTCCACGCCAGCATCGAAGAGAACCTCCGGTATGCCAACTGGGGGGCCACGCGCGAGCAGGTGTGGGAAGCGGCGCGCAAAGCGGATCTCGAAGAGTTCGTTCTGTCCACGCCCAATGGCATGGACACGGTGGTTGGGGAACGGGGCCTGAAGCTCTCGACCGGCCAGCGCCAGCGTATCGCGATCGCGCGAGCGGTGCTGCGCGATGCCAGATTGTGGATCTTCGACGAGGCCACGGCCACCCTCGACGTGCTGACCGAATCGCGCATCTGGCACTCGCTGGAGGAGTGCCTCGCAGGGCGCACGGCGCTGGTCATCACCCACCGCTTGTCTTCGGTGCGGGATGCGGACCAGATTCTGGTGCTCGATCGGGGAGAGGTTGTTCAACTGGGAACGCACGAGCGGCTCGCTGAAGTGGAGGGCCTGTACCAGGAATTACAGCGTGCCGCGCGGGTACGACAGACAGTATCCGGCGCCGAGGCGGTGGCATCATGAACTCGCGTGATCTGTCCACCGGCATTGAACTGCCCAACGCGGGCGGGAAAGGCATACGAGTCGCGGTTCTGGACAGCGGCGTCAACGCACAGCATTCGCACGTGCAGCAGGTGGCGGGCGGAGTTCATGTCCGTTGGCAGGAGGATGGC
>Ga0209726_10000618_pt1 | contig 64994 bp, 68 predicted proteins | sample Subgrocontami54m_FD_187453 | JGI IMG/M metagenome (GOLD analysis project Ga0209726, IMG submission 187453) | Subsurface groundwater microbial communities from S. Glens Falls, New York, USA - GMW46 contaminated, 5.4 m (SPAdes) (version 3) | ecosystem: Environmental > Aquatic > Deep subsurface >...
GGGATCGGCCTGCTCGCTGCCGGGGTTCCGTTCGCCGGCGTGCTCACCGCGGTCATGTTCGTGCTGGCAGTGGCGCAAATCGGCGCGGTCCCCGTGCTGGTGTGCGCGGTCGCCTGGCTCTGGTGGGGCGGTCAGATCGGCATCGGCACGGCGTTGCTCGTCTGGGCCGTGGTGGTGGGCACGCTCGACAACGTGTTGCGGCCGGTGCTCATCCGCCAGGGCGCCGAGTTGCCGCTGCTGCTGATTTTCGCCGGCGTGATCGGCGGCATCCTCGGCTTCGGGCTGATCGGGATTTTCGTCGGGCCCGTGGTGCTCGCGGTCGCCTATACGCTGCTCCAGGACTGGATGAACGAGTCGCCCTCGGGCGGCTAGCGTCCTGAGTCACAAATTCGAGTACGAATATCCCGCGTCTTTTTGTCCGATCTCGTGATTCCCCGCGCTTCTCGCCGTTGCGGGGAATCATGAGACACCGAAGCAGCCCTCGGGCACGAACATGGCCCTAAGCGCACCGCCATGGTTGCCGTGTCTCGGGACTTCGGCAACAACGGCCGAAGTCCCGAGATCGAAGAAAACCATCACGGATTTCGGACTCAGCTAGCGCTCGGGCGCGTCGAGCGCCTCCACGGTGCGGCGCATGGCGAACAGCATGCCGATCCCCGGGAGCGCGATCACGAACGTGGCAAAGAAGAACGCGGTCCACCCGACCCCGTCGACCAGATACCCGGCCACCGGCCCGACGTAGACACGTCCCACGGCCGAGAGCGCCGAAAGGAGCGCGTACTGAGTGGCGGAGAAGCGCCGGTCGCACAACGCCATCAAAAGCGCCACGTAGGCCGCGGTACCCATGCCGCCGCACAGGTTTTCCGCGCCGATCACGGTCACCATCAACGCATAGCTCTTGCCGCTCGCCGCGAGCAGCATGAACCCGAGGTTGGTCACCGCCTGCAGCACGCCGAACAAAAGCAGCGCGCGATACAGCCGCAGCTGCGCCATCAGGGCGCCGCCCGCGAGCGCGCCGAGAATGGTCGCCGCCAGCCCGAAGCCCTTGTTGATCGCGCCGACCTCGGTGGCGGAAAACCCCGGCCCCTTCAGCAGGAAGGCAGTGGTGAGATTGCCGGCAAACGCATCGCCGAGCTTGTAGAGCACGACGAGCAGCAGGATCCACCAGGCGCCGTGGCGGGAAAAGAATTCCGCCATTGGCTGGATCACCGCCGCATTGAGCGTTCGCGGCGCGGCGCGCGCCCCGTTCGGCTCGAGCGCGAACCACGACGCCACCATGCCGACCGCCATCAGCGCCGCCATCAGCCAGTAGGTGCCGTGCCAGCCAAGCCACTGGTCGGAAAGGACCAGCGCGCCGGCGCCCGAGACGAGCATCGCGATCCGATAGCCGAGCACCGACACCGCGGCGCCCGCGCCGCGCTCCTCGGCGCGCAGGATGTCGGTGCGGTAGGCGTCTACGACGATGTCCTGCGACGCCGAGGCGAACGCGACCGCGAGTGCCGCGATTCCCGTCAGCCAGGGCGAATCCTTCGGCGACAGGCTCCCGAGCCAGGCGATCAGCGCGAGCAGCGCGACCTGCGTGAGCAGCAGCCAGCCGCGCCGCCGCCCGAGCTGCGCCGGGGCGTAGCGGTCCATGAGCGGCGCCCAGAGAAATTTGTAGGTGTAGGGCTGGCCGACGAGCGCGAACCAGCCGATGGTGACGATGTCCACGCCCTCCACCGCGAGCCAGGCCTGCAACGTCCCGGCGGTGAGCGCAAGCGGCAGGCCGGAGGAAAATCCGAGCAGCAGGATGAGCAGCATCGAGCGGCTGCGGAACACCCCTGCGTAGGCGGAAAACGGCATTGCGCCGCGAGTGTAAACGGTTGCCACGGAAGCCAAAAATCGGTAGCCTCGGCACTCTCCATTTGCGTACTGCACGCGCTAGGCACCCCAGACATGAACACCACGCAAGACGTCTCCAAGGACAAGCTCGTCGCCGACCTCAAAATCGTGGTTGCCGACGCCGAAGAATTGCTGCGCGCCACGGCGTCGCAGGCCGGCGAGAAGGTCGCCGCCGCGCGCGAACGCATCCAGGCTTCGCTCGCCAGCGCGCGCGTCAAGCTGGTCGATGCGGAGCGCGTCATCGTCGATCGCACGCGCCTGGCGGCCAAGGCCACCGACGAATACGTGCGCGAGAATCCCTGGAAAGCCGTCGGCGTCGCGGCGGGGGTCGGTTTCCTGCTGGGCCTGCTGATCAACCGCCGCTAGGCGCGGTCCGCGCCCCGCGGGTCGAACCGGACCGCATCCATGCCCGGCGCCGTTCGGGAGCTTGCCCGCACGTTCCTCTCGTTCGTCGAGACGCGCTCGCGTCTCGCCGCGAGCGAGCTCGAGGAACAGGCGTTGCGCCTGGTCGAGATCGTGATCTGGATTGCGTGCGCGCTGTTCCTGTTCGGACTCGCGCTGACCTTCCTGTCGGTGCTGGTGGTGCTCGCCTTCTGGGACAGCAACCGTCTTCTCGCCACGGCGCTGCTCGCGCTCGCTTACCTCGGCACGGGCGCCGCCGCCGCGCTGATTGCGCGCGCACGCTGGCGCGAACGTCCGAAATTTCTCGGCGCGACGCTCGAGGAACTGCGCAAGGACCGCGAGCAGGTGGATCCTGCGCCGTGATTCGCGCGCGCATCATCGCCGCGAGGGAACGCCAGGCGAGGCTTGCCGAGCGCGCGCAGAGCGAGCGCGAACAGCTCGGCCGCTATCTTGCGCGCGCCGATGCGGCGCTGTCCTGGGTCGACCAGGTGCGGGGCGCCATCGCGGAGCTGCGCCGCCGGCCGCTGCTCATTGCCGGCGTGGCGCTCGGCGTCTTCGCGCTGCGCCCGCGGCGCGTGCTCAAGCTGCTCGCGAGCAGCCTGTGGTTGTGGCGCCTGTCGCGGGAACTGCGCCCGGTCATCGCCGGATTCATCGCCGGCGCGAAGATCGCCCGCAGGACCCGCGCGTGAACCGCGCTGCCGCCGCATGAAACGGCTCGGGCCGCCAGCGGCGGTGCGCCACGCGTTCGCGCTCGCCGAGCGCGAGCGCAAGTACCTGCTCTCGGAACTGTCGCGGGTGCGGGGCCTGATGCCGCTGCTGATGAAGCCGCGCAACAAGCAGAAATGGACGCCGCAGGACAAGGCCGAACTCCGCGCCCACTTCAAGCGGCTGTCGAGTCTGTCGCCCTATTTTGTGGCCGTGGTGATGCCGGGCGGTTTCTTCGTGCTGCCGGCGCTCACCTGGTGGCTCGACCGCCGGCGCAACCGGCGCCTGATCGCGCCGGCGAAGTCGGGCTAGCGTGCTGAGTCCGGAATCCGCGATGGTTTTCTTCGATCTCGGGACTTCGGCCGTATTTGCCGAAGTCCCGAGACACTGCAACCACGGCGGTGCGCGGTGGGCCGTGTTCGTGCCCGAGGGCTGCTTCGGTGCCTCATGATTCCCCGCAACGGCGAGCAGCGCGGGGAGTCACGAGATCGGACGAAAAGACGCGGGATATTCGTACTCGAATTTGTGACTCAGGACACCAGCTTCCAGTCGTACTCGATGACCAGCGGCGCGTGGTCGGAAAAGCGCCGCCGCTTGTAAATTGATTCGCGCCGCGCGGTGCCCGCCACCCCCGGCGTCGCGATCTGGTAGTCGATCCGCCAGCCGACGTTGTTCGCCCACGACTGGCCGCGGTTGGACCACCAGGTGTACTGATCGGGCTCGGCGTTGAGCCTCCGGAACACGTCCACATAGCCCAGTTCGTCGAACACTCGCGTCAGCCACGCGCGTTCCTCGGGAAGGAAACCGGAGTTCCTGCGGTTCGCGCGCCAGTTCCGGAGATCGATTTCCCGGTGCGCGATATTCCAGTCTCCGCACAGCACGACCTCGCGGCCGGCGCGCTTCAGCGCCTCCAGATGCGGCAGGAATTGCTCGAGGAAGCGGAATTTCGAGGCCTGCCGGTGCGGCCCCGCCGACCCGGAGGGCAGGTAGAGTGAAACGATCGATAGCCCGCGAAAGCGCGCTTCCAGGTAGCGGCCCTCGGTGTCGAACTCGCTGATTCCGAATCCCTCGACAACCGCCTCGGGAGCAACGCGCGAATACAGCGCCACCCCGGCGTAGCCCTTTTTCTGTGCGTGCGAAAAGTATCCCTGCAGGCGGCCCGGCGAGCGCGCCTGGCGGTCGAGATCGGTTTCCTGCGCCTTGAGTTCCTGGAGGCAGGCAACGTCGGCGCGCTGCGCCGCGAGCCAGCGCCACAGGCCCTTGCGCGCCGCCGAGCGGATGCCGTTGACGTTCAGGCTGAGCAGCTTCATTCGCCGCGCCGCCGGGGCACTCGCGCCGGCGCCCCGCTACCCCGAGGCGAAACTCGATACGCCGCCGTGCGCGGCGGACCATTCGGCGGGCGCGTGCAGGAACTTCTCGACCTCGTCGACCTGCTCGGCCGCGAGGTAGCCGCCCGCCTTCACCACCGCGAGAACGTCCCACCACGTCGCGAGGTGGTGCAGTTTCACCCCGAGTTCGCCGAGGATTCGCTTCGACTCGGGAAATATATCGTAGTAGAAATTGACGTAGACGTGCTCGACCACGGCGCCCGCCTCCCGCAGCGCCCGGCAGAAGTTGATCTTCGAGCGCCCGTCGGTGGTGAGGTCCTCGACCAGCAGGGTGCGCGCGCCCTCGCGCACGTCGCCTTCGATCTGGGCGTTGCGGCCGAAGCCCTTGGGCTTCTTGCGCACGTACTGCATCGGCAGGCCGAGCCGCTCGGCGATCCAGGCCGCGTAGGGGATGCCCGCGGTCTCGCCGCCCGCGACGACATCGAACTGCTCGAAACCCGCGTCGCGCGCGAGCGTCGCCGCGGCGAAATCGACCAGTTGGCGGCGGATGCGCGGGTAGAAAATGAGCTTGCGGCAGTCGATGTAGACGGGACTTGCCCAGCCCGAGGTGAATATGAAGGGCTTGTCGTGCGAGAACAGCACGGCGCGCACTTCGAGCAGCATCTTCGCCGTGGTTTCAGCGATGAACTTGGGATCGGCAGAGTGCATGCGGCGGCTGGGTCGAGGCGGCGCGATTCTAGCAGGTCGACTCGCGCCGCCGCGGCGCGTTGGATAGAATGCAGCGATCCGATCTCCCGTGGAGAAACCGATGAACAGACGTGTCGCCGCGGCGACGCTCGCCGCGGCCTTCGCGCTGGCGCCGATGGCCGGCGAGGCGCAGACGCCCGAGCCGCTGACCTACCGTTGCGTCGGGAAGGACAAGAAGACCTACTACGGCCAGACGCTGCCGCCGCAATGCACCGGCCTCGCGATCGAAATGCTCAACAAGCAGGGCATCGTCGTGCAGCGCGTCGATCCGCAGGCCGACGCCGAAAAGCAGGCGCAGAAGAAGGCCGAGGAGGCGAAGAAGCGCGAGGAAGACGCGGCGCGCAAGGACCAGCAGCGGCGCGACAAGGCGCTGCTCGCCACTTACACGAGCGAGAGCGACATCGAACTCGCCCGCAAGCGCGCGCTCGGCGACAACGAAAAGGTGGTCGGCGAGATCGACCGGCGCATCGCCTCGATCAAGACGCGCCAGGGCGAGCTGGCCAAGGAAACGGAGTTCTACCAGGGCAAGAACAAGCCCCCTGCAAAGCTCGCGCAGGACATCCAGCGCGCGCAGGACGACCTCAAGGCCCAGGAAGAGCAGCGCGCGAAGAAGGTCAAGGACGGCGAATCGATCAACGGCAGATTCGACGACGACAAGCGCCGCTACGTCGAGCTGACGCGCGGCGCGGGCTCGAAGTAGCGAGCGATCAGCCGGCGAGCCGGAGTCGCAGCAGTTCGTTCACCCGCGCGGGGTCGGCCTTGCCGCGCGAAGCCTTCATCACCTGCCCGACGAGCGCATTGAGCGCCTTTTCCTTCCCGGAGCGGAATTCGGCGACCGTCTTGGGGTTCGCGGCGAGGACGTCGTCGACCAGCTTTTCGATCGCCTTGGAATCCGAGATTTGCTCGAGATCGTGCTCGCGGATCATCGCCTCGATGGAAATCGACGGAACTTCACCTCTCAAAGAAATCTCGCCGCTACCCGGAGTGATGGTGTGATCCCACGCTCCGTGGAACAGATCTCGCGCCGTCTGTCTGCCGATCCGACCTTCGATCAACGGCTTCAACACCTCGATCAGACGGGCAGGCGTGACCCGGGAGGCCGTAATGTCGATGCCAACGTCGTTGAGCTTGGCGGTCAACTCACCGTTGATCCAGTTCGCCGCAATTCTCGTGTCGGCAACACCTCGGGCGACTTCCTCGAAATAGACGGCGACCTCCCGGCTCGCCGTCAGCAGCCGCGCGTCTTTGGGTGGGAGCCGGTAATCACGCTCGAAGCGTGCGCGCATCGCCTCGGGAAGCTCGGGCAATCCGGCGCGCACCCGCTCAATGTCGGCTTCGAGAACGACGAGCGGCAGCAGGTCCGGGTCCGGGAAGTAGCGGTAGTCGGGCGCGTCCTCCTTGCTGCGCATCGCGCGCGTCTCGCCCGCCTCCGGATCGTACAGGCGCGTCTCCTGTTCGATGCGGCCGCCGTCCTCGAGCACGCCGATCTGCCGGCGCGCTTCGTACTCGATCGCTTGCTCGAGAAAGCGGAACGAATTCAGGTTCTTGATCTCGCAGCGCGTGCCGAGCGCCGCGGCGCCGGCGCGGCGCACCGAGACGTTGGCATCGCAGCGAAACGACCCTTCCTGCATGTTGCCGTCGCAGACTCCGATCCAGCGCACCAGCGAGTGCAGCGCTTTCGCGTACGCCGCGGCCTCCGCGGCGCCGCGCAGATCGGGCTCGGTGACGATCTCGAGCAGTGGCGTCCCGGCGCGGTTGAGATCGATCCCGCTCATGCCGTGGAAATCCTCGTGCAGCGACTTGCCGGCGTCCTCCTCGAGGTGCGCCCGCACCAGCCGGATCACTTTGACCGCATCGCCCGAGGCGATCGCGATCGAACCCCCGGTCACGATCGGCAGCTCGTACTGGCTGATCTGGTAGCCCTTCGGCAGGTCGGGATAGAAGTAGTTCTTGCGCGCGAACACCGAGCGCCGGTTGACCTGCCCGCCGGCGGCGAGGCCGAAACGCAGCGCCAGTTCGACCGCAGCGCGGTTCAGCACCGGCAGCACGCCCGGCAGCGCGACGTCGACCGCCGAGGCCTGCGTGTTGGGCGCCGCGCCGAACGCGGTCGAGGCACCGGAGAAAATTTTGCTGCGCGTCGCGAGCTGCGCGTGCGTTTCGATGCCGACGACGATTTCCCAGCCGCTCATCGAGTCCCCGAACGGTCTTCGCTCACAGCGGCGCCTGCGGCGGAACCCGGCGGTGCCAGTCGGTTTCCTGCTGGTAGCGGTGCGCCGCGCCGAGCAGCCTGGACTCGGTGAAGTGCGGCCCGATCAGCTGCACGCCGACCGGAAGCCCCGCGCCGTCGAATCCGCAGGGAATGCTCAGCGCCGGCAATCCGGCGAGGGACGCCGGGATGGTGAAAATGTCGTTGAGGTACATGCGCACCGGATCGTCCACGTTTTCCCCGAGCGCGAACGCGGTCGTCGGCGCGATCGGCCCCATGAGCAGGTCGCAACGCGCGAACGCCTCCGAGAAATCGCGCGCGATCAGCCGTCGCACCCGCTGCGCCTGGAGATAGTAGGCGTCGTAGTAGCCGTGCGACAGCACGTAGGTGCCGATCAGGATGCGGCGCTTGACTTCGGCGCCGAATCCTTCGGCGCGCGTGCGGCTGTACAGTTCGGCGAGGTCCCGGTACTCGCGCGCGCGATGACCGTAGCGCACGCCGTCGAATCGCGACAGGTTGGATGACGCCTCGGCCGGAGCGAGCACGTAATACACGGGGAGCGCGAGCGCGCTGTTCGGCAGCTCGAGCTCGACCAGCCTCGCGCCGCGCGATTCGAACCAGGCGATCGCCTCGCGCACGCGCGAAAGCACCTCGGGCGCGCAGCCTTCGCCGAAGTATTCGCGCGGCAGGCCGATCCGCAGCCCGGCGAGCGGCGAATTCAGTTCGCGCGAATAATCCTCCGGCGCGCGCTCGAGGCTGGTCGAGTCGCGCGCATCGTGCCCCGCCATCACGTTCATGAGCAACGCGAGGTCCTCGGCGCCGCGCGCCATCGGCCCGCCCTGGTCGAGCGACGAGGCGAAGGCCACCATGCCGTACCGGGACACCGTGCCGTAGGTCGGCTTCAAGCCGCAGATCCCGGTAAATGCCGCAGGCTGGCGGATCGAACCCCCGGTGTCGGTGCCCGTCGCGGCGGGCGCCATGCGTGCCGCCACCGCGGCCGCTGAACCGCCCGAGGAGCCTCCCGGCACACGGGCCAGGTCCCAGGGATTGCGAACCGGGCCGAAATACGAAGTCTCGTTCGACGACCCCATCGCGAATTCGTCCATGTTGGTCTTGCCGAGCAGCACGCAGCCCGCGGCGGCGAACCGTTCGACGACGTGGGCATCGTAGGGACTGACGAAATTCCCGAGCATCCGCGAGCCGCAGGTGGTCAGCATGCCGCGGGTGCAATAGATGTCCTTGTGTGCGATGGGGATACCGGTGAGCGGGCCGGCGCGGCCGGCGGCGCGGCGTGCATCGGCCTCGCGCGCCTCGCGCAGGCTGCGCTCGGGATCCACCGTGATGAAGGCGTTCAGGGCGCCGTTCAGGCGCGCGATCCGGTCCAGGCACAGCTGCGTCAGCTCGACTCCGGAGACCGAGCCCCGAGCGAGCGCTTCTGACAGTTCGCTGAGACTCGAATCGATCAAGCTACTCGATCACCTTGGGCACCAGATACAGGCCGCGCTCGACCGCGGGCGCCGCCGCCTGGAACTCGGCGTGCCGGTCGGTCTCGGTGACCGCGTCGGCGCGCAAGCGCTGCCCTGCCGGGACCTCGACCGCGTGCGACATCGGCTCCACTCCGGTCGTGTCGACGGCGCGCATCCGGTCGATCAGGTCGAGCACGCGATTGAGCTTCCGGCGCACCGCATCGCCTTCCTGCGGCGTCAGGGCCACACGCGCGAGGCGCGCGAGGCGCTCGATCTGTTCAGGGGACAGGGACATGCTGCAGCCCGGAAAAACTCCCGCGACGAAAAAAAAGGGGAGTAAAATTTTCCCCATTATAGGCCCTGCCGCGACTGCTCCCGGTCGGGCGAATTTCAAACCTAAACAAGACCATGCTCGGATTTCTCAGAAGCTATTTTTCCAACGACCTGGCGATCGACCTCGGCACCGCGAACACGCTGATCTACGTGCGCGGCAAGGGCATCGTGCTGGACGAACCCTCGGTGGTCGCAATCCGCCAGGAAGGCGGGCCGAACGGCAAGAAGACCATCCAGGCCGTCGGCCGGGAAGCCAAGCAAATGCTCGGAAAGACGCCGGGGAACATCACTGCGATCCGGCCGATGAAGGATGGAGTGATCGCCGATTTCACGATCACCGAGCAGATGCTCAAGCAGTTCATCAAGAAGGTGCACGACAACAAGCTCTTTTCGCCCAGCCCGCGCATCATCATCTGCGTGCCCTGCGGCTCGACGCAGGTCGAGCGCCGCGCGATCCGCGAATCGGCGATCGGAGCGGGCTCCGGGCAGGTGTTCCTGATCGAGGAGCCGATGGCGGCGGCGATCGGCGCCGACATGCCGGTGGCGGAAGCGACCGGCTCGATGGTCGTCGACGTCGGCGGCGGCACGACCGAAGTGGGCGTCATTTCGCTGGGCGGGATGGTGTACTCCGGGTCGGTGCGCGTCGGCGGCGACAAGTTCGACGAGGCGATCATCAATTACATCCGCCGCAATTACGGCATGCTGATCGGCGATGCCACTGCGGAGAACATCAAGAAGGGCATCGGCTCGGCGTTTCCCGGGAGCGAAGTGCGCGAGATGGAAGTGAAGGGACGCAACCTCGCCGAAGGCATTCCGCGCAGTTTCACGATCAGTTCCAACGAGATCCTCGAAGCGCTCACCGAGCCGCTCAACCAGATCGTCTCGGCGGTCAAGTCGGCGCTCGAGCAGACCCCCCCGGAACTCGGCGCCGACATCGCCGAAAAGGGCATGGTGATTACGGGCGGCGGCGCGTTGTTGCGCGATCTCGATCGCCTGCTGATGGAGGAGACCGGGCTGCCGGTGATCGTCGCGGAGGATCCGCTCACCTGCGTGGTGCGCGGCTCGGGCAAGGCGCTCGAGAAGATGGAACACTTCGGCCCGATTTTCACCAGCGAATGATCCCCACCCCGCTGGCATGAGCGACAGGGCGCCGGGCCGCGAGCGGCCCGGCAGGCGACGCCCGTCGCGAATTCCGGTTTTCGGCCGACCCTGACGTGGAACACACGCCGCCGCCGTTTTTCAAGCGCGGCCCCGCGCCGCTGGTGCGGCTCGCGTTCTTCGCCTCGCTGTCGCTTGCGCTGCTGGTGCTGGATGCGCGGTTTCGCTACGCCGAAACCCTGCGCCAGTCGCTCACCCTGCTCGCGCAGCCGCTGCAGGAGATCGCCATGCTTCCGGGCGCGTTCGCGGAACGCATCGCGGCGTATTTTTCCAGCCAGGTGCAGCTGAACGAGGAAAACGCTGCGCTGCGCCGGCGCCTCGTGGAAGCCTCGACCTCGGCCCAGCGGCTGCAGGCGGCGCTCGCCGAAAGCGAACAACTCAAGCGCCTCGAGGGCGCAGCACAGCGCCGGCGCACCCGCGGCGTCGCCGCCGAGATCCTGTACAACGCGCGCGATCCGTACGCGCGCAAGGTGATCGTCGATCGCGGCACGCAGCACGGCGTGCGCCTCGGATCCCCGGTGGTGGACGAAATCGGCGTCGTCGGACAGGTGACGCGCACGCACGGCGCGGCCTCCGAGGTGACGCTGCTGATCGACAAGGATCAGGCAATCCCGGTGCAGGTGGCGCGAAACGGCCTTCGCGCAGTGGCTTTCGGCACCGGCGTCTCCGGGCAGCTGGAATTGCGCTACATGGCCTCGAACGCCGAAATCGAGGCGGGCGACCGGCTCGTCACTTCGGGTCTGGACGGGGTCTATCCGCCGGGGCTCGCGGTCGCCACGGTGTCGCGTGTCGAACGCGATGCCGCGAGTTCGTTCGCGCGCATCCTGTGCCAGCCGGCGGCGGGAGTCGAACGAGGGCGCTACGTGCTGATCCTGGAAACCGAGACGCGCGCCGTCTCGAATCCGGAGACGGCGACCCCCGAACGCGAACCCGGCGCCGGCAAGTCGCGGCGACCGCGGAAAAAGGCGGCCGATGGGCGCTGAACGGCCGCAATACATCCTTCAGCCGGTCCGCGTCGGATGGATCGTGGCCTCGTTCGCGGTCTCGCTGATGCTGAATTTCGTTCCCTGGCAACCCGCGGCGCTGGCGCCCGACTTCGTCGCCATGACGCTCGCCTTCTGGTGCGTGCGTCAGCCCCGGCTGGTGGGTCTCGGTGCCGGCTGGTTCATGGGACTGTTGAACGACGCGGGAAGCGGCGTACTACTCGGCCAGCATGCCCTCGTTTACGCTTTGCTCGCCTTCGGGGCGATCACGCTGTCGCGGCGCATTCTGTGGTTTTCGGTGTGGGCGCAGGCGCTGCACGTCGCAGTGCTGCTCGTTCTGGCGCAGGCCATCGGCCTGCTGGTGCGGGTCGCGGCGGGTGCCGAATTCCCCGGATGGAGCCTGTTTGCCGCGCCACTGATCGGCGCAGCGCTGTGGCCGGCGCTGAGTTTCGTGCTGCTCGTGCCGCAGAGAAGGCCGGTCGAAGTCGACGAAACACGCCCGATATGACGCGCGGCCGCCTGGAGTGCCGCGTCGAGGCGGTGAGATTCGAGCCATGCCGGTAGCCGAGCTCCGGGATCTCGAGCGCGAGCTGCACCGCTTCCAGCTGCGCGTCGGCTTCGCCGGCGCCGTGGTGCTCGGTGCGTTTGCGTTGCTGTTTGCGCGCTTTTTCTACCTGCAGGTCGTCCAGCATGCGACCTATGCCTCCAGAGCCGAGGACAACCGCATCGCGATCGTGCCAGTGGCGCCAAACCGCGGGTTGATCATGGATCGAAACGGCGTCGTGCTGGCGCGCAACGTCTCCGCCTACACGCTCGAGATTTTTCCCGCCAAGGTCGACGACCTCGAGCGCACCATCCGCGAGCTCGGCGAGGTCATCGAGGTGCAGGCGAGGGACCGCAGCCGATTCCGCAAACTGCTCACCGACACCAAGAACGCCGACAGCCTGCCGATTCGCACCCGCCTGACCGACGAGGAGGTGGCACGCTTCGCGGCGAACCGATACCGGTTTCCGGGGGTGGAGATCAAGGCACGGCTGTTCCGCCAGTACCCCGAGGGCGACACGGCCTCGCACGTGCTCGGCCACATCGGCCGCGTCAGCGTGCGCGACCGCGAGCGGCTGGAAGAGCTGGGCGTCGAGGACGAGTACCACGGCACCGATTTCATCGGCAAAGCGGGCATCGAGGCGAGCTATCAGCAGGAGTTGCACGGCACGGCCGGAATCGAGCAAGTCGAGGTCGACGCCGGCGGACGCGGACTGCGCACGCTCGCGCGCACGCCCGCGTTGCCCGGCAACAATCTCACCCTCACGCTCGATGTCCGGCTGCAGCAGGTCGCCGAGGCCGGTTTCGGCGCGCGCCGCGGCGCGCTGGTCGCGATCGAGCCGCAGACCGGCGCGGTGCTCGCGCTGGTCTCGAAACCGAATTTCGATCCGAACCTGTTCGTCGACGGAATCGATTCCGCGCAGTGGGACGCGCTCAACGGTTCACCGGACCGGCCACTCACCAATCGCGCCATCGCCGGACTCTATCCGCCGGGCTCCACGTTCAAGCCGTTCATGGCGCTGGCGGCCCTCGAACTCGGCAAGCGCACCCCGCGCAGCACGATCTTCGACCCGGGTTATTACGTGTTCGGCGACCGGCGTTTTCGCGATTCCAAACCCGGCGGTCACGGCACCGTGGACCTGTACAAGTCGATCGTCGTGTCCTCGGACACGTTCTATTACCAGCTCGCCAACGATCTCGGCATCGACGCGATCGCGGGCTTCATGCAGCAGTTCGGTTTCGGCGCGCGCACCGGCATCGATCTGGAGGGCGAGAGCGCGGGGGTGCTGCCCTCGCCGGAATGGAAGATGAAGCGATTCCGCCGCCCCGAGCAGCAGAAATGGTATCCGGGCGAGACCATCTCGATCGGCATCGGGCAGGGTTACAACGCCTATACGCCGGTGCAGCTCGCGCTCGCCGTGGCGACGCTCGCGAACCAGGGCGCGATGCGCCGGCCGCACCTCGTCGGCCAGATCGACAATCTGCGCACCGGCGACCGCCGCGCGATCGACCCGGCGCTGATACGCCGCCTGCCGTTGCAGCGCGAGCACCTGGAGTTCGTGACGCACGCGATGGCCGGAGTCAACAAGGAAGGCACCGGCGCGCGGGTCTTCTCCGGCGCGCCTTACACGAGCGCGGGCAAGACCGGCACCGCGCAGGTCGTGGGCATGAAGCAGAACGAGAAGTACGACGAGCGCCGGGTGACGGAGCGGCTTCGCGATCACTCGCTGTTCATCGCCTTCGCGCCGGTGGAGAATCCGCGGATCGCGCTCGCGGTGCTGGTGGAAAACGGCGGATTCGGGGCGCGCGCCGCGGCCCCCATCGCCCGTGCGGTGCTCGATTACTACCTGCTCGGCAAGCTTCCCGCCAGCATGGAGAAGCCCGCGCCCGTCGACGAATCCGACGAGCTCGAAAGCGACTGATGGAACTCGCGCCGGGTTCGCTCCGCCGCGTCCTCGGGCGGCTGACCGACGGAATCGACGCGCCGCTGCTCACCCTCGCGCTCGCGCTCGCCGCGCTCGGACTCGCGACCCTGTACTCGGCGAGCTACGAGCAGCCAGTTCGCGTCCTCAACCAGGCCGCGAACCTCGCGGTGGCGCTCGTCGCGATGTGGATCGTCGCGCGCATCCCGCCGCAGGCGCTGATGCGGCTTGCGGTCCCCGCCTACGTCGTGGGACTGTTGCTGCTCGTTGCGGTGGCGCTGTTCGGCGACGTCGTCAACGGGGCACGCCGCTGGCTGCACGTCGGCGTGACCCGCTTCCAGCCTTCCGAGATGATGAAACTTGCGCTGCCGCTCATGCTGGCGTGGTATTTCCATCGCAACGAAGGCGCGCTTCGGCTGCGCGATTTCACCGTCGCGGCCGTGCTGCTCGCGCTGCCCGTGGCGCTGATTGCGCGCCAGCCCGATCTCGGCACCGCGGTGCTCGTCCTCGCCGCCGGGTTCTACGTGATTTTCCTCGCGGGAATCGGCTGGCGGATTCTCCTCGGCGTGGGCGTGCTGGGGCTGGCCGCGCTCGCGCCGCTGTGGGGGTTGATGCACGACTACCAGCGACGGCGAATCATGACCTTGCTCGACCCGACCCAGGATCCGCTCGGCGCGGGCTACCACATCATCCAGTCGACCATCGCGGTCGGATCGGGCGGGCTCGGGGGCAAGGGCTGGCTTCACGGCACGCAAACCCACCTGGAATTCATTCCCGAACGGCACACGGATTTCATCTTCGCCGTGTTCTCCGAGGAGTTCGGGCTGCTCGGCAACTGCGTGCTGCTCGTGCTCTACGCGCTGCTCGTGGCCCGCGGCCTGATGATCGCGGCGAACGCGGCTTCGTTCTTCGCGCGCCTGCTCGCCGGGTCGATCGCTCTCATGTTCTTCACCTATGCGTTCGTCAACATGGGCATGGTGTCTGGCATCCTGCCCGTCGTCGGGGTGCCGCTGCCGCTGGTGTCCTACGGTGGGACCGCGCTGGCGACCCTGTTCGTCGGATTGGGGATCCAGATGAGCATCCAGCGCCACCGCAAGCTCGTCCAGACCTGACCCCGGTCCAGACGTTGCGAAGCAGCAACAGGCTGAAACCGGCCTTCGCATCGTGAAACGCGGTTGCCCTAAGCTACTGTAAATCCTTGTTTAAGGTTCGTTTTCAGCATGCTGGCCGAGTTGTTGCTCTGCGCCATCGGCATCGACTATCGTGAACCATGGCGCGCTCGGGCGTCGAGTCCCACATTCAACCGGAGAATTGCTGATGCAAGTTCGTGACCTGGAAATCGAGCAGCTGAAGAAGGATTGGGCGAAGAACCCCCGCTGGAACGGCATCCGACGCGGCTACGGCGCGGCCGACGTGGTGCGCCTGCGCGGCAGCCTGCAAATCGAACATACGCTGGCGCGGCGCGGCGCGGAAAAGCTCTGGCGGATGTGCAGCGAGCGGCCGTACGTCCACTCACTCGGCGCGCTCACCGGCAACCAGGCGATGCAGCAGGTCCGGGCCGGCGTTCCCGCAATCTACCTCTCCGGCTGGCAGGTCGCGGCGGATGCCAACGACTCGCTGTCGATGTACCCGGATCAGTCGCTGTACGCGGCCTCCTCGGTTCCGACGGTGGTGAGGCGTATCAACAACGCGCTCATGCGCGCCGACCAGATCCAGACCATGGAGGGCAAGGGCGACATCGACTGGTTCGCGCCGGTCGTCGCCGACGCCGAAGCCGGCTTCGGCGGCGTGCTGAACGCCTTCGAGCTGATGAAGGCGATGATCGACGCGGGCGCCGCGGGAGTGCATTACGAGGACCAGCTGGCGAGCGTCAAGAAATGCGGCCACATGGGCGGCAAGGTGCTGGTGCCCACGCAGGAACACGTGCAGAAGCTGATCGCCGCGCGCCTGGCGGCGGACATCATGGGCGTGCCGACGGTGCTGCTCGCGAGAACCGATGCGGAAGCCGCGGATCTCGTCACCTCGGATGTCGACGAGCGCGACCGTCCGTTCCTCACCGGCGAGCGCACGGCCGAGGGTTTCTACAAATCGCGCAAGGGCTTCGACCAGGCGCTCGCGCGCGGCCTCGCCTACGCCGAGTACGCGGACATGGTGTGGTGCGAGACGGGGACGCCGGATCTCGGCTTCGCGCGCCGCTTCGCCGAGGGCATCCAGAAGCAGTTTCCGGGCAAGATGCTGGCGTACAACTGCTCGCCGTCGTTCAACTGGAAGCGCAATCTCGACGACGCCACGATCGCCAAATTCCAGCACGAACTGGGCGCGATGGGCTACAAGTTCCAGTTCATCACGCTGGCGGGATTTCACTCGCTCAACTACTCGATGTTCGAGCTGGCCCACGGCTACGCGCGCAGCGGCATGCCCGCGTTCGTGGAGATGCAGCAGAAGGAGTTCGCGGCGGCCGAACACGGCTTCACCGCGGTCAAGCACCAGCGCGAAGTCGGCACCAGCTACTTCGACGACGTGACGCAGGTGATCTCTGCCGGCAAGGCTTCGACCACCGCCCTGCACGGATCGACGGAGGACGAACAGTTCTTCGACGAGCGTCAGCAGGCGAAGAAGGTCGCCTGAGCGGCGCGTGAAGGCCGAGCCGGCGAAGATCCTGCCAATCTACGAGGCGCGCGTCGAGCGCGCCTCCGAGGTGGCGCGTGCGATCCTCGCCGGCTTCGACCGGCATTACCGGCTGTTCCGAGAGGCAGCGCGCGAGGCCAAGCGCCTGTTCGAGACCTCCGACTGGGCGGCGATGCGCGAACTGGCACGCGCGCGAATCACCATGTACGACCGGCGGGTGCAGGAATCGGTCGACGCGGTGCTCGCGCGATTTCCCGAAGCGGAAACCGAGGAGTCGCTCTGGCCCGCGATCAAGCTCGCGTACATCCCGCTGCTGCACGACCATCGCCAGCCGGAGCTGGCGGAGACCTTCTTCAACTCGGTCGCCTGCCAGGTGCTGCACCGGCGTTACTACCGCAACGAGTTCATTTTCTGGCGCCCGGCGGTCGCCACCGAGCACCTCGAGGGCGACGAGCCTGCCTACCGCAGCTACTATCCGCGCAAGGGCGGCTCCGGCCTGCGCGCGACGCTCAAGCGCATCCTGCGTGATTTCGACCTGCGCCTGCCCTACGAGAACCTGCACCGAGATCTGAGAAACGTGGTGCACGCGCTGCGGGCGAAATTTCCGCGCCCGACGCGCGCCCGTCCGAGCCTGCAGATCCAGGTGCTCGGATCGCCCCTGTTTCGCAACAAGGGCGCCTACATCGTCGGCAAGGCGACCAACGGGCACGTCGAGCTGCCGTTCGCGGTGCCGGTGCTGCAGAGCGAGCGCCGCGAACTGTACCTCGACACGCTGCTCACCGGCGAAGACGAACTTCTGGTCCTGTTTTCGTTCGCCCGTGCCTACTTCTTCGTCGACATGGAGGTGCCTGCGGCGTACGTCTCGTTCCTGCGGCTTCTCATGCCGCGCAAGCCGCGCGCCGAGATGTACATGGCGGTCGGATTGCACAAGCAGGGCAAGACGGTCTTCTACCGCGACCTGCACTATCACCTGAACCACTCCTCCGACAACTTCATCACCGCGCCCGGGATCAAGGGCATGGTGATGCTGGTGTTCACGCTGCCCTCCTTCCTGTACGTCTTCAAGGTGATCCGCGACCATTTCGCGCCGCCCAAGGACATCGACCGCGCGACGGTGCTGCAGAAATACCAGCTGGTGAAGTTTCACGATCGCGTCGGGCGGCTCGCCGACACGCTCGAATACTCGCTCGTCGCGCTGCCGATCGAGCGGTTCGATCCCGAGCTGCTCGAGGAACTCAAGCGCGAAGCGGCATCGAATATCGAGATCGAGGGCGACCGCATCGTCCTCAAGCACGTCTACATCGAGCGCCGCATGCAGCCGCTCAACCTCTACCTGGAGGAGGGGCAGCAGGACGGCGACTGGCAGCGACTGGAGCACGCGCTGTTCGAATACGGCGACGCGATCAAGGATCTCGCCGGAGCGAACATTTTCCCCGGTGACATGCTGCTGAAGAATTTCGGCGTCACGCGCCATGAGCGGATCGTGTTCTACGACTACGACGAAATCTCGTACATGACCGACTGCAACTTCCGCAGCATCCCGCAGCCGCGGTCCTACGAGGACGAACTCGCCGCAGAGCCCTACTACTCGGTCGGGCCGAACGACGTGTTTCCGGAGCAGTTCGCGAGTTTCCTGGTCTCCGATCCGCGCGCCCGCGAAGTCTTCCTGCGGCGGCACGCCGACCTGATGACGCCCGAGTTCTGGCAGCGCAAGCAGGCGCGCATCCGCGCCGGCGAGCAGGAAGACGTGTTTCCCTACCCCGAGTCGATGCGCTTCAGGCGCTAGGCGGATTGAGCAGCCGCTCCGCGCCGCCCAGCGCGCCGCTGACCGCGACTCGCTTGGCGCGCGCCTTTTCGCCCGCCAGGATCGCGACGTCGCGTTTCGCCACGCCGAACCGCGCGGCGAGGAACGCGATCAGTTCCGCGTTGGCCGCCCCTTCGACGGCGCGTGCCGCGAGCCGCAGCTTGAGCCGCCCGCCGTGCAGTCCCGCGACGCCGGTGCGCGCTGCACCCGGCTGCACGTGCAGATCGAGCACGAGGCGCGCACCGTCTCGGCGCCACCAGCTCAGAACACGCCCCCGGCGAGTCCACGGAAGTGCGAAACCGGAATCAGCAGCACTTGCAGCGCGACGAGCAGCACCAGCGGGGACAGATCGATGTTCGCGATCGGCGGCAGCCAGCGGCGGATCGGGCGCAGAAACGGGCGCGTCACTGCATCGAGCAGCGGCGCAGCAGGCGAGTACGGGTTCACCCAGGACAGCACCGCCCGGACGATGACCGCAAAACTGAGGATGTACAGCCCGTACCGGAGCAGATCGAGCAGCGCCGCCGCGGCGAGAATCGCCGCGGCGATGCCCGGAGAGGATCCGAATTCCCAGCCGCGCAGCGCATACAACGTCCACAGCACCGCCATCTGCACGAGCCATGCGCCCGCGAGCGACGCCAGATCGAGTCCCGCAATCGGCGGAATCAGGCGCCGCAAAGGCAGCACCAGCCAGCTCGTCGTGGCAATCACGAATTCGCCCAGCGGATTGCGAAACGGCGCGCGCAGCCATTGCAGCAGGAAGCGAAGCAGCAGCAGGTAGACGAAAAAACTCCCCACCACGTCCACCAGCAGCTGGCCGATCTGCGTGAACATCAGTTCTTGCCGAGCCGGTCGCCGAGTTCGGCGCCGCGCCGGTTCGCCGCCTCGAGCGCCCGCAGCAGGCGCTCGGCGATCCGCTCCTCGTCGAACACGCGAAGCGCCGCCTCCGTGGTCCCGCCCTTCGAAGTCACCTGCTCGCGCAGCGTAGAGGGCGAATCGGCGCTTTGCGCGGCAAGCCGCGCGGCCCCGAGCACCGTATCCAGTGCGAGTCGCGCCGCAACCCCGCGCGGCAGGCCCATCGCCTCGCCACCCGCGGCAAGCTGCTCGATGAACCAGAAGACGTACGCTGGACCGCTGCCAGAAAGCGCGGTCACCGCGTCGAGCAGGTGTTCGTCGTCGACCCAGACCACCGCTCCGACCGCGGCGAGGATCGCCCCGGCGCGATCGCGATCGGCCGCGCCGACCTCCTTCGACGCGTACAGCGCGCTCGCGCCGCAGCCGATCAGCGCAGGCATGTTCGGCATCGCGCGCACCAGCCTGCGGTGACCGCCGAGCCAACGCGAAATGTCCGCGAGGCGCGCGCCCGCAGCGATGCTGATCACCAGTTGTTCCACGCGCGGCGGTGCGATCGGCTCGAGCGCCGCGCGCAGATCCTGGGGCTTCACCGCGAGAACCAGCGTGTCGGCCGCGAGCGCCAGCGCATCCGCAGCGGCGATCGCGCGCACGCCATGGCGCCCGGCGAGCGCCGCCCGCTTATCGGCCAAGGGCTCGAGCACCGTGATCTCACCGCCCGCGTACCCCCGGCCCAGCAGGCCACCGATGAGCGCCGAGGCCATGTTGCCGCCGCCAAGAAAGGCGATCCGCATGCGCGCCACCGGGCTCTCAGGAATGCGTCTTCGCGACGCCGTCGGGATGCGCGCCGCCGGTTCCGCGGGGACCGAAAATCGCCGTCCCGATTCGCACCATGGTGGAGCCTTCGGCGATCGCGGCCTCCAGATCGTCGCTCATGCCGAGCGACAGCGTATCGAGCGCCAGGCCTTCGCCGGCGAGCGCGTCGTAGCACCGGCGCGCCACGCCGAAGCGCGCTCTTTGCAGCGCAATGTCCGCCGTCGGTTCGGGGATCGCCATCAGGCCGCGAAGGCGAAGCCGCGGCAGTCCGGCCACCACGTGCGCGAGCGCGGGCAGCGCCGCGGGCGCGACACCGGATTTGCTCGTCTCGCCCGAGACGTTGACTTGCACCAGGACATTGAGCGGGGCTTGCTCGGCCGAACGGTTCTCCGAAAGCCGGCGCGCCACACGCTCGCTCGCCACGCTCTGCACCCAGGCGAAGCGCTCTGCGGCCAGACGCGCCTTGTTGCTCTGCAGTGGACCGATCAGGTGCCACTCCAGCGGCAACCGGGCGAGCGCCTGCATCTTGCCAAGAGCCTCCTGTACATAGTTCTCCCCGAACGCGATCTGCCCGGCGTGATAGGCTTCGTCCACATGTGCCGCCGGGTGCATCTTCGATACCGCCAGCACGCGCACCGTGTGCGGATCGCGACCCGCGGCCTGCGCGGCGCGCGCGATGCGCGCGCTCACGGCTTGCAAATTGGCTCTGATCGCGCCCATAATTTTCGCGGCACTGCCTGAGGGATTCTAATGGATCTGACCGAACTGCTCGCCTTCGTGGTCAAGAACAAGGCCTCCGACCTGCACCTGTCCTCGGGCCTGCCGCCGATGATCCGCGTGCACGGCGATGTACGGCGCATCAACGTACCGCCGCTCGAGCACAAGGACGTGCACGGCATGGTCTACGACATCATGAACGATGGACAGCGCAAGTTCTACGAGGAAAACCTCGAGTGCGACTTCTCGTTCGCGGTGCCGAACCTGGCGCGCTTCCGCGTCAACGCGTTCGTGCAGCAGCGCGGCGCGGCGGCCGTGCTGAGGACCATTCCGTCCAAGGTGCTGACGCTCGATGACCTGAAGTGCCCGAAAATCTTCGTCGACATCGCCGACCAGCCGCGCGGCATCGTGCTGGTGACCGGACCGACGGGCTCGGGCAAGAGCACGACGCTTGCGGCGATGGTCAACCACATCAACGAGAACGAGCACGGCCACATCCTCACCATCGAGGACCCGATCGAGTTCGTCCACGAATCGAAGAAGTCGCTCATCAACCAACGCGAGGTCGGGCCGCACACGCTGTCGTTCGCGAACGCGCTCCGCAGCGCGCTGCGCGAGGACCCGGACGTGATCCTGGTGGGCGAGATGCGCGACCTGGAGACGATCCGCCTCGCCCTCACCGGCGCCGAGACCGGTCACCTGGTGTTCGGAACGCTCCACACCTCGAGCGCCGCCAAGACCATCGACCGCATCGTCGACGTATTCCCGGCGGCGGAAAAGGAGATGGTGCGCGCGATGCTCTCGGAGTCGATCCGCGCCGTGATCTCGCAGACCCTGCTCAAGACCAAGGACGGCTCGGGGCGGGTGGCGGCGCACGAAATCATGATCGGCACCCCCGCGATCCGCAACCTGATCCGCGAGAACAAGATCGCGCAGATGTACTCGGCGATCCAGACCGGGCGCCAGATCGGGATGCAGACGCTCGACCAGAACCTGCAGGAGATGGTGCAGCGCAACATGATTTCGCCGTCGGAAGCGCGCGGCAAGGCGATGAACAAGGACCTTTTCGGCGGTTAGGCCGCCCCAGGAGACCCCATGGAACGAGAACAGGCCATCCGGTTCATGTACGACCTGCTTCGCGCACTGGTGTCGAAGAAGGGCTCGGACCTTTTCATCACGGCGAATTTTCCGCCGGCGATGAAAATCGACGGCAAGACGACCCCCGTCTCGCAGACGCCGCTCACGCCGCAGCACACCTCGCTGCTGACGCGCGCCGTCATGAACGACAAGCAGGCGGCGGAATTCGAGGCCACCAAGGAGTGCAACTTCGCCATCAGCCCGGCGGGTATCGGGCGATTTCGCTGCAACGCCTTCGTGCAGCAGGGCAGCATCGGCGCGGTGATGCGGGTGATCACGACCACCATTCCCAACTTCGAGGACCTCAAACTGCCGCCCGTGCTGAAGGACGTGGCGATGACCAAGCGCGGCCTGGTGATCTTCGTCGGCGGCACGGGTTCAGGCAAGTCGACTTCGCTCGCCGCGATGATCGGCTATCGCAACGAGAACAGCCATGGGCACATCATCACGATCGAGGACCCGATCGAGTACGTCCATCCACACAAGAACTGCATCATCACGCAGCGCGAAGTCAGCGTCGACACCGAATCCTGGGAGGCGGCGTTGAAGAACACGCTGCGCCAGGCGCCCGACGTGATCCTGATCGGTGAGATCCGCGAGCGCGAAACGATGGAGCACGCGATCGCCTTCGCCGAGACGGGCCACCTGTGCCTGAGCACGCTGCACGCCAACAATTCCAACCAGGCGATGGACCGGATCATCAACTTCTTCCCCGAGGAGCGGCGCCAGCAGTTGCTCATGGACCTGTCGCTGAACCTCAAGGGCGTGATCTCGCAGCGGCTGCTGCCGTTGAAGGAGGGCAAGGGCCGCGTCCCGGCGGTCGAAATAATGCTCAACACGCCGCTGATCTCGGACCTGATCTTCAAGGGCGAAGTGCACGAAATCAAGGAAATCATGAAGAAGTCCCGCGAGCTGGGGATGCAGACCTTCGATCAGGCGCTGTTCGACCTCTACGAGCAGGGACGCATCAGCTACGAGGACGCGCTGCGGTACGCGGACTCGACCAACGAGGTGCGGCTGCAGATCAAGCTGCACGGCCGCGAGGCGCAGGACAAGGATCTCTCGAAGGGCATCGAGCACCTCGATATCGTCTGAACAACGAAGACGGTGTTTCGGGACGGGGCGCTGCGGCGCCCCTTCTGCGTCTCAGCTGCCGGCCAGCGCCTCAGCCGTTCGGGGGTCTTCGACGCGCTTGGAAGCGTCGAGTGCGATAGACCGTCACCACCGCAGGCGGGTTCGTCGCCGGTTCCACAATCACCCGCACGGGATACTCGCCGTCCTCGAAGATTGCCTTGCCACGCAGCGGGCGATACGCGATAGCTTTCCAAGGTCGTGCCCAGCTGACCGAATTGCGGCCAGCCCTTGGGGGGCGTAACGTACTGAGCCGGAGGGAGGATGACCGGCGTGGTTACACCTTGGTCGGTTTGCAAACCGACAGATCTGTCAACTAAATTGTCAACCAATTGGCGTTAGGCATCAAACATGAGCGCAGCGGGCGATGGCAGCTCCCTTGAACAGTACGTCCGGCGCAATCGCGTCTTCATTCTTGGTGCTGGCTTCTCGGCTGGAGCCGGAGTCCCCTTGACCGAAGAATTACTTGTCAGCGCAATGAGAAAATTCTCGATCGAATGTCCCGGTATTTACGCGCGAGTTGAGAACTACGCCAAAGAAAGCATTGGTTCGATCGACGCCGCCCTTGATGCGTCAAGAGTCAGCTTTTCTGAACTCTGCACGTTCCTGGAGTTCATTGAGCTCCGCGAGTACGGTGGCGGAGAAAGACGGTGCGAGAACGGCAGTCGCGAAAAGCTGGCGCTGCGGTTCTATCTGGCCAAAACAATTGTCGAGCGTACCCCCGGCAACTCTATACCTCAGCTCTACATAGATTTTGCCGCGCAATTGCATGAGCGGGATATCATCATCTCACTGAATTGGGATGGTTTGCTTGAAGTTGTCTTGGAAGCCGTTGGAAAAACCTACACCTACAACTTTTCCGATGAAAGGGCGATCAAGCTTTGCAAGCTGCATGGCTCTGTCAATTGGCGGCTAGGCGAACCAAATCAATGGGGTGAACCCGTAAATACACTTGGGTGGCAGTCTCTCGAATTCACAAAAGGAATGATGACTCGGGAAATCTATCACTCGCCCGCTCTACTTCGATTTTCCACTTGGCAAGCTTACTCGCCTTTGGGAGAGGTTGATCCATTTCTCGTCTTACCTGGCTACGGAAAGGCCTTCGATGTTCGGGCTAATGCCGTTCTCTGGTACAAGCCAGAATTTGCTTTTGCCGCGACGCATGACGTGTACATCATCGGGTTGGGTTTGGCACACGATGATTTTTTTGTTCGAAGCTTCTTTTTGTCCAACCTTCCACACATTGATGCGTTTTCGGGTGTTGATGGGCGCCGCATCTTCATCATTAATCCGGATGAGCGCTCGTCGTCGGATTACGAGTTCGTTCTTCGCAAAGGACATGCTGAGTTGATCCAATCGCCATTTTCGGCGGAGCATGTTGATCTCATGACGAAGCGGCTTTCCGATGCCTAAGTGGGACAGGTGGTACTACTTCAAGCCGGAACCCCAGCGGTCGCAAAGCGCCGGGTCCAGTGATTCATCGCCCCTTGATATCCTCGTTCCGATTCTCGGAGCCGGTATTTTGGCCACGGTCGGAATTATCGGGTGGCAAATCTATAGCTACCTTAGGCTCGGCGAATGGCCATCGTTGTCAGTCATTACCGCATTGCTCTGGTTGAATGTTGACTGGGCGCGCTCGCCGAACAACTGGGCTGGCGTTCACAAGATACTAGATGCAATACCGCTTTCGTTGGTCGCATTTGTCGCAGGTATCGCGCCAATTGGCGTATGGCTGTGGTGGGATGAACGCTTCAAAGCTAAATAGCACAGCGCCTAACAGCACGCCCCACGCGGACGCGCGCGAACCGTCGTGCCAATTCAAGCGCCCGTCGGCGCGCGCCGGTGGGCGTGGACGTTGACGTTTCGGTGACGCACCTATGATTCGCACCACGTACTTCATACTCTCGGCCGGTCTTTTTCTGGCTCTTGCACCTGCTAACGGCCAGGACAAAAAGCGCACCTCGATCGAGGAGTTCGGTGGCACCACGCAATTTCAACTACTGAAGTGCCAGCTCACGGCGAAGTTGGCGTTCCTCAAAGTTGAGAGTGGCGAACTGCGGGAGGCTTACTCAGAGATTGGTGCCTGTTTGAAGCAAGGGCGGGAAGAAGTGAAGAAACTCTTTCCACGAGCCCATGCGCAGGTAGCAAAGAAGGCGGCGGCATCCAAACATTTCAAGGAGTATTACGCGGTCTGGCTAACCGCATTTGATGGGATCTCACCAGAGGTAGACGAACGAAAGATCGATTACGAAAGACGGCAAGGTGAGGCATCGCGCAAAGCCCATGAAGCGTGGAACAGATTCGAGATCGAGGCCGGCTTGTGAGTTCAACGCTCAACTTCAGGTGGGACGGACGGGCCGCGAGTATAGTGGCAACATCCAATGCCATCGCGGCCCGCCGTTCACCACGTTGGGCACCACGCAAATTCGCGTAGCAAATCACAACGTGGATCTTCATCCGTACGTTCGTGAAACTGAACCCGCCGTCCGGCATCTTTTCGACGGCTTGTCCGCGTACTACTCTGGCCGCCTGCGGTCAGTGCTCGACTTCTGTGACGAGCACGGCGTCATCCGCATGACGAAGGAGGAAAACGAGACCTATCTCCGTGCCTACGAAGCGCATTTCAATCTGGAGTTTGCCCGCGCGGTGCTAGCTGGATCGATCCTTCAGATAGCCTACACAGGCATAAAGAAGTATCGGTTGCCCGAAAATCTGCCCCCGCGCTGTTTGGAACTAAACGTCAGGGCATCTAAGGCGGGAGCAGCTTTTTGTATTGGCCGCACCGTAAACAACATCCCGTTGGGGCTACTTATCTATGCAGGACGCATCCAGTACAACCACTGGGAAAAAGGTGAACCTTCCAATTCCATAGCCCACCAAGTCTTCGAGGCGCTGAGGAGCGCCTACCGGAATGACCCGCACTTTGACCTCGGCTATGCCCTCGATTATCCAACTCCGCGTCCAGTCGCTCACTACATCGTCCGATTCGAACTGGGTTGGATCTCCTACGACGAGTACATTAACGACATGACTTCAATTCTTCCACCGCAAGCACGTGCTGCCCAACTTTAGTTCGAGCGGACGCGATTCGGCGCGTCGCGCGCTATGACGTCGCTCCACATCGCGTTGGATTTCACGTTCAGCTCCAGTCGCCGTAAATGGCTCCGGAAATAGGGACGCTTGACGCACGTAAACGGTATGTTTATCCTTCGTTGAGTGATCCAGTCCTTTGCGGATTCCGAGACAGAACGATTCTTCGCGACCGGACGCTCCCGACGCTTGCCTCCTGAGATTCGCCGCCGCGCAGTGATGCGTCTTACGCAGCTCAATGCAGTAACACGCGTTGACGATCTGCGGTTTCCGTCCTCGAACCGCCTCGAGCCGCTCAAGGGCGATCGCAAGGGTCAATGGAGTATACGGATCAATGACCGCTGGAGAATCTGCTTTCGTTTCTCCAATGGAGATGCGTTAGATGTCGAGATCGTCGACTACCACTGATTGGAGCATATATGGCCAAGAACGGCCTACCGGCAATTCACCCTGGCGAGTTTCTTCGAGAGATTCTTGAAGAACGCGGAATCTCGCAAGCTGAGTTTTCGCGAATGATTGGCGTGTCGTCGATGCGTATCTCGCACATCGTCAAGGGCACCAGGCCGGTGACAGCCGAGATGGCTCTTTTGTTTGGGCGCGCCTTTGCGCAGTCACCTCAGTACTGGCTCAACCTCCAGGCGGCATACGATCTCAAGCTGGCCGAGCGGGCGATAAGAGGCCGATTAAAGGCTGTCTCTGAGCTGGCGCCAGCGTGACGCGCTGGATACTGTGGCGCGCGGTACCATCGGAACGAAAGGGGGGAAGCCATGAGCGAACTGCGGACGCAACTCACGAAAGCCGTCTCCCTGGCGCTCGCCGGCGACTGGCAGGCGTCGCACCGGATCGTGCAACAGCACGAAGACGACTCCACCGCCTGCTGGATCCACGCCGTCCTGCACCGGATCGAGGGTGACGCGTCGAACGCGCGCTACTGGTACCGCCGCAGCCGCCGCGAGGCCGGACTGGCGCAGTCGCCGCAGGAGGAACTCGTTACCATCCGCGGGACGCTGGTCACCCGCGATGGCTCCCGGAAACGATCCGGAACTCGTACAGCCGGCACTCGAGCGCGCCGTTGAACAGCGGCACGCGTCGCGCGGGCTGCAACCGGATTAACTTGGGCAAGCGCAGATCGGCCGTGAAGAAATGGCAGCGCCAGCCGGCGAAGTGTTTTTTTAGCGCATCGCCGAGCTTCGGGTAGAAGCGCGCCAGTTCCTCCTCGCTGCCGATGCGTTCGCCATAGGGCGGGTTCGCGACCATCACCCCCGACGCCGCGGGTGCGCTCCGCGCCAAAAGATCGGCGCGCTCCAGCTTGACCTGACCAGCGAAGCCCGCTGCCGAAAGATTTTTGGTCGCCGCCTCGATGGCACGGCCATCGCGGTCGCTGCCGTAAAGCTCGATGCGTGCCGACGAGCGCTTTTCGCCCGCGGCGGTTTTCAGCCGCTGCAGCAGCTTGGCGTCGAAATTCGAGAGCTTCTCGAATCCGAACGAACGCCCGGCCCCGGGCGCCACACCGAGGCCGATCGCTGCGGCCTCCACCAGCAGCGTGCCGCCGCCGCACATCGGATCGAGCAGCGGCTCGGCCGGTGTCCATCCGCTCAACAGAACGATCCCGGCCGCCAGGTTCTCGCGTAGCGGCGCCTCCACCGTATGCCGGCGCCAACCCCGCTTGAAGAGCGGCTCGCCCGAGGTGTCGAGATAGAGCGTACCCTGCTCGCGCTCCAGAAAAGCGTGCACGCGCACATCCGGCCGCGCGCGCTCGATCGATGGCCGGCTGCCGGTGTCGGCGCGCCAGCGGTCGCAGATCGCGTCCTTGATGCGCAGCGTGATGAACTCGAGGCTGCGCAAGGGGCTCGCCTGCGCCGTCACGTTGACGCGCAGCGTGTGGCCGGCGGCGAAATGCGCGGGCCAGTCAACCGTGCGCGCGGCTTCATAGACATCGTTCTCGCCGGCATAGCTGAATTCGGCCACGCGCCACAGCACGCGCGAGGCCAGCCGCGAGTGCAGGTTCGCCGCGTAGCACACCGGCCAGCCGCCCTCGAACGCGACGCCGCCGGGCACGCTCCTCGCGTTCGTGGCGCCGAGCGAGCTCAGCTCGCCGGCGAGGAGCGCCTCCAGCCCGCGCGGGCAGGGCGCAAAAAAGTGCTCCGACGCGGTCACGTCAATAGCCTCCTGCGCGTCACGACCGTCGCGAGGTAAAAGCCCGCCGCCGCGTAGCCAGCGAGCACCGCGAGGTTGAGCCACGGGGTCGCCGGCCACTCACCGGAGAGCAGCGGCCGCACCAGCTGCACCGAGTGGTGCAGCGGCAGCACCGCAGCAATCGCCTGGATTGCCGCGGGCATCTGCTCGACCGGGAAGAACACGCCCGAGAGCATCATCATCGGCGTCAGGACGAGCGTCAGGTAGTAGCTGAAGAAATCGTAGCCGCTCGCGATGCCGTTGACCGCCAGGCCCAGCGCCGCGAACGCAAGGCCCGTGAGCACCAGCACCGGGATCGCCGCAAGCGCGAGCGGATAGTGCGCGTAGCCGAACACCGAGATCACCGCGATCATGCACAGGCCCGCGGCGAGCGCCTTGGTCGCCGCCCAGAACCACTCGCCCGCGAGCACGTCTTCGAGCGTCATCGGCGCGTTGACGATCGCCTCCCAGGTGCGCTGCACGTGCATGCGCGAAAACGCCGAAAACAGCGCCTCGAAGGTTGCGGCGTACATCGTCGAGGTGGCGACGAATCCCGCGGCGAGGAAGGCGAAGTAGGTCGTGCCCGCGATTTCGCCCACCACCGCCCCCAGACCGTAGCCCAGGCCGAACAGCATGATGAGCGGATCGGCCAGATTGCCGAGAATCGAGGGCAGCGCGAGCTTGCGCCAGACGAGGAAATTGCGCCGCCAGACCGCCCCCAGCCGCGTGCTGATCTGGGGTGGCGCGAACAGGCGGGCGCGTTGCACTTCAATCCCTCAGATCGCGGCCGGTCAGCTTGAGAAACACGTCCTCGAGGTTCGCCGGCCGATGCAGGTAGACGAGGTCGCTGCGCCCGCGCAGGTCGGCGAGCACGGCCTCGACGTCCGCGGCGTAGCAGAAGACGGTTTCGCCGGCGCGCTCGACGCGTGGGGCGAGGCTACGCGCGCGCTCCATCCACGCCTCGAACCCCGGGCCGTGCACCTCGACGACCTGCGGCTCGATGTGCTTGGCGATCATCGCGCGCGGGCTGTCGGAGGCGATGATGCGGCCGCGATCCATGATCGCCACGCGCGTGCAAAGGCGTTCCGCCTCCTCCATGAAGTGCGTCGTGAGGACGAGCGTGCGGCCCTCCTGGATGAGCCGGCGCAGCCGTTCCCAGATCAGATGGCGCGCCTGAGGATCGAGGCCCGTCGTGGGTTCGTCCATGAACAGCGCCTGCGGCTCGTTGACCAGCGCGCGCGCAAGAGCGAGCCGCCGCTTCATCCCGCCCGAAAGCGCCGCCATGCGCGCCTCGGCCCGCCCGGTGAGTCCGGCAAACTCCAGCAGCTGCGGGATCCGCTGCCGCAGGCGCGAGTCGTCCAGCCCGAAATAGCGTCCGAATACGAGGAGATTCTCGGCGACCGTGAAATCCGGATCGAGGCTGTCGAACTGCGGCACCACGCCGACCTGCGCCCGCGCGGCACGCGCCTCGCGCGGCACCTCGTGCCCCAGGAGACGCACCGAGCCCGCGTCGGGATCGGTCAGGCCGAGGCACAGCTTCAGCGTCGTCGTCTTGCCCGCGCCATTGGGGCCGAGGAGGCCGAAACACTCGCCCGCCGAGATCCTGAGATCGACGCCGCGGACGACTTCCTGCGTCCCGTAGCGCTTGCAAAGCCCTTGCACTTCGAGCGTCGTGACCCCCGTTCGCAGCCCCGATCCCGCGTGCTCGCGAACCTGCGCCCCGATATCCTGCATGCCGCTCAACGCCAGTTGTGCGCGACGATGCCGCGCAGCAGTTGCAGCCGGCCGTGAAAGAAATGGTCCGCTCCCGGCACCACGATGACGGGCAGATCGAGCGGCCTTGCCCAGTCGAGCACTGCGGCGAGCGGCACGGTTTCATCGCGCTCGCCGTGCACGATCAGCGAGTCGGCGGGCACCGGGGGCGCCGCGAAATGATTCACCGCAAGCCCGACCAGCACCATGCGCTCGGGCACGACTCGGGTCGCGAACTGCGCCTGCATCGCGGCGCCGAAGGAAAAGCCGGCGAGCACGGGCGCTGCGCTCGAAAACTCTGCGCGAACGTGCCGCCACACGGCGTCGAGATCCTCGAGCTCCCCGCGCCCCTCGTCGTAGCGCCCTTCGCTCGCGCCGACGCCGCGGAAATTGGGTCGCACCGCAACGTAGCCGAGCGCGGCAAATGCCCGCGCCAGGGTCTGCACCACCTTGTTGTCGAGCGTGCCGCCGTGTACCGGATGCGGGTGCGCGACCAAGGCTGCGGCACGCACGGGTGCCTGCGGAAGATCGATTGCCAGTTCGATTCGACCCGCGGCCCCGGCGATCTGCACGCGCCGCGTTGCCGCGCGCATCAGATCCGCAACCGCTCCACCACGCGGCCGTTCCGGAGATGCTCCTCGACGATCTCGTCGATGTCGGCGCGATCGACGTAGGTGTACCACACGCCTTCGGGATACACGACGATGCAGGGCCCTTCCTCGCAGCGATCCAGGCAGCCGGCCTGATTGACGCGGATCTCGCCCGCCCCCGCGAGCCCGGCCTGTTTGACGCAGTGCTTCGCGTAGTCGCGCATTTCGCTGGCCCCCTTCGCATTGCATGAAGGCCGGCCGTCGTCGCGCTGGTTGCAGCAGAAAAAGACGTGGTGACGGTAGTACGACATGGGAGTGCGATTTTACCCGAGCCTCAATTGCGCTCGCGCCGCGCGGCAAGGCGGATCAGGTACAGCAGCGCCGCGAACGGCCAGACGCCGGAGACGAACTGTGTCAGTCCGTTGAAATTGAGAAAGTGCCCTTGCGCCCACACCTTGAGCGTCGCCGCCGCATAGGGGTTCGGCGGAGCGAGATTGACGAACACCGTCGCCGCCATGAGCAGTATGCCCGCCAGCGCGAGGCGCAGCGCGCGAGGCAAGGCGGCCGCGCCGAGCATCACGGCGACGCCGATCGCGAGTCCCTGCCGCGACCCGGGCGTGAACCACGCGAACGCATCGTCTGCGCGCATCAGAATCGCGAACGCGAGCGCCTTCACCGAGAGCCCCGCCGCGATCAGCCCGAGCAGCAGCGGCCGCACCGGCGCCCCGCGCGCCATCATCACGGACGCAAGCAGCGAGACCGCGACGAGGTTCGCGGCCGTGGTGAATGTTTCCACGGTCACGAACAATTCGGCGCCGTACGCACCGCCGGCGGAATTCGCCAGCAGATCGCGCAGATCGCCGGTGCCGAATAGCAGCGTCGCGGGATTCAACTGCGCAAACAGCCACAGCGCGAACAGCGTGACGCCCAGATCGGTTTCGCTGCCCGAATGAAGCGAACGCTCGCGCAGGCGCTGCATGATCCGCGTGCCCTGCAGCCAGGGTTCCGCCAGCACCCCGAGGATGGCGCCGACGACCGTGCCGGCGAGATTGCAGATGAGGTCGACGTTCGATGCGACGCGCGCCGGCAGGTAACTCTGCGCCGCCTCGAGCGCGAGCGACAGCAGCGCCCCGCAGAGCAGCGCGGCGCCGAACGCGCCGCGCGCACCAAGCCGTGCCGCGGTGCAAAGAACCAGCAGGAACCCCAGGGGAAGGTAGCCGAACACGTTCGCCGCGAGGTCGAATCCCGTGATCCAGCGCGGCCAGGCGGCCGTCAGCCAGGCGAACGGCGACGCACCGTGCGCCTGCCAGCCGCCCAACGGATACAGCGACGCGTAGACGACCAGCAGGACGTACGCCGCGAGCAGGTAACGCCGCAGCGGCGAGTCGGTCACGCCGCGGCCTTCAGGAGGGCGGTGCGCCGCCGGGCGCGCCGTGCGACCCCGGACGATGCGCGTGATGCGGCGGCTGCGGCGCGCGGGTCGCGAGCGATCCGGCGAGCATTCCGAGCGCCGCGCAACCGAGCCCCACCAGTTGCGGCGGCCAGATGCCATCGGCGCCGAACGCCTCCATCAGCGCCCAGGACACCAGCCCAAGCAGGATCGAGGCCACCGCGCCGGATGCGTTGGCGCGCTTCCAGAAAAGGCCCGCCGCGAGCGGCACGAAGGCGGCTACCAGCGTCACCTTGTAGGCGTTCTGCACCATCTCGTACATCGTGCTCCTCGAGTTGAGCGCGAACAGCAACGCCGCGAGCGCAAAGGTCACGAGCACGATGCGCAGCGTGAGCAGGAACTGGCGGTCGCTCATGTGCGGCACGAACGGGCGCAGCACGTTCTCGGTAAACAGGCCCGTCGGCGCGAGGATCGCGCCGCTCGCGGTCGACAGGATCGCCGAGAGCAGCGCGCCGAAGAACACGACCTGCGCCCACAACGGAGTGCGGTTGAGGATCAGGTCCGGCAGGATGCGCTGGATCTCGCGCCCGTCCTCGGCGGCGAACAGCGCCTGCATTCCCGGGTCGATCACCAGCGCCGAATACGCGACGTACATCGGCACGAAAGCGAAAACGAAATACGCGGCGGCGCCGATGAGCGTACCGCGCACGGCGGTCGCCTCGTTCTTCGCCGAGGTGACCCGCTGGAAGATGTCCTGCTGCGGGATCGAGCCGATCGCGAGGGTCATCCAGGCGGCGACGAAAGCGAGCCATTCCCTGGATCCGCCCTTGGGCCAGAACTCGAACTTGCCAGCCGCCAGCGCGGCGCCCACCACCTTGCCCGCGCCGCCGGCCATGTCGCCCACCAGCCAGGCGATCGCCCACAACCCGAGCACGATGATCACGGTCTGGAAGAGGTCGGTCCAGGCGATCGACCACATCCCGCCCCAGATCGTGTAGCCGAGCACCAGCAGCGCGCCGAGGACGATTCCCTCGTTGAGCGAAAGCGCACCCCCGGAAAGCACCGAGAATGCGAGTCCGAGCGCGGTCAGCTGCGCCGAGGTCCACCCGAGATAGGAGGCGGTGATCGCGACGCTGGTCGCGACCTCGACCGGCTTGCCGTAGCGCTTGCGGTAAAAATCCCCGATCGTGAGCAGGTCCATGCGGTAGAACGCACGCGCGAAGAAGAGCGCGACGAACACCAGGCAGAACGACGAGCCGAACGGATCGGCGACAATTCCCCCCAGGCCGTCCTTCGCGAAAGTGGCGGAAACCGAAAGCACGGTTTCCGCGCCGAACCAGGTCGCGAACACGGTCGCGGCGTTCATGTACAGCGGCAGGCTCCTGCCGGCGACCAGGTAGTCCTTCGAGTTGTGCACGCGCTTCGCCGCCCAAAGGCCGATCGCCACGGTGACCGCGAGGTACATCACGACCGAGGCGACGAGCACGCCCGTGCGCCCTACAGCAGCCGGAAGATCTGCAGCGCCAGCGCGGCGGCGGCGATCGCCGCGAGCAGCGCGAGCAGCCGATTGCGGCGCACGGCCTCGCGGCCGAGCCTTTCCAGCGCGATGCGCAGCGCGCCGCTGCGATCCTCGGAGAGCGCACGGTGCGCTAGGCGCGGCAGCTGCGGCAGCGTCTGCGCCCAGGTCGGTGCCTCGCGCCGCAACGCCTGCGCGAGCCCGCGCCAGCCGATGCGCTCGTCCATCCAGCGCTCGAGGAACGGCTTCGCGGTGGTCCACAGATCGAGATCCGGGTCGAGCTGGCGCCCGAGCCCCTCGATGTTGAGCAGCGTCTTTTGCAGCATGACCAGCTGCGGCTGCACCTCGACGTTGAAGCGGCGCGAGGTCTGAAACAGCCGCAGCAGCAGCTTGCCGAAGTAGATCTCCTTCAGCGGCCGCGCGAAGATCGGCTCGCACACGGCGCGAATCGCCGACTCGAACTGGTCGATGCGCGTCTCCGCGGGCACCCAGCCGGCGTCGAGGTGCGCCTGGGCGACGCGCCGGTAGTCGCGATTGAAGAAGGCGACGAAATTCTGCGCGAGGTAGTTCTTGTCGGTTTCGGTGAGCGTGCCCATGATGCCGAAATCGAGCGCGATGTAGCGGCCGCGCACCCGTTCCGGACCTGGCGCGATTTCGACGAAGATGTTGCCCGGGTGCATGTCGGCGTGGAAGAAACCGTCGCGGAACACCTGCGTGAAGAAGATCTCGACGCCGGCGCGCGCGAGCGCCGGGATGTCGACGCCCTGCGCGCGCAGCGCATCGACCTGCGAGATCGGCGTTCCGCGCATGCGCTGCATGACCATCACGCGCTGCGTGCAGTAGTCCCAGTGCACCAGCGGCACCGCGAGCAGCGGGGAATCCTCGAAGTTGCGCCGCAGCTGCGACGCGTTGGCCGCCTCGCGCAGCAGGTCGAGTTCCTCCTCCAGGTGGCGCGAGAACTCGGCCACGACCTCGCGCGGCTTGAGCCGCCGCCCCTCGGCCCAGATGCGCTCCATGAAGCTCGCCGCCGTCTCCAGGAGCAGCACGTCGCGTCCGATCGCGGCCTCGACGCCGGGCCGCAGCACTTTGACCGCGACTTCGGATCCGTCGTTCAGCGCGCCGAGATGCACCTGCGCGATGGAGGCGCTCGCCACCGGCTCCCGGTCGAACTGGGCGAACGCTTGCTCGAGCGGCTTGCCGAGCGCGCGCTCGATTTCCGCGGCCGCCTCGGCCGAGGAAAACGGCGGCACCTGGTCCTGCAGCCTCGCGAGTTCGTCGGCGACGTCGGTCGGCAGCAGGTCGCGGCGGGTCGAGAGCATCTGCCCGAACTTGACGAAGATCGGACCGAGGGTCTCCAGTGCGCGGCGCAAGCGCACCGCGCCGGGCTCGCCGCGATCGACGCAGAACCAGCCCAGAAGCCGGTTATGCGCGAGCGGCGGAATGAATTCGTGCAGCCCGAAGCGAAGCGCGACGGCGAGAATCCGGGTGAAGCGGATCAGGCGTCGCACGGCCGTTAACGCCGGCTCAGGCGCTCGAGGCGCAGCTCGAGGCGATCGACTGCGTCGCGAAGCACGGCGATCTCGCTACCGAACCCCGACAGCTCGGCGCGCCGCACGAGGAGCTGGCGTTCCTCGACCGCATATTCCATCACGCCGCCCGCCACGCGGCCTGCCGCCTCGCGCGAAAGCGCCGCGAACTCGCGCGCCGTGCGCACCAGGCCGTGCGCGAGCGCGTCTCCGACCCAGGCCGAGAGATCTTCCTCGACGTCCCAGCGCAGGTGGCGCACGAGGAACAGCACTTCACTCGCGAGTTGCGCATTGCCGCTCACTTCCACCGCGCGCATGAAGTGGTCCTCGCCGCGCGCCAGCGCCGGCAGCGCCTGCGGTCCGAGGGTCAGCACGAGCGAGGCCGGCCCGTCTTCCTCGGCCGGCGCCAGCGTTCCGTCCTCTGCGATACGAAACCTCAGCGCCGCAAACGGCGCCGCGCGAAGCTCGCAGACGGCGGCCGAGAACGGCGCCAAACGGGCGCGCGCCCAGGGCTCCGCCCCGAGCAGATGGTTCAGCGCCCGCGCCACCTGGGAATCGATCAGCCTCATGTCCGTCCAGCGCCCTGGAGCCACTATCGCCGCGAATCCGTGCCCGTGCAAGCGCGCGGGCGGGCGCGGGAAAAAACAAAGGCCACCGTCGCGGTGGCCTTCGGGTTCGCGCGGCGCCGCTTCAGTGCATCTGCTGGATGCCCGCGAGCAGCCAGCCGCTCGAGCCGCTCACCGGCTTGCACAGGTTCCAGACTTCCTCGAATCCCTCGGGCGCGACGCCGGGGTGGTCGCGGATCTGGCCCGAAAACCGCACGCTCGCCCAGTAGCGGTCGCTCTCGGAGACGACTTCGAGCAAGTCCGCATCGAGCGACACGACGTCGGTCGGCTGGTTCCCCGCACCGCGGGCGGACAGGTCCTGGCACAGGACTTCGTACAGTTCCGGCGTGGTGAATTCGCGCAGCTCGTCGAGCGAGCCGGCGTCGTTCGCGACCTGCAGTTTCATGAAATTCAGCTTCGCGGCGCGAAGAAAACCGCCGACGTCGAATCCCGCCGGGATACTTGCCGCCGGCACCGGTCGCGCTTCGAAGCCCGCAGCCTGCGAGGGCGGCGGTGCAGCGACGGTTTCGTTGCCGAGCGAAGCGTAGCTGCGGGGTGCACCGCCTGCGGCGTACTGCATCGGCCGCGCGGCCTCGCCGCGGCGCTGCATCAGAACCCGCGCAAGCACGACGATCCCGGCCACCACCAGCCCCACCATCAGCCAGCTCATCAACATGCCTGCGAAACCGCTACCGCCGAACAGCGCGCCGAGCAGGCCGCCGATCGCGAGACCGCCGAGCAGGGGCGCCCAGCGGCTCAGCCCACTCGCGGGCTGCGGCTGTGCGCCCGCCGGCGCAGCCTGCTGCGTCGGCTGCGCAGGCCGCGCCGGAACCGCCGCAGGAGGGGGCTTAGCGATGCTGCGCTGCGCGCCGATCGAACGGCCGCCTCCCATGCGCGCCGCTTCGGCCGGTGGCACCGCCAGTGCCACCGCGCAGACCGCAGCGGCGATTCCGATCATCCAGGTCTTCATGTTTCTCCTCCCGAGAGTGGCGGCAATGCTACCGCAGTTTCCAGCCGCGATGCAGCGCGACGGCGCCGCCCGCCAGATTGAAGTATTCGACCCGTTCCAGCCCTGAGCGTTCCAGCAACGCCGCAAGCGCGCGCTGATCGGGGTGCATGCGAATCGATTCGGACAGGTAGCGGTAGGCGTCCGCATCGCCGACGATCCGTTTGCCGAGCCACGGCAAGACCTTGAACGAGTACCACTCGTAGGGCCTTTCGAGCGGTTTCCAGAGGTGCGAGAACTCGAGCACCAGCAGCCGCCCGCCGCGCTTGAGCACGCGCCGCATTTCCGCCACCGCCGCGTCCTTGCGGGTCATGTTGCGCAGGCCAAAGCCCACCGTGACGCAGTCGAAGCTGCCATCGGAAAACGGCAGGCGCTCCGCATCGCACTGGATCGAGGACGCTAGGCGTCCGCGGTCGAGCGTGCGGTCGCGGCCGCGCGCCAGCATGCGGCGATTGATGTCGGTCAGGCACACCTCTGCACCGCGCTCGAGGAATGCGCGCGCGAGATCGCCGCTTCCCGAAGCGATGTCGAGAACCCGCTCCCCGGGCCGCACGCGCGCGGTGGCGACCGCAAACGCCTTCCACAGGCGGTGCAGCCCGAGCGACATCAGGTCGTTCATCAGATCGTAGCGCTCGGCGACCGAGTCGAAGACCCGACCGACGCGCGACGCTTTCTCACTCGCCGGCACGCGTTCGAAGCCGAAATCGGTCTGGCTCATCGGGGCGTTGCGTTCACGCCGCCGGCTCGGGATTGCGACGCGCGCCGGGCCGCTCGGCGCATCCGAACCGCTGCAGGCTCAGATGACCAGTTCGTAGGAGGCGCAGTCATAGTCGGCGCCGCGCTCCAGGAGCTCGAGCAGGCGCGCACGGACCGGCGATTCGACATAGACTTCGATCACCCGCTTGGGTTTGTACCACCCCGCGGGCAGGACCAGCGCCGGCGGCGAGTTTTCGGTCTTGGTCAGGGAAAGCGCCGGGAGGTACTTTTCGTTAGACACGTTGAGGCCGGACGGCCGGATTGCGACCGCCGCAGGCAGGCCGGGCAGGACGCGGACCCCGGCAAGAAGATCGCCCTTCTGCGATTCCAGGATCCAGCGCATCTGGCCAAGCAGAAACTGCTTCGCAGCCTCACGCCGGACGCAGATCAGCGTGCCGCTCGAATGGCGCTTGCCCTCGGTTCCCGTCTGGCGCGCGATCTTGAGGCCGCTTGCGCTTTCATCGCGCAGCTGCCAGCGCTCCAGAAGGAATCCGCGCGCGTGGCCGAAATCGCTGTCGCGGGTGCTGATGCGGCCGAAAGTCGCAAGCTCCTCGCGCTCGCGCTTGGACAGTTCGGTCGCGACTCCGGGCTGGCGGAACACCTTCCCGGAGATGTGGAAATGAATCGCCTCCAGGTCGCTGCCGGCGAGCGCAACCCCGGAGACAGGACTGCGTTCGGCGCCGCGCGTCCAGGGCGGCCGGCACCACTGGTGGTACAGGAACACCAGCAACTGCTCGCACATCGGCTGCACGCATGCCTCGCCGAGTGCGAGTTTCTCGGGCGGCTCACCCTTTCGCAACAGCCCGATACGGTTTCTCAGGGTCGCCCCGAGAGCGCGCGTATCGAGAAAGCGCGGCGACTTCGGCACGTCGGAGCCGCGCGCAGGACAGGCGTCGCTTGAGAGATCGGCAACCAGGGGCGGCACCTGCTCCTCGCCCGCCGCCTGCTCGAGAACCGCCACCTTGGCCGCCCAGCGTTCGAGCAGATGCGCGACGAAGGTCAACTGCCGCTGGCTGAGTTCGTTCGGGCTCGCCATGCCCATCAGCACGGCGCGCACGTAAGCGATGCGAGGAGAGGCTTCGGTGACGTCGCGATTCAGAGGGTCTGACACGACGCCGTCGGTGACCTTGAGTGCCTCGGCGCGCGTGTATAGCGCGTGCAGCATCTGCCACTCGCCCGGCGGCACCACCTTGCAGGCGCGGTAATGGTGAAACATCTTCAGCCCGGTGCAGGCAAGCGCGCGCTGGCAAATGCGCGCGGCCTCGGGACGCATCCCGGGTTCGTCGGCGAATACGGCGTTGAGGCAGCGCAGATAGCCGACCCTCATCTGCTCCCAGAGCGAAATCGTGACTGCGAACACTTTCGCTTCCGCCTCCGCCATCGGCAGCGCGCGATTGGTGAATCGCTTGGCCTGTTCGATCTGGATGAAGTGAACCGATTCGCGCAGCGCCTCCAGGCCGCCAAGACGCGAAGCCGCGCGGGTGACGCAGCGATTGAACTGTTCCAGTTGCGAGAGCACCGCCTGCTGCGCTGCCGCGACGTTCGCCAGAGGCACGCTCGAAATCCAACCCTTCGCGGTCACGCCATCGACGAATTTCGGGACTGCGTCCGGGGTGAGGGGCGGAAGTTGGAAATCGTTCACGTCAGCTCAGCCGCAGAGGGTTCAAAGGCGCACCTGCGCGAATTCGCGGCAATCGGTCCGATGGACGAACCGGGACAGCTTGCCGGGCCGGGCAGGGCGCACGCCATTTCCGCCACAATATAATCGGGCTCGGCGCCGGTGTCATCTGAGAGCCGCACCCGTCCCTGCCGGTGGAACGGATCGGACGCTCCAGGTCATTGCCCATCGGGCGGCGCGAATACGTCGCGATAGCTCGCATAAAAGCTCGCGAGCAGTACCGGCAGCAGGATCATCAGCAGGGGAAACGCGATCGTCGCCGCGCCGGCGCGAATCTGGCCGCCGGCGACGACGAGCAGCGCGCCGAGCACCAGAAACGGAATCCCCAGCGAGATCGCGGCGACCAAGGCGCCAAAGCCGAAAAACGCCCGCCAGTTGAGCAGGCAGGCGAAGAAGCTGTAAAAGAGCGCCTTCCCCGCGCTCATCGAGTGCCAGGCGGCGAGCAGGGGCGCGAACCAGAACAGCATCATCACCGGCACGTACAGCCCGGCCGCAACGACCAGCGCCGAAAAGAATCCGTCGGACTGCAGCTCCACGTCGCTCGGTCGCGCACCGACGAGCATCCAGCCCGCGAGCGCGCCTTCGTCCGCGAGCATCGTCGCCGCAAGCAGGACAACGAGCGCCGTCAGGTAGACCGCACCGAGCATCAGCTGGGGCAACGGACGATCGCGAAACGCCTCGAACAGCATGCCCATCGCGGGCGTCCTGCCCTGTTCGCAGCTTCGGCTTGCCGCCATGAAGCCGACGGAAAATCCCGGAATCAACACGGTCGCGGCGGCTACGCCGATCAGGGGAACGAGGCTCACCGCCGTCATCGCGAGCCAGTAGATCGAAACCAGGGCCATCCAGTTCAGCGGCGAGACGCGGAACAGCCGCCAGCCCTCCCTCAGCCAGCGGATCCCCCCCGCCATCGGCACGACGCGCGCTTTCACGTTTGCGTCATCCGGCGCAACTCGCCTGCGCTTGCGCCGCGCGCAGCCGCAGGATGGCCTCGAAATGCACCGGATCGTGCACGCGCACCAGCGCCCCGCTTCGCGGCACGTGGAAATCGAACAGGCGTGACAACCAGAACCGCAGCGCGGCGGCGCGCAGCATCGCGGGCCAGGCTTCGAGTTCGCGATCTTCGAGGGGACGCAGCGCCGCGTAGGCTTCCAGCATCGCGTGCATGCGCGAATGCTCGAGCCGCCGGTCGCTCACGGAGTCGGCGAGGCACCAGTCGTTGGTGCACACGGCGAGATCGAACAGCAGGCAATCCACCCCCGCGAAGTAGAAATCGATCACCCCGGAGATGCCCCCTGACTCGAACAGGACGTTGTCGCGAAACAGATCCGCGTGCACCGGTCCGCGAGGCAGATCGGGAAACCGCTGCGACGACTGGAATTGAAGTTCGGCATCGAGCAATTCGCGCTGCGCGGCGTCGAGAAAAGGGCGCACCGCGCGCGCCGCATCGCGCCACCAGCGCGGGCCACGCGGATTTTCCAGGTAGCTGCGGTAGGAACGGCCCGCAAGGTGCATTCGCGCGAGCAGCGCGCCGAGTTGCGCGCACTCCGCCACGCCCGGCTGCTCGACCGAGCCCCCCGGCAGGCGCGTCACGAGCGCCGCGGGCTTGCCGTTCAATTCCGAGAGGTAGCGATCGCCGAGGTCGGCGATCGGCGCCGGACACGGAATTCCGTGCCTTGCGAGGTGCGCCATCAGGCCGAGGTAGAACGGCAGCTCGCGCGCGGGCAGCCGTTCGAACAGCGTGAGCACATACCGGCCTTGAGCCGTCGTGACGAAGTAGTTGGTGTTCTCGATGCCGGCAGCAACCGGCTCGAATGCACGGACGGCGCCGACGCAGTACCGGCTCAGCCAGGCCGCGAGCTGGACTTCGGATACCGGCGTGTAGACCGACAATTCAGTCGAAGGTCCTGATGACCCACATCGGTACCCGCACGCCGTCGTCGAGCGAATCGCGGCGCATCCAGTTGCCACTCCCGGTCGCGTCGACCAGGTAATACGGTGGGCCGTTGCGCGGCGTGACCCTGAGCATGACGACACGGCCGCCTTCACGATATTCCTCCACGCGGTCACCGTCCTGAGGCTTGATCATGACGCGCGGATCGTCCGCGCTCAGGTCGGAGACGCCGGGGGGCGGCGGAGGCACATCGGGCAGTGGTTCGAGCCTTGGCGGCGACTGGGCAAAACCCGCGCTGGCCGCTAGGGCGCAGATGGCGGCGAAGACCTTGCGCATGAGCATAATTCTACTCGACCTGAATCCGCGCCGGTGGCCGGTCCTACAGGTTCAGCAGGATCTCGCGCTCATCCGGCGAGGGCTCGAACCCCCGCTTTTCGTAGAACGCGAAAATGGCATCGACGACGCCCTGGGGATCGTCGATCACCTGCAGCAGATCCAGGTCCGCCGGATCGATCATCCCCTCCTCGACCAGCCGCTCCCGGAACCACCCCAGCAGGCCGCGCCAGAACGGCGCGTGCATGAGGATCACCGGCATCCTGCGCGTCTTGCGGGTCTGCACCAGGGTCAGCGCCTCGAACAGCTCGTCCAGCGTGCCGAAGCCACCCGGCAGCACGACGTACGCGGTGGCGAACTTGACGAACATGACCTTGCGCGCAAAAAAGTGCCGGAACCGCAGGCTGACATCCTGGTATTGGTTCGTCCGTTGCTCGCGCGGCAGCTCGATGTTGAGCCCCACCGCCGGCGCTCGGCCGAAGAACGCGCCCTTGTTGGCCGCCTCCATGACGCCCGGCCCGCCGCCGGAAATCACCGCGAACCCGGCGTCCGAAAGCAGCCGCGAAGTCTGTTCGGCCAGCCGATAGTAGGCTGATTCGGGCGCGGCGCGCGCACTGCCGAACACCGAGACTGCCGGGCGGATTCCTGCGAGACGCTCAGTCGCCTCGACGAACTCTGCCATAATGCCGAAGACGCGCCAGGCCTCGCGCGCGCTGAATTCCTCGGCGAGGCCGGCAGGCCTCTGCGATTTCTCCATCTGCCTCGTGTCCGCGACCGGTTCCGAAAAAACGCTCCTGCTGGTCGATGGCTCCTCGTACCTGTACCGGGCGTACCACGCCATGCCGGAGTTCAAGAGCCCGCGCGGCGAACCCACCGGCGCCATCTACGGCGTCGCTGCCATGCTAAGGCGGCTGGCCGCCGACCACAAGGCGCAGGCGCGCGCCTGCGTGTTCGACGCCAAGGGCAGGACGTTTCGCGAAGACCAGTACCCGCAGTACAAGGCGAACCGCCCGCCGATGCCGGATGAACTGGCGGCGCAGATCGAGCCGCTGCAGGACATGGTCGCCGCGCTCGGCTGGCCGGTGCTCGCCGTCCCCGGCGTCGAAGCCGACGATGTCATCGCGACCCTCGCCGAGCAGGCCAGACGCGCGGGCTGGCGCTGCATCATCTCCTCCAGCGACAAGGACCTGGCACAGCTCGTCGATGCGCAGATCACGGTCGTCAATACGATGTCCGACGAAACGCTCGACGAAGCTGGCGTGCAGGAGAAATTTGGCGTTCCGGCAGAGCGGATCGTCGATTACCTCGCGCTGGTCGGTGACGCGGTGGACAACGTGCCAGGGGTGCAAAAAGTCGGGCCCAAGACCGCGGCGAAGTGGATCGCGGAATACGGTTCGCTCGACGGGGTGATCGCGCATGCCGCGGAGATCGGCGGCGTGGTCGGAGAAAACCTCCGGCACGCGCTCGACTGGCTGCCGACGGGCCGCAGCCTGCTGACGGTGAAGCGCGACGTCGCCCTTCCGCTGGAGTTGCCCGACCTCGAAGACGGCGACGGCGACACCGAGCGGCTCCTCGCGTTGTGCGAGCGATTCGGTTTCAGGACCTGGCAGCGCGAACTCGCAGGTGGCGAGATCCCTGCGCCGCGGCAAGCGCCGGCGATCGCCGCGGACGTGCCGCCGCCCGCCGCCGGGCGCCGGACCTACGCCACGATCGCGGACGAAAGGACGCTGCGCGAAGTCCTCGAGCAGCTGCGGCAGGCGGCGCTCGTCGGCTTCGACACGGAGACCACCGGCCTCGAGACGATGGCGGCGCGCCTGGTCGGCATGTCGTTCGCCTGCGGCGATACTGCGTGGTACCTGCCGCTTGCGCACGAGTATCCCGGCGCGCCGGCGCAGCTTCCCGTGGAGAGCGCGCTCGCGCTGCTCAAGCCGTGGCTGGAAGACGCGCAGCATGCCAAGGTCGGGCAGAACCTCAAATTCGACGCGCACGTGCTCGCCAACCACGGCATCGCGCTCGGCGGCGTGGCGCACGACACGCTGCTCGAGTCGTACGTGCTGGAGGCGCACCAGCGCCACGATCTCGATTCGCTCGCGCAGCGGCACCTGGGCTGGAAGACGGTCACCTACGACGAGGTGACGGGCAAGGGCGCTGCGCGCATCCCGTTTTCCGCGGTCGAAATCGGCCGCGCGACCGAGTACGCCGCCGAGGACGCGGACTGCGCCCTCGCCGTGCACCAGGCGCTGCTGCCCAAGCTCGAGAGGGAGCCGAAGCTCGAGGACGTGTACCGGCGCATCGAGATGCCGTTGCTCCCGGTGCTGCTGCGGATGGAGCGCAACGGCGTGCGGCTCGACTCGGACAAGCTGAACGCTCAGAGCCGGGAACTCGGACGCGAAATGTTCGAGCTGGAGCAGAAGGCGCACGAGGCGGCCGGCCAGCCGTTCAACCTCAATTCGCCGAAGCAGATCCAGGAAATCCTGTTCGAGCGCCAGAAGCTGCCGGTGAAGAAGAAGACCCCGTCCGGCCAGCCCTCGACCGACGAGGACTCGCTTGCCGAACTCGCGGCCGATTACCCCCTGCCGAAGCTCCTGCTCGAATACCGGGGGCTCGCGAAGCTCAAGTCGACCTACACCGACAAGCTGCCCCGGATGGTCAGCGCGGAGACGGGCCGCGTGCACACGACGTACTCGCAGGCGGTCGCGGTCACGGGACGGCTTGCCTCGAACGACCCGAACCTGCAGAACATTCCGATCCGCACGCCCCAGGGTCGGCGCATCCGCGAGGCGTTCATCGCGCCGCCCGGCTGGAAAATCGTGAGCGCCGACTATTCGCAGATCGAACTGCGGATCATGGCGCATCTTTCGGGCGACGAGGGACTGCGTCACGCTTTCGCCCACGGCCAGGACGTGCACCGCGCCACCGCAGCGGAGGTGTTCGGCCTTCCGCTCGAGAAGGTGACCGATTCCGAGCGGCGCACGGCGAAGGTCATCAATTTCGGTCTGATTTACGGCATGTCGAGCTACGGACTGGCGCAGAACCTGGGCATCGAGCGCGCCACCGCACAGGCGTACATCGATTCGTATTTCGCGCGCTACCCGGGCGTGAAGCGTTACATGGACGACACGCGCGAGCGGGCGAGGCGCGACGGCTACGTCGAAACGGTGTTCGGCCGGCGCTTGTGGCTGCCGGAAATGAAATCGGGCGCGCCCGCGCGCCGGCAGGCCGCGGAGCGCGCCGCGATCAATGCGCCCATGCAGGGCACCGCCGCGGACCTGATCAAGCTCTCGATGATCGCGGTGCACGAGTGGCTCGAGCGAGAGGGCCTCGGCACGCGGCTCATCATGCAGGTGCATGACGAATTGGTGCTCGAAGTCCCGGTGGTCGAGTTCGATACGGTCAGCAATGGCGTGCGGCAGTTGATGCAGGACGTCGCCGCGCTCGAAGTGCCGCTGATCGTGGACGTCGGCGCCGGCGACAACTGGGACGAGGCGCACTGACCGCGGCGACCCCCGGCGCAACGCTGCCGGCCGGCGCGGCGCGCGACGCGGGACCGCGACCTACAGCAGCGCGCCGAAGACCTTCTTGATGATGCTGGAGGCGGTGCCGACCGGGTCCCGGCGGATCTTCTTTTCCTCTTCGGCGACCACGTAGAACAACCCGTCGAGCGCCTTCTGCGTCACGTAGTTGTCCAGGTTGGCGTCCTCCTTGCTCACCAGCCCGAAACGCTCGCCCTTCGAGGCGTACTCGTTGTACCTGTCGGCGAGCTTCACCTTCTTCGTCGCCTTCGCCACGATCAGCAGGAACCTGGCGCGCAACGGATCGGAAGTCGAGCGCTTGAAGTATTCGGTGCCGGCGGTGTCGCCGCCGCCGAGGATCGCCTTGGCATCCTGAACCGTCATCTTGCGCACGGCATCCACGAACAGCGCCTTCGCTTCCGGGACCGCGGCTTCGGCCGCGCGGTTCATCGTCTGCACCAGCTCGTCGGCGTACTTGCCCATGCCGAACCTGCGCATCACCGAGGCGACGCTGTCGAGCGAGTCGGGCAGCGGAATCCTGACCTTTTCGTTGCCGAGAAATCCGTCGGTTCGGCCGAGCGTAGCAACCGCGGCGAGCGAACCCTTCTCGAGCGCCGCCTTGAGGCCGGCGTTCGCGTCCTGGTTGCTGATCTTGTCGAGTTGCGCGAACGCGGGCGCCGAGCAGGCGAGCGCGAGCATCGCGGCGATGAAGCGGGCAGGCAGCACGATATTCATGGCGTTTTCTTCCTGCTGAATTGTCCAACTCCAGCTTAACTTGCGCGACCCACCCTGTCTAAGAAAACCATTCATCCCTTGGGCCAGTTAAGCCGTTGAAGATTCAGCAGAAACACCCGAGTGCGCAGCGCAAGTGCATGGAAAATTTGTACTTCGCCGCGGTTCTCGCGCCGAACGGCAATCGCCCTTTCGATCCGAATCCTTCAGATAAGCCCTTGAATTCCCGGCGCTCGACCTTTGCGTCTCAAACGCCCGTGCACGATGGCACGCGCTTTGCAAGTCATCGGGTGAAGGATGAACGAACGCAAAGCAACCTGGAGAACACCATGAACGCCAACACGAACCTCGCCACCATCGGAACGTATCCGATCAACCTCGCAGCGGTTTTCGAACCCACGCTGCATGCAGCGGCCGAGGCCGCCCGCCCGCTGAAAGCCGGCGCGCTGCTCGCCGCCGCCCCGTTCATCGGCCTGGCCTTCGTCGTGGCAGCCCCCTTCATCGGGCTCGCGGCGCTCGCATGGCTCGCAGTCAAGGCGTTCGCCGCCCGCTGGAAGACCGCGGCGCGGGCCGCAAGAAACGTCGCCCTGTTCTTCGCCGCACCGTTCATCGGGCTCGCCTACGCGCTCGCCTTCCCGTTCGTCGGGGTCGGGGTGCTGGTGTGGACCGCCGTGCGGCGCGTGAACGAACCGGCAGCGGCCTGCTGAGAGGCCAGTCCGAAACGAGCGAACCGAGGAGACCGCAATGAACCGCAAACCCGACATTCTGATCGTCGACGACGAAGAAGTCGTGCGGCACAGCTTCTCGCGAATCCTGAGCGGCGCGCAGTGCAACGTCGAAACCGCCTGGAGCGGCGAGGAAGCGCTGCGCGCGATGGAACGGCACCCCTACGACGTCGTGCTGCTCGACCTGCGGATGCCCGGGATCGACGGCCTCGCCGTGCTGAAGTCGATCAAGGACCGCTGGCCCGCGAGCGAAGTGGTCGTGATCACCGGATTTCCGAGCCTCGAAACCGCCAAGGACTCGGTACGGCTCGGCGCCTACGACTATCTCGCGAAACCGGTGGGCCCGGAGGAAGTGATCCTCGCCACGCACCGGGCCGCGCAACGCAAGCACTGGGCATTGCACCGCGAACCCACCGAACGGATCGGCCTGGACAACGGCGCGGGCGGGCGCGAAGCCGGCTCGCGCGTCTGCTGACGACAACTGAATTCTCGACCTCTTATCAAGGAGCACACCATGACAACACTCAACACTGCACTCAAGAAGGTTCTGGTCGTCGACGACGATCCCGTGGTCGGGAAGAGTTTCGACAGGGTTCTTTCCGGCAAGGGCTATGCGGTCATCACCGCGGAAAACGGCCAGGACGCGTTGGACAAGCTCGCGCGCGAGGATTACGACGCCGTGTTCACCGACATCCGGATGCCGGGCATGAGCGGCATCGAGGTCGCAGAGCGCATCAAGACATTGCGCCCGTGGCTGCCGGTGGTGATCGTCACCGGCTTTGGCAGCGACGAGAACCAAGCCAAGGCCAAGGCTGCGGGCGTGAACCGCATCCTGCACAAGCCGCTGTCGCCCGAAATGATCGAAACGAGCGCGCGTGAAGCGGTTTCGCGGAACCTCGGGAGCGCGCCAGCGCCGTTCGCCGCCGCAGCTGCCGCCCCTGCGGTCGATGCGGGTGCAGCGCCGGGAGCGGGCCGCATGGCGAAAAACATCGCCCTGTTCATGGCGGCGCCCTTCATCGGGCTCGCCTACGCGATCGCCCTCCCGTTCGTCGGGCTCGCGCTTCTCGCGTGGTCCGGCTATCGAGCCCTGGCGACAAGGACCAAGGCAAGGTAACCACCGCCGCACTTGCTCGGGCAATGCGGGGCGCAAGGCGCCCTGCATTGCGCTCGATCAAACTGCAACTGCGGAAAGCGTGGCACTTTCGGGCAAGCAGCAAGAACTGCCAATGCGTGGTCTCGCACCTAGGTTGGGATACACAGGTGCATCGCTTTCCGAGGGGCGCGGCTCCGCGCCCCCAGCCAGCGGCGCGAAGACTGCTGCGACTGCACGCCCTGTCGACACCGATCAGAAGACGCACCCCGGCTCGCGAACGGCCGTCGGCCGGGTGCGCGCTGCCGGAAGCCGGGCACATTTCGGAGGCACCCCATGGTTCTGTTGATTGTCGTCGTCACGGTCATCATTTTCATCATCGTCGACTTCGCGCTGCGCATCTATTTCCAGAAGCGACAGGAACTGAAACTGCGACGGGAACGCGAAGCGGCGCTCGACATCGGATTGAAGCTGGACGTCTCCGACGAAGCCAGGACGCTGAAGCGGGTCGAGGTCAAGGAACCCAAGGCAAGAATACTGGCCGTCGACGATGAAGCCATCGTCCTGGATAGCTTCAGGAAGATTCTCGTCGTTGCGGGTTACAGCATCGATACCGTGGAGAAGGGCTCCGAGGCGCTCGGACTGATTCGCAAGCATGACTACGATTTCGTCTTCACCGATCTGAAAATGCCGGAAATGGACGGGCTGGAAGTCACCAAGGCGGTGAAGCATCTGCGCCCCGACATCGACGTCATCGTAATCACCGGCTACGCCTCGATCGAGACCGCGGTTGAAACCATGAAGTACGGCGCAATGGACTACGTGCAGAAGCCGTTCACCGAAGACGAGCTGATCGGCTTCTTCAACAAATGTCTGATCAGACGCAACGATCGACTGACGCGGCAGATGAAGCCGACCGTGCGCCTGATGACGCCGTCGACCAGGGAATCCGATTCGCATCACGAGCTGAACGTACCCGCAGGGGTCTTCATCTCGCCGAATCACACCTGGGTCAGCGTCGAGATGAATGGCACCGTACGCGTCGGGCTGGACGACTTTGCCCGCAAGATCGTCAGGAACATCGACGCAGTGCGCTTGCCCGAGCTGAACAGGAACGTCAGGAAAGGCGATCCGCTCTTTTCCCTCAAGCGTGATTCTCACACCATCGACATCGCCTCTCCCATCAGCGGCAGGGTTTCACTGCTCAATGCCGAACACGTCGAGCATCCGGAATGGATCGCGTCGAAACCCTTCGAGCTCAGCTGGATGTGCTGCATTGATCCATCCAACCTCCCGGAGGATTTGCGTTCCCTGAAGATCGGCGTCGACTCGATCAACTGGTATCGAGAGGAAATCGACAAATACAGTGCAATGCTCAAGGGTTTCGAGAAGGAAAAACGGCAGATCGAGTCGTCCGCGGCCGGCCGCGATGGCGTCGCGGGACAGAAGGCGGACCGGACGTTTCTCGACGGGTTCGCGAACACCTTCCTCCTCAGATAGCGGCATCCACCCGTTGATCGAACGCTGGAGAAGAGGGTCGCCATGAGCACCTACCTTGTCGTGGCAGCAGCAGCGGTGGCGGTTCTGGTGGCCGCCTGCGCGCCATTTGGCAGCAGTGATGCCGTGCACACCGCGCCCGCGGCGGTTGCGCCCGCCTCGCCGCCGATCGTCAAGACCAAACTCGTCACGCCGGGCAGTTCCGGGATGCCTTCGCAGATCGTCATTCCCAGTTCGGTGGGCGAGGTGACATTTCTTCATCAGGCGCATACCGAAGACCGTGCGATCGGATGCGCCGAGTGCCACCATCAGATCAACGCCAAGGCACTCAATACGCCTCATCCCGATTACCTCCAGTCGTCCTGGATCAACTGCAAGGCCTGTCATCGCGAGCAGAACAGGGTCAAGCAAGGCGTTTACGCGTGTTCAACCTGCCATCCCGCCAGTCCCACGAACATCGCCGACGAAACGCTCAGCGCAAAGGTGGTCATTCACAAGCAGTGCTGGAACTGCCACCCGGTGAGCACGGGCAAAGAGGCAAGCAGGAGTTGTGAAACGTGCCATTCCGGAAACAAGGCGTTGTGACCGACGCCAATCGGCAGCCGGTCGGCGTTTCGATGCAGGCGGCAGCGTGCCGAACCCGCCTGACCGGATGCCGCTGATACGGGAGATGTCATGGATCGAAGGCTGTTCTTGAAAACCGCGGCGACTGCCGGCGCCGCCCTGCCCATCCGGAACACGGTTGCCGCCAGCACCAAGGAAACCAGGGAATTCGTCGGCGTACTGGTCGATACGACCAGGTGCATCGGGTGCAGATCCTGCGAAGTCGCCTGTTCGGTCGCAAACGGCAATTTCGTTCCGGACGTGAACAGCGACAACGCCCTCGAAAAGATCAGGGATACCAGTGACAAGCAGTGGACGGTCGTGAATCGTTTCAAGACCGGAAAAGGCGACGTGTTCGTCAAGCGGCAATGCATGCACTGCTGGCAGCCGGCCTGCGTGGCGGCCTGCCTCGTGAACGCGATGTACAAGACCCGGGAGGGTCCGGTGACGTGGAACGGCGACAAGTGCATGGGGTGCAGGTTCTGCATGGTCTCGTGTCCGTTCGACATTCCGAAGGCGGAGTACCACTCCTGGAACCCGAGAATCATGAAGTGCAGCATGTGCTACGAGAGATTGCAGGCGGGCAAGAAGCCCGCGTGCGTGGACGCCTGCCCGACGGATACCCTGATGTTCGGCTCCAAACGGGAGCTGATGGAAGTCGCGCGACACCGCGTGTACAGCCACCCGGACAAGTACGTGCACCAGATCTACGGCGAGCACGAAGCCGGAGGCAGCGGTTGGCTCTACCTTTCCAGCGTTGCGTTCGATCAGATCGGGTTCAGGACCGACCTCGGGACCACTCCTTACCCCGAATACACGAAACAGTTCCTGGTTTCCGTCCCACTCATCCTGTTCGGAGTTCCTGCACTGCTGCTGGGCCTGAGCGAGCTGGCCGACAGGAAGAACGAGGTGCATGAAGACAAAGACAAGGGATGGACCACGCCGGGGGCAGACCAATGAACGCCACGGCGGTCATCGCGAGCGAATTCACGAGAGTCGTCAAGTTCTTCTGGCAGGAACTGAAGCCCAGGGGCAAGTGGCTCACCCCGTTCAATGTCATCTCGATTCCGGTCATCGTCGTCGGCCTGATCATCCTGTACTTCCGTTTCGTCTACGGGCTCGGCTCGGTCACCAATCTGTCGCAGGAATTCCCGTGGGGCCTGTGGATCGGATTCGATGTCGTGACCGGCGTCGCCTTTGCCGGAGGGTCCTACGTCATCACCTTTGTCGTCTACGTGATGAGAATCGAGAAGTACCACTCGATCGTCCGCGTGACCGTCTTGAACGGGCTGCTCGCCTACATCTTCTACGCGGGCGCCCTGGTCCTCGACCTCGGAAGACCCTGGCACATCATCAACCCGATCATCGGCAACTCGTTCGGCTACAACTCGGTCCTGTTCCTGGTCTCCTGGCATTTCCTGCTCTACATGATTGCGATGGCAGTGGAGTTTTCTCCGGTCGTCGCGGAATGGGCGCAACTCGAACGCGTGAGGAAATTCCTTTCAGGCCTGACCCTTGCCGCGGTGATTTTCGGCATCACGCTCTCCATCCTGCATCAATCCGGTCTCGGCGCGCTGTTCCTGATGGCGAAGCCCAAGATACATCCGCTCTGGTATTCCGAGTTCATACCGATCCTGTTCTTCGTATCGAGCGTCTATGCGGGATTGTCGATGATCATCTTCGAGGGAACGATCAGTCACAGGGTATTCAGGAACCTGATCGGCGGACACGACCACCACCGGTACGAGGAAATCGTCCTGGGGCTGGCCAAGGGTGCGGCCATCACGATGTTCGTCTACTATTTCTTCCAGGCACTGATCTTCATCCATGAAGAGCGATGGCAGCTGATCACGGATTTCTGGGGATACTGGTATCTCGTCGAAGTGCTGGGGTTCGTGCTGGTCCCCTGTTTCATGTTCGCCTACGCAGTCAGGAACCGAAGCCTGGGATTGGTCAAGGTGGCCTCCGTCATGGCGCTGCTGGGCATCATTCTCAACCGGTTGAACGTATCGGTGATTGCATTCCGCTGGTACGCGGTCAACAAGTACTACCCGTCCTGGGAAGAAATCGTGGTGACGTTGATGGTGGTCTTCACGGAAATCTGGGTCTTCAGGTGGATCGTGACGCGAATGCCGGTGTTCAGCAAAGCATGAGACAGAAAAGGGCAGACGATGGAGTTCTATACCTACGTGAACATCTTCGAGACCAAGGGACTGGAATACCTGCTGTTGCTGTCGTTCCTCGCCTTGTTCATCCTGCTGGTCAGGTACCTGTCGGCTCCCAAGGGCAAACGCCGGGTTCCCGAAGGCAAGCCACCGAGAACCACGAATTGAGAGGCGGTCAGTCCCGGGGCGGCGTGACGCGGTCCCGGGCCTGCAGAACAACCGCCCGGTGGAATTGCGTGAAATGCTGACCAAGATCGGTCTGAAGCTGATCGCGGCCGTCGGCGTCATCACCATTTTCATCATCGGCGGGTTTTCCTACTTCAGCATCAGGGCGCAAGCCGATGCCTTGATTTCCCAGGCCGGGATACACGCAAACAAGCTCAGCGAGGCAATCAAGAACAGCACGCTCACCAGCATGCTGGAGAACCGGCGGGCAGAGGTGCATGCGATCATCAATACCGTCTCGCATGAGCCGAGCATTACCGAGATCCGGATATTCAACAAGGAGGGCGTGGTAGCGTTTTCGTCCCGCGCTGACCTGATCGGGAAGATGGTCGACAAGCGCGCCGAGAGCTGCTACGTATGCCACGCCGAGAATGCCCCGTTACAGAGGCTGCCGATCGACGAAAGGATGCGTATCTACCGCATTCGACCGGATTCTTCTCGCATACTTGCCGTGATCAATCCGATCTACAACCAGCGCTCCTGCCATGAAGCGGCCTGCCATGCACACACGGGGGACCAGACCGTGCTCGGGGTGCTCGACGTAAAGATCGACCTGGCCGACGTCGACCGGCAGATCGAGGACAGCAAGCTTCGGTTGACCGTTCTGGCCGGGTTTGCGATTTTTGCCCTGAGTCTTTTCATCGCGTATTTCGTCAGAAGATGGATTGGCACGCCTGTGAGGGAATTGGTGAAGGCGACCGAACAGGTAAGTTCGGGCAATTTCAATTACACCATTCATGATCTCGGCAAGGACGAACTTGGAATTCTCGCGAAGTCGTTCAATAAGATGACGAAGAATCTGGCCGAAGCAAGGATGCAGCTGTTCCAGTCCGACAAGATGGCTTCCCTGGGCAGGCTTGCAGCAGGCGTGGCACACGAGATCAACAATCCGTTGACGGCCGTATTGACCTACAGCAGCTTCCTTCTCAAGAGGACAAAGGATAATCCTCAGGTGCAGGAAGATCTTGAGATCATCGTCAGAGAAACGATACGAAGCAGGGACATCGTCAAGAACCTCCTCGATTTCGCCCGGCCGTCCGTTCCGAAGATGCAGAATTCGGATATCAACAAGATCATCAAGAGCGCAGTCGAAGTGGTGGCGAGTCAACTCCTGCTCAAGCGAATCGACCTCGACGCGAACCTCGGCGAGACGCTTCCGGAAGTCACCGTCGATCCCAATCAGATTCAGCAGGTTTTCATCAACCTGTTCGTCAATGCCGCCGATGCGATCGGAGATCATGGCGGCAGGCTGTCGGTGCGTCCATCCGTGATTTCACTTTCGCCCTATGGCCAGGCCCAGGTGAAGACCGCGGTCTGTCCGAACAGACATACCCTCATGGATGACGAAACACGGCTTAACGGGCTGCCAACCATAAAGGTAAAGGCCGTCTTGAAAGACCGTGCCGGCGTCATCAACCTCGATCCCGTCTATGGCAAACATCGACACCAGTACGGGGTCGAGATCAGGCCCGGCAAGAATCTGCGAATTCTGTGTCCCCAATGCAGCGTTTCCCTGATTGCCGAGAACGTGAAATGCCCGAAGTGCAGTTCGAAAACTTATGGTTTTGACGTGCCCCCGCACGGAGTGCTGGAGGGCTGCACGAATCCCGAATGCACCTGGCAGAGGTGGCGGGCAATGGATGCGGCCGGGCACAAGGATTACCTGCAGGTCAAGGTGGCCGACACGGGGCAGGGAATTCCGCCCGAGGATCTGCCAAGGTTGTTCGAGCCGTTCTACACCACCAAAGGCAAGCACGGCACGGGACTCGGACTCGCGGTGATCTGGAGAATCATCGACAACCACAACGGCACCATCGACGTGCAAAGCGAACCCGGTCGGGGAACGACGTTCGTCATTCACCTGCCGCTGCACAATGGAAGCACCGAAGGAACGAGCGCCGGTGCCGGGTCCGGGTGACGTCGGTTACCATTTGCTCGGGACTCCTTGTCTCGCCGCGCGTCTGCTTCGGAGGGTTCGCTTCCGGGGGACGTGGACTGCGCGTCACCGGCTGCAGCGGGGAATTCCGTCGCGTCGCGCTGAGCTGCCTCTGGCGGGGTATTTGAACGAAATGGCATCGCGGAGACCTGAAATGGCGACCTGCAGCACCGGAAGAGCGAGCGCCGGAACGACGTTTTGCGCTGACCTGATCGCAATCGGCAGGCTCGCGTTGCTGGCAATGGTCATGCTTGCCGCCACGAGCCCCGCCGCAGGCGCCGCCGACAACACCCTTTCGGCGCTGGACGAGCAATGCCTCGGCTGCCATTCCGTCGAGGGGATGAAGATGAAACTGGCGAACGGCGAGACGCTGTCGCTGCACGTGGACGGCGCCGCGTTCGCGAAATCGGTCCACAACCTGATCGGCTGCGCCGTTTGCCATCGCGACGTCACGCTCGAGAACCACCCTCCGCTCAAGAAGAAAATCGCAAGCCTGCGCGAGAACTCGCTTGCGCTGGCAAAGATCTGCAGTACGTGCCACGCCGCGATCTTCAAGCAGTACGAGGGCAGCATTCACGCCGTCCTGCAGCGCGCCGGCAGCCCGGGTGCGCCGATCTGCACCGACTGCCACGCCCCGCATGCGGTGATGTCCAAATCCGCCTACGACGCGGCGAGCGGCGCCCCGTGCAGCGGGTGCCACGACCCGGTCTTCAAGGCCTACGCCGGCAGCGTGCACGGCGAGGCCGCGCTCGGCTGCGCCAACTGCCATCGCGCGCACGACGTGAATCCCGCGACCACGGGCGAGCAATTGAAGAACGCGTGTCTCGGCTGCCACGAGGGCACATTGAGCTCGCACAAGGCATGGCTGCCGAATGCGGAACGGCATTTCGACGCGGTCTCGTGCCCGGCCTGTCATTCACCGACCGCCAAGCGCAAGGTGGACCTGCGACTCTACGACGCCGTGGCCAAGGAACGCGTCGTCGAAAAAGCGGGCGTGCCGCAGTTCGAGAGCCGGGCGCGATCAGCCGACGCGAAGGGTCTCGGCCTGGACGCGTTGGCGCTGCAGAGCCTGTTGCTGGAATTCAATCGTGAGGGCGCACCCAAGCAGACCACGCTGCGGGGCCGCCTGGAAGTGACTACGGGCGCCGAGGCGCATCAGCTCGCGCCCAAGGCGAAAGCGATCCAGGATTGCGCCACGTGCCACCGGCGAGGGGCCGATCCCTTCCAGAGCGTCACGGTTTCGATCGTCGGCGCCGACGGCCGGCCGGTGCGCTATGACGCGCAGCAGGGGGTCCTGAACTCCATGATCTCGGTGGATTCGGTGGGCGGTTTCTACGCCATCGGCGGCACCCGGATCGAAGTGCTGGACATGCTCTTCGTTCTCGCGCTGCTGATCGGCATCGCCGTGCCGGTCGGCCATCTGACGCTCACCTGGCTCTTCCGGAGAACCGCGAAGAGAATCGGGGGACGCGAGGACTCCTGAGACGCCCGGGCCCGGGACGGCCCGAATTCTCCGGCCGTCCCGCCGACGTCGTCGTCCCAAAGCGCAAGAGGAACCACGCAATGCCGCGAATCTACGTTCACCCACTCCCGGTCAGGATCTGGCACTGGATCAACGCGCTTGCGGTCCTGGCGCTGATCGTGACCGGGATTCAGATCCGCTACGTCGGACTGATCGACCTGATGTCGTTCCGCACATCGGTCGTGCTGCACAACTGGGTCGGTTTCGTGCTCATCGGAAATTTCTTCGTCTGGCTGCTCTTCTACCTGCTCTCGGACAAGATTAGGGTCTACCACCCCGAGTTAAGCCCGACCAAGCATTTCCGCGAGAGCTTCCGCCAGCTCTGGTATTACGGCTACGGCATCTTCAAAGGCGAACCGAACCCGCATCACGTCAGCGCCTACCACAAGTTCAATGCGATGCAGAGCATGGCCTACCAGGTCGTCATGCTGCTGCTGGTGCCGCTGCAGTTCTACACCGGGGTGCTGTTGTGGGACGTCAAGCGTTTCGAGGCAATGATCGACGTGCTCGGCGGCGTGCGGGTGGTGGACACCGCCCATGTGCTGATCTTCATCTTCTTTACCGCGTTCATCTTCGTTCATCCGTACCTCGCGAGCCTCGGCCACACGCGTACCGCGCACTACAAGGCGATGATCACGGGCTACGAAGAAGTGGAGGAGGAACCGCCAGGCGGGGGTGCCGGCTCCGACAAAGCCGGCTCCGAGCGCTGACGCGGCAGCGCTTCAAGTCTCGCCCGTGGCGTCCTGGTTCTTCTCCGCGTCGCGGATGCGGATTTCGTATTTCTTCATCAACGCTTGAAAATTCGCACGCTGCATCCCGGTGTCTTCGGCGCTCCGCGTGACGTTCCAGGCATTGCGCTTGAGCGCCTCGACCACGAAGGCCTTCTCGATGTGTTCGACCGATTTCTCGCGTGCCGCCTTCTTGATGCGCTTCAGGTCCTCGCCGGTTCGCGGCACCTCCGAGTCGGCGAGCGCTCCAGGCTCGACGAGATCGACCAGGTGCGCGCGCCGCACGACCTTGTCCGAAGCGAGAATCACCGCCCGGTGCAGCGTGTTTTCGAGTTCGCGGACGTTTCCCGGCCAGCCGTGATTCACCAGCACCGCCATCGCGCCGTCCGAGATCTCGCTCACGTCCTTGCCCAGTTCGTCGCTGAACCGGCGCAGGAAGTGCGTCGCGAGCACCGGAATGTCCTCGCGCCGCTCGCGCAAGGGCGGAATTTCGATCGGAAAGATGTTGATGCGGTAGTACAGGTCGTCGCGGAAGCTGCCCGCGGCCACCATGGCTCGCAGTTCCTTGTTGGTCGCGGCGATCAGGCGGATGTCGGTGCTCTGCGTGCGGGTGTCGCCGACCGCCTTGAACTCGCGCTCCTGGATCACGCGCAGGAGCTTCGCCTGGATGGAGAGCGAGAGATTGGCGATTTCGTCCAGGAACAGCGTTCCGCCGTCGGCGAGCTCGAACAGCCCCCGCTTGTTGGCCACCGCGCCGGTGAACGCGCCCCTGACGTGGCCGAAGAGCTCGCTTTCGAGCAAATTCTCGCTGAGCGAAGTGCAGTCGACCGGAACGAACGGCTTGTCCTTGCGCAGGCTGTTGTAATGGATCGCGCGCGCCACCAGCTCTTTGCCGGTGCCGCTCTCGCCGACCAGGAGCACGGTGGTGCTGGTCGGCGCGCAGCGCGCGATCAGGCTGAACATCGACTGCATCCGCGGGCTCGACCCGACGATGTTTTCGAAACGGTACTTGGCGCCGATTTCGCTGCGCAGGCTGAGATTTTCCTGCAGCAGCCGGCGCCGCTCGAGCGCCCGCTCGACCAGCAGCCGCAGCTCCTCGGGATCGAAGGGCTTGGGCAGATAGTCGAAGGCGCCGAGCTTCATCGAGCGCACCGCGGTGTCGATCTGAGACAGCCCGGTCACCATGATCACCTCGATGTCCGGATGCGCTTCCTTCACCCGCTGAAGCACTTCCAGGCCGTCGACCTTGGGCATCATGATGTCGAGCAGAATGACGTCGTAGGGCGAGGCGTCCACCATCTTGAGCGCCTCGCCGCCGTCGCCTGCCGTGTCCACCGCATAGTCGCCGTCGCCGAGGATCCGTACGCAGCTGCGCAGGACGATCTCCTCGTCGTCGACCACCAGTATCCGGCCCTTCATTTGCCGTGCTCCCCTGTCGCGCCCTCCGGCGCCGCATCGGCCGGTTGCAATGGAAGATACACCCGGAAGGTCGTCCCTTCGCCGACCCGGCTCTCGACCTCGATCAGCCCGCCGTGCGAGCGCACGATGCCGTGGCTCACCGAAAGCCCGAGTCCGGTCCCCGCTCCAACCGGCTTCGAAGTGAAGAAGGGATCGAAAATGCGGGGCAGGTCCTTCTCCGGGATCCCGCAGCCCGTGTCGGCGATCGAAATCTCGACCATCGGCACCGCGGGCGCGCCGGTCTCCGGACTCCTGGGTTCCGGCGCGCGCTGCGTGCGGATTGTAATACGGCCCTTTTGCGCAATCGCGTGCTGCGCGTTGACCAGCATGTTCATGACGACCTGCTCGATCATGTTCGCGTCCACCCAGACCGGTGGCAGCGCCGGGTCGAGTTCGAGCTGCAGCTCGATGTCCTGCAGCTGCGCGGGCTGGCGGACGATGTGCGTCGTGTTCTGAATCAGACGATTGAGATCTGCGAATTTCTTCTCCGGCGACTTCTCGCGCGCGAAATCCAGGAGCCGCCGGATGATGGCCGCGCAGCGTTTGGTTTCCCGGATCACCAGATCGAGGTCCTCCGCGTCGGCGCTGCCCTCCGGCAGTTTCTTGCGCAGCAGGCTGGTGAACGTGAGCACGCCGGTGAGCGGATTGTTCAATTCGTGCGCGATGCCGGCGGCGAGCAGTCCGACCGAGGCGAGCTTCTCGCCGCGAACCGCTTCGGCCTGCGCCTGGCGCAGCGCGCGGGTGCGGTCATCGACCCTGCGTTCGAGGGTCTCGTTCCAGCGCTGCAGTTCCTGCTGCGAGCCGCGCAGCGCCGCGGTCATCGCGTTGAACGAGGTCGCAAGTCGACCGAATTCGTCGTCCCCGCGCACCGGGATCGCCTGTTGCAGGTCTCCCGCGGAGATGCGCCGCGCGCCCTCCTCCAGGTCGTGCAGCGGCCTGTACACCAGGCGGTGCACGAGCACGCTCACGCCGACCGCGGCGAGCAGCACGAAAGCGAGCGAGAGCGCGATCATGGCGGCGGCATCGTTCTGCAGGCGCCGGTCGGTGTCCTCGAGCGAGTACACGATGTCGAGCACCCCGAGTACGCTCTGCGACTGCTTGTGCACGTGGCAGGCGGCGTTGTAACAGGAGGGTTCGTTACGGATCACCCCCATGCTCGCGAGCATGCGCCGGCCGTCCGGCGCGTTGAAGATGCGGGCGCGGGCGCCCGCCGGCAGGCTGACCGGCGGCTGCTCGCTCTGGTGGCACTGGAAGCACCCCTCGGTCTTTCGGTCCACTTTGAGCCCGAGTTCGGCCAAGTGCGAGGAGTCGATGATCACGCCTTCCTTGCTGAAGATCCGGACGCGGTCGATCTTGTCCTGCCGCGCGACATCGAAAATGATGCGGTGCACGTATTCGGGCTGGTTCTGCAGCATCGCGAACCGCGTGCTGCGGATGATCACGTCCGAGAGCTGGGTGACGTGCGCCTCCGCGGCCTCGAGCACCGCCGTCCGCTGCTGCCGGACCATCAGCACCGCGAACGCGAGGAGCGTCGCGAGCAGCGCAAGCGCGACGTAGAAACCGACCCTGAACCTAAGGCTGCGCGGAAGCATTCGCGGCGACGCCCGCGGCATGCGCCTGGCGATCCGCATGATAGGAAGACCGCACCAGCGGGCCCACCGCGGCGTGCGTGAAGCCGAGGCCCATGGCAGAGCGCTCCAGCTCGGCGAACTCGCCCGGATGCCAGTAGCGCTCGACCGGCAGGTGATCTCCCGAGGGCGCGAGGTACTGGCCGATGGTGATCATGTCGACACCCGCGGCGCGCAGGTCGCGCATCACCTCGAGGATTTCGTCGCGCGTCTCGCCTAGGCCCACCATCAATCCCGATTTCGTCGGCACGCGGGGTTGCCTGCGCTTGAACTCGCCGAGCAGCTTGAGCGAATGCGTGTAATCGCCGCCCGGCCGGGCATGCCGGTACAGGCGTGGAACAGTCTCCAGATTGTGGTTCATCACATCGGGAGGCGCGGCCCCGAGCAGGTCCAGTGCGGCCTCCAGGCGGCCGCGGAAATCCGGCACCAGCAGCTCGATCGTCGTGTTCGGCGCACGGTCGCGCACGGCGCGGATGCAGTCGACGAAATGCTGCGCCCCGCCGTCGCGCAGGTCGTCGCGGTCGACGCTAGTGATCACGACGTAGGCGAGCCCCAGCCGCGCGATGCTCTCGGCGAGATGCGCCGGCTCGCCGGGGTCGGGCGCGAGCGGCCGACCGTGCGCCACGTCACAGAACGGGCAGCGGCGCGTGCAGATGTCGCCCAGGATCATGAAGGTCGCGGTGCCCTTGCCGAAACATTCGCCGATGTTCGGGCAGGACGCCTCCTCGCAGACGGTGTGCAGTTGCTGCGCGCGCAGGATCCGCTTGACGTCCTGAAACCGCGAATCCGCCCCGGCGACGCGCACCCGGATCCACGCAGGCTTGGCGAGCGGCGCACGCCGGACGATCCGGATCGGCGCCGTCTTGGCGGCGCCCCTTTCCTTGGTTCCGGGTTCACGCATCGTCCAGCCTTCGCGTCAACAGCGCGGCGAGCCGCTCACCGAGCTCGCCGGCCGAAGCTGCGATTCCCAGATCCCGCGTCTGCGTCACCTGCAGACCGGGATCTCCGCACGGATCGATCGCCGCGAACGGCGACAGATCCATGTCGACGTTGAGCGCGAGCCCGTGGTAACAGCGCCCGCGCGAAACCCGCAGGCCGAGCGCGGCAATTTTGGCGCCCGCGACGTACACCCCGGGCGCCCCGGGCTTGCGCTCGCCCGTGACCGCGTGCTCCGCGACAAGGTCGATCACGGACTGCTCGAGCAGACCCACGAATTCACGCACGCGCAGGCCACGCCGCACGAGATCGACCAGGGTGTAGAGCACAATCTGCCCGGGCCCATGGTAGGTCACGTCGCCGCCACGCTCGCAGCGCAGCACCGGGATGCCGCCATCGCCCGCCGGTCCGTGCGCGCGGTCGGCCGCGACCCCGAGCGTGTACACGGGCGGATGCTCGACGAGCCAGAGCTCGTCCGCGGTCTCCGGATCGCGCGCCGCGGTGAACCCGCGCATCGCATCGGTGGTCGGTTGGAAAGCCGCGAGTCCGAGGCGCCGGACGATGCAGGGCGGGGCCGCGACGAGCATTCAGAGCACCATGACGACCGCTGGGCAGTCGCACAGATCCTGGTAGAGCGCGTCGAGCTGCTCGCGCGAAACTGCCCGCACCGTGCAGGTCACGCTCAGATATTTTCCTGCGCGGCTCGGCCTCATTTCAATCCCGGCGGGCTCGAAATCGGGTGCATGGCGCAAAACGATCGTCGCCACCCGCTGCGCGAAACCCGGCTCCCGCCGCCCCAGCACCTTGATCGGAAACGGGCAGGGAAACGCAAGCAGCGTTCCAGCCTCGAGCATCTCAGGCGGCCGCCCGCTCCTTTCCGGAGCGCATCACGGTCTGCTTGAATTCCTGATACAGCTGGTACATGCGCTTGAACGCGGGGCCCGGCCTGCCCTCGCCCACGGGCCTGCCGTCCAGCCGGACGATGGCGAGCACTTCCTTGGACGAAGAGGTCACCCAGACTTCGTCGGCGGCGCGCACTTCCGCTTCGCTCAGGTCGCGGATCTCGACCGGCAGCCCGGCGGCTTCCGCCAGCTCGAGCACCACGTCGTAGGTGATGCCCGGCAGGATCAGGTTCGACTTCGGCGGCCCCAGGACGACGCCCGCGCGCACGATGAACACGTTGGAGGCCGACGCCTCGGTGAGCCGGCCGTCGCGGAACAGGATCGTTTCGGCGCCGCCGGCATCGGCCGAGACCTGCCGAAGCAGCACGTTGCCGATGAGCGAAATCGACTTGATGTCGCAGCGATGCCAGCGGTCGTCGACCGCGCTGTAAGCTTCGGCGCCGCGCTCGATCAGCTCGCGCGGCGGATTGACCAGCGGATTGGACATCACGAACACGGTCGGCTCGACGCCCTGCGGAAACGCATGGTCGCGCTTGGCCACGCCGCGCGTGACCTGGAAGTAAACGCCCTGATCCTCCTCGGGCTGCAGCGCCACCAGCTGCGCGATGATCTCGCGCCACTTCTCCCGCGAGTGCGGGTTGCGGATGCGCACCGCGGCAAGACTGCGCTCGAGCCGCGCCAGGTGTTCGTCGAAGCGAAACGGCACCCGCGAATACACCGGCACCAGCTCGTAGACGCCGTCGCCGAAGATGAAGCCGCGGTCGAGCACCGGCACCATGGCCTGCTCGATCGGAATGAACCGGCCGTTCAGGAAAATCATGCGCTCCCCGCTATTTGAACCACAACCTGAGTGTATCCCAGGCGCGCCCGAAAATTCCCGCGGGCGCGGCCGACTCGAGCGCGACGACCGGATACTCGCCGAAGGCCTTGCCGTCGAGACTGAGTCGCAACACGCCCACGCGCTGGCCTTCGGCGATCGGCGCCACCAGCGGTTGCGTCGCGAGCAGTTCCGCCTTGAGCTTCTCCGCCTGACCCTTGGGCACGGTGACCACGAAATCGCTGCGAAAGCCCGCCTTCAGTCGCGACTTGTCGCCCTTCCAGACTTCGATCTCCTTCACCGGCTGCTGCCCGTCGTAAAGCTTCACCGCATCGAAGAACTGAAATCCCCAGTTGAGCAGCTTCTGCGACTCCTGCGCGCGCACCGATTCGGAGGTCGAACCCAGCAGCACCGACACCAGGCGCCGCGAACCGCGCCGCGACGATGCGATCAGGCAGTAGCCCGCGGCCTCGGTGTAGCCGGTCTTGACGCCGTCCACGGTCGGATCGAGCCACAGCAGCCGGTTGCGGTTGTGCTGCGTGATGTTGTTGTAGCGGAACTCTTTCTGCGAGTAATACAGCGCATACTCGGCGGGGAAATCCCGGATCAGCGCCGCGACCAGCAGATACAGGTCGCGCGCGGTGGAGTAGTGCCGCGGGTCCGGAAGGCCGGAAGCGTTCATGAATTGCGTCTGCTGCATGCCCAGGCGCTGCGCCTCGCGGTTCATCAGCTGCGCGAACGATTCCTCGGAGCCCGCCACGGCCTCGGCGAGCGCGATGCAAGCGTCGTTGCCGGACTGCACCACCATGCCGCGAATCAGCTCATCCACGCTGACCGGCGTGCGCGGCTCGACGAACATGCGCGAGCCGGGCGCGTGCCAGGCGCGCTCCGAGACCGTGACCCGCTGATCGAGCGCGAGTTTCTTGTCGCGCAGCGCCGTGAACACGAGGTACGCGGTCATCAGCTTGGTGAGCGATGCCGGCTCGAAACGCTCGTCGGGGCGTTCGCTGCCGAGTAACTGGCCGCTCGACAGGTCGGCGAGCACCCACGCCCGGCCGATTACCGCGGGTGGCTGTTGTGCCAGGGCTGCGGCGGCCGAGAGCACGAGCAGCGTCGTGACGATCGCACGAAACATGGGGTTGCCGGAGTTGCCAGAGGAGCGGTGATTATCTCACGACGAAAAGCGGCGACACGTCGAGCTCGCTGCGGATTCGCTCTGCGACCGGACGCGCTTCGTCCTGCGATCGAAACGGTCCGAGGTGCAACCGGTACAGCGCGCCTGCGGCGATGACCTGTATCGTCTCCGTGAGCCAGGTGAGTTCGCGCTGCAGGCGGGCGCGGAAATTTTCCGCGCTTTCGCGCGCCGAAAACGCGCCCAGCTGCAGATAGACGCCTTTCGCTTCGGCCGCCGGCGTCGCAGCCGCGACCGGGCCGGCGCCCGGCACCACCGCCTCGATGTCCACCAGGGCGCTGCCGTCGCCGACGACACCGAGACGGTAGGCCGCGGCGTAGGACAAGTCGATCGCGCGACCCGAATGAAACGGACCGCGGTCATTGATCCGCACGACCACGCTGCGCCGGTCGCCGACGCGCGAAACGCGCGCATAGCTCGGGATCGGCAGCGTCGGATGCGCCGCGGTCATCGCGTACATGTCGTAGAGCTCGCCGCTTGAGGTCTGGCCGCCGTGAAACCGCCGCCCGTACCAACTCGCGATCCCGCGCTCGCGGTACGGTCCGATCGCAGTGCGCGGCACGTAATCCCTGCCGAACACCTGATACGGCCGGTTGGCGAAGCGATGCAGCGGCTCGGCCCTGGGCTCGGCGTCGGGCAAGGCGTGCAGATTCGCCGGCGGCGATTCGCCGGGCCCGTCGTCCTTGTAGTAGCCGCCCTTCGCAGGCGGCTGCGGTTCCGCGGCGCGCTTGGCGAACATGCCGCAGCCGGCGAGCGCCAGCGCCAGCGCGACCGCGAGCCACTTCACGGCTGCTCGAACACCACCGATCCGGCCACCAGGGTCGTGCGCACGCGCCCAGTGAGTTCGTAGCCGAGGAACGGCGAATTCTTGCCCTGGCTCCTGAGCGCCTCCGGAACGATGCGCCAGGGCGCCTCGGAATCGAACACGACGACGTCTCCGGGAGATCCGGGCGCCAGCCGACCAGCCGCGACGCCGAGAATCCGCGCCGGCTCGCTGGTGACGCGCGCGAGCGTCTGCGCGAGCCCCAGCTTCTGCTCGGCGCCCCATTTCAGCGTGAGTGGCAACAGCAGCTCCAGACCGGTCGCTCCGGGCTCTGCCTCGTCGAACGGCACCAGCTTGTGATCGTCGTCCACCGGCGTGTGATCGGACACCGCGCAATCGATCGTGCCATCGGCGAGCGCTCGCGCGAGCGCCTCGCGGTCGCGCCGGCTCCTGAGCGGCGGCTCGAGCCGGCATTGCGCCTCGAAGTAGCCCAGGTCGATGTCCGAGAGGTGCGCGTGATGAATGCCGATGTCGCAGCTCATCGGCAGGCCCTCGCTGCGTGCGGCGCGCATCAGCTCGACTCCGGCTGCGCTCGACAGGCGGCACACGTGCACCCGGGTTCCCGTCGCACGCACCAGTTCGATCAGCGTCGCGAGCGCGACGGTTTCGGCAAACACCGGAATTCCCGCCAGCCCGAGGCGGGTCGCTATTTCGCCGTCATGCGCGACGCCGCCGGCAGCGAGCCACCGGTCCTCGGCGCGCAGCCAGACCGGATAGTCGAAGGTGGCCGCGTACTGCAGCGCGCGCCACAGCACCTGGCTGTTGGTGATGGCGAAGTTCGCCTGCGAAAACGCGACGCAGCCGGCCGCAGCCAGCTCGGCCATTTCAGTCAGGCGCTCGCCCTGGAGTTTCTGGGTGAGCGCGCCGATCGGATAGACGCGCGCGCGCCCCAGCGCCTTGGCGCGACGGCGCAGCATGTCGACGAGTCCCGGCTCGTCGATCGGCGGATCGGTATCCGGGAGACAGGCGAGGCTGGTGACTCCACCGGCCACCGCGGCTTCCAACTCGGATTCGAGGGTCGCCTTGAACTCGAATCCCGGTTCGCGCAACCGCACCGCGAGGTCGATCAGTCCGGGCGCAACGACCAGCCCGGCCGCGTCGAGAATGCGGTCCGCGGTCGCACCCTCGGCCTCGGCATCGAGCGCCGCAACGCGCCCGCCGTCGAGCAGCAGCGCGCCCGGGGCGTCCCGACCGCTCGCGGGATCGACGAGGCGTCCGCCCTTGATCAGAACGCGCATGCGCGCCCCACCCTTGGCGTGGAGCGTGCGAAGCGAGGCGCCATGAGCATCCCCCTTGCTCCTAATTTCCCGCCACGATCGACATGACCGCCATGCGCACGGCGATGCCGAAGGTGACCTGCGGCAGGATGACCGATCGCGGCCCGTCGGCGACCGAGGAATCGATCTCGACGCCGCGATTCATCGGCCCGGGGG
>Ga0209726_10000619_pt1 | contig 64963 bp, 49 predicted proteins | sample Subgrocontami54m_FD_187453 | JGI IMG/M metagenome (GOLD analysis project Ga0209726, IMG submission 187453) | Subsurface groundwater microbial communities from S. Glens Falls, New York, USA - GMW46 contaminated, 5.4 m (SPAdes) (version 3) | ecosystem: Environmental > Aquatic > Deep subsurface >...
AAAGTCAGACATATAAACCGAATCTATCTCTTGAGATAGTGAATGTGAATATTATGGAGATTTTAAAGCTCATTTCCAAAGAATGCGGTCTGAACATCGTTGCAGGCAAAGATATTCAAGGTCAGGTATCCATTTTTCTTAAAGATGTGCCTGTGAGAGATGGTCTGAAAACTATTTTACAGTCACAGGGATTGGCATACTACGAAGAGAACAGCATTATCAAGGTTATTACCGATCACGAGTATCAAGAAAAATACGGCAGGTCCTTTAGTGATGTTCGTATCACACACTCTTATCCTATCCGGTATACCGATGCAGAAGAAATCGCTTCTACGCTGAATTTGATGAAATCCCCATCGGGTCGAGTTATTTTAGACGCACGAACAAACATGATTATTGTGACTGATACTCAACAAATCCTAAATGAAATGGGAAACGTTATCAAATATAGTGATAGGCCTCAAGCGACTAAGGCAATTCAAATAAAATATGCAAAGATGGAGGATCTTGAGGACAAGATTAAAGAAATGGCGAAGGATGACAAGGGCCATATTGTGATTGATAAGCGATCCAATAAGATTCTGGTTACAGATATTCCATTTAGAGTATCTAAATTGACCAAGATGATCAAGGCTCTAGACATAAAATCTCCCCAAGTTCTTATTGAAGCAAAGATAATTGAGGTTAAGTTGAGTAATGTTTACAAGCAAGGAATTAATTGGCAGACCGTCCTTGATTTTATGGGCCGTTCAAAGTCATTATCCATGTCACTTCCTCTTACAGTTACCGCGCCGGCTCCAGGGAATTTGACAACGTTTACTTCAAAAACAAGCGATTTGACTTTGATTGTCCAGGCTATCGAAACGATGGGGAAAACCAATACGCTCTCTTCGCCTAGGCTAACTACTTCGAATAATGAGGAAGCGAGACTCGCCGTTGCCACGCGCAAGCCCTATGTTTCGCAAACGGTGGTTGAAACAACCAATAGCACCAATACAGCAGACAATGTTCAATTCATTGATGTGGGTGTGACGTTAACTGTGAAGCCAAGGATTTTAGCCGATGGGCTAATCGAGATGAAAATAAAACCGCAGGTATCGAGCTCGACCAGTAATTTCGAGCTTCAAAGCGTTGCGTCTGGGAGTAATACACCTTTCACCAGAACCAGTATTCCCATTGTGACAACACAGGAATTAGAGACGGTTGTTACTGTGCGGTCTGGCACCACGGTTATTGTTGGCGGATTGATTCAAGATGTTCAAGATAAACAATCTCAAAACCCTCCTCTTTTAGGGCATCTTCCATTGGTGGGCCAAGTGTTCAATTCAAAATCAAATAATTTTACAAAAACCGAGTTAGTCGTTTTTCTTACTCCTACAATTGTCAATAATCAAATAGAAGTAGATTTTGAAAATCAACATGAAAGATTTTTTGATGCCACTAACACAATGAAATCGCATAGATCCGTTGGAGATTATTCTGGTGTCGACACGCTGGATTCAAAGACTTTAATAGAACCAACACCATTTCCTTATTGGCAAAATAAAGCGGTTGCTACTAATAAAGCGGGAAATGAACAAGGGCAAAATATCAATGGACGTTAACCTTGATGAAATCGATCTTTTGGATTTTCCCAAGTCCTCCAAAAAGAGTGTAGCCGCAACTTACCCTAAAGTTGGGTTCTCCAAACCAAGAATTTTTGAGGAAGAAAAGATACACTTTTTTGCTAGTTTCTCAAGACTTCTTCGTGGCGGAGTCCCCATCCTAAAGGCGATGGATCTAGCAGCAAAACAAATTCGTTCAGAGAGATTTTCAGGGGCCTTATTAGAGATTCGAAAATACCTTCAGGAAGGCGAATCATTGACTAGTGCTTTCACGAAGTTTCCAGCTATTTTTAAACAATATGAAATAAGTATGATTAAAGCGGGTGAAATATCAGGCACTGTTTCAGATTGTCTTTCACGGTTAAGCGATGAGTTAAAGCAACAAAAAGAAATTAAATCAAAAGTTAAGGAAGCCATCGTTTATCCCTCGTTTGTGCTCCTGATGGGAATCACCACGCTTTTTGTGATACTTATTTTTGTTATTCCAAGGTTAAGTTTAATTTACAAAGATTTTCATGGTGAACTGCCACTCGCAACTAAAATTGTGATGGGAACTAGCTCTGTCGCTCCTTACCTCTTAACAGTTTTGATTTTGATAATAGGAGTTATCTGGGTATGGCTTAGGAAAAATCCTGATAGAGGGTGGTCTTTTTTAGAAAAAGCGCCTTTATTCAACGATTTATTTAAAAAGCTCTACGTCTCCCGTATGGCGCTTTTACTATCTACCTTGACCAGGAGCGGTATCCCTATGCGTGAGGCGATTCAGGTTCTCATGGAGTCATTTCCTCTTAAAAGGAAAGAAATCGGACGATTATTGGCTGATATTTCTCAAGGCAATAGTCTTTCGAAGTCATTTCAGCATCTTGATTTTTTTGGGGATCACGAAAGGTCTCTACTATTGGCAGGTGAAGAATCTGGGACAGTAGCGGAATGTTTCGCCGAGATCGCTCAAGCGGCCTCCGAAGATCTTTCTTCAAAGATTCGATTTGTTCTTAAGATTTTAGAACCTTTATTGATTTTAGTCATAGGTTTAATAGTCGGTTTTATTGTTGCGAGTATGATACTACCCATTGCTGAGATTGATCTTTTAGCAGGTGATTGATTTGAAAAATCGTCATGGTTTTACTCTTATAGAACTTTTGATAGTTCTTGTGATTCTTGGAGTATTGGCAGGTCTGACAATCCCGCGATTGACAGGCCGCACGGAGAAAGCAAAAATTAAAGCTGCCCAATCGGATATTAAAGGCGGGCTGGCGTTGGCTTTGGATCTTTATGAATCAGAAGTAGGCCACTACCCAAAGTTGTTGGAACAGCTTATAGACAATGGTGAAAAGAGCGATGCGTGGGACGGCCCCTATATAAAATCAGGGCTTCCTAAAGATCCTTGGCAGAGATCGTATGTTTATAAATTTTCAGGCGAACACAACAAAAAAGGTTACGATTTGTATTCATTAGGGCCTGATGGAACAGCAGGAACAGAAGATGATATCAAAAATTGGCAAGATAAATAATAGTACGGGTTTTATTCTTATCGAGGTAATGGTTGCATTTACCATCATTATTTTTGGCATTGTCGCTTGCTTTGGCAGTCTGTCCAGAAGTTTGAAAGTATCGCAGAAAATAGAAAAGAAAGAGAAAACTGTGGAAGGATTGAAGCCTCTTTTTTTTGAGGCTGTGGCCGGTCAACGGGACGATATAGCATTACCGACCCTGGATTTCTTAAGTTCGAACGGGAAAGTTTTGGCAAAGCTCGAGTTGTTAGCACAAGGAGTGGTAACGCGTCATGAACCGTAAAGGTTTTACATTAATAGAAATTCTCGTGGCACTCGCACTTACTGCCATCGTTCTCCCGATGCTTTATCAGGTTTTTTCTCAGGGAGTTCGATACGAGAAAAAAGTGCGGTCAACTTTTGAAAAACGTCAGTTAACCACCCGTGCGTCTTTATGGCTTGGTAAGGATTTGAAAAATGCAGTTCCTTTTTTTATTTTACCGTTTCAAGGGAAAAATGACAGTTTATCATTTGTTTCTTTAGGTGAAGATATTTCTTCAGTCAGCTACGAGGTGAGGGATAGAGAATTATTAAGAACACAAAAAGATGTTAAGCAGCAAATAGGAAGTCCAGCCTTAGAAAAGGTGTTGTTAAAGGGGATTAAGGATTTCCACGTGGAGTACGCTTATTACGATCATCAAAAGAGGCTTATTTATTTACCGTATTGGTCCGAAAAACCTTATAACGAGATTCCAAAGGCAATAAAGATCACATGGATACTTGATGGTAAGAACAACATGCCCGATTCTTTCTTTATTTTTCTACCTCAAGGTACGATACGAATGGTTGGGGCTTCGCAATGAAGAATCACAAAGGTTCTGTTTTAATTATCAGTGTTTGGACGTTGGCGCTACTTTTTCTTTTGACGGTTTCTTTGGCTTTGACGGCCCAATCGTATCTTGTGGCGAACAATAAAAGCACCGCAAATTTTAAGTCGGACGTCGTCTTTATTGCATGTGTCCAGTGGACAAATCGTCTTTTTTTTGAGGAGAGCGTGTCTAATCGTGATGTGTCAGCGAAATCGTGGTTAGGGGAAATAAAACTCCCTCCTTCTTGGGAAAAGGATTTGAAAGTATACTCGGAGGATGAAGGCGCTAAGCTAAATCTCAATAAAGTATCCGACAGCACGCTCCTTTATTTATTCCGCGAGCTTACAAAAAACAAAAAAATTATGGTTGCCCCCGAAACGGCAGTGAAGCGCATAACTAAATACAGGAAGAAGAAACCGTTTGAGTTTTTAGAAGAATTGTCATTGGTAGAAGGTTTTTCAAGAAAAGAAGTGGACGCCTTGAGGCCCTATTTAACGGTTTACGAAGTCGCCACGGATACTGATGTTTTCAAGTTAAATGTGAATGTGGTAGACAGGCTTATCCTAAAATCAATCATTTTTACATTACCCGAAACGAATTCTTCGGTCAAAAAAGATCTTTTTGATGCGATTGATCATGGCCGACAATCAGGTCTGTATTTTTCTCAGTCGGAGATATCCGAGGAAGCCTTTATGAGTAAGCTTCATTTAGACCGAACGCCGGAGATGAACGCTGCGTTAACTGAGCTTTTAAGGCATCTAACGACAAAATCAAAACTTTTACGTTTTACGATAGATTATATCGGCAATAAAACAGCGCAGTTAGTTATAATGCCAGTGTCGCCTGATATTGCAAAACTTCCTAAAATTTTATTTTGGCATGAGGGTGGGCCAAGTTATCATGCGTCTTAAAAAATTATTTTTGCTATTTAGGAATAAAACACTAAATAGACTAGTGCTAAATGAGAAAAACGAAGCCCATTTCTCTAGTTTATCTTTGAGAGAAATTTCGAAGGAAAGTCTTTTGAATCAATTCGCCTCATTTAAAAAAGAGGGGGTTTCAAAGGCCGTGCTTGTTATTCCTCGTGAGGAAGTTCTGTCCCAAGACATTGAAGCGGCACAAGATGGTGATGTTTTTAAAAAACAAGTTTACCAAAAGCTGGAGAAATCTTTTCCATATAGCGCAGAACAGCTGGCTTATGGAGTCCGTCTTATGGATGATTCAGAGGGACATATTAGAGGCACTCTCTTGGCAACCTCGAATGAAAAGCTGATGGAGCTAATAAGCCCAGTTGAACAATCCGGTCTTTTTGTTGAAGATGTGATCACCACCGATGAGTCCCTCCTTAGTTATTTTTTGAGCCACAAACCAGATGTTCTTGAACGCTCGCTTTTATTGGATGTTAACGACATGCATCTTGAATGCATTTTAATTGAGAAAAACAAAATCATTTGGGCCAAGGTTTTTCAGACAAAAATACCTGATTTGATGAAAGAAATTGATTTGATGACGATAGGCTATGGAGGGTATGAAAAAATTTATGTTTGTGGAAAAAATGATCCTTTATTTGATGAAGCCCTTCAAAGCCATTTTCAAATTCCAGTTGAAAGGTGGAAGTCGCCTGTTGATGTTTCTAATAATCCGATCCCGTGCTCTCTTTATGGAGCTGTTTCAACAACGCATCGTTTCGTAAGCCTTCTGCCGAAGGAAAGAAAAATAAAAAAGAAAGCAGTCGAAAGGAAAAAGTTAATTCTTAGCGTGGCGGTTAGCTTTTTGGCATGCAGTGTCAGTCTTGCTCTGTTTCTTTTCATACATATAAAAATAATGGAGGCCAAACTTGATTATTTCCAGAAACAAATAAGCAAGCTCGGCTCAGAATATGACAATCTAAAAAATATGAATTCTGTGCTGACTGTCGCCGACCAGACCTACGTGACCAATCAAAACGTCCTCATCCTTTTCAAAGAACTTGTGACTCATTTGCCACCGGGTATTGGCCTTCTTAAGTTTAACTTAAGTGAAAATAGTCTTTCTATTCAAGGGGAAGGTCAGGACAACGCCTCGATAGCCGACACGCTGACCACTATGAAGAATCTGAAAGGCATCTTGAATACTAAGCTGGAATATGCCCGCAGGAAGAATCAAAGTTCTGGAAATTCTGGCGTGTATGAATTTTCAGTCACCGCGGAGCGCCAACATGAAAATTGATATTAAAGAATGGCCAACGATTTCTTTTGCCGCGGTTCTCATAATATTTTGCTTAATCTTATTCTCAATCCCTTTTAATAAAAAAAGAGAAGTATTGGCTCAGCAGATAAAAGCAAAGGTGGTTGAGTTAAGCAAGGCTAAGACGATGATCGAAAAAAAAGGTGAAATAGAAGCGGCTTATACTTCGGCGCAATCCCACAATAGCGCCCGTTCTGTGGGGGAGTGGGTCAAAAAAATATCGGAGTTGTCAAAAGGGGATGGCCTCAGCTTAGAGAGCATTATCCCAAGATCTGATTCTATTTCAGATCCCGGAGCTTATTCAGTGATAATACGTTTCCATACAGACCTGGGTCGTTTTGCCGCGTTTACACATCATCTGGTTACTGAAGAGTATTTTTGCCTTATTAATGGCGTGAGTTTAGAAAAGGCGGAAGATGGTCTTTTAAATGGTGAACTTGCTCTAAAAAGGGTGATTGTTTGACGACATTACTTGATCTTAAGCGAATGGCAATTTCAAAAGAAGCGCTAAACAAGGTTTCTTCGCGTGTCGCGACTCATTACAACATCATGCCGTTGTCGTTGGAAGGCGACCGTCTGAAAATATGCGTTCCAACGGATTTTGATATGAGCCTTAAGGAGGAGCTAAACATTGTACTCAACAAAGAGCTTGAGATTTGTTTCTCACAGCGTGAGCTCATACTAGAGGCAATACGCGCTCATTATGGTTTGGCGGATGATATGATCGCCAAACTTTCTGCGGAGCATGGCAATGCCTCCGTTTTAGACTCCTATGAGGTTGGCGAAGAACTTCACAGCCAAGAAGATGCTTCTATTAAAAAGCTTGTTAACGAGCTTATCTTGGATGCGCTGGATCATCGCGCGACAGATATTCATCTTGAGCCTTTTGAAGAGCGGTTTGTCATTCGTTATCGAATCGATGGTTTGTTGAAGGAAGCTAGGATCTCAAAGAAGATCAGGCCTTTATCGCAAAATATTATTTCCAGGATTAAGATTATGGCTCGTTTAGATATAGGCGAGAAGCGCTTGCCCCAAGATGGGAGGATTAAAGTAAAAACAGGGAAAAAAGAGCTGGATCTCAGAGTTTCCGTATTGCCTACTTCTTGCGGTGAGGCTATTGTGATTCGAATCCTGGGCTCTGCAAATCTTTTGAATTTAGACACCCTTGGATTTTCAAACGAAACAGTGTTTGAGATCCGGCAGGCGATGAAAAAATCGCATGGCATTGTTCTTCTTACGGGGCCCACCGGATCCGGAAAAACCACGACACTTTATTCCATTTTAAAGGAAATAAACACAGGCGAAAAGAAAATCATCACGATTGAGGACCCCGTGGAGTACAAAATGTCCGGCATCCTACAGATGCAAGTAAAACCTCTCATTGATTTTACGTTTGCGGCGGCTCTTCGTTCTATGTTGAGACACGACCCGGATATCCTTATGGTGGGAGAAATCCGCGATCCTGAAACGGCGGAGATAGCCATTCGCTCGGCTTTGACGGGACATCTTTTTTTCTCGACGCTGCACACGAACGATGCGGCATCTGCTCTGACCCGGTTGATGGAGATGGGAGTAGCGCCTTATTTGGTGGCTTCCACCGTGGAGATTGTTATCGCCCAGCGTTTAGTCAGAATGTTGTGTGACTCGTGTAAGCGAAAGGAAGGGACTACCGGATGCAATGAATGCCAAGGATCGGGCTTTAGAGGAAGACAGGCCATAGAAGAACTTTTAAAAGTGGATGAGGATGTGAAAAAGCTTGTTCTAAGCGGAGCGTCGTCGAACATGATTAAGGATTTAATGTGTCAAAAAAAAGCTCTTTTGCTTAAAGATCGTGGAGTTGCCAAGGCGACTCAGGGACTTACTACGCTAGAAGAAATCGAACGAGTATGTTGAATAAAAAATTTTCAATAAGTTTAAACGTTTATTATACCCACGGGGGTGGAAAATGAGCAGAAGATATTATAAAAATTTAGTTTTATTCATTTCAGGATTTTTGTTCTTATTAGCGTGGAGTCCTAAAAGCATTGGCGCCGGCCTGCTTTCTTGTTCAATCAATCGCGCCTATTGTGGTAGTGAGGTTTTTGAAATGGCTTCAAGGAACCTAGGATTGACCAAGGGCTATCAAAGTGCCGCTAATCACCTAAGGTCTTTAGCTGATCAAAACCGGGGAATGAATTCTCTTTTGGAAATTAAAAAGGCGGCCGAAACAGCCGGTCTAAACGTGGAGGCGATTAAAATTGATTTAGAAAATCTGTATCTTTTAAAGGGGAAAGGGGTGTTTATTTCCAATATGACCGGAAACAGGCATTTTTGCTTAATCAAGGATGCCACCCTTAAAGAGGTGACGATCTATATTCCGAGTATTAATCATCCTCTTGTTAGCATGCCGGTTTCTTTGGCCAAAGAGAACTGGGCCAAAGTCGTTTTGTTGGTGAGTAGAGAAAAAATAGATCTTGAGTCTTACAAAAATATATACACACCGGTCAATAATGAATATCTTATGACTATAGTAGGGGGCGAAAGCTGCTGCAATGTCAGCGGCGGAAGCGCCGGTGGTTTTACCTCCGGAAATGGCTCAGCATCAGGAGCTTCGGACTCTTCCACAGGAACTCCGGGCTCTACCAAAACTAGTGATCCTGTCGTGATCCATAACGGAGACTTATCTTTAGCAATCGATGACCTATTGGTGCCGACACGAGGTCTGCCTTTAAAATTAAAACGTTACTATAATGCCGAGACTGTTTCGGAGGTAGATGGCTGGCAGGCCGAGCCGGGCGCCGGCAGCTGGGTCATTGAAAACGGGGGATATTCAGGCCAAGGCGACCGTTCAACCACTAATCTTTCCTTTCAGGATCTCACGCTCGAACTAGACATGCAGACTATAAAACCGGGGGCGTCGTATCCCTGGGAGGTGGCATGGGTAAATTTCCGTTATATTGCCGATACGGTAGATCCTCGAAAGGCAAAAGACGGCTATTATTTTCTCATGCATACTAATGGAAAAATAGAACTAGCAAAGTGGAAAGCGGCTCGCAATATTTTCTTTATAACAAGCTAACCGCTTATCGTCCAACCAATAAAAATAGAATTAAGATTGTAGCGGTGGGCTCTCTCATTCAGATTTATATCAATGGCAGTCTTCAGATTAATTATAACGACACAAATAATCCCGTGTTGTCTGCCGGCAAAGTGGCTCTTCAAACGTATTTTTCACATGCGCATTTTGATAACGTGAAAATTACATCAGGCACGCAAATTTTCAACTACGATTTTAACACCGATGACAGTGAGTTTATTTTTGGTTATGGCTGGACGCATTCGTACTTTCTAAAGATAAAAGAATATTCGGACCATATCACGCTGATACGCGAGAACAATAGCAGGGAATTTTACAAGCCCAACGGCGATGGCACGTATACCCCTGTGGTGGAGACTTACACCAAAATTACAAAAGACGCCTCCGGGTTTAGCGTACGATCGAAGTATGGCAATCATTACCGGTTTAATTTGAGCGGCCGGCTTCAGTTTATCGAGGATAGGAACTTAAACCGCACCACGTTAACTTATACCCTTAGTGGCGGAAAGACGCTGCTCACTTCGGTGCAAGAACCGGCCGGAAGGACGATCTCATTTCAATATGGCGCCAATCTCATGGTTTCCCAAGCGACTGACCCACAGGGAAACTTTCTTCAATATTTTTATGATGTCGCGAATCATCTTGTGAAAGTCATAGACCGTAATGGCAATCAGACCATTTATACGTATGATCCGGTCACGCATAACCTGATCCAACTTTTAGATCCTATGGGGAATGTCTACAAGTACAGTTATGTCTACAATGATCGAGTAGTGACGCAGACTGATCCCCTGGGAAATGTCACGACATTTGATTATCTATGGTCCACGGTGCATGTGATTAATAAAAGAAGTCAAATCTACATGTATAACTTTGATTCTAACCTACACCTCCAATCAATAGCGGATCCTTTGAATCTGATCGAAAGGACGGTCAATGACACCGCCGGGAACATCCTCCAGTATTTTGACAAAAACAATAATCAGACCCTCTTTACTTATGACGCGATGGGCAACCGCACCAGCATCCAAGACCCGATAGGAAACAAAACAATGATTGCTTATGATCTGGCATTTAATTTTCCAAAGACCATCACGGACGCAAGAGGCTCTGTCACGACGTTCGCTTACGATGCGAAGGGCAATCTTTTGCAAACGGTGAATGCGGCAGGCGGGGTCACGACTTTTACTTATAACGCCTATGGACAACCGCTATCGATGACGGATCCGAGAGGAAAGATCACTACCTTTACCTACGATTTTTATGGAAATCTGGCCACACGGAAAGATCCTTTGGGGAATGTCACCGCCTATACGTTTGATATTTTGGGAAGATTAACCACCGCCACCGACGCTTTGCTGAACGCCACCGCTATGACTTATGACAAGGATGGGAATATCCTCACGGTAAAGGATCCTCTTATAAATGTCACGACATTGACTTACACTAAAAATAATAAAGTAGCTTCGGTCAGCGATCCTCTAGGGAATGTGACGCTCTATACTTATGATTGCTTTGGGAACCTACTCACGGTGACGGATGCTTTAGGAAAGATCACGAGTTATACGTATGACACAGCCAATCAGATGCATTTAAATAAAGCCGATCTCCTGATGCTAAAAGACGCTAAGGGAAACAGCACGAATTATTCGTACGATCCTTTGGATCGGCTGACCAAGATAACGGATGCCTTGTCTTTAGTCACGCAGTTTGTCTACGATAATCAGGGAGATCTCATCTCTCGCACGGATGCCAGTGCTAGAATCACAAACTACCAGTACGACGCCACTAATCGTTTAAAAAAGACCATTTATCCGGATAGCACGTTCTGTGATTTTACTTTTGATCCGGTTGGCAATGTCACTCAACTGCAGGACTGGAATGGAACCCTGCAGTTCACTTACGACAAGCTGAACCGCGTCATGGCGAAGACGTACCCTGACCTCGTCCGGCTTGATGACACCTATGACCTGAACGGCAACCGGACCTCGCTCAATATACCCGGCTACGGAAAGATTCTGTATACCTACGATGCCGCGAACCGACTCGTGAAAACGACGACCCCCGACGGCCGTGCGGCAACTTTCACCTACGACAAGCTCTCGCGCCGTACGAAGCTCGTCTATCCCAATGGTTCCTCGGCGACCTATACGTACGATGCCGCAAGCCGTCTGCAGCAGGTACTCAATGCAGACAAGAACGCCGTCAACGTCTCGAAGGCGGTCTACGTTTACGACGCGGACTCGCGCCGGACTCGCGCCGATTATCTGAGTGGCTCCCTGACGTACACTTACGACAAATTGAGCCAGCTCGTTAAGGAACAGGGGACGCTCGCCGGCCTCGCGCATTCGGTTGCTTATGCTTACGACCCGCTCGGCAACCGCACGAGCGTGCTGGAGGCCGGCGTGACGACGACCTACACCAATAACGCGCTCAACCAAGTCACGAAGACCGTCATAGGCACAGGGACCGTCGTTTACACTTACGACAAAAATGGAAATCTCATTGGAAGTCAAAACCCCAATGCCACCGACGCCTCTAAGTTTTATGCCTATGACTTTGAAAACCGTTTGAATCACTACGGCGGTGGTTTCTCGGTGCCCGCCTTCGCTGACTACACCTACAACGGCCTGGGAGAAAGAACCTCAAAAACACTCGCCAGCCAACAACCCACAAGCTATTACTACGACTTAAGCGAACTCATCCTTGAGAAAAAAGGAACTGCCCTTACCACCTACGTCCATGGCCCAACAACGGATGAACTCCTCGTCGACTCCAGAGGGTATTCTTACCACACGGATGGACAGGGGAGTGTCATGGCTTTGACGGACAATAACGGCTTAAAGGCCAACACCTACAGCTACTCGGCTTTTGGTCTCACAAAATCTCAAACAGGCACTGTCGTTAATTCATGGCAATACACCGGCAGACAATTTGATTCGGAAACAGGGCTGTATTTTAATCGGAATAGATATTACAATCCGTGGATAGGCCGCTTCATGACCCAGGATCCGATTGGGATTCGGGGTGGGGTGAATCTGTATGGGTATGTACAGAATAGCCCCGTTAATTTAATTGATCCCTCAGGTTTGACCTGGGAAACGAACGCGAAGTTTCTAGGAAGTTGGCTGACGGGTAGTGGCAGCTCAAATAGAGTCTATTCAGAAAACTCGACGGAAACTCAAGAAATGGCCAGTTCTCAAGGAGCACAACAACTGCGCAATGCTTTTGCGAAGGCAAACTACGAAAGTGTTCAGCACGTCTCGTATGATACGTTTTCAGCCGCTCGAGATACTCTTATTAACCCGGCGACCGCAGACTGGTCAAGGACGGCGGCGCAGGTGGGGGGATTTGCGAACGGCTCGGCGATCAATAACGGTAACGGAACCGTTACGTACACAATCCCGAATGTGGCAGGCACGCATTCTTTTTTCTATCACGTAGTTCCAGATCAGACCTCAAATGCATGGCCTGTGCATAATGTAAAACAAACGTTCAGTTGGACGGAAGATATCCCGGACTCCGGTATGCACAGGAGTGAAAAATGAACAAACGATGTTCTTCTCGTTTGTAGCTGTTGCGGAATAGACTGATTATAGGCGATTACTTAGTAGATATAGAAGAGCCCTATTTAGAGGTAAAATAGCGGCACTTATTTGTATTGGGAGGGACGGATGTTCAGGAATTTTTTTGTATGGTTTTTTAATCCGTGCGACAAACCAATAACTCCCATAAGAACTATTTTGTGGTGGGAGAAGCGACGTATCCCATTTAATATTATTATTGGTTTGTATGGAATTTTCTCATTAGTTGTTTTCTTTTGGGCTATTACTACGAGTGGCCATCTAGAGCCAGGTGAAGATGCTGTGGAGCCGCTCACGTTGATTGCAGCGCCTTTTTTTCTTAATATTTGCTATACACTCGGTTGGTTTGTTGAGGTTCTTCTGAGACTAATCAATCGCTCCATTACGTCTCGACTAGGCGTTCGTTTGCTTAAATTAGGACTAGGTTTTTCTCTTTTCATTGCAAGTGTTCCACCCGCCTTCTGGTTGATTTATAAGTTCTGGGGACACATAACATAATTAGTAAATTCATATGGCCCGAATAGCTCGAGTGGTTATACCCATAGACGAGACGATGTCCGGTTTATAAGTAAGAGTAAAATAGCCCCTTTTATAGCATCTAATTGGAGAAAAGATGGCCGAAATCCTCAAATTAAAGAGCCCCGCGAGTTTGTGGCTGAATAGAGTTGTTGCCATTAGTGCGATACTTTTTTTATCTTTGTCCTTGTGTTATGGCCAATCAGAAACGATTAAAGTTGATGGCGAGACGTATTCTTTATTTAAATTCCGGGGACACATAACATAATTAGGAAATTCAAATGGCCCGAATAGCTCGAGTTGTTATACCCAACGCACCCCATCACGTTGTCCAGCGAGGCAATCGGCTCTCACTAAAGGACAACGAAGGAACCCAAACCTACACCTATGACAATACCTACCGCTTGACCTCAGTCATCTATCCATTGGGCACAAAGCTTGAATATGCTTATGACAATGTAGGGAACCGTCTCACGTTAAAGAAAAACGGTGCTATAAAGGTGTCCAATACCTATTTTAATCGTGTTTTATCTAATAAATTGTGTGATAGAATAATCGAGAATGTGTTTAAAGAATTCGTTTTAGTTCGAGTATGAGCGGTTGAGTCCGCCATTAAATAAAAAACTCCATTTAAAAGATGGAGTTTTTTATTTAATTCAAGAGGGAACCCATAACCTTCTACTCAAAAATTTTAAAATTTTGTCTGCTTAAATATATATAATTTTGTTATATTTCGATTAAGTTATTTAATCCGCTTTCTATTGTTATCCTTGAGTCTATAAGGCATACTTTCTGAATCATTTAACCCCCTGAAAAGTTTACGATTAAGAGGTATTTTTTATTGAGTAACTTCAGTCTTTTACAAAGAAAAGAACAAAGAATAGAAAGCCGTTTTAGTGCTCTTCTAAGGGGTATTTCTTTAGTTCTTATACTGTCATTCTTTCTCCAGGAGCTGAGCTACGCCAACCCCGACCTTAAGCCTCTTGTGTGGAATAAGAATGAGAACTTTCTTCCCTGGGCAAAAGAGGCTTTACCGGTACTTCCTGAGTCTGTGGCAACCATCGAAGATGCCTATAGAGCTCCCGGCTCCAATAAGACCCTTATCTTAATCCAAGACGCTCATACCAATACTTCAGGTGAGTTAAACATCGCCAAAGCTCTGGACCTGCTTTTCCAAAAAGAACCCATCAATTATGTTTTCACGGAAGCCGGAAGCGGGGATGAGTCCTTATCTTTTTTAAGGCAATACGCCTCGCCTAAAAAGCGCGAAGCGGTCGCGGGGTCTTTCCTTCTGCAGGGCAGACTTCACGGTACCGAATACTTGGATGTCACTTCCGATCATTCTTTTACCCTTTGGGGCGTAGAGGACATGTCCCTTTACGCGCAGTCCGTCGAAACCTATCGAAGTGTTGTGAAAGACCGGGATAGATTTGCGGATTACTTGGCAAGAATTGACGCGACTGTCCGGGTCTTAAAATCAAGGATCTATAACCCGTTTCTTTTGGCCTTCGATGCAAAAGTCCAAAAGTTCCACAAAGACGAGATGTCTTTCACAGACTATTATGAGGCCCTTGTCCAAGAAGCCAAGAGTTTAAAACTCGATCTTTCAGCGTATTCTCATTTTAAGGCGCTGGGTGCTTTGAAAGAAAAAGAGGCTCAGGTCAACTTTAAAAAGGCCAACGAAGAAGCGCTCGCCACGGTTCTCTCTTTATCCCCCGAAGACCAAAAGGCACTCGAAGCCTCTCAGTCCGCTTTAAATAAGTTCTCACTCCATGAAAACCAGGTCCAAAAAGCATTTTTCGCTCTTCTTGAGGAGAAACTTGGTGAGAAGCTTACTCAATACCCCGAGCTTACAAAGTACCTCGCTTATCTTAAGGCCGCGAAGGAGTTAGATCCTAAGAGCCTTTTAAAAGAAGAAACTCTCCTTGAAGGGTTGGTATTAAAAACCCTCACGCTAAACCAAGACGAAGAATACCTTCTGGCAGTCTCGAAACACCTTGAGGCTCTACAAAAACTTTTTAAGCTGACGTTGACCCCGGATGAATTTAAGGAGTATCTAAACGACAAAGAAAGCTTAAGTCTCACAAGGCTCACCGGCTTCCTCAATAAGAAACTCATGGACATGAAAGACCACTACGACAAAGCCTTATTCCTCGAGAATGGGTATGAAGCGATGGCGGCTTCCTGTGAGCGTTTTTACGAGCTGACCCTTGAACGTGACCAAAAGTTTTTAAAGAACCTGACCCAAAAGATGGATGAAGAAAACCAAGTAAAAGCTATTCTTGTCACCGGAGGTTATCACTCTCCGAACCTAAAACGTCTCTTCAAAGAAAAAAACATCTCCTACATCGTCCTGACTCCCCAGATCCTTCATGAGACGAACCAGAAGCGGTACGAAAAGCTTCTCTTAGGCCAGGATCTCAGCAAACTAACTTTATCACCCTTAGTCCCGTCTACCAGTCACATTGACATACTCTATGCCCGCTTTGGTCTAGATAATGTGGGTGCAAGGCTTGCTCAAGACCTAGGTCCTGAAGCCGAGATCGCCTGGAACGGAAGGATGAAAGAAGGAAATCTTGGAAGCGTGCCTCAGAAAGAAAACAGACAAGATTTGAGTAAAGGTGCGCGGCTGGCGGAAAATGATGAATCCCATCCAATCACTGAAGAAAACGTTCGCCAGTTGTTCGAAATCGTTCGATCAATCGTGACCCATAAAACCAAATATGCCAATTTGTCTTCCACCGCCGAGATGAACCGGTTGAGCGAATGGCTTAGACAGCGCATCGGCAGCGGGAGACAGCCTGATTTTGCGATCATAGCAAAAACAATCAAGCCAAAATTATATAAGATCTTAAAAATAAACACCGATCAAATATTGGAGAGAGAAAAAGCTCGCGCGCAGGGCAAAGTCCTTGCATTCGATACGGCCGGTACCCGTGAAAGAGTTTTTGTGACATTCGCTGTGGGACGAAGGGTTTTATCCAGCAAAGCCTCCGGCAAATGGCCAGATGATTATCCCACGGAAGCGGTTTTAGTAAAATTTTATAAAAAAGCCCTCAATGACGACGGAACAATAAAAATTTCTGTTAAAGGCGCATTTGAAATGGCCGTCTTAGAATGTAAAGACGATTTTATCCGTAAATTATTTGGGGATGAATCCGGGCGTTATTCACAAAGGATCGTAGATCAAACTTATGAGCTGGTCGAATCTTATGTGCGAGCCAAAGGTGCGCGGCTCGCCACAGAGAAGGAGAGCCTGACGCTATCGGCGTCCGCCACTAAAGCGTCGGCGGACTCCTCGCGGTCTGCGGATGCGGGAGCGCGGCTGGTAAAAGGGACAAGGCGGGAATTTTTAAAAACTTTAGCAGCGGGCACCGGGATGTTCGTCTTACAATCGAATAAAATCATTGCCGAAAAACCGAAAAGAAAACCAAACCTTCTTTATTATCCGGGGTCCGACGAGCCGATGCTGGGAGAAAAACCGGCCGTCGCGTATTATCCGGATACTGTTAATGCTAAGATCAAAACGCTGGGCTACCGTCAACTTTTGGATGAAGACGAGAAAGGCGCGGGGCATGCCCGCGCCATTGCCAAGGCAGGTTTTGGGACCATTAAAATATATCTTTCTTCTAAAGACGATCTCGCGTCGCTTGAAGAGGTTTCCCGTAAAATTTTTGAAAAACACGGCCTGAGAACGGTCGTCGTGTTTTCACCGCAGATCATGGACCTCCCCTTAAATAGTCCCGCGCTGGCCTTGAAAACAAAACAATTCATAGAAAAACTCGCTGTCCATCCCTGGATCATCGTCCAGCTTGGCAACGAAGATAATTATTATTTACGCGGAGAAAAGCTTGGCATCCAGGGCGGCGTCGTCATGACGAAGGCCGAGTACTTCCAGGCTTACGACGCGTTGGCGGCCTCGATCAAACAAGGGTTAAGAGCCAGGAATGTCAAAGATAAGGTCATCTGGCTAGGACACGGCGTAGACCCTCTCTCGGACGGCTGGGAGGAAGACATGCAATTGATCCGTAAGATGAAAAATATCGATGGTTTGATGGCGAATCTTTATCTTGAGCAGGCCTTCGTGTACTCCGCCGTGATAAAGGCTATTCGACAGAAGCTGAATATCCCCGTCGCTATCGGAGAATTCGGCTGGTCAAGGCAGAACAGCAGTGAGGAAACGCAGCGGCTTGTCAATTCGGCCATATGGAATTCGATCCGGGAAAGTGTCCGCCGCGGCGAAGCGGCGGGCGGCGTGGTATTTGCCTGGGCGGACAAAGCGCTGGGTGAAGAAGCTCCCGGCTCACCCGAAGCGTTCAAAGCGTTCGATCGGAAATTCGGCATCGGACAAGGGCTTCGCGGTGCTTACTTTAGGGATCTAAAGGAATTCAAGCGTGAACTTGGCTTAAATGATCTAACGGATCAAAATTTTTGGGGCGCGGCGACACAATTGGCCGCCAATCCGGAGCAAACCAAGGCATTTTTAAAGCGTTTTATTGAGGCGCGCCGGACGGCCGCGCTGGCCGAAGCCAAAGAAAAAGAAAAGAAGCTGGCGGAAGCACCCAATAGACAGCTTACGGACAAACAAATTCTTTCCTATGGAAATCTCAATTTTGTAGGTGCCGCTTATTACTATCTCGCCATGCAGGCACTGGCGAATAAAGATTGGAAAACATTGGACGACGCGGTCAAGAACTTAAGCGAAAATTTTGCCTCGGCCCAAATGTACTACGGGCCCGGCAACTTTTGGTCACCGCTTGAAACACTATACCGTTATTTAAAACTTTATCAGGGGATAAGTCAAGGGGATGAAAGGAACCGTCTTTCACGGTCCGTTTCAAAAACCGCGGCCGCCCTGAGTAAATTTTCCAAGAACGAAGTTTTGTATGTGAAATATTCGATGGATCAAAAATATGGGGATGCCCCGAGGGAGAACTGGCTCACTTGGTATCACAAGCTGAACACCAGCCTTCTTCTGGACTCTCGATTCACATCCGTTAAAGTAAAAATATATCCCAAGCCTAATTTGAAACCGTTCAAAGTGGCGGTGATCATCCGCGGGCCTACGGGCACTTATCTCAAAGCTTTTGACGTTCCCGGCAATGCCCCCCAAGTTTTGACCCTTTCCTCCAAAGACATCCGTGACAGCCTAGGCCCCGATCGCGCCAATATCTCAATTACACAGATTGACATTGCCGAAGGCGCCGTATCTTCGGAGGGCCCATTGAACGAAGATAATTCGGAAAAATTAGCCGCTCCTTTTGCTGAATTTGAGGTTTACAGAAGCACAAAGAAGCCTTCCGGCGCGCGGCTGGCGGAAATGAAAGTGCACCAGCGCACCAGTACACCAGTGCGCCAGAAAGTAACTGGTGCTCCGGTGCTCGATCGCTCTGGTGCACAATCTGGTGGCGCGCGGCTGGCCGCCGGCTATGAAAATTCCTTGCACTTTTCATCCCCACAAAAGAACAGGATCGTTGCCGAACGATTGGCCATTCAGGAAAACCGCTTTCCGGGAAGTCATCCGGCGATTTTACAGATCATTCATGAGATAAACGGTGAATTAGACCGCTTGAAAAATGCAGACGATCGATCTCTAAGAAAGTATGCTTCCGGAATGCTTACGCAGGAAGAAAGATACAGATCGCAAGGATATGGTTATTTCAGCGGTTGGTCGTTCAGCACGCTGACTGATATTCTGACAAAAGTTTCCACGTGGGAAAGGCGCCAGAACAGGATCTCGGGTCTAAGCGTTGGGCAAACCAATCTTGTGATCGATATACTCGCTGAAGCCATAGCTAATGGTTTGATGGACTACCGTTTTCCCGTCGAAGGTAACGGCGTTACAACCAAAGGATATTTTGGGAATTTATCCGGCGCGCGGCTGGCTACGGATGCTAATGAGCCCATTATTGTCACAGTAATGGGACTGGGAGCTCGTTATGAAGGGGATCCGAAAGTAAGTTATAGGAAAGTGAGGAAGAGATTTAAGCTTCCGAACGCATCTGGCACAGCCAAGCGATATACGAGTCAGGGTATTGTTTTTGAGAAAACCGTACGAATGGGGAAGATCACTTGGCAATTCAGTCCAAAATATTTAGGTGCGGTTGGACAAATTATCGAAGCTAATCTAAAAAAGCCTCTTCCTGATGTAAAAGAAGACGAGATAGTTGTAACCGTTGAAGGATTATCTTCTAGTTTTGCAGGGTCTAATTTATACAGCGAGACGACGATATTCAAAAAACTCGGGATACCCAATCCAAAAACAACCACCGAAAATAACATCACTCGAAACGGTGTTGTATACACGAAGGCACGTATCGGGCTCAAGCCCGTATGGGTTTTTAACAAAAAATCTGCTGAAAAATTTGCTGTAAATCTTGGAGCCAATCCTACTAATGGAATTACAGAAGCCGGAAAAGGAGAACGTTTACTGACGGGAAATGTGCTTCAGGAATTGCTGGTTGGCTCTAAAGTAAACCTCAGAGATAAGGTTGCGAGATTATTAAAGTTACCCGATGCAACCAGTTATAAAGGTCTTGAGATTATTCGGGAAGGAATTAAATTTAGGAAAAGAGTGTTCAAAGGCGAGTTTTTTTGGGCATTCCATATAAACGATTTACAAAAATTGGCCGGAGTTTTGAAAACCAGAGTCAATAACGAATTGCCGCCGGCAATAGGCAAACATCAAGTCGGTGTGACTTTTAAGAGATTTTCGGCCGCGTTCCACGGCTCTAACGTTGAAAACATGACTAAATTCTTAAAGAAATATAAATTACCGAATGCTAAAACTTTTTCGGATGGCGCAATTATTTTAAGAGGAGTGCGGTTTGAGGTGGTTCATAGCGGCGGAAAAATATTTTGGGCTTTTAATAAAAACGATCTGAAGACCGTGTCAGATGATATAGGTGTACCGTATCGACAAAAGCAAAACAAAGAAATGGATGAACTCGGATCAGATGAAGTTCGTGTGAATCTGCCTGGCCTGCAAGCCGTATTTATCGGTATGTTTGGCCATTCAAATGAACTTAAAGATCTTTTACCTGATCCCCGTACTTACAAAGGAAACACCATTACTTACCAAGGTGTTGTCTTCTATATGCGTATTCTAAGTAAAGGCCACCTAGGTCAGAGACTTTCATGGGCATTTAAGAGAAAAGATATTCCCAAAGTAGCAGAAATGATGGGATGGATCGTCCGGATGGACTCCGATGAATTGTTGACGCGAATGGACGGGCTTGATTTAGCGGATGCCGTCGCTCTTCTCGGTAAGGATCCTTTGAGATTCCAACAGTATTTGCGTTTGTATCATTCGGATTTATCACCTGAGGAAGTCGAGCACATCGCAAGTGTTTCGTTGAAAGGGCTGCAAGGAGAGTGGATGGAAGAAGCTGAGATCCACTCCGATTACACTGAGCGTCTCGAGCCGCCCTCTATCCAACAAAGCGTTCAATCAACTCAATCACATTCTTTCGTACTAACCGGCAAGGCCGGTAAGGGTACGACGCATATACAAGTGGTCGGAGCTTATACGCGGAAAATTATTGTCCGGCAAGATGGAACTTTTGAAGCGACAATTTCTTTGCCCAAAACAGGTGAAATCAATAAATTTATTGTTTACGGTTTTAATCCGGAAACACAGACAAAAAGCAAACCGCTCACGATCACGGTCCGGCAAACGGGTAAAAAAGAGGATATTCGGGATTCATTTCTTAGGTTGCTGACTTTGAAAGAAGAAATTTTAGAGTCAATTAAACGCGAACCTGCAAGATACCAATTCCTACTGCGGGCTGTTGAACTTTCTATGCTTAAGTATTTCACCTACGACGAACGTCAAGGGTTGAGGATGCTGCGGAAAAAAGTTTTGAAAGAGAAATCTCCTGCTCAGAAAGCGCTTCTTAAAGCGGTTCTGAATAAGTTTATTATTATTTCAAAAATGAAATTCAATTTAAAAAAAGGCCAGAGATTATACTTTTTTCAAAAATACACAATTTACGAGACCATGCTATCAAAAGAAAAAGGGGCAAAAGGCATCATTATTGCCAACGAGCAGGGCTTGGGGAAAACAATAACGGCACTGGAAATTGCCTCCGGGCAAAAAGCGGTTATTCTGACACCCAACTCTCTTGTAACCACCTGGGCTGAGCAAGAAGCTCAGTTTTTACCTGAATCAAACTTAGCCATTCTTGAAGGAAGTTACCCAGAAAGAATGCAAGAGCTTGGTTCAATCAAGAAACCTCAAATTGTGACAAACATCGAGTTTACGCGAGGCATGACTGAGAAGAGAGCTCAATTGCTTTCAAGACCCTACGGGATGCTTATTGTCGATGAAGCCGATTATTTAGGCAACAAAGCTTCGCAGCAAACCCGTGGAACTCAGCAAATTAAACATGCTTTTAGCGTTCTTTTAACCGCCACACCTTTTAAGCGTATTTCGCAGATCGGACATGTTCTTGCATTCATCTATCCAAATGATCCAAGATTTGCTTCGGCGAGGGCCTTTGCGCGCGCCTTTCCCGCGGATGATGTGGAAGCGATGAACGCTCTATTTTATATTCTTCAGCAGCATACCATCCGTATACGGAAGGATGATGTTTTTGATACCTATGATCCTACCATTCCTTTGAATAAACAAAATCACAAATTGCCCAAGAAAGTGGATGTTTCGCCCGAGAAAGAAGGTCAATTCACTTTAACGGACGTTCAGACCGAATCCATCCTTCAACTTTTTACGAACTATGAAGGTTGGGTGAGGAAACACCGCGGCCAAGAAAGTTTGGAAGATAAACGTTACTGGCAGTATAAGGAAGGGTATTTTTCTAAGCGGGAAGCCATAAGACAAATTATGAACGATCCTGCCTACATCGGTAGCCCGCACGTCCAATCACCCAAACATTTGGCCATGGACAGGATTGTCGCAAAAGAAATTGACGCTCATCCGAACCAAAAAATGATTATTTTCACGCGGTACCAAGCCCAAGTGAAGGAATATCAGAAAAGATATGCTCGTTACGGCATCCGAACCTATTACGGGGGTCTGCGCTCAAATGCGGACGGATATAAAATTGATTCACAAAACAATGTTCTTTATTACAAAGTGGATGAATATGAAAATTATGTCCTGGAAAAAGGAAAACCAGTTCTTTCGGATAAAGAGCACGGAAGGCCGATTCGTGCTTTGGATTACGAGAGAATATTATTTCAAAATGATCTTGAAAGCAGAATAATTGTTGCGTCATATGACGTCGGCGGGAGAGGTGTGACTTTCACGGCAGGCGACGTGACCGTATACGATGATTTAGCCCCTACCTATATTGATGAATACCAAGCCGGTGATCGAAATCACAGAATCGATAATCTTAGACAAAAATATGTCGTGAAACGGTATTGGCTTCAGGCACTTTATTCGGAAAAATTCCTCCGCAAATTAAACCCCAAAACAAGATCAGAATACTTCGATGTTGGAACCTATGATCAAGTTCATTACGCAAACTTAAGAAGGCAGGCCAAAATTTTTCATCGCATTATGGATGGCGTAGGAAGTGAAGAAGAATTAATAGCTGCCAATCAGGCATTTATGAAGATCAGAATGCCATTTTTGTTTAAAAGATCAGGGGTCAATGAAGATAAAGGAATAACACAAACTACACAAATAAACGGCGCGCGGCTAGCTAAAGAACATCCTTCTGACGAAGAGGACGTCTTATATGGAAATTTCTTTCATGCGGTTAAAAATAAGATAAAAGGGCGCTATAAAGTTTTTTCGGAACGTCTTCAAAAAGAAAACGTCCGTTGGGTAGTGATAGGAAATCCTGATTTTTTAAGAGATTGGGGTGAAGAAGCCCCGCGCGTTTATACGAGAAACGAAAAAGACCATATTTTTAATGCCTTAACACAAGGCATTGTGTTTAAGTCTGGCTTGGTCAGAAAACGTTTAAATGATGTTCTCGCGGCATCTATTTTGTCGAACCCTTTTCAGACGGAAGATGTTTCAACCATTATTTTCTTGAAAGAAATCGTGAGTTCTGATGGAACACCTAAGTTTCAAGTGATCAACCGTCCGGACAAAAACTCTGTGAATATGCTGCTTTATCCCATGATCCAAGGCTACATGGAGGAAAACCTTTATGCCGGCCCGCTTCATTATATGTGGGTGCCTAATGTATTGAGTGAAGAAGAAAAGGCGAATCAATCCGTCAGAACCTCGCTTCATGGAGGATCCTATAGTCAGGCGACACGAGTGACTAATCCCGATGGATCGTCTTACATTGAGAAGACCGCTGATCCGAGAAAAGACGACGGCAAGCTTTTGAAAGAAGCGCGAATGATGGAAAAAGCCGCGGCTACACCACGAGGCAAATGGTTTCCAAAAATTTATGAGATTATCGATGAACCTACCCGGACGCTTGTGCGAATGGAAGACATTCCTGGGACTAGTCTTACCAATATAGTTCAATGGACGTTTTACCCTTATTCGCTACGCACGAATTTATCCGCCTATTTTAATGATAATAAATTTCCGATTCCCGCAGCACGCTCACCGTTTCGATTAGCCTTGGAAATCTATAGAATTTTAACTCCTGATTTTTATTCCCAGCAAATGAGCCCGACCCCTCCAGATTTTCTCAAGCGGTATCATTTTGACAAACTCGAAAAACGCTGGCAGGAAGCGGCGAGCGCTTCACCCCTTTTAAACCGGCTTTTAGAAGCGCCTTATGTACGAATAGGGAATATAGGCGGAGAGAAAAAATTATTTCCAAATTTAAAGAGTTTCAAAAAAATGATCGAGGTATTCGCCGCCGCCAGATCGGATCTTTTGAGCCCGCCTTATCTTTCCGATCAACATGGAGACTTGCACCTGGGAAATATTTTGGTAAATCCTTTTGATTATTTATTGACCGATGATTTATCGAGCATGCGGCTGATTGACCCCAATGTCTTAGAAGAGGGGAATGACCCTCTCTATGATTTCGCAAAACTAACGCATAACCTATATGGCAAATATGATCTTGCTCTTAATCATTCCGATACTTATCACTTTGATATTCGTTTGCCCGACAAAACCAGTGAACCCGCTTTGTTAGAGGAATATTTTGACGACGACGCATCGGGGACTTATGCATTGATGGCGTCGATTGACCAGTTTAGGTCTGAATTTTTTGAGTTTTTGAATTCCAAACAAAAACCTTTTGATTTCGAAAAAGACAATTATTCGTGGAAAATCCGTCTTTTGTTTATAGAGGCCAGTATCATCGCCGGACTTTTGCCTTTTCACGCGGTTGGAGACGGGGCCGAAAGAAAAGGTAGCGTGATCTATGCTTCCGCACTTGAGGAATTTGGCACTTTGTTTGACATCCTGCAAAGTGAAGGGCTTTTAAAAAGCGTTCCTGAATTGGATCAGCATTGGTCAGCGCTTCAAGAAGCATCCAAGCATCAGGACGCACAAGCTTATGCGGAGGAGATCCAAAAGCTCGAGGACTATTTAAATTCCGGCGCGCGGCTGGCTGACAGCGCAAGCGAGGATAAAGAACGGGCCTGGGACACCATGGCTAAACTTGGACAACGCATTAAAGAGGCAGAAAGCGCTTATCAAAAAGGATGGTTCTTGTACGCCAATTATTTAAGATATAAGGCTGCTGTGCAGCTTAATTTAGTAATAAATGCGCATTTTCCTACAAATGTGGACGGCTATATAACGAGGATGGGTCATTATGTTGATCGCATAGATACTTTGGGTAATAACATCCGCGGTGGCCTGGCCGCTTTTGAGAATAAGTGGATCCTGCCTTTGATGATAGCTTCCGGATTGTTGACAATGCCGAAGATCGGCAATTGGTCGTTTCTAGTTTCATTCAGCGTATTTCTCACTGAACGAATAGTTCGGGCTGGAGCATCATTTTATTATCGTTATACGGATGAAGAAAGAAAATCAGAGGATTCCTCCTCAACGAATGGCGCGCGGCTCGCGCAACAACTGGACCCACAAAAAGTAGAGAATGAATATTTGCCGCTGCTTCAAGACGTCAAATTTCGGGATGTCATATGGCTTCTGGACAGTGAAGGATATGTCATCTTCGGCCCCGTTAGAAAAGCAAGGTCTTTGCAAGAGGCGATCAAGCGAGCTAAAGCATTGGATCGAGCCTATTCCATAACTATCCCCACACTCCTGTATGGGGCCGCCAAACTCAAAGTGAATGAGCTCTCATTCTTGGATATCGAGGTGGTCCGAACGACGATCGCTGATTACGCGAATCCCGATGATTTTGCACCGAAATTTGAAGAAATGGTCATTCAACCTATCCGAACGGCTATTTTAACTATCAAGAATAGCATTTATGAAATCATGGTGAGTAATCCCAGCGAAGGCAATATTTTACTCGAGAATTCAGAATTCCGCGCGATAGGCGGGGCCGCTTATTTACGCAGTCTGGGGATCAACGAATGGATGGAGGACCAAGACACCAGGGATATCTTGCTTAGTTGGGAAAGTCCCTCTTTTACCCGGGACCCAATCGAAACGATGTTGAAAGAAGCGGATCTCGTGCAATTTAGGACCGGCGCCAAACCGGGCGCGCGGCTCGCAAAAGGTAAAAAGAAAGAAGAACAACGGCCCGTGTTGGGTAGTTTGAGAAGAAATCTAGAAAATTTAGCTTACCAGGATTGGTCGCTTAGCCGGCTCGCCAGAGGGATGCACAGGAAATTTGATAAAACTTTTAAAGATGAAGTCTATCGAGAACTTCAACGGCTTCAAAAGGTGATTTTGCATGAGCACGCCTCGGGGTTAATTTTTGCCGATGATTTGCTGGAAGTTTTATTAAAGTATCCGCAAGCGCGCCGCCGGTTTGCGATGGTTCATGAGTCAAAACAAAGTGCGTTGGATATCCAACAGCAGTCCGTGAACCCCGGTTTGATCACTCAGGAAGATGCGGACCGGATATTTGAGCAAGAGATAGGGCCTCTCGGATCACGACGCGGTTCTGCTTCTTTTAATAAAAGCGTTAGGAATCTGAAACGTTTTACGACCTATACGGATCCTAAGGGTGACTTTGAAGCGTTTGAAAAGACATTCGCTTATACGAAGGCCATCCTGGACTTTGACCCTTCGCTGCGGTATGAGCTTGTGAAGAAGGGATTGCTCCGGCAGTTTCGCGAGAATAATTTAATTTACACGGAAGTCACCGATTACCATGGCGACCAACTGGAGCCGTTGGTCGAGAAAATCATCGAAGCCGAAGCGGAATCCAACGGGCTGCTTCATGTCGGGGTTCTGAAAGGATTTCGAAAGGATCATCTTGATAAGTTAATTAAAGAGGAGGTGGGAACATACGCGAAACATTACCAACCTTTCGGGAAAATGAGTTTAAAAGACACGGAGAGAGAAATACTGCGTCTTGTAACGGAATTTGATACGCAACAGTTTAATTTGAGTGAAAATCAAATTCGCAAGGAATTTGAGGAGGCAAGAGATGAAATTTATAGACAGCTTGAACGAAAAGGGCCCGTCTCTGAACATGCGAAGAAGGTCCGACTGATTCTGGCCTATCAGGCAAGAAAAAATGCTTTTGAAGAAATGAAGGACTTTGAGCGCCAATGGAATGACTTGGATAAAGAACACCCCACTTACGCCCGCCGTATCGTGGGCATTAGCAGCATCGGAGATGAGGAGAACTACATCAATTGGATCAGTTCGCCGATCCTTCGCCGCGCGCATCAGATAGGCATCAAAGTTTCTTCGCATGTGGGTGAAAGATGGTATGACGGTGAGTACATTGCGGCGCTTCAGAGAATAAAAAGAGAGATCGAAATTGGCGTGGACCGCTTGGCGCACTTAACAGTACTAGGGCTGAATTTCACAAAATCAAAAACGTTGAATCAAGCCGAGAAGAAAAAAGCCCAGAAACTTCAACAAGAAATATTTGAGCTGATCCGGCGCAAAAATATCCATGTGGAAACCAATCCCACCAGTCAGATCATTTTCTCCCCCGCTTACAGCGAATATAAAAAGCACGCGGCACGCAATTTTATTAAAGCCGGCATTAGTTTTTCAATCAATACGGATGACAGCAGCGTGTTGGACACGGATCCCACGAGGGAACTGGTAGAGGTGTGGTTCAATAACCCGGAAATTTCTTACAGCCAACTTTTAATGACTGTGGATGAGGCTTGGAAGCATCGTTTTTATGAGCCGGTGGAAGAGGTAGTTCGGCGGCTGGAAAACGATGTGGATACGCTAAGAAAAGTCCAAAGCTTGAAGGCCGCGTTAGTCGTCTTTGGAAGTGCGCGTTTTGTGCACCCGCTCGCCTATCTTATAGGTGAACTTATTTGGGAAGCCTATAAAGGATTGTTCGTGCCTCGTACAGGAGCCGGCCCCGGCAATATGAAAGGTCCTCTAGAAGCGTTTATTAAGGCCAGAACGAGGGAACTTGCACCCCGATTTGTCCGAAACGAGATCAGAACTCAAGGCATCGGGATAACAGGGTTGAACCGATTCGAGCCGTTGAATCCTTTTGTTGAAATAAATTATGAATTTTCTCATTTCATCTTTAGAAAAGCCGGGTTGTATCTGAATGCGCTCGGCTTGATCGCGCTCCCAGGCGGTTTTGGGACGCTCGATGAGGTATTTGAAGTATTAAGAAGGCGCCATCCGGTGGCGCTCATGGATGACGATTTTTGGCCGAAGATCATGAAGGCGTTTGATAAAGCGTGGGAAAAAGCCTATTTATTCGACAGCATACTGGGTTCCGCGCCTTTTACCAGTTCGATCGAGGAAGCGATAGGCAACATGCTGATTAACTATAATCAGCACGGCTATATCGCGCAGTTAAACGAGGATGATTTATCCGGCATGAAAGAAGAACTTGGCACAGGCATCGGCCAATTGAATGAGTGGAGACGGCCTGTGGTTATTGATGGAAACCCTTCGCGCGAGGATGATCAATCCTCCAATGCGATCCGTTCGATTGTCTCAGGGCTCATCCAGAAAGATATTCCTATCCGCGCCGTGCGCCGCGGAAATATGCTTACAAATATTTTGACAGCTGCCAGAGAAGGCCGCCGCAAGAGTGATCTGATCCAGGAAGTGCTTTTAATCACGGATCGCAGGAAACCGTTGACAGATGAAGAACGCTCCGTGCGGCAGAGAGTGGTGACGCATTATGACTCAATTCACCAGGTGTTGATATCTTATGATGCGAAGGCATTTGTTTTCTTCCCCGGGAGTTATGGAACGATGAATCGGTTATTTGATCTTGTGACCGCGATGCAGAACGGCAAAATACGGCGCCGCCCGATCGTTCTAGTCGGCGATTGGTTCTGGGGAGGCATCCGTAAAACGCTCAAAGAGATGATGGAGAATCACGAACCTCCATTGATTTCACCCGGCGATATTGAATTGATTCAGATAGCGGATACACCGGAAGAAGTTTACAAGATCTTAGGAATAGAAGAAGACGGTCCGCGCGGCGATAAAGCCGGTTTGCAAATCTCGAGAGAAGAAAGAGAACAAGCGATCGCCAATAAAGCAGGCGTGCTCGCCAGACACTTATTGAGATTAAAATTAGGTTCCGAAGCCGTTAGGAAGGCTGCGGAGTCTATACAGCAGACAATCAAACAGGGCCCATTGCGTGTGGAGACAATCGAAAACCTTGATCAAGCCATTGATGCAACACTTGGCCAAGCGGATCTGAAATGGCCGTATCCGGGAATCTTAAAGAATTCAAAGGCAGAGATTCGTTCTCTCCTCAAAGAGATAACCGCGATCCGCCACGGCGCTCGACTGGCTCAGTCTAGCAAAGGGGATCAGCTGATGTGGTCCTATATGGAGGCCTATGCGGCCTATCTGAATATTGTGAAGAGCTGGAAAAAGACAAATACCAAGAGCATTCAAACCGGACGTTCCGACTTTGAGAAAATCACCAAAAGCAAATTCGATGATCTTAGTTTTGCTAGAGGCAAACTCGCGGCTGCGATCGCCACATCAATAGGCCATGAGAATATTTCAGGTATGGATACATTAGGCAAAGAGAATTGGCGGCAACGCATTCACGGACTTATTGCTGAATATCTTGATTTTCACGTGTACGATAAGAATCTGGTGAACAAAATCAACGAAGCGATCAATGCCGACTGGATTGAGGCCGAGGCGCTAAGCGTAGCCATCCAATCAAAAATGGATGAAGGAGCAGCGTTTGACCCCGTGTCGCCCAAGATCAACCCAGAAAAATTTCTCGATATGCCAAAAGACCAGCTTTTGATCCGGCTTGTAGCCATAGGAATACTGCCACCGAAGCCACAAACATCGAAGCAGCCAAGCGTGTTTAATGTCAAAGCTTTTACAGGCTCGGATCATTTCAAGCGATTTAAGGGCGTTAAGGTGACAGTAGATAACCCGGAAAATCCCACGGTTATCAGACTTACGGGGCCGGTCACTGAACTTCTAGAAGTGTTGGCCGGTCAAATCGCTAAAGAATACGGTTATACTCAAGAGCCAACGACTAAAAGTCGTGAAGTTGTATTGAGACGCTCCGGCGCGCGGCTGGCATTTTCGGATCGGCATAGCCGCATTATTCGAAATCTCGTTACCGGTCAAATTAGCCACCAAAATGGAGCTACGCTCAACAATTTCTTATTACCAGCCGGACGATTCGGCCGACGCGATGTCAATTTAGTGACGACATTGCTTCGAGCTTCGTCCGAAGTCCTGGGTTACAAGCCGCTTATCTCCGTTACGGGTTCATTGACCTACATTTTTAAACCAGATGGCACTACGGACTGGGATAAAGTACAAGACATCGATTTGCGTGTACGTGTGGACGACCAGCTTTCTTCTGCTACCAGGCGCCGCATCATTGGAAGATTTTACGAGATATTAAACCGGGAACTCGGCGATGCTTCGGTCATTTTTTCCGGATCCAAGGATTATCTGAAAGCAGGAGTAAAAGATCGGTTTTCCAACATCTATCCGATCGACATTCTATTTGCGAATTATGATCAACTCTTTAGACAAAGGCGCTCTATACACGCTTATAAGATGACGGATTTTTTCTTCGGAAATACGAAAAGATTGAACGAGGTCATGACGAAAGCAGGCATTAGTACAGTCGAAAAGAACAATCTCAATTATTATCTATATCTTTCGAAAAAAATAGCTAGGAACAAATCGAACCCCTCGACACCTAACAGTAAATTGCTGAAGGCACTTTATCAGTTGGCATTCTTCGTCGGAACCAACGATGAATTTGCATTTTTGCTGAATGATTTCAAAAAGGTAGCCGAAGAGGTCGCGTCACCGGCTTCCAAAAAAAGATTCGAGGAGGCGTACAGTCTTGCTTCGTCGCTGATAGAAACAGACAGGGAAACATTATCGAATCTGATCGCAAGATATAGTGTTGCTAAAGGGTCGAAAAAGCTGTATGCGACAGGTTTGGTAAGTGATGCAAAGCCCCAAATACTGGTATTTTCTGGAATCAGCGGCTCGGGAAAAACCACTCTGGCGGATTTGTTGCTCGAAAAATATCCCGACCGATTCATCACCGTGCCTCGTGTCACAAACCGTCCCGCTCGTCCGGACGATGCGAAGAATTTAAATCATCGATTTATGACCAACCGTGAATTTATGGAGGAGCTGAAAAAGGGAAAAATACGCTTCTTTAAGATTTTGCACGGTTACAAATACGGTTATCATTCTGACGATTTAATGGCTGCTATCAAATCCAATAAAATTTGGGTAATTCAGAGCGCCTATAGCGGCGAAATCATGAGACGTTTTTGGCCTGACGCGATGATCTATAAAATCGCGGTTGTGCCGGTTGGAGACACAAATCTGAAAAGCGAAAAACGAAACCAACTTTTGGATTTTCTTAGAAGTCGAATTCAGAAACGCGACCCCAATATAACCGCCGACGAGCTCGATAGCCGCACGCGAGGGATGCTTGACGATATCGTACTGATGCGTCAGGGCGCCGATCTTATCATTCAAAACCCGGAGGGGACAGATATCCGTACTATCTTTGCGAAATTGGACCGGTATATCCAGCAATCGGTTTTAACTGAACGTACTGGCGCGCGGCTGGCGAAATCGAAAACCCAAGCGCTTAAAGAAAGGTTTGATGAAGCCGAGACCCGGACAAGAAATCTAATATTCGGACAAAAAATAAAGGATAGCCGATTATTCAGGCGCAACGGTTTTGATCAGATTATCAAAGAATGCGCCGATTATAAAGGAGTATACAGAAATACCCTGATTCAGCTTAGGACGAAATTGGACAAAGAACGCCTTATTTATGGTTATCCCCTGCGGTCTACTTTGAGATCGGTAAAACATAATCTAGAGGAAATTGAAAAATGGAATTTAAGCCGGACTGACAAAAGGCATTTGGAATCACTGATCGCGCAAATCAATGATTTATTTGAGATCATAGAAGTGGTCCATGAAACGCTGGATGAAATCCGTCAAAATCCTGAGACTAGACCCGAGCCCTTGACTGTCAGCCGGCATCTGATGCGTTACGCGGCACAGATTGCTTATGGCGCAAAAATGCTTGCGGAGGTTGCCTACCCCAAACAGGCTAATCTCAAGAATAGACTTGGTGAGATTTCTGGAGCGATAGGCCATTGGAGACCGGGCGATTCTTCGGAAATAATTTCAAAAGACATTCATGCATTGAATGCCGTCGTTCCCCATACCCGCATCAGCCAAAATCAGGAACCGATGCGCGCGGCGTTACTTAAAGACCTTTCGGATTTATCCGTTTTGTTGGCGATGGCCCCTCAAGATAGAGGCAAACAACTCACCCTTTTCCCGTTCAACCAATCCGGCGCGCGGCTGGCGGGAAATGGGTACGAGCTTGCGCCACTGCCTTTAATTGATTCCGTGGAAGCCGTGACAGGCCTGCTCCAACATTATCGGGAATATGAGTTTTCCGAAACGTTGGACCCATCCAATCGTTCGGAAAATTTGTACGTGGGGATCCCTCTTGCTGATGATTCAAGAAATTTAAATGATATTCTGCAAAATAAACGGGTGCAGGCGCAGCCGGATCGTGGATGGAAAGCGTTGTCCGATGCGTTGGTTCATCAAGACGCGACGGACTGGCGTACCAAGCCGGGATTGATTTTCGAGATCCCGAAATCGATCGCTCCTAGATTTTTAGCTTCATCACAAGCTGTCCCGCTCAGCATTACAAGACGTTCCTGGCTTGTCTTCTTCAACAAAGAGACGCAACGATTTATTTTTATACAGGTGACCTTCCCGAGAAAAGGCCTCGCGATCAGGCGATTTTTCAGTCAGAAAAAATCATTTCGCGAGAAAGCCGTTTATGCCCGCGAGATGCTCAACGATTCTTACGAAGAAATCGAATCGATATTGCAAACTCGCCAGGGTGTAAATCCAAATTCTTTTGACGTGGAATATATTTCTAAACCTGTTATCAATGCTTGGAACCAGTTAGATGATCTGGTGCGAGATTTGGAAACCCAGCCTTTAGATTCCGAACTTACTGATAAATCCTTCAGGGACAAATATGCCTATCTTATTCCAGAAATCAAAAATCCTATTTTTGAGGCATCCGAAAAAATCGCGGTAGACCCATCCCTTTCTAAAGAGGACGAAAATCTGTTGCTCCGGCTTCATGGCCCTATCTCAAGAATTAAGAGAACCTTGTCTTATTTGCTCCAGGCGGTGGATGTTTCTGAGATAAGAAGTTTTGGAAATCCTTTACCTGAATTGGTGAATAATACTCAAACACCTGATAAAAACGGTGAAGTCTATTGGAACGTGAATCTTGAAAGAAGAATAAACCCAAATAAAGTGACAGTCGAATTTCATCATCCAAAAGTCAATGAAGATGGGGATGTTTTGGCCGATCAGCCGTGGGTTTTTTATCCCGCGACTTTAGTGAAGATCCATTACAAGGATCATCCTAGTCTTCAATACAAGTATAAGCTCCCGAAAGGAGTCAATGAATATACGCTCAGAGCGATAGCCGGTGGGCAGGAATTCGAATGGCTGGGATACAATATTATTGTTTCGGAAGCCGGCGGTCCATTATCCGGCGCACGATTGGCGAAGCAACCTGGTCTATCAGATCGCCGCGCCACTCCGCTAAAGAACGCGGCGGACACGCTCGTGATGACGGGTAAGACCTCCAACGAAGGCTCAAGCCTTGTGCCTCCTCAGGTTTTGGTTCCCAAGATCATCCAAAACCATTTTCAAGAAGGCAGTATCAAGCAGGAGGACGCTGTCACATTCCTCGTGAATGTTGCGAAAGCGGTTTCGATCCGAGAAGGGGACATTATGCTTGGCGAAGCTCGTCTTCATATTATAATCAATCACGAAATCCTTCTGATCGAGGGCCTTTCCGAGAAGCCAATTGAAATTAAAAATTATCACCTCGCGGCCTTAGACAAAATCGCTAAAGCTCAAATTACTCTTTCCATGTCAGAGCTAAGGCAAAAATTGGGCCTTAACGATCTTGACACCAAGGAACTTCTAAGAGAAGCAAGGCCCCTTCTTTCCAAAACCCGTGAGCGCTTGTGGGTGGATCTGGGTATCTTTAATGCTCCGGAACTAAGGCCGTACCTCGTGTCACTTCTTCTTGCCAAACTCCACGAAATTCATCGGAACTATAAGAATATCTCTGTCATTTTAGAAGGCGCGGATGTTCCGGATGTTTTAAAAGAAGCCAACACCTTATATCCGAATGAGAAGCTTTTTGTGACCGATCTGTCCCAAGTGCCAGAAGAGTTTAAAGGCCCGGAGGTGAAAGACGCCACGCTGATGCCGGCTAGGAGTACGACGGCACACCCAGGCCGCAGGATTTATGTGGACTCTCTCGACAAACAAAGTGTATTAGACCTCTCAAGGCTTATCGATGTCACGATCGTCGCCGGTATTGTTGATCGTGACCTGGCAGGCAGTTTCTTCCAAAACTTTATCCAGTCCTATGAAACCCTGTTAGGTCGAACGATACGCGCAGAGGAACTTGATGAATTCATTGAAGTCTTGGAAGGCCGTGCGCTGGAATTAAAAAGGATCCTGCCGTTTGCGGCCAAGCCCCATAGGATTGATATCCAATACACGCTGCGTGTTTATGAACTGATGATCAAAATGGCCCAACAGGCGGCTTAATTATTTTTGACCTAAGACCTTTCGGCGTTCGGGAGTCGCACGCTGATTTATGGAATTTTTTATCTTGTTGTAGTAGAATACTCTTTCCAATGAGAAAAACATTCGCCGTCCTAACGATGCATTCAATACCAACTCTGTTTTCCAAGACAATCCGTTGAAGGAAAAAGCCTGATGGACGCTAGTTCCCAAAGCTCCGGTCATTGCCACATTTACCTGATCAGCAACGACGAGAGTTACGTGTCCTTTATTCGGAGCCTTTTTGAGAAATCTGTCGCCGAGGATCCCATCCATGTCGAGAGTTCTGTCCCAACCGCTCTTGAGTTTTTGAAACCTGACGCTACCGATATTATTTTATTCGATTTGGCAGTTCTTTCCGAAACCAAAGGGGTTGATGTTTTCCTGAGCCTTCGTTTACGCGCTCGCGGGATCCCTATTCTCATCGCCGGCACTGACGAGGATGAGGAGCTCATCATGAAACTGATCGGGTTAGGCGCCCAGGACGCCCTGCCTAAGGCCAGCAAGAACAAAAAAGATCACTTGCGTGTGATCACTCACACACTGCAGAGGGTGGAGGCACATCAGGAGTACTGCGAGAACCTGCTGATGGATGAGCTCACCTCGCTCAACAACCGAAAGGGTTTTATAAGCCTTTCGGAACAGCAGCTCTTACTGATGAATCGTACCAAGAAGGGTCTGCTATTCTTTAATTTCAAGGTCACCAACCTTAACAAGATAAACCAAGACTTTGACTATAAGGAAGGTAGCCGTCTTTTGGTACAAACCGCGGAAATCCTGCGAGCCTCTTTCAGAAGGACGGATATCTTGGCGCGCTATACCGGGGATGAGTTCGCACTGTGTGCGATCGACGCGATGAAAAACAATATCCCATTGATCGCCGGACGTTTTATAGCAAATCTTAAACGGTTTAATGATAATATGCCGGATTATTACAAGGTCCAGGTCCAGATCGGCGCGATCGCTGTGTTGCCGGATAATACCCTTTCGGTCGAGAACATCCTAAAACTCGCCAGCGAGAATATCCTCAAATAATTCGAGAGCGTCCTATCCAAACAGAGAAAATGTTACATTCATGACCAAATTATTTAAGCTATTTACTGACTGGCCGGAACCAGTCAGAATAAAATTTTTTTTCAAGGAGTCCGCCGTAAATGAGATCTAAGGGTGATTTCCGGTATGACAAGCGGCATATTTCCGGACCGCACAGACCCATGCAAAGACATGTCCGTCCGCAATCATCGCGGACGGTTGACGAAGCCGAAAGCCGGTTTTTTGCCGGCACGGCTGTGGATCCGTCACCGCGTATCCGCCTAGAAGACGGCAGCGCGGAGCTCACGATGCGGGCGATGGACTTGGTCTGCCCGATCGGCATGGGCCAGCGTGGGCTTATCGTGGCCCCGCCCGGTTCCGGCAAAACGACTTTCCTCAAGCATATCTGTCAGGCGGTGGCCAAGAGTAGCCCATCGATCAAACTTTATTGCCTGCTTATTAACGAAAGACCCGAAGAGGTCACGGATTTCAGGCGAAGTGTGGCTGCCGAAGTACGGTGGTCTTCTTCGGACGAGACCTACGACCATCACATCCGCACGGCTGATGAACTGATGCGGCAGGCCTTCCGCGAAGCCGGAGCGGGACAGAATGTCATGATTGTCATCGATTCTTTGACGCGTCTGGCGCGCGTGCATAACGCGGAAAGGCAATCCAGCGGGCGCACGCTTTCAGGAGGCCTGGATGCGCGGGCGCTTGAGGTACCACGGCGTATCTTCGGTGCCGCGCGAAAGATCGAGCATGGCGGCTCGCTCACGATCTTGGCGACGATCCTGGTCCAAACCGGCAGTCGCATGGATGATGTGATCTTTGAGGAATTCAAAGGCACCGGCAACATGGAGATCGTTCTCTCGCGGGATATTTCAAGTCGCCGTATCTATCCAGCCATCGATATTGCCAAAAGCGGCACCCGCAAAGAAGAACTTTTGCTTGAACCAGCCGAACTGGAACAAGTCCGAAAACTGCGCCGTGCGCTTGCCGGACTTGACACCGTGGAGGCGGCCAAGACCCTCGTGGAACAGCTTGAGAAATATCCTACCAATAAAGAACTGCTTTCTGCGCTTGGGGTGGTGCGAAAAGGAAAGACGGGGTGACCCCACCACCTCTTTTTGAATCAGAAAGATTCAAGGATTCACTAAAAGTGAATCCTTCCGCCGCCGAATGGTGTACGGAAACAAAAATGGATATTGGTGGTGGAATAAAAGAGGTGGTGGGGTGAAAGTACTCTTGCAGCTGAACGAACTCCATAAAAGCTACGGCGCGCTAGTTGTCTTGGAGGACGCGACAGTTTCTTTTTTAGAGAATCAGAAGATCGGCGTGATAGGCCGCAACGGCGCCGGCAAATCCACGTTATGCAAGATCATCACGGGCCATGAAGAGGCCGATGGAGGCACCTTAAGCCGCAGTTCAGACCTGCGTCTGAGTTATCTTGAACAGCATGATCCTTATCAGCTGGATGAGACCGTGATCGGATTTCTGATGCGCTACACTCAGAAAGAGGAATGGCAGTGCGGCAAGGTCGCCGGCCGTTTTCAGCTGAAAAATGATCTGCTAAATACCACGATCGGCAGCCTATCCGGCGGATACCGAACGCGCGTGAAGTTGGCGTCGATGCTGCTGGCGGAGCCCAATTTTCTGATCCTCGACGAACCCACGAACTATCTTGATCTTAAAACGCTGATTCTGCTTGAGGAATTTTTACAAGATTACAACGGCGGTTTTTTGATCGTGTCGCATGACCGCGAGTTTTTAAAAAAGACCTGCGATCATACGCTCGAGATCGAGAACGGCGGCTGTACGCTTTATCCGGGAAGTGTCGAGGAATATCTGATATTTAAAGAAGAGCAAAAAGAACAAGCGCTGAGCTACAACAAAAATATCGCGGCCAAACAAAAACAGCTGCAGGAATTCGTCGATCGTTTCCGCGCCAAGGCCTCGAAGGCCAGCCAGGCCAAATCGAAGATGAAGCAGATCGAGAAATTAAAAAAGATCGATGTGGACCACCCGCTTGGCAATGTGCATATCCGGATCCCGGTTGTCGAGAGAAAGAACGGGATCGCGTTTTCGTGCGACGGCTTGGCGATAGGATACCCCGACAAGCTCGTCGCGAGTAAGATCCATATGGAAATTCACCAGGGCGCACGCGTCGCGGTGCTGGGGGACAATGGACAGGGAAAAACCACTTTTTTAAGAACACTGGCCGAAGACCTTGCCCCCAAGACCGGAAAATTCCGCTGGGGCTATGGCCTGAAGATCGGATACTACGCGCAACATGTTTTTACGACGTTGGATCCGGAGACCGATGTGTACACGCATCTTTTAAACGCCGCCGCGCCGGGCGTAACGCGCCAGGAGATCCTGAATCTCGCCGGGAGTTTTCTTTTTAAAGGCGACGATGTGAAAAAGAAGGCGTCGGTTTTAAGCGGCGGCGAGGGTGCGCGCCTCTGCCTCGCGGGTCTTCTTCTAACGAAGAGCCAGGTGCTTTTATTCGACGAACCGACCAATCACCTTGATTTTGAGACGGTCGAGGCCTTGGGCCGCGCGCTTAAAAGTTTTTCAGGGACCTTATTTTTTATCAGCCACGACCGTACGTTCGTGAATTTGGTCGCCACAGAGATCGTGGAGGTGAATAACGGAGCGGTCCGGCGTTATCCAGGGAGTTATGAAGACTATGTGTATCATCTGGAAAACACGCTGAAAGCGGAACTGGGACAGGTGGAAGCGCCAAAGGCCGGGGCCGAACCCACGATAAAAACAAGAGCCGATTATCACTTAAAAAAAGAGATCCAAATTGAGAAACGGAAGCTTACCACACGTATCAAAAAAGTCGATGCGGAGCTCGCGGCCTATAAAAAAGAGCATCAGGTGATCCATCGGGATTTTATGAACGACTCAATGTCCTGGTCCAGGGAACGTCATCAGCGTTATGAGGAGTTGGGACGGCTCATCGAAAAAAATGAACATCTATGGCTTGAGTTGACGGATCAGTTAGAAAATAAGCTTCTTTAATTTTTGAGGAAGGTCACTTTTGAACGTTAGCTTTTCTTTTGTCACCGGGTGAATAAAAGAAAGGTGATACGCGTGAAGCCCCAGACGCTCCGCCGGATCTGAAACACTCCCGTATTTTTGATCCCCGGCGATCGGATGGCCCAGTTCCGACAAATGCACGCGGATTTGATTTTTCCTGCCTGTTAAAAGCGCCACATCCAGAAGCGAATATTTACCGGTGGATTTCACGAGCCGGTACTGCGTCACGGCGTATTTTGAGAATTTTGATTCATGGGTGCTATAAACTCTCCGGAATTTATCTTCCACGAGGTGGCTTTCAATGGATTCAAATGGTTTTTTAGGCGTGCCCTCCACCACCGCGTAGTATTTTTTTTCCGCTTTATCCCAATTGGCCTGTAGCGCGAATTTTACCTCTTCGCTTTTTGCGAAAACTAAAAGCCCCGACGCGTCACGATCCAGCCGGTGAACGATAAAAATCCGCTCCTTGCCTGTCAGGCCGGCGGACCGGACATAATAGGTCAATTCATAGTAAACGGTGCGCGTTTTTATCTTTTCAGTCGCGACGGTGAGGATCCTCTCGGGTTTTTCGATCACGATGAGCCACTCATCTTCGTAAACAATCGGAAACGGAGGCGTGAGCAAAGGCCGCGTGCGGCTGTCGTTAGGTTTCTTACGAAAATCGATCTTGTCCCCGGTTTTCAGTGCGTGGTCATGGCGCGTCACGGTTTTTCCATTGACCGCGACAGCGCCATATTTCAAAAGTTGCTTTATTTTCGTGCGGTTGTTTTCCGGTAAAAATTTCAAGAGGGCGCTTAGAAGCGGCGCGTTTTCCGTGACGGTATATGTTTTCATCGAGCCATCATAGGGCAACCTGAATGGACCGTCAAGCCAGGTTTTGTAGGCCGCGTCAAGGATAACGATTAAACCGTTGACACTCAAAATCCGCGGGCTTAAGCTAGTTCTATAACATTATTTAAGGGAGGAACCACCATGAGAAACAAAATGACTTTTTTGAAGGTGATGTTTTTGGTTTTTAGTGTGCATGTTTTATGTATTTCGTCCTCTTTAGCCGGCAGCTCGAAAGGATTTATAACGAGCCAGTCGACGCAAAATGTATTCCGGCAGGATGAGCGTAATCTAACGCCGGAAGACCGTATCCGGCAAAGCGAGCTGAAGGTCCAGCAGAATCCTTCGTTAAGAAGCCGATGGACCCCCAAGAGCCGACAACCGGCTTCTGAGGTGACTTATCCAAGCGATAATCTGACGGAGAAAATTTTGTCTGACTTTCGCGAGGATGAAATTATTTCAAAAATTCCCGCTAAACTCAAAGTCAGCTCAACGAGGGGCGTTGTCACGCTGGATGGTGTGGTGAATAATGACAACGAACGGTCATTGATCGAGAAAAAAGTAGGCCAAACGGAAGGGGTCAAGAAGGTCGTGAACCATCTCAAGGTCAAGACCGTCGATCAGGATCTTTTGGATTAAACCTTTCATAAAGCAAAAGATTTGAAAAAATATAAAGCCGCCTTAACTTTTTTTGTCCTCCTGCTTTGCGTAGGGTCGATCCACGGCGCGAGATTTTTTTTCGGTCCGCACGGCCGGGTTACTCTCGACCAGCGCATTCTCAATAGGTCCAAGGGCAATCCCGCCTCCTCCGTTTGGATCGTCGAATACATGGATTACCAATGCCCATCATGCCGGCAGGCGTTTAAGGTCCTGGACGCTTATCTCAAGGAATATCCCTCAAATATTTATCTGCAAGTGCGGTTTCATCCGTTAAAACAGCACCCGTATGGCCTGGAGAGCGCGCTTTACGCGGAATGCGCGACGCGGCAGAATAAATTCTGGGAATTTCACCGCCTGTTATTTGAAAATCAGGAGGATTGGAAAGAGAGCAGCGCCGTGATCGAAAAATTCCATGATTACGCGAAACAAGCGGGGTTAGATCTAAAAAAACTCGACGCCTGTGTGGCGGATCCGCTCACGAAAGAAACGGTCTTTCAAGAGGGCATCGAAAGCAGCCAGCTGGGGGTTCATTCCACACCCACTTTTTTTATCAACGGTAAAATGATCGTGGGACCCAAGCCGTTGATGGAAGAATTAAAGGCTCTATCCCCGAATTTTAAGTTTGATTTTCCAAAAGAGGAAAGCCATGCGCGCTAAATTTTTTATTTTCTTAAGGATCATGACAGGGTTGGTATTCGTCGTGTCAGGATTTATCAAACTGATGCAGCCGTATCAAAATTTTCTTGTGACAGTCCAAAGTTATGACATTTTAAACGGCACGGCGGCCGTGGCGCTGACTAAAGCCATGCCGTGGGCCGAGTTTTTAGCGGGGATCTTTTTGATGCTGGGCCTTTGGTCGAGGTTATCGTTGCTGGTTCTATGGGCCTTCAATACCATTTTCATCGGTGTGATCGTTTCCGCGCTGGTCCGGAGGCTGCCGATCCAGGAGTGCGGCTGTTTTGGCGAATCCTTTTCGCTACAACCCCGGCAGATGCTTTGGCTGGATATCGCGCTGTGGCTCGTGTTCCTGTGCCTGGCGGCTTGTTTTGACGCCACGCGGGCATTTAGTATGGACCAATATTTTGATGATAAATAATGAGAGTTTATCGCTTAAAAAATAAATCAGTGATCCGCATAAAAAATAAGGCGGAGGATTTTTTAAAAGCCTATGCTTCCAACACGCCAGACCGGCCGCGAAATGCCTTTTTGAATATCCGGGGGCAGATCGTGGCAACATTTGACCAGCTTTGGTTAAGTGATGAGGGGGTTTTGATCGTCATCGAGAAACAATTTTTTGGGCGACTCGAGGCACATCTTAAAAAGTTCCTCGCGTTGAGCGACACCGTATTAACGCCGGAACGCCTGAACGTCACTTATGACCTGGACGGTGATTATCCGGCGGAACCCGGCGAATTTCAAATCTCCGAAAAGAAAGGCCGGCTCCTTTTGACGCTCCGGGAGATCTTATCGAATATCGTCGATGAGGAATTCACGCTTTTTCGTTTGAAAAATGATCTGCCCCTCCAAGGCGTGGATTATGACGAGGAGCTTCTTTTGAACGTCGCCGATGAGGAGTTTATATCCTACACGAAAGGCTGTTATTTAGGCCAGGAGATCATTGCGCGTGTCCACCACCGTTCCGCGCCGCCCAAAAAGCTTATGGTGCGATATGAAACCGACTCCAGTGCCGAGGAAACAGCGCGGATGACTTCAAAAACAATGGACCCTGTCACTAAGACAAACCTTGGATTTACTTTTGTTGATCAACAGAAAAGAATCTAAGTTAATCAATTTAAACAGGTTATATCTTTAAACTTTTTCCGATGTTTAGCGTCTAATAGGGTGAAGGTAAATTAGAGCTAACTAAGGAGACGAACCCATGAAAATTTTGACGACTCATTTGACAAAAGGTTTGATTGTCCTGGCTTTTTCGATTGGCATGGCCTCAGTGCAGGTGTTTGCCGAGGAAGGTCAGGTCTCAAAACAAGATTCCAACCCGGCGGTTTCTCAGCGCCGGTCAGCGCGGCAGACGAAGATAGAAGCCTTGAAAAAACTCAAGGCTGAGAATCCTGAAGAATTCGCGCGCGTTGTCAAAGAACGCAAAGACAAAATAAAACAGAAACTTCAGGAATTGAAAGAGAAAGATCCCGAAAAATACAAGGAAGTCACGGAAAAAATACGTGAGCGCCGAAGAGAACGGCTCGAGAGGCTCCATCAAGAAAATCCGGAGAAGTTCCGTGAGACGATGAGGGAAAAGGCTGAGAAACTCAGGGAATTAAAGGAAAAGGACCCCGCGAGGTATGTGGAGTTCATGAAAAATCATCCGCGTTTGGCCGAACGAGCCGCGAGGCGTGGCAAGCGTGGCGAAGACTCCGGCATTGGCAGACATCAAGGTGAAAGAAACTGATCCAAAAGAATCAGCGCTGATTGATGCCGCACGAAACGGGGATCTGGGTTCCTTTTCCGCGTTGGTTGAGATCTATCAGGAGCGCGCCGTGCACATTGCTTATTCATTTTTGGGAAATTATGAGGACGCGCGGGATATGGCGCAGGAAGCGTTCGTCAAAGCCTACGAAAATCTCCGAAGTTTCAGGGCAGAAAGTCGTTTTTACACCTGGCTTTACAGGATTTTAGCGAATACGTGTAAGGATTTTATTAGGAAAAAGAGAACAAGACAGCATCTTTCGTTTTGGTTTCGCCGGGACGGCGATGAAGAAGACCCTTTGATGAATGTCGCAGGCCGCACAAAAAACGCCTTGGAAAATTTTGCAAATCAGGAATTGGGCGACGCCATAGTCAAGGCCATGGAAAAATTACCGCTTCAGCAAAGAAGCACTTTTAGCCTGAGATATCTTGAAGGGCTGAGCCTCGAGGAGATCGCCGCGACGATGGGGCTGAGTGTTGGCGCCGTGAAGGGCAATCTTTGGCAGGCCGGACAGAAAATGCAAAAGGCCTTGATCAGCTTTGCAGCCATAGGAGGATAAATCATGGGCAACGAATCTTTTGACCAACAGGACAGAACGTTAATGGAGCGTCTAAAGACCGCACGCGAAAAAAAAGTGCCGCCGGAAATATTGAAAGGTTTCTCGGCTTCTGTTGCGGCGCGCATTCGAGAAAAGCAGCCGAGCTTGGAGGTCAAATTTAAACCGAAAAAGCTATGGATCCCTGTTTGGGCGCCGGTGTTTGCGGTGTTGATCATCGGATCCGTATTGGTTTTAAGGATGCCGGTTGGTATGCAAGGAATTGTGATGACGCCGAAAACAGTGGAACTTGCCCAGGCGAATGCCGACCAAATTTCCGATGAGATCGCGGCCTTGAGCGAAGTGGGTGTTTGGACAGAGGATGATGAAAAATCTACTGGTGTACTGTTGGAAAATGATATGGAAGAACTAGAGCTTTCAAAAGTTGTTTCCCCCCTAGATACAAACCTTACCTAAGATTGGCATTCGTTATAGATTGTGTGATACACTAATGTCCTTCATTTTGCGAATGGGCAATCATAGAATTCTGGTAATAGCTCAATAGTACTATTCATTTTGGGCGTAGTGCTGAGTTCCCGCCATAGACCTGCATGGGCAGGTAAGTGTGACGGCCCGCCAAATATTTTGGCTGGGATAAGAGCGCCCAAGGTTTTACGGGCGGTTAGCTCAGCTGGTTAGAGCGTCTGATTTACATTCAGAAGGTCAATGGTTCGAGCCCATTACCGCCCACCATCATTCACATATTGATTTAATAAAAAAAGGGAGTTTATGTCATTTGACAAATTAGGGTTGCATGCAAATTTATTGAAAGGGATTCATGACCTAGGATTTATCCGGCCCACCCCGGTGCAGGAAGAAAGTATTCCGCAAATTCTGGCTGGCCGGGATGTGATAGCGTCCGCGCAGACAGGCACCGGCAAAACAGCCGCGTTCGTTCTGCCTATCCTTCACCGTTTCCTTTCCGAACCGCGACGTAAAAAAGGCATCCGTGCGCTTATCGTCGCGCCGACGAGAGAGCTGGCGCTTCAATCGATGGAACATTTACAGAACCTTTCGCGTTATGTGCCATTAAGAGGGCATGCGATCTACGGCGGCGTGCCAATGAATCCGCAGATACGGGCGCTGGCCCAGGGGCTTGATATCGTCTCCGCGACGCCAGGGAGGCTTCTCGATCACGTGTATGAAGGACGCATAGATTTCGGCGCGCTCGAAGTTCTAGTACTTGATGAGGCCGACCGCATGATGGACATGGGTTTTCTGCCCGATATTAAAAAAATTATTTCTCTTTTGCCGGCCAAACGCCAGAACCTTATTTTTTCCGCGACGATCCCGGAAGAGATCATGGCCTTGGCCAAACAGATCTGCCATGATCCGGTCATGGTCCAAGTCGGCGTGAAATCGACAACACCGACCGGTATACGCCATGCGGTGTATCCGATCGCGCATGATCAAAAAACAGAGCTATTATTGAGGCTGATACACGAACATGGAACCAAAATGTATTCGGTACTTGTTTTTACGAGGACAAAATCACGCGCCGACCGGCTGGCCCAGGTGTTGGATCGAGCGGGAATTAAAACGTCCGTGATCCATGGCGATAGAAGCCAGTTCCAACGGTCCAAGGCGCTGGAAAACTTTAAACGCGGCAAAAGCCAAGTACTCGTGGCGACCGATGTCGCTGCGCGCGGGATCGACGTCAAAGATATCACACATGTCATTAATTTTGACATCCCTCAGACACCGGAGGATTATATCCACCGTATCGGAAGAACGGCGCGGGCCGAGACGACCGGCGACGCGTTTTCTCTGGTCTCTCCCGATGAAGAGGCGATGGTAAAAGATATCGAACGCGTGATCAATCAGCGTCTGCCCCGAGTTACGCTGCCTGATTTTAATTACCGCAAGGCCGCCCATCCTGCATCGCATTATGGCCGACCACAACACGCACGGCCGCACGCTCGAGGAGGCGATCACCGGGGTCCAGGTTCTCATCGCGGTTTTCAAGGACCCAAGAGGCCATTTCGGCATTCGGGCGGTTCCGGCCATGGGCCAAGCACTGGGCAAAAATTTCGTCCCCATCATTAATCAAGCGTAGTAAAATAGTTTGCTATGACGCTCCAAAAAACCAAATCCATCCATCAGATCGAAGCGCGTATGGAGAGTCTTGAACCGGGCTCTTTACGCTACAAAGTTCTTGATTCCGCGCGCCGTTTTAAAAGCTCGTGGATCGATCTAGGGCAGTATCTTTTCAGCGTCTATAAGGACAAGTTGTTCAAGGATTGGGGCTATTTGACTTTCGAGGCTTACTGTTCGAAAGAAATTGGGATCAAGCCTGTGACCGCGATGAAGCTTCTCAAATCCTATTCGTTTTTGGAACATGAGGAACCTGCTTTTTTAAAGCGCCAGTCGCTCGAGGACCGAAAACCCAGCCAGATTCCAAGCGTTGAATCGGTCAATGCGCTGCGTCTCGCCAAACAAAGCAACCGGTTCTCGGAGCGTGATTATGAGACGCTCCGCGAAGACGTGTTGGATCATGTGAAAGAGGACGCGGAAGTCAAAAAAAATATCCGCTATATCCTGAAGAGCAACGCCCCAAAAAATCCGATCGCGGAAAAAGAAGGCCGTAAATTGCAGATCATCAAGCGGCTCGTGATCGGCTTAACGGCGTCGCGGAACGAACTTAAAAACCTTTCTTGTCCGGACAAGCTGTTGAAGAAGATCGACGAATTGGTGGGTCTTCTGTCAGATTTTGAGAAGTAAACATGTGGCGTAACTCTGAGCGATGCCACCCATAAAAATATTCACTCCACAGGAAGCCAATCAGACGCTGCCGCTGGTCAAAAAAGTCGTCGCGGATATTCTGAATATAGGGCATCAGATACACACGCTGTCGTCAAAAATAAGTACTGATGCCCAGGATGACCCTGAGATCATCCGTCTGACGGATCAGCTGGAAGAGCTTTTTGAGGAACTGGAGTCCATCGGTTGTTCGTACAAAGACTGGAATTTTTCGGCGGGACTCGTGGATTTTCCCTGCGTGATCGATGGAAAAGAGGTTTTCCTTTGCTGGCGAAGCGATGAGGATGAATTGAGATACTACCACGACAGTGATTCCGGCTTTGCGGGGCGTAAACTGATCCCCAAGAAATATTTATACCAAGAAAGGAAGGTTTAAACGATGATGGTGCTTGGCTATTTATTGATCGGGGTGATGGCGGGAATATTCGGGGGACTTTTAGGGATCGGCGGCGGGACGATCGTCGTGCCGTCGCTTGTCTATTTTTTCCATATGACACAGCACAAGGCTCAAGGGACCATCTTAGCGGCCTTTCTTCCGCCGGTGGCGCTGCTCGCGTTCATGCGGTATTACCAGACCGGCAACGTGGATTTAAAAGCTGCTTGTTTTGTGGCGCTTGGGATTTTTTTAGGCGGCTATTTTGGTGCGGGACTTAGCCTGTCGATCTCGGAAGTGATCTTAAAAAGAGTGTTTGGGGTTTTTTTGTTATTCGTTGCGGCGCAGCTTATACTCGGCCGGTAAATTTTTAGCGGGTCATCACAAAATAAAAAAGGCGGCTTGTAAAAAGCCGCCTTTTTTATTGATGATTAAGCGTTAATTATGAGAGGTGTTTCGAGATAAGCTTGGTCATGTCGAACATCGAGACCTGACCCTTGCCGCCGAACACGATTTTTAAATTCGCGTCCGCGTTAATGTTTCTGCGGTTCTTCTTGTCTTGAAGGTCATTCTTCTTGATGTAGACCCAGAGCTTTTTCACGACCTCGGTGCGGGGTATCGGTTTGGTTCCGACGACTTTGCCGAGCGCTTCGCTGGGTTGCAACGGTTTCATGAATGCAGCATTAGCTTTTCTTACCACAGTGGTGTTCTCCCTTTATTAAAAGCAGGTTAGTGTGTCTTTTACCTTTTCCGCAAAAATTTGCGGTCGCGACCTTCATTGGGCTCATGAAGCCCAGCCAATTGACCCATTACTTCTATCACAAATCCTATAAAAAGAGAAGAAAGAATTTTATTTTTGAGTTATAGTAATTTACATGACAGGTCTATACGTTCATATCCCGTTTTGCACCAAAAAGTGCCACTATTGTAATTTCGTGATTACAACCTCCCGTGCGCCGGGAGGCCACACTAAATTTTTAAGCGCTTTGGAAAAAGAAATCGTTCATCGCGGCCCTGATTTCCAAAAAACGGAGTTTGACACGCTGTATCTCGGCGGCGGGACGCCCTCGGTGATGACCAGCGAAGAAACGAGCGCTCTTTTTGATCTGATCAGAAAAAATTTTCGATTAAAGAAAGACGCGGAGATCACCTGTGAAATAAATCCGGGGGACATCGATCGCCAAAAAGCGGAAAATTACCGCCGGATGGGCGTTAATCGTGTGAGCCTCGGCGCCCAGTCGTTCCAGGATCAAACATTAAAACAATTGAATCGATCCCATACCGCGAAAGATATTTCAGCCTCGTTCCAACTTTTAAGGGCAACGGGATTTCAAAATATCGGGTTGGATCTGATCCTCTCGCTACCCGGCGAGACGCTGGAAGACGTGAAAAATTCGGTGTACCAATTGATAGGCCTAGGCCCTGAGCACGTTTCTTTGTATGAATTGACGATCGAGGAAAAAACGGTTTTTGGGAATCTCTTCAAAAGAGGCGAGTTGGATCTCCCCGACGAGGATCTGCAGATCCAAATGTTGTCTTATGCCCGGCCGACGCTTAAAAAAGCAAATTTTCACCATTATGAACTTTTAAATTACGCCAAGCCAGGTTTTGAGTCGCGTCATAACCGGATTTACTGGAACAACGAGGAATATCTGGGCCTCGGGCCCGGGGCGTTCTCCTATCGGAATGGACGGCGGTTGATGTTTTCGGCAAGTGTCGAGGAGTATTTTGAAAAGACCGGCAAAGGCGATTGGACCGCGTTTGAGGAGGAGCAGCTGACGCCTGAAAAAAAAGAAAGGGAATCTTTTTTGTTGGCGCTTCGTTTAGCGGAGGGCGCGGACACGCGGCGTTTTGATTCTTTGATGAAAAAAATAAAAAACAATATAGAGAAACTAGAGGAAAAAGAATTATTGTCGAGAGAAAACGGCAGGATCTGTCTCACCGACCGCGGGCAGTTTTTTGCGGAGACTGTTTTTTCAGAATTGGCGGTATGATATAATTTAAAAATGACGGATAATGTAAAGGGCGCTTACGAAAAGGCCTTGGATCTCTTTGGCGCCGGCAAATTTCATGAGGCGGAAGCAGCACTTCTTGAACTCGTGAAAACCCATCCTTCGTACGCGGACGCCTTCGAGGCGTTAGGACGTGTTTATTACAAGCTCGACCGCCTGGATGACGCGATCCAATGGATGACCAAACTTTCGGAGCTGCGGCCTGATTATGCGCTGGCGCATACGAATCTGTCCGTCTTTTACATGAAGAAAGGCCTGAAGGAAAAAGCCGAGGAAGAAAAAACGAAAGCGACGGTTTTAAGTTTCCAAAAATTCTCGAAACCCAAATAACCCGTGAAAAATAAACATAAAAAGGATTCGGTCAAGATCGCGTTGATTCAGGCGCCGTGCGGGGCGGATGCTGAGAAAAATTTGCGGTCTGCCGTTGCGCAGATCAAGATCGCGGCCGCCAAGGGCGCGAAGATCGTCGCGCTTCAGGAACTTTTCAACACGTTGTACTTTTGCCAGACGCAGAACGCAAAAAATTTTGACCGGGCGCAGACGATCCCCGGCGACGCGACGAAAGTGTTGAGCGAGCTAGCGCGTTCAAAAAAAATTGTGATTATCGCACCTTTGTTCGAGAAAGCGGCGAAAGGCGTTTATTACAATTCTGCGGCTGTGATCGATGCCGATGGGCGGTGGCTCGGGACTTACCGTAAGATGCATATTCCGGACGATCCGGGGTTCAACGAGAAATTTTATTTTGCGCCAGGCGATTCGGGTTTTCGGTGTTTTAAGACACGTTATGCCGATGTGGGCGTCCTAATCTGCTGGGACCAATGGTTTCCAGAGGCGGCACGGCTCACCGCGCTTCAGGGAGCGGACATTTTGTTTTACCCGACCGCGATCGGCTGGAAACCGGATAAACTGGCCGAGACGAGATCCTATCACTCTGCCTGGGAGACTATCCAGCGCGCTCACGCGATCGCCAACGGCGTGTATGTGGCGTCAGTGAACCGCGTAGGTAAAGAGGGCGGTCTAAAGTTCTGGGGTAGTTCGTTTGTCGCAGACCCATTTGGAGAGATCCGTTATCGCGCGAGTTCCGCCCATGAAGAAATCTTGATCGAGGATTGCGATCTAAGTTTAGTGGACAAGACCCGCCGCGAGTGGCCCTTTCTAAGGGACAGGCGCATTGACGCCTATCAGTCGATTACCTCAAGATTCATCTAAAATGCCGCCCATCGGGTATCGCATGCCGGCGGAATGGGAGCGTCACCGTTCGACGTGGCTCAGTTGGCCTAAAAATAAATCCACTTGGCCGGGCGGACTTCTCAAAGAAGTTGAATCCATTTATTTCAGGATGATTGCGGCGCTTTTGCCGCATGAAAAAGTGAATCTTCTTGTTGACGACCAAAAAACAGCCAAACAGGTTTTAAACGCTCTTGGCACGAAGCGGATCCCCGCTCAAAACCTTATTTTTCATCACACGAAAACCACGGACACATGGATCAGGGATTACGGACCGATCTTTGTGAAGCGTGTCATTGCGAGGAGCGAAGCGACGAAGCAATCTGATCGATCGCTTAGATTGCCACGCGCCTTCGGCGCTCGCAATGACGTGGCTTATATCAAATGGATCTTCAACGCTTGGGGCGGTAAGTACGCGGATCTCGCGAAAGACAACCAAGTCGTCGAACGGATCGGCGCTTTGAAGAACATACAGCGCTTTGATGCTCGGATGATCTTTGAAGGGGGTTCTATCGATGTGAATGGCCGGGGCGCCGGCCTGACCACCGAGCAATGTCTTTTAAATCCTAACCGCAACGCGAAGTTACCGAGGAAAGCGATAGAACAATATTTAAAAAATTATCTCGGCATAACGAAGGTTATCTGGCTTAGACAAGGGATCGAAGGCGATGACACCGATGGGCATGTCGACGACATCACGCGTTTTGTCGGGCCGCGGGCACTTGTTACGGCAGCTGAGAACGATTCCTCCGATAAAAATCATGCGATCTTAAAAGGGAATCTCGAGATCCTGCGGTCAGAATCAGACCAAGAAGGCAGACGCTTTCATCTGGTGGAGCTTCCGATGCCGGGTAAGATTTATAGCGGCGGCGCGGCGAAGCGCCGTTTGCCCGCAAGTTATGCCAATTTTTATATCGCGAACGCTGTCGTTCTGGTGCCGCTGTATAGCCACCGGAATGACAAACTCGCGCTTAAAATTATCAAAAGCGTTTTCCCCCGAAGAAAAGTGATCGGCCTTGATTGCAGCGCGCTTGTGTATGGTCTCGGTTCCATTCATTGCGTGACACAGCAAGAACCCGCGTAAGCTTATGAAAAATAAACCCACCCGCCATATTCTCTATGCGTTATTGATCGGTGTCCGAGGCATTTTCTATCTTCTTCCTTATAAAGTTGGATTTTGGATCGCCGGCGCTTTAGGTAAGCTGACGTTCCACGCGCTTGCAAAGGAAAAGAAAAAAACCCTCGCGCATCTGCGCTTCGCGTTCGGTGCCGAAAAATCGGAAGAGGAAATTTTAAAGATCGGCACAGCCGTTTTCGAACATTATGGGCGGACGTTATTTGAATTGGCGATGGTCGATAAAATCATTCCTCGGTTTGATGATTTTGTCAGCGCGTCAGGTTATGAACATTTTGATAAGGCGTTGAAAGCGGGCAAAGGAGTCGTGGTCACGATCGCGCATTTTGGCAACTGGGAGATTATGGGAGGGTATACGGCACTTAAGGGATACCCTTGCACCGTGATCGCCCGGAAGATCTATTTTGAGAAATATGACCGGCTGTTGGTCGAGATCCGGAACAAGATGAACGTGAAAACGATCTACCGCGATGAGCCTATCCGGAAGATGCTGAATGTTTTTAAAGAGAACCGCATGCTCGGATTTGTGGTGGATCAGGATGTGGAATCGGTCGACGGCATTTTTGTCAATTTTTTCAACCACCCTGCGTTCACGCCGATGGCCCCGGTCCGCTTCGCGATGGTGACCGGCGCTCCGATCATTCCGGTTTTCATTGTCAGGGAAGGGATGTACCATCACATGATCGTTGAGCCCGCCATTGAAATGGTCTCGACCGAGTATAAGGATGAGGATATTAAAGTGAATACCCAAAAATGGGTGGCGATTCAAGAAAAGTATATCCGCCAATACCCTCATCTATGGGTCTGGAACCATAAACGATGGAAAACGGTGCCGCCTGCCAATAAGGTTCCGTTATAATCTATTCCACCTTCTCGAGAATTTTGTTATAATAACGCTCTTTTCAGAATTCAACATTTTGGCCTTTTGGAGTGACATTTGATAAGCCGTTATACGCTCCCTGAGATGGGGAAAATCTGGACCGAGGAGAACCGGTTCAGCGTCATGCTCGACGTGGAGATCGCCGCGTGCGAGGCCATGGCGGCTCTTAACCTGATCCCGAAAAAATCCGCCAAAACCATCCGTAAGAAAGCCTCGTTCAATCTATTGCAAATCAATGAATTTGAAAGAATTACAAAACATGATGTCACGGCGTTTTTAAAGAGTGTTGGCCAGTCGGTAGGACCCGACGCAAGGTATATTCACAAAGGTTTAACCTCAAGTGATGTGCTGGATACGGCCTTAAGTCTTCAGATGCGAGAGGCGCTCGACCTTTTGATCGCTAATGAAAAGCAGTTAATCCTGATCCTCGAGGGACACGCGCTTTTGTATCAAGAGACACCGATGATAGGACGCTCGCATGGCGTGCATGCCGAGCCTGTGACGCTGGGCCTCAAGATGCTTCTTTTTTATGAGGAGTTTCGGCGGAATCTTACCCGTTTAGAGGCCGCGCGAAAAGGTATTTCCGTGGGCAAGCTATCGGGCGCCGTCGGCACTTATGCCAATATAGACCCGCGCGTTGAGGAAAAGACGCTTAAAATTTTGAAGTTGGGAGTGGCTCCTGTTTCGACGCAAATCCTCCAACGCGACCGCCATGCCGAAGTACTGACGGCACTTTCCATTTTAGGCGGATCGCTCGAAAAACTCGCGACAGAAATCAGGCATCTACAGAAAACAGAAACGCTCGAGCTTGAAGAACCTTTTTCTGAAGGCCAAACGGGCTCAAGCGCGATGCCTCATAAACGAAATCCTGTGAACTGCGAAAGGATCGCAGGACTCGCGCGCGTGCTGCGTGGAAATGCGCTTGCGGCACTGGAAAATATCGCGTTGTGGCATGAAAGAGACATCACACACTCTTCGGTAGAGCGTGTGATCCTGCCGGATTCTTTTATCCTGTCGCATTTCATGCTGCGCGAGATGATCGCGGTACTGAAGGGTCTTCAGGTATATCCCGAGAACATGATGGACAATATCTGGAGAACACGGGGGCTTATTTTCTCGCAGCGCGCACTTTTGGCGTTGATCGATAAAGGGCTGCCGCGTGAGACGGCCTATAAAATCGTTCAGCGCAACGCGATGCGCGTCTGGAACGACAAAAATTTGAATTTGAAGGATCTTTTACTTGAGGACAAAGAGATCAACGCGCGCTTTTCAGATGAGGAAGTAGAGGAGCTTTTTAAGATGGATTACCACCTAAAACACGTGAAAACAATTTTTAAGCGGGTATTAGGGAGAAAGAAATGAAAGCCAAGGTTTACGTGACACTGAAAAGATCCGTGCTTGATCCTCAAGGTAAAACCGTGCAGCACGCGCTGTCGTCAATGGGTTTTAGCGAGGTCAAAGACGTGCGGATGGGAAAATATATCGAGCTTGATTTAGGCGCTATTGACAAGTCCCAGGCCGAGAAAAAGATCAAGACCATGTGTGAAAAACTTCTCGCAAATACGGTGATAGAAGAATTTAGGTACGAGGTAACTTAATTTTTCCCCTCCTTTTTTAAGGAGGGGGTAGGGGAGGTCGGACGGTTGATTGACCCCTCTGCCGCTAAAGCGGCACCTCCCCTTCATAAGGGGAGGATGGAGTTTAAATGAAGTTCGGTGTGGTGGTTTTTCCAGGCTCCAACTGCGATTATGACTGCTATCACGTCTTAAAACATGTGCTGCAGAAAGAAACCGAGTTTGTCTGGCACAAAGAGCACGATATTTCAAAATATGACTGCATGGTACTGCCGGGCGGCTTTAGTTATGGGGATTATCTGAGAACTGGCGCGATCGCGCGGTTTTCGCCGGTGATGGAGAGCGTCGTCAAACATGCCGAGAAGGGGAAGCTCGTGATCGGCATCTGCAACGGTTTCCAAATCCTGCTGGAGTCCGGCCTGTTGCCCGGCGCGATGCTCCGTAATGAATCCTTACAATTTATTTGCCGGTTCGTCGAACTCCGCGTCGAAAATACCGATACGCCTTTTACCCGCAAATTGAAAAAAGGCGAAATCTTAAAAGTTCCAATTGCCCACGGCGATGGAAATTACTTCGCGGACAGCGCCACACTCGCAGAGCTCAATAAAAATAATCAGGTTTTGGTGAGGTATTCGGACATCCATGGGAATATTTCCAAAGAAACTAACCCTAACGGATCTCTTGAAAATATCGCCGGCATTTGCAATAAGAGTAGGAACGTTTTTGGCCTCATGCCACATCCCGAACGCGCTTCGGAAAAAGAACTCGGATCGACGGATGGGATCAAGATTTTTAAATCGATACTGGATATGAATTAGTATGACAACGCAAACATTGGAAATCACTCCGGACGTTATCCAGAAACATAATCTCACGCTGGATGAATATGAACGGGTTAAAAAGATTTTGGGCCGTGCGCCCAATATCACTGAGCTTGGGATCTTCAGCGTGATGTGGAGCGAACACTGCTCGTACAAGAATTCGAAAAATGTCTTGAAACTTCTCCCAAAAGACGGAAAAAAAATGCTCGTCAAAGCCGGCGAGGAGAACGCGGGCGTCGTGGATATCGGCGACGGGCTTGTGATTGTCTTTAAAATCGAATCTCATAACCATCCTTCGGCAATTGAACCGTTTCAGGGAGCCGCGACCGGTGTCGGAGGGATTTTGCGGGACATTTTCACGATGGGTGCGCGGCCCATTGTTTCAATGAATTCTCTGCGCTTCGGGTCTCTTGAGGAACCGGCCTCAAGAAGGCTTTTATCAGGTGTGGTGGCGGGGATTGGTTTTTATGGGAACTGTATCGGTGTCCCAACCATCGGCGGCGAAGTTTATTTTGACGAATGCTATGAAGGAAATCCGCTGGTCAACGCGTTCGCGCTGGGTTTGGCGAAGCGGGAAGAAATCGTCAAAGCCAAAGCCGAAGGCGTGGGAAACCCCGTTTTTTATCTCGGTTCCGCTACGGGGCGCGATGGCATGGGAGGCGCGAGTTTCGCTTCCAAAGATTTGACCGAAGAATCTGAAAAAGACCGCCCAGCCGTGCAAGTCGGCGACCCGTTCATGGAGAAACTATTGCTTGAAGCGGTATTAGAGCTTTTAAAGAGCGGGTGTGTAGTGGGAATCCAGGACATGGGCGCCGCGGGGCTGACTTGCTCCACGTGCGAGACCGCCTCGCGTGGTAATACCGGCATCGAAATTGACGTCTCAAAAGTCCCTCAGAGGGAAACGGGAATGGTGCCCTACGAAATCATGCTTTCAGAGTCGCAGGAGCGGATGCTCGTGATCATTAAAAAAGGCCAGGAAGCGGCCGCCAAAAGGATTTTTGACAAATGGGATCTGCACGCGGAGGAGATCGGTTTCGTGACCGACGATTCGCTGATGCGCATCAGGGAAAATGGCGTGACGGTCGCCGAAATTCCCGCCAAATCGCTCGCCGATGACGCGCCGGTTTACGTGCGAGAGGAAAAAGAACCCGCCTATCTTAAAAAGGTGCGCGCATTTGATCCCAAATCATTAGGCAGTCCCGGTGATCTAAACGCGGTTTTATTAAAGCTTCTTGATTCGCCGACGATTGCGAGCAAGGAATGGATCTATCATCAGTATGACCACATGGTGCGCACCAATACCACAGTACTCCCGGGTTCCGACGCCTCCGTGATCCGCATCAAGGGAACCAAAAAATCGATCGCGATATCAGTGGATTGTAATTCCACGTATTGCTATCTTGATCCCTATGAAGGGGCGAAGATCGCCGTGGCCGAAGCCGCACGGAACGTGGCCTGTTCGGGCGCCGAACCGCTTTCGATCACGAATTGCCTCAATTTTGGCAACCCGATGAACCCCGAGATCTTCTGGCAATTAAAAAAATGCGTCGAAGGCATACGCGACGCGTGTCTGGAATTTAAGACTCCTGTATCCGGCGGTAATGTCTCACTTTACAATCAGAATCCTAAAGGCGCCATTGATCCGACACCGACGATCGGCATGGTGGGTTTGATCGAAGGCGCTGAGCCTGTGACCTCTTATTTTAAAAAAGAAGGCGATGTGATCATTCTACTGGGCGAATCAAAAGAGGAACTCGGCGGCTCGGAGTACCTCAAGACTATTTTCAAAGTGAAATCCGGCCAAGTCCCGCGTCTTGACCTTAAAGAAGCAAAAAAACTAGTTGATCTTCTTGTGTCGCTTTCGAAGAACGGACTTCTAGAATCTGCCCATGATTGTTCCGAAGGCGGCTTGGCGGTGGCGTTGGCGGAATCTTGCATGATCGCAAAAGGACATGAGATCGGTGCCGTGATCGAAGAGGAACCCGGCGCGTTATCCCGCGAGGCTTATTTGTTCGGTGAAACACAGTCACGCGTGGCGATCTCAGTTGACCCAAAAAATTTAAAAACAGTCCGCGGCATGATAGAATCAGCCCGCGTGCCTTATAAGACAATAGGGCGCGTTGGTGGAAACTCGCTAAAAATAAATTCCATGATCCAGACACCGCTCACGGTGCTCGTCGCCGCATGGAGAAACGCGATAAAAAGAAGAATGAATATCTAGGAGTGTCTAGTTCATGAAAAGACTCATTGTCAGTTTAGAAGCCATCGCTGATCTGGCCGATCGCGCTTCAGATTTGTCAAAGACCCAGGCAGCCATTCAATCGGCCAAAATTTTAGTTCAGGAATCTAAGAAGAAGGAAGGCCAGGCGGAACAAGCGTCGCTCCAGCAATTGGAAACGGAGCTTGATACGTGGCAATCCAAATTATCGGTGATCTTGAACGAACCGGTCGGCAAAAAAGGTATGGCCAAACACGCGCGGTTTTGGGCCGAGAAATTGAGGACGATCCATGTCTAGCGAATTAAAAGACAAATGCGGTGTGTTCGGAGTCTTCGGCCATAAAGAGGCCGCTTATCTGACCTATTTGGGTTTGTACTCGCTTCAGCATCGCGGGGAGGAATCCGCCGGGATCGTGACTTCGGACGGAAAGAAAATGTACGCTTACCGTGGCATGGGCCACGTACAGGAAATTTTTAGCGGGAATCAACTGGAGGTCTTAACCGGTGACCGCTCGATCGGCCATGTGCGCTATTCGACCACCGGCTCAAGCAATATTAAAAACGCTCAGCCGATCGTTGTGGATTATTCACGCGGGGAAGTCGCGATCGGTCACAACGGCAATTTAGTGAATGCCGATATCCTCCGTTCGGAACTTGAGGCCTACGGGTCTATTTTTCAAACGACGACAGACAGCGAGATCATCATTCATCTGATGGCTAAGCCTTCGAACCGCAATGTTGTGGAAGGCGTCGTCGACGCGTTGGCCCGCGTGAAGGGCGCCTATTCGGTCGTCCTTTTAACAAACCAGTTTTTGATCGCCGCGCGTGACCCTCAGGGCTTTCGGCCGCTGTGGATAGGAAAGAAGGATGGCGCGTATTTGGCGGCTTCGGAGACATGCGCGTTTGACATGATGGACGCCGAAGTGGTGCGTGAGGTCGAACCTGGAGAGGTTGTGGTTATTTCCTCTCAAGGGTTGAAATCGCTTAAAATTCCGTCGAACGGAACGCGTTTGGCATTTTGCGCTTTTGAGCACGTTTATTTTGCCAGGCCGGATTCAAAAGTTTTTGGAGAAAGCGTTCATCTGGTGCGTCAACGGCTGGGCGAGGAACTCGCGAAAGAACATCCGGTGGAAGCCGATCTTGTGATCCCGGTGCCTGATTCGGGCAATTCCGCGGCGTTGGGTTATTCCAGGCAATCCGGCATTCCGTTGGAATACGGCATCATCCGCAACCATTATGTCGGACGGACGTTCATCCAGCCCAGCCAGGGGATTCGCGATTTTAAAGTGCGTGTGAAATTTAATTTCGTCAAAGAAGTCCTGAAAGGCAAACGTCTGGTCGTTGTGGATGATTCGATCGTGCGCGGCACGACATCCAAGATCCGCGTGAAAAGTCTTCGCCAGGCAGGCGCCAAAGAAGTGCATTTGAGGATCAGTTGTCCGCCTCACCGGTTTCCCTGCGCGTACGGGATCGATTTTCCGACAAAAGAAGAATTGATTGCCAACAAATACAATACGGAAGAGATCCGTAAATATTTTGAATGCGACTCGGTCGGTTATCTGTCGCTTGAGGGGATGCTTAAGTGTATGAGCTTCCCGAAGGAGAACTACTGCACCGCCTGCTGGAGCGGAAAATATCCTGTGGAGTTTGAGGGTATTGACAAATATCATGCCGAGAAATGCCAATAAAATAGATAGCGATGAACAACAAAAGAAAAAACATCACCTATAAAGACAGCGGCGTTGATATTGACCGGGCCAACAGTTTTGTTGAAAGTATCAAGCCGTTTGCGCGAATGACCTCGCGTCCTGAGGTGCTGGCCGGCATCGGGGGTTTTGGTGCGCTTTGCCGCCTGCCAAATAAAAAATATAGAGACCCGATCTTGGTGAGCTCCACCGACGGTGTCGGCACGAAACTTAAACTCGCGAAGCTCGTCGGGCGTACTGAAGGGCTCGGTATTGACCTCGTAGGGATGAACGTGAACGACATTTTAACTTCGGGTGCCGAGCCGCTCTTTTTCCTGGATTATTTTGCGGTCGGAAAACTCGATAAAGAGATGATGAGAACGATCATTAAAGGTATCGCGATCGGCTGCAAACAGGCCGGCTGCGCGCTGATCGGGGGCGAGACGGCGGAGATGCCCGGCCTTTATGCGCGTGGAGATTTTGATCTGGCGGGTTTCTGCGTGGGCGTAGTCGACCGACACAAGATCATTGACGGCCGTAAAGCCAAAGCCGGTCATGTGATCGTTGGCGTCGCTTCGAGCGGTATCCATTCCAATGGCTTTTCTTTTGTAAGAAAAGTGCTGAAAAATGATTTTATCCGCGCGCATGCTGAGGAAATTTTAAAACCCACGAAGATTTATGTAAAACCCATACTGTCTTTGATAGAGAAAGAACCGATTTTTTCGATGGCGCATATTACCGGCGGCGGATTTTTTGACAACATTCCCCGTGTTTTACCCAAAGGCTGCGGCGCCAAGATCCACGCGGGTGCTTGGCCGATCCCGAGAGTTTTTCAATGGCTTCAGGATAAAGGTCATGCGCAAGCGAAAGAAATGTACCGGACCTTTAATATGGGCATCGGGATGGTGCTTGTGACGCCCGCGGCGCACTCCCGTAAAGTGATCTCTCATCTTTCAAAATTCAAAGAGCGCGCGTGGGTGATCGGCGAAATCGTGAAGGGCAAAGGAGTTTCGATCCAATGACCCTACCACCTCCGTTTGAAAAAGGATTTTTCGTCTGCCTTTGGCAGACATTCCTGCCACAAACAGGGTTGGGGAGAAACGAGTGTTGGGGCGGCAGGGTAACGGAGGTGGTGGGGTGAAAGTTTTAGTCATCGGCAGCGGCGGCCGCGAACACGCGATCTGCTGGAAATTGTCCCAAAGTCCAAAACTCACGAAGCTTTACGTGGCTCCCGGAAACGCGGGTATGGAAGAAGTCGCGGAGTTGGTCGATATCGCGGCCAAGGATCAGGAAAATCTTTTACAATTTTGCAAGCGGACAGCTATTGAACTCGTTGTTGTCGGGCCAGAAGCGCCTTTGGCTGAAGGAATTGTCGATCGATTCACAAAAGAAGGGATCAAAATTTTCGGACCCAATAAATTTGCGGCGCAGCTTGAAAGCTCCAAAGTTTTTTCGAAGCAATTGATGAAAAAGCTTTCAATCCCAACAGGCGATTTTGAAGTTTTCGATAATGCTGACAAGGCGATGGATTATGTGGTCAAAAAAGGCGTCCCGATCGTTATTAAAGTCGACGGGTTGGCGGGAGGCAAAGGTGTCGTGGTCGCGACCTCTTTGCCCAAGGCGATGGAAGCGATCCATTTGGATATGGTAAAAAAAGTTTTTGGCAAAGCGGGTGAAAAAGTGGTGATCGAGGAATGTCTTGAAGGCGAGGAAGCGTCGGTGATCGCGGTGACGGACGGCTATACGGTCCATCTTTTGGCATCGAGCCAGGATCACAAAAGGATTTTCGACGGAGACCATGGTCCCAACACGGGCGGCATGGGCGCGTATTCACCGGCGCCGATCGTGACGGAGGTGGTGGAAAAAGAAATTTTGGAAAATGTGTTCCTACCGATCGTGAAAGAATTTCAGGCGTTGGGAAACCCGTTCAAAGGTTTTCTTTACGCCGGCATTATGATGACGCCGCAGGGTTTTAAGGTTTTGGAATTCAATGCCCGACTGGGGGATCCCGAAACACAGGTGATCTTGCCGCGTTTGAAAACGGATCTGCTTGAGATTTTTTTAGCGACAGTCGAAACCAGGCTTTCTCAGATCAAACTGGAGTGGAAGGATGAGCACTGTGTTTGTGTCGTGATCGCCGCCGAGGGCTATCCGGATAATTTCGAGGTAGGCCGAAAGATCGCGGGACTTTCCGCAGTGAAAGAACAGCCCAATATCCAGACATTTCACGCCGGCACCAAGCGGCAGAACGGGGATCTGGTGACGGCCGGCGGACGCGTATTGAATGTCGTCGGTTCGGGTCGTGGTATTTTAGAAGCGCTTTCGAGGACCTACAGCGCGGTGGATATGATCTTTTTTGATAAGATGTATTACAGGAAGGATATCGGATACAAGGCAACGAGGGTTCTTAGGTAAACTTCAATAAGGGATAATTCCATGAAACCAACCGTGGCAATTCTAATGGGCAGCGATTCGGATGCGCCTGCGTTAAAACCTTGCGGTGAAATTTTGAGGGAATTGAAAATTCCGTTCGTGGCCAAAGTGCTGTCAGCGCACCGCACACCTGAGGAGGCTGTCGCGTTTGTCAAAACCGCGAAGAAAAGCGGGATCAAGGTCATTATCGCCGCTGCCGGAGGCGCGGCGCATCTAGCCGGTGTTGCGGCCGCAAACACATTGCTCCCGATCATTGGCATCCCCATCGAAACTTCTTCTTTTAAAGGAATCGATTCGCTTCTTTCGACGATTCAGATGCCGGCAGGCACACCGGTCGCGACGGTGGCGGTGGGTCCGGGAGGTGTCAAGAATGCGGCATTTTTAGCGGCAAGGATCCTGGCGCTCCAAGACGCAAAAATTGAAAAGGCGCTTGCCCGATACAAAGATATCAATCGAATGAAAATTTTAAACAAGGACATCCAGCTATAATCATGAGGAAGATCCTGTTTGTTTGCACCGGCAATAGCTGTCGTTCCGTGATGGCCGAGGGTTTATTTAAAAAGATGGTGCAAAACCGCGCCGATAAATTTGAAGTCTCATCTGCGGGGATCAGCGCGACGGATGGTTTTCCTGCAACTCCTCAGACTGTCAAGGTGATGGAAACAGAAGGCGTGGACATGTCAGGTCACCGGACGCGGCGGCTCAAGGTAGAGTTGGTGCGTGCCTCGGATAAGATATACGTGATGGAAAGGATGCATAAAGAGTGGATCTTACGCTTTGTTCCGGAAGCGAAAGACAAGATTTTTCTTTTGACCGAGTTTCATGCCCCGAATCACCAGAATGCCGGCGAGATCGATATTCCGGACCCGATCCTGATGTCGGATAGTTTTTATCAGAATGTTTTAATAATGATCCGTGATTGTGTCGGAAAAATAGAGGAAAGTTTATAAATAGTCTATGAGGAGTGCAGCATGAAGATTGCGTTGGGTGCCGATCACGGAGGATTTGCGTTGAAAGCGGAACTCACCAAATTTTTAATTAGGGAAGGTTACCAGACCATCGACTATGGGACCCGAAGCCCGGCGGCCTGTGATTATCCAGTTTTCGCTTACAAGGTCGCGAAAGCGGTCTCTGATAAAAAAACAGACCTCGGGATCTTGATCTGCAAAAGCGGCAACGGCATGGCGATAGTGGCCAATAAATTACCGAATATTCGCGCGGCCATTTGTTTTAATAAAAACGTAGCAGTACTTTCACGTCTGCATAACGACGCCAATATCCTGGTGTTGGGATCGGAACATATGTTTGATGACCCGCAATTGATTGTGCGGTCGTGGCTTGAATCGCGTTTTGAGGGTGGGCGCCACAAACGGCGCGTGGATCAGATCAGCCGCTTCGAAAAGAAAATCTGCGGGAAAAAGAAGACCAGCCCGCGAAAGGCTAAAACACGAAAATGACCCCACCACCTCCGTTTGAAAAAGAATTTTTCGTCCGCCTCTGGCGGACATTCCCGCCACAAACATGGCTGAAAACAAACAAGTTTTTGATTGGCGGGATAACGGAGGTGGTGGGGTGAGCGCGCTGTCCGAAACAGATCCTGAAATATTCAAAGCTATTTCCTGTGAAATTCAAAGGCAGAATGAAAATATTGAGCTTATCGCGAGCGAGAATTTTACAAGCCTCGCGGTGATGGAAGCCGTAGGCTCGGTTTTGACCAATAAGTACGCCGAAGGGTATCCCGGCAAGCGTTGGTACGGCGGCTGCGACTTTGTGGACGTGGCGGAAAATCTCGCGATCGAGCGGGCTAAAGCGCTTTTTGGCGCTGAACATGTGAATGTTCAGCCGCACTCGGGCTCTCAGGCGAACGCGGCTGTTTATTTTTCGATGCTGCAGCCAGGCGATACAGTGCTCGCGATGAATCTATCTCACGGCGGGCATTTGACGCACGGCCATCCGATGAATTTTTCGGGGAAATTTTTTAAGATCGTTCCCTATGGCGTGAGCGCCAAAGATGAGCGGATCGATTATGACGAGATCGAATCGTTAGCGCGCGAGCATAAACCTAAAATGATACTGGCCGGTGCTTCGGCGTACCCGCGGGTCATTGATTTTGCGCGTTTTAGGAAGATTTGTGATAAAGTCGGCGCTTTTCTTTTTGTCGATATGGCGCATATCGCGGGACTGGTGGCGGCCGGGGTTCATCCGAGCCCGATCCCTCACGCGGAGTTTGTCACGACCACGACGCATAAAACTTTGCGGGGTCCGCGCGGCGGACTTATTTTTTGTAAGAGTGAATTTGCCAAAAAAATTGATGCCGAAGTTTTCCCGAGTTGGCAAGGCGGCCCGCTGATGCATGTGATCGCCGGGAAGGCGGTAGCGTTGAAAGAAGCGCTTGAGCCGGGGTTCAAAACCTATCAATCGCAGATCGTCAAAAATGCTAAAATATTGGCGGAGGCATTGATCCAGAAAGGCTTTCGCCTGGTCTCGAACGGTACCGACAATCACTTGATGCTTGTGGATGTCCATCAGCGCGGCCTGACCGGCAAGGATTGTGCTGAGGCGCTTGACCGCGCGGGCATCACCGTGAATAAAAATACGATCCCTTTTGATACCGAGAGCCCGTTCAAGGCCGGCGGACTTCGCCTGGGAACACCGGCGGTTACGACACGCGGCATGAAAGAAAAAGAAATGAGTACCATTGCGGGTCTGATCGAAAAGGTTTTGTCGGACATTCATTCGGACGCCAAAATAGCGGAGGTCCGCGCGGAGGTCCGCGCGTTGACTAAAAAATTTCCTTTATACCCTAAACTTTTGAAAGGAGGAAAAGGATGAAATGTCCTTTTTGCGGATTCATAGAAGATAAGGTCATCGACTCAAGGTCTTCGAATGAAGACAAGAGCGTGCGCCGCCGCCGGGAATGCCTGAAATGCAAGCGCCGTTTCACCACCTATGAGTATATTGAAGAAGTGCCGCTGATGGTGATCAAAAAAGACGGCCGCCGCGAGGCGTTTGACCGTAATAAGATCATCTCGGGTATTTTAAAAGCCTGTGAGAAACGTCCCGTCAGCATGGAAAAGGTCGAAGCGGTCGTGGATAAGGTCGAAAAGGAATTACAGAAGAGTTTCGACAAGGAAGTAAAGGCGCAGGTCGTCGGGGAGCTCGTGATGGAATATCTTCATAAACTGGACGAGGTGGCTTACGTGCGGTTCGCCTCCGTTTATCGACAATTCAAGGATATCAACCACTTCATGAAAGAATTGAAGGATCTATTAAGTAAAAGAGCTGATTGATTAACGTGTAATCAATAGGAGGCAGGTTTTTCCTCGGCAAAGATCTTTCGCATCGTTTCAAGATCTATCTTCAGTTGATTTCTAAGTTTGTCTAAAAGTGTTTTCATTTTTTCCGATGCCTTTTGATCGATCATTTTTTTCCTGAAAACTTCCTTTTCGGATTCGAACTTTTTATTGTCGACATCCCAGTCTTTCGTGATTTTAAAAATGCCGGCTCCATTGGGTGTCGCAAACGCTTGGCTGACCTCGCCTTCTTTGAGCTTGGCGATGATTTGATCCACCGTTTCGGAGGACCCGATGCCCGGCAGGTCGTCGCCGCTCTTGAATTTCTCGCCGCGTTTGGCTTCCACTGAAAGATCTTTCAGTGTTTTTTCTAGGTCGTTTCCATTCATTTTATTTTTTGCCTCGTTCAACTTCGCGACGGCTGCTTCCATGGCTTTTTGCCTTGTCATGATCCGTTTAAGCTCTCCTTTGGCCTCGTCGGTATTCAGCGGCTGATCACTTTTTTTGTCTTGCGCTTTTTCCGGCTTGGCGAGCCTGTCTTTCACGAGTGGATAGAGTTTGTTAACATCATCATCGCTGATCTTGACGTTATCTTTTTCAGATTCCCAGGGCACGACGCCATAAAGGATATCTCTTTTACCGTTTGCCTGGCGGTAAAGCGTTTTTAGCTCATCCTCCTTGATCACGATCCCCGATTTGATCTTATCGGCGATTTTTTCAATGGTCAAGATATCCCTGATATCTTCCTCAAAATCTCTCGCGTTCGAATGAAGGTAACGGCTGACATAGAGGTTATAAATATTGGTGTCGAATTGGCCATGACTTTGAAAGAGCGGCTGCCTTGAGACCCACTCGACCACTTCCGCGTCATTCGCTTTTATTCTCTCCTTTTTGGCCTCATGTAAAAAAAGGATCCGATCCCAAGCCTCGCCTTTCATGTTGATCATTGGAGCGACTTCTTTCAATTTTTCACCGTACATGAAAGCCATTTCATGCTGCACGGCTTTGTAGCTATTGAGGTATTCGCGCAGGGAGATTTTTTTATTCTCAATGACGCCGACTGTCGAGGGGATTTTCGAGTCTTTTTGGGTGGTGGTCACGCCCCACATCAGGAATGGAGGAATGATCGCGATCGCGAGGATGATATAGATTTTTTTCTGATGACGTTTGTTTCTTAAGAATTTAAGCATAAGATTTTTGGCGCATTATACCTCAACTACTGGACCACGTCCAGAGGCGTTGAATGGACAAACGCAAAAGGGACACGTTAAATATTTAACGTGTCCTTTTTGCTAGCCTTGGACGTGGTCCGGTTGGGCAAGAAACGTCTCATCAATGTCAGTAGCTAATTAAAATGTCCGCTTTTGGTAGCAAGTGATTTGTCCGTTTTTTAAGGTTTAAGGGTTGTCCTTGAGCATCGTATCTGCCTATCAGGTGATGACCGTACAAGACACTCAAGGTGT
>Ga0209726_10000620_pt1 | contig 64801 bp, 58 predicted proteins | sample Subgrocontami54m_FD_187453 | JGI IMG/M metagenome (GOLD analysis project Ga0209726, IMG submission 187453) | Subsurface groundwater microbial communities from S. Glens Falls, New York, USA - GMW46 contaminated, 5.4 m (SPAdes) (version 3) | ecosystem: Environmental > Aquatic > Deep subsurface >...
CGAGCCTCAACCCCAAGACCGGACGGCCCTATGGCCCGGATTTCCCGAACATCACGGTGCGCGACATCGTCGCCGCGCAAAAGGCGCTGATCGAATGGCTCGGCATCACCCACCTGGTCGCGGTGGCGGGGCCGTCCTATGGCGGCTATCAGGCGTTCCAGTGGGCGGTCGCCTATCCCGACCACATGGACGCGATCGTGCCGGTCAACACCGCGCCGCGGGCCTCGGTCAACACCGACAAGCAGCTCGCCGAGGTCACCGCGCGGCTCGCCGCCGACCCGGAGTGGCACGGTGGGCATTATTACGGCAAGGGCGGCGCCAAGGCGGCGTTGACCGACATCCGGGTCGACACGTTGAAGCGCTACGGCATCGAGGCCGCGCTGGCGCCGCGTTTCCCCGACCCGGCCGAGCGCGAGGCGGCGATCCGCGAGACGGCTGCGAACTGGGCGGCCAAGTGGGATGCCAACTCGCTGATCATCCTGCGCCGTGCATTGCTGGGTTTCGATACGCGACCCGATTTCGCCCGGATCAAGGCCAAGGTGCTGTATGTGTTGTGCCGCACCGACGCGCTGTTCCCGCCCCACATCGCGCCGGATGTGATGCGAGGGCTAGCCGATGCTGGGGTCGACGCACGCTATTTCGAGCTCGACAGCGAGCTCGGCCATTCGTCGAGCGGCCCCGAGCACGCCAAATGGTCGCCGACCCTGCGCGAATTCCTGGCGCCGCTCGTCGCCCGGGCGGTGTGAGGAGGGGACCCGAACGACCCCTCACCCTCCCACCGCTTGCGCGGCGGGCCCCTCCTTCTCCCCGCACGCGGGGCGAGGGGCTATAAGGCCGCGGCCTCGCGGTCGCGCTCCCTCTCCCCGCGAGCGGGGAGAGGGTCGGGGTGAGGGGCCGGCAGCGGTGAGGGGGCATGAAGGGTCTCAGGCTGGAAACGATCGGCCACGCCACGATCGTGCTCTATCGCGATGGGGAAAGCCCGCTATTGGTCACCGACCCGTGGCTGGTCGGCTCGGTATATTGGCGGAGCTGGTGGCTGCGGCACTATCCGAGCGCGGCCGAGATCGAATGGCTGGCGGACACGGCCCATGTCTACGTCACGCACGAGCATCCCGACCATTTCCACACGCCGTCGATCCGCCGGCTGGGGGCGCGCCCCGCCTATCTGTTTCCAGCCCTGGCGGAGCGGGGCTGGCTCGCCTATCTGGCCGAGCGCGGGTATCGCGCCGCCGCGTTGCCGCCGCGGCGCTGGCACGCGCTTGGCACCGGGGTCGCGATCATGTCGATCCCGCTGTGGAACGATGACAGCCTGTTGCTGATCGACACGCCGAACGCGCTGATCCTCAACCTCAACGACGCCAAGCCGCTGCCGCCGGTGTTGCGCGCGTTGCGTCGACTCGGCGACCGCATCGGCAAGCCGCGGGTATTGCTCGCCAGCTACTCGCCGGCCAGCCTGGTCAACAGCTTTCTCGACGAGCGCGGGGTCGTCTCGTTGCGGTCGCGAGAGCACTACGTCGCCTTTATCTGCCGGCTATGCGAGCGGCTCGGCGCCGATTTCTACATCCCGTTCGCCAGCCAGGCGGTGTTCGAGCGCGCCGACAGCGCCTGGGCCAACCCGCACCGCACCGAATTCGCCGATCTCGAACACGGCTGGAACGCGCCGGCGCGGCTGTTGCCGCCCTACACCAACCTCAACCTCGGCGATTTCAGCCACCGCGCCACCGCGCCGGAGGACTACCGGCCGGCCGCGCCGGCGACCCGCGCCGCCTTGACCGCGGAGCGCTTCGCCGCCGAGACCGATGCGCGGGTCGACGACGACGACGTCGCCCGGCTCGAGCGCAAGCTCAACGCCTGGCGGTGGTTGCTGTGGCCGCTGTTTCCGCGCGGGTTTTCGTTTCGGCTCGGGGAGCGCCAGCTCTTTTACCGGCCGCGGCGCGGCCGGATCGGCGAGGGCGGGCCGGACCGGGTCGGCGATTTCGAAATCGCGGTGCCGGCGCTGACGATCAAGGAGGCATTGCGCAACGACCACCTGTCCGATCTCGGCATCACGATGTTCGTGCGCATCCGACTGATGCGGCGTATCGATCCGCGCAAGGTCTACGCGCTGTTCGTATTGTTCCAGTTCGACGATTACGGCCATCTGCGCGGCCCCGGCGCGGTGCTGCGCTGGCTGTGGGGCGGGTTGCGCGATCTGTGGCCGCGCCGGCTCCGCTTGCCGCCGGCCCAGGCACCCGGGCCGGTCAGCGCGTCAGCGACGGACGCCCACCCTTCTGAACATCGCCCTTTAGAAGATCGAGCGCCGCGTTCAGCTGGGCGTCCTGGGGGGTCCCGATAAGCTTGGGGTTGATCGGACGGTCGCCCCCATCGGCGAGCGGCCGCACCGGCCGCCGCCGGGGCGGCGCGCCCTCCTTCGGCGCCAATGCACCGGTCGCCTCGATCGTGCCGAACAGATCGCTTTCATAGGCCATGATCGAGTTGGCGACCTGCGCCTCCTTGGGCAGGCGCACCTCGGTGTCGGGGGTGATACCCCTGCCCTGGATCGAATCACCCGAAGGCGTGTAGTACAGCGCCGTGGTCAGCCGCAAGGCGCCGTGGCCGGCGATCGGGATGATGCTTTGGACCGAGCCCTTGCCAAAGCTGCGCGTGCCCATGACCGTGCCACGGCGGTTGTCCTGCAATGCCCCGGCGACGATCTCGGCGGCGGAGGCGGTGGCGCCGTTGATCAATACGGCGATCCGGGTTCCGCGCAGCAGATCGCCGCGGGGGGCGGCGACATAGGCGCGGTTTTCGTCCGGGTCGCGCCCGCGCGTCGTCACGATCGTGCCGCCGTCGAGAAATTCGGCGGCGACCTCGATCGCCGAATCGAGCAGCCCGCCGGCGTCGTTGCGCAGATCGAGCACGAACCCGGCGAGATTGCCGCCGGATTCCCGCCGCAACCGGCCGATCGACGCGCGCAATTCGCTCGGCGTGTTTTCGTCGAACGTGCTGATGCGGACATAGCCGACGCGGCCCGGCTTCATCGCCGATTTGACCGATTCGACCCGGATGATCGCGCGCGTGATCGGTACCTCGAACGGCGCGCGGTTGGCGCGCGCGACGGTCAGAACCACCGGCGTGCCGGGGGCGCCGCGCAGGCGTCGGACGACCTCCTCGATGTCGATGCCGACCGTCGGCTGGCCGTCGGCCTTGATGATGCGGTCGCCCGGCTCGATCCCGGCCCCGGCCGCCGGAGTGCCGTCGATCGCGGTGATGACCTGGGGCACGCCGTCCTCGACCGAGATCTCGATGCCGACCCCACCGAACTGGCCGCTGGTGGTCGCGATCAATTCGCGATACTCGCGCTCGGGCAGATAGTCGGAATGCGGATCGAGGCGGCTGAGCATGCCCTTTAGCGCGCCGCCGACCAGCCGGTCGGGCTTGACCGGGACGACGTAACTCTTGTCGACCTCCTTCATCACCGCGTCGATCAGGCCGAGATCGGCGGGGCCGCCCGAGTTCGCCGCCGCGCAGCCGGTAAGCGCCAGCGCGGCCAGGCTCAGCGCGGCCAACTTGGGAGCGGTGGACCCGCGAAACGCGGCGAAAGATGAAAAATACCCGTGGAGCTTCATGGATGGCGCCTGTCGACGAATCCGCGCCGCAGATCGTCACGACGGGAGGCGCGACGTTACTCCGCTGCCGCCGTCTCGGGAAGAAGGCCGCCCGGCGGGGGTGGATTTGTCGCTATCGAGCGGTCCTGCTGAGCGCCCCGGACCTATCCGCCCCTGCCCCATCCGCCCCTGCCCCATCCGCCCGGGCGCTATCGCCCCGACTATCGCCCTGGCCCGGAGGGGTGGAAATAGCGGTCGTTGCGCTCGTGCGCGCGCACGTCGTTGGCGGGGAGGCGGCCCTGGCCCGCGGCGCGCCACAGATCGACGAAATTGGCGCCGGCGCTGGGCGGCGGCGCCAATCCGGCCGGGATCGCGACGGGCGGCGGCGGGGCGAGCTGGAGCTTGTAGCAGGCGTCGCGCTCGGCGGTGTCGAGCCGGTTGAATTTGTGATCGCGCATAAAGCACATTTCGAGTGCCTGCCGCCGCGCCGGGTCGGCCGGGTAGAGCTCCTCGTAGAGCGCGAACACCCGCGTCGGATGCGTGACCGCCGCCACGGTCGCGACCGCGAGGCCGAACACGACGATGGCCGAGACCAGCCTCATCCCCGGCCCCGGCGCGCGACGAGCGGCAAATCGCCGCGATGTGTTCTAGGGTGACGCAACCGGACCCCCGGCGAATTTTTCGACCGTGGCGAGGAAGTCCTGCAATATAATCGGCTTGGCGATATAGGCGTCGCACCCGCTGGCCAGGGTCCGGCGCTCATCGCCCGACATCGCGAACGCGGTTACCGCGATGACCGGAATCGAGCGGGTCGCCTCGTCCGCCTTGAGCAGGCGGGTCGCCTCCAGCCCGGAGATGTCGGGAAGCTGGATATCCATCAGGATCAGATCGGGATGGTATCGCCGCGCCAGCTCGATCGCGACGGCGCCGTGGTCGGTCTTTAGAATGGTGTAGCCATGCGCCTCGAGGACATCGTTCAACAGGCGCATGTTGAGCTCGTTATCCTCGACGATAAGGATCGTCTTCGCCGTGGGATGCGATATTTCGTCGCCCAGCATCACGACAAAGCGGTGTGGCTCGCGAGAGATACCGTCAACTGCATTGCCTGGCTCCATCGGGAGAAGCTTAGCCCGGTTGCGTCGGATATGACGCGAAATTAGTGGTTAATTGCGTAAAATATATGGTTTCGGATGGGTTTTTTGCGTGCTCATCCACCGCATGGAGGCATCGAACATGCGCGTGCCGGTGTCGGCCACCTGCCTCGCCCTGGGCATCGTCATCGCCATGCCGGCGGCGGCGCAGGACACCGCGGCGCAGGACGCCGCCCGCCGCCAGGCGATCTTCGCCAAATTGCCCGAGGACGCGGCCAAGCGGGTGTTCGGGCTCGTCGCGATCCCGGCGCCGGGACCGGCGCGGGCGATCGGCTCCTACGCCAAGGGCTGTCTCGCCGGCGCGGTGGCGTTGCCGGCCGACGGGCCGGGCTGGCAGGTCATGCGGCCGTCGCGCAACCGCAATTGGGGCCACCCGCTGCTGATCGCGGTGATCGAGCGGTTCGCGGCGGGATTGCCGGCGACCGGCTGGCCCGGGCTGCTGGTCGGCGATCTCGCCCAGCCGCGCGGCGGGCCGATGCTGACCGGCCACGCCTCGCACCAGATCGGCCTCGACGTCGATATCTGGCTGACGCCGATGCCGGGGCACCGGCTGAGCGCCGGCGAGCGCGAGACCATGTCGGCGGTCAACGTCGTCGCCGCCGACGGCAACGACGTCAATCCGGCGTTGTGGCGGCCCGAATACCGCCGGATGATCGAAACCGCCGCGCGCCTGCCCGAGACCGCGCGGGTGTTCGTCAACGCGGCGATCAAGCGGGCCTTGTGCCGCGAGGCCGGGGCCGACCGCGCGTGGCTGCGGCTGGTGCGGCCGTGGTGGGGCCACGACGATCACCTGCATTTGCGCGTGTCGTGCCCGCGCGGCAGCCCCGATTGCGACGATCAGCCGCCCCCGCCGCCCGGCGACGGCTGCGGCCGCGAACTCGACTGGTGGTTCACCGCCGAGGCGCGAACCCCGAAGCCGTCGCCGCCGCGCCCACCGATGCTGCTGTCGGACCTGCCGCCAGGCTGCGCCGCGCTGATCGGCGGGAGGTAGCCGCGTACCCGTTAATGCAACCGGGGCGCCTTCATCATGCGGGTGCGGTCGGTCGAGGCGATGCGCACGGTCTTGGAATCCTTGTCGCGCACCACCTGCAACACCACCTCGCTGCCGGCCGGGCCGCTGGCCCATACCCGGCGCCAGAACGAAGCCAGGGTCGATACCGGCTCGTCGCGCACCGCGACGATGCGGTCGCCGGGCCTGAGCCCGCTCTTGATCGCCGGGCCGCGCTCGGACATGCCGGCGACGACGACGGCGTTGTCGTCCTCGACCTCGGCGGCGTAGAGCCCGAGCCACGGCCGCGGCGGCCGGTTGGGCCGGCCATAGGTCAACAGATCGTCGAGGATCGGCGCCAGCAGGTCGATCGGCACCACCATGTTGACGTCGCGCCGCAATTGGCGGCCGCTCGAATGCTGGACATGCAATGAGCCGATGCCGATCAGCCTGCCGTCGGCGGCGATCAGCGCGGCTCCGCCCCAGAACGGGTGCGCCGGCGCGGTGAAGATCGCGCGGTCGAGCAGGTACTCCCAATGCCCGGCGAATTCCTGCCGGGCGACGACGGTCGCGGCGATGGCGTGGCGCCGCCCGCCCTCGGCGGCGATGATCGCCTTGTCGCCGGCGCCGACCCGCATGCCGGTGCCGAGCTCGATCGGCGACACGCTGAGCCGCCCGAGCGCCTGCACCAGCCCGAACCCGGTCTCCTGGTCATAGCCGAGCAGGTGGCCCTGGACCGCGCCGCCGACGCTCGAGGTCAGCCAGATCGATTCAGCCTCGCTGATCAGGTAGCCGATCGTCAGCACCAGCCCGTCCGCGCGGATCAACACGCCGCTGCCGGCGCGCTCGGTGCCGAGCGTCTGCGCGGTGAACGCATCTTCGGGGATGGTCGACTGCAAGCCGAGAACGCTATTGAGCGCGGTGTCCAAGTCGAAGGCGCAATCCTCCGGCTTGGGCTGTATCTCGGTCGGGATTTCCCACTCGATATTTCGTGGCATCGGTCCGGGCTCGTCATTGGCGTGTTTTGATTATAGCGCGCCGAGAGTGCTCCGCGCCTACCTTGTTTTCAAAAGCCTGGGATCGCCGATTCCCGCGGCGTGCGTCGCCGGCTTGACAAAATCCAGCCTCCCGACTATCTGAGCAGCACTCTCGGGTAGGGAGTGCTAACCCGAAGTGACTGGTATTGCGAGGAGGTTTTTATGGCATTGCGTCCGTTGCATGACCGCGTGCTGATCCGGCGCGTGGCGAGCGAGGAAAAGACGGCGGGGGGCATCATCATCCCCGACACCGCCCAGGAAAAGCCGATGGAGGGCGAAGTGGTGGCGGCCGGCCCCGGCGCCCGCGGAGACGACGGCAAATTGGTGCCGATGGATGTGAAAAAGGGCGACCGGGTGCTGTTCGGCAAGTGGTCGGGCACCGAGGTCAAGCTCGACGGCGAAGAGCTGATCATCATGAAAGAGTCCGACATCATGGGCGTCATCGCCTAGAGGAGTTTGAAAACATGGCTGCCAAAGACGTCAAATTCGCCGGCGACGCGCGCGACCGCATGCTGCGCGGCGTCGACATTCTCGCCAACGCGGTCAAGGTGACCTTGGGGCCGAAGGGCCGCAACGTCGTCCTCGACAAATCGTTCGGCGCGCCGCGCATCACCAAGGACGGCGTGACCGTCGCCAAGGAAATCGAGCTCGCCGACAAGTTCGAGAACATGGGCGCCCAAATGGTGCGCGAGGTCGCCTCGAAGACCAACGACCAGGCCGGCGACGGCACCACCACGGCGACCTTGCTGGCCCAGTCGATCGTGCGCGAGGGGTCGAAGGCGGTTGCCGCCGGCATGAACCCGATGGATCTGAAACGCGGCATCGACCTCGCGGTCGACGCCGTCGTCGCCAATTTAAAGAGCCAGTCGAAAAAAATCTCGACCAGCGAGGAAATCGCCCAGGTCGGCACGATCGCGGCCAATGGCGACCGCGATACCGGCGACAAGATCGCCGAGGCGATGCAGAAGGTCGGTAACGAGGGCGTGATCACGGTCGAGGAAGCCAAAAGCCTCGAAACCGAGCTCGACGTGGTCGAGGGCATGCAGTTCGACCGCGGCTACCTGTCGCCGTATTTCGTCACCAACGCCGAGAAGATGCTGGCCGAGCTCGACAACGTCTACATCCTGATCCACGAAAAGAAGCTGTCGGGTCTGCAGGCGATGCTGCCGGTGCTCGAGTCGGTGGTGCAGAGCGGTCGTCCGCTATTGATCATCGCCGAGGACGTCGAGGGCGAGGCGTTGGCGACCCTGGTGGTCAACAAATTGCGCGGCGGGCTCAAGGTCGCGGCGGTCAAGGCGCCCGGTTTCGGCGATCGTCGCAAGGCAATGCTCGAGGACATCGCGATCCTGACCGGCGGCCAGGTGATCAGCGAGGATCTCGGCATCAAGCTCGAGAGCGTCACCCTCGACATGCTCGGCCAGGCCAAGAAATTGCGGGTCGAGAAGGAAAACACGACGATCATCGACGGCGGCGGCAAGCGCGAGGACATCGAGGGCCGCTGCACCCAGATCCGCCAGCAGATCGACGAGACCACCTCCGACTACGACCGCGAGAAACTGCAGGAGCGGCTGGCCAAGCTCGCCGGCGGCGTCGCGGTGATCCGGGTCGGCGGGGCCACCGAGATCGAGGTCAAGGAAAAGAAGGATCGGGTCGACGACGCGATGCATGCGACGCGCGCCGCGGTCGAGGAGGGCGTAGTCGCCGGTGGCGGTTCGGCCCTGCTCTATGCGAGCCGCGCGCTCGATGGGCTGACCCCAGCCAATCCCGACCAAAAGGTCGGCATCGACATCATCCGCAAGGCGCTGCAGTGGCCGGTCCGGCAGATCGCCGAGAATTCAGGCACCGACGGCTCGATCATCGTCGGCAAATTGCTCGACAGCAAGGACACCAATTACGGCTACGACGCGCAGAAGGGCGAGTTCACCGACATGATCCAGGCGGGCATCATCGATCCCACCAAGGTCGTGCGGCATGCTCTCCAGGACGCGGCGTCGGTCGCTGGGTTGCTGATCACCACCGAGGCGATGATCGCCGAGCGGCCCGAGCCGAAGGGCGCGCCGGCGATGCCGCCGGGCGGCATGGGCGGCATGGGCGGGATGGACTTCTAGTCCCGACCCGACCGCGTTCGACCGAGTGACTGCCCGTCCGTACCTAGGTGCGGACGGGCAGTCTTCTTTTCCCCGATGCCGCTCGCCGAGAATGGCCCGATGGCCACAGACCGACCCCGCGCCAAACAGCCCGGCATTGAACAGATCCTGATCCGGCCGGCGCGGCATGCCGATATCGCGGCGATCGTCGCCCTGCTGGCCGACGATCTCCTGGGCGCTGCCCGCGAGGAAAACACCGACCCGCTCCCCGCCTCCTACCGGAGGGCATTCGACGAGATCGTCGCGCAGGCGGGCAATTTCCTGCTTGTCGCCGATATCGCCGGCATGATCGTCGGGTGCTTGCAATTGACGGTGATCCCCGGCCTGTCGCGACGCGGCACGAAGCGCGGGCAGATCGAGGGCGTCCGCGTCAGCGCGCGATGCCGCGGCGGCGGGGTCGGCGAATTGCTGCTGCGCCACGCGATCGAGCGGGCGCGCGCCGAAGGATGCGGAATGGTCCAGCTCACCACCGACAAGTCGCGGCGCGACGCCCACCGTTTCTACGAGCGGCTCGGCTTCAGTGCCAGCCATGTCGGCATGAAGCTGATGCTGGCATGATCACGGCTCGAGCTTCGCGGCCGCATCGTCATGCAGACGAGGCGGGGCTGCGCCGCTTTCGCGCCGCGCCCGTGCGCTACCGCGAATCCTTGTCACATGGCGGCGAGCCTCCCATACTGGAGCCGATGCGGCGTACTCCGACCAACTCCGTCTTCGCGGCCGAGCCCGATCCGCCGACGCGATTGTGCGACCACCCCGGCTGCGAGGCCGGCGGCGATTTTCGCGCGCCGCGGTCACGCCTGGAGTTGAACCACTACTATTGGTTCTGTATCGAGCATGTGCGCGCGTATAATTCGGCGTGGAACTATTACGCGGGGATGAGCGAGCCCGAGATCGAGCGCGAGATCCGGCACGATACCGTGTGGCAGCGCCCGAGCTGGAAGCTCGGCCAGCGCCACGGCCCGGCATTTGCGGCGTGCGTCCGCGACCCGTTCGGATTCTATTCGGCCAGCGCCCATGCCCGCGCCAACGGACACGCCGATCGACGAACCAACGGGCGGACGAACGGCCACGCCAACGGCGACGACGCGATCTCGCGCGCCGCCTCCGCGCGCGAGCAGGCGCTCGCGGTGTTCGACCTCGAACCGCCCTTCACCTCGGTCGGGCTCAAGGCCCGGTACAAGGTGCTGGTAAAATTGCACCATCCCGACGCACATGGCGGGGACAAAGCCGCCGAGGAGAAGCTTAAGATCATCAACCAGGCTTATGCGACCTTGAAAGCCAGCGATTTCGGCTGAACAATCACAGGTCGAAGGCCCGCCCCTCTCACACCATCATCAGGAAATGCGACAATAATGCCGACCGTACAGACAGCGGAACTGGCACCGACCCCGGTCGGCATGCCGGATATCACGATCTCGGTGCGTCAGACCTTCGGGATCGACAGCGACCTCCAGGTCCCAGCCTTCAGCACGCCGACCGAGCATGTGCCCGATTTCGACGATGCCTATCGCTTTGACCATGACACCACCCTGGCGATCCTCGCCGGGTTCGCCTTCAATCGGCGGGTCATGATCCAGGGCTATCACGGCACCGGCAAATCGACCCATGTCGAGCAGGTTGCGTCGCGGCTCAACTGGCCCTGCATCCGGGTCAATCTCGACAGCCACATCAGCCGCATCGATCTGGTCGGCAAGGACGCGATCGTGCTGCGCGACAACAAGCAGGTCACCGAGTTTCGCGAGGGGCTGCTGCCCTGGGCGTTGCAGCACCCGGTGGCCTTGTGCTTCGACGAATACGACGCCGGGAGGCCGGACGTCATGTTCGTGATCCAGCGCGTGCTCGAGGTCGACGGCAAATTGACCCTGCTCGACCAGAACCGGGTGATCCGGCCGCACAAGGCGTTCCGCCTGTTCTCGACCGCGAACACGGTCGGGCTCGGCGACACCAGCGGGCTCTATCACGGCACCCAGCAGATCAACCAGGGCCAGATGGACCGCTGGAACATCGTGACGGCGCTGAATTACCTGCCGCACGACGCCGAGTGCGAGATCGTGCTGGCCAAGGTGCCCGACTACGACAACGAGGATGGCAGGCGCAAGATCAGCGCGATGGTCGCGTGCGCCGATTTGACCCGCAACGGCTTCATGAACGGCGATATCTCGACCGTGATGTCGCCGCGCACGGTCATGACCTGGGCCGAGAATGCCCGCATCTTCAACGATTTGGCGTTTGCTTTTCGGCTGACCTTTCTCAACAAATGCGATGAGATGGAGCGGCCGGCGGTCGCCGAATACTACCAGCGCTGCTTTGGCACCGACCTGCCCGAGACCGGCGTCAACGCGACCTTGATGTAAGAGTTGCGGTAATCTGGGCATGGCGCAGGAATTCACACCGACCGAGATATTCAAACGGGCGACCGCGTCGGCATTGCGCGCGATCGCCGAGCGCGACGATCTGACCATCGCCTTTGGGCCGGAGCCGCCGGGCCTGTCCGGGACGCGGGTCAAATTGCCCAACCCGGCTCGCGACCTGCCGCCCGAGGAGGCCGCGCAACTGCGCGGCGCCGCCGACAGCCTGGCATTGCGGCTCAAATATCACGACGCGTCGGTGCACTCGAAACGCGCACCGGGCGGCCCGCTGGCGCGGACCGTCTTCGAGGCGGTCGAGCAGGCGCGGATCGAGGCATTGGGCTCGCGCCGCATGGCCGGGGTCGCCTCGAATCTCGCCGCGTTGCTCGACGAGCAGTACCGCCGCCAGGGTTTCGAGCGCATCACCGAGCGCACCGAGAGCACGATGGCCGAGGCGGTGCGGCTGTTGACCCGCGAGGCGTTGACGCACGAGCCGCCGCCCGCCGCGGCCAAGCGCGTCGTCGATCTGTGGCGGCCGTGGCTTGAAGGCAAGATCGCCCGCGACCTGTCCGAGCTCGACCGCACGATCCTCGATCAGGACGCCTATGCCCGGATCACCCGCCAGATGATCCAGGACATGGATCTCGACCTCGGCGAGCTCGACGAATCGGAATCGGACGACCAGCAGAACCAGGGCGACGAGACCGAGGGCGACAATCAGAGCGACAGCGGCGAGAGCGCCTCGACCGGCGCGCAACCGTCGATGGACGGCTCCCCCGCCGACAGCGCCGGCGACGACGCCGAGCAGGATGGCGAGGCCGATTCCGACGGCGAGATGATGCCGGGATCGAGCGACGACGATCCCGGCCGCCCGGGGCGTCCCGGACAATTGCCGCGCGGTCGCGGCGACGACACCGCGATATATCGCGCGTTCAACACCCAGTCCGACGAGGTCGTCGAGGCAGACAAATTGTGCGACGCGGACGAGCTATCCCGGCTGCGCCACCTGCTCGACCAGCAATTGTCGCATCTGCAGAGCGTGATCGCCCGGCTCGCCAACCGCCTGCAGCGGCGGCTGTTGGCCAAGCAGACCCGCGCGTGGGAATTCGATCTCGACGAGGGCATTCTCGACGCCGCCCGGCTCGCTCGCGTGATCGCCAACCCGGTCCTGCCGCTCGCCTACAAGCAAGAGCAGGAGATGGAGTTCCGCGACACCGTCGTCAGCCTGCTGATCGATAATTCGGGCTCGATGCGCGGCCGCCCGATCACGGTCGCGGCGATGAGCGCCGACATCCTGGCGCGCACCCTGGAGCGCTGCGGCGTCAAGGTCGAGATTCTCGGCTTTACCACGCGCGCGTGGAAGGGCGGTCAGGCGCGCGAGAAATGGATCGCCGCCGGCAAGCCGGCCAACCCAGGAAGGCTCAACGATCTGCGGCACATCGTCTACAAGCCGGCCGACGCGCCGTGGCGCCGCGCCCGGCGCAGCCTCGGGCTGATGCTGCGCGAGGGCATCCTCAAGGAGAACATCGACGGCGAGGCGCTGTTATGGGCGCATAACCGGCTGCTCGGCCGGCCGGAGGAGCGCCGCATCCTGATGGTGATTTCGGATGGCGCCCCGGTCGACGATTCGACCCTGTCGGTCAACCCCGGCAACTATCTGGAAAAGCACCTGCGCGAGGTCATCCGCGACATCGAGCGGGCCGGGGTCGTCGAGTTGACCGCGATCGGCATCGGCCACGACGTGACCCGCTATTACCGCCGCGCGGTGACGATCGTCGACGCCGAGCAGCTCGGCGGCGTCATGCTCGAACGGCTGGCCGATCTGTTCGAGGAAGAAGCGAGCGGCCCGCGCGGCCGCCGCGCCGCGGCTTGAGGAGCGCTCTACTTCAGGCACTCGCTCATAAATTTGTTCAGCAGTTCCATGCCTTTTTGCATCTGCGGGTTGGACACGTCGGGGGCTGGGCCGCCTTTTTGCTCGGCCGTGTTGGCGTCGAAAAAGGCGATCAGATCGGTGCGGTCGCCGCCCGTGGCCTTGTCGTTCATGCAGGCGCAGTCCTTTTCCTCGAGCAATCCGCCGCCGCCGGCGACGCAGGATTCGGTAAAGTCGCCGGCCAAGGCCACCGATAGCGGCGATATCGCGAGCCACACCGCGAGCACGGCCGCCGGTGCGAGGAATTTCCCGATCATTTTTGTTCAGCTCCTGGCGGCGAGGACGAAATAATAGCTCAATCGGCGGGGTCGATACACCGCGCCCGCGTCACAATTCCCGGCGTGCGTTGAGCGCGGCGGTCAGGGTGCCCTCGTCGAGATAATCGAGCTCGCCGCCGATCGGCACGCCCTGCGCGAGCCGCGACGCCTTGACGCCGGTCGAGGCGGCGCGGTCCGCGATGTAATGCGCCGTGGTCTGACCCTCGACCGTGGCGTTGAGCGCCAATATCATTTCCATGTCGGGGCCGAGCCGGGCGATCAACCTCGTGATATTGAGGTCCTCCGGTCCGATCCCGTCGAGCGCCGACAAAGTGCCCCCCAGGACGTGATAGCGCCCGCGAAACGCCGCGGTGCGCTCCAAGGCCCACAGATCAGCGAGGTCTTCGACGACGCAGATCAATTTCGCATCACGGTTAGGATCGCGGCAGATCGCGCACGGATCGACCGTGTCGAGGTTGCCGCAAGTCCCGCACGGGCGGATCGCGGCGGCGGCGGCGCGCAGCGCGGCGGCCAGCGGCTCCATCAGCCCCTCGCGCCGCTTGATCAGATGCAACGCCGCGCGCCGCGCCGAGCGCGGCCCGAGACCCGGCAGCCGCGCGAGCAGCTGGATCAACGTGTCGAGCTCGGACATTTCTCGGACATTCGGCTGGGCGGCCTTCGAAGCCCCACTCTGGGGTGCGCCCCAGAGTGGGTGCGTCGCGACGGACGCACGACGCCGCCGGCGGCGGGAGACACCGTCAAAACGGCAATTTCATCCCGCCCGGCAGGTTGAGACCGCCGGTCAGTTTCTGCATCTCGGTCTCGGCGTGGGCGTTGACCTTTTGCCGTGCGTCGTTGAACGCGGCGACGATCAGATCTTCCAGCACCTCGCCCTCCTCGGGGTCGAGCACCGATTTGTCGATCTTGAGCTTTTTGAGGTCGCCCTTGCCGTTCAAGGTCAGCGCGACCATGCCGCCTCCGGAATACCCCGTCATCTCGATGGTTTCGAGCTGGGCCTGCATCTCGGCCATCTTGGTCTGCATCTGCTGGGCCTGCTTCATCAGCTGGCCGAGATTTTTCATGATTGATCCTCTCCGCTACCTGCCTCGTCGTCCGCCAACGGCTCGCCGCCCGGATCGGTCTCCAATTCGGCCCCCGGTTCGGACACGGCGAAGCGCTCCCGCACCGTGGCGATGGTGGCACCGGGAAACGCGTCCAATGCCGCCCGAACCAGCGGGTGGGCGGCGACCTCGCTTTTCAATTGGCTGGCGTGCCGGTCTTCCGCTTGCTGCAAGGTCGGCGCGCCCTCTTCCTGTGAGACCGCGACCACCCAGCGCATGCCGGTCCATTCGCTCAAGCATTGGCCGAGACGGTTGGCCAGGTCGCGCGGCGCGCCCTCCACCGGGCGAAGTTCGATCCGGCCCGGCTCGAACGCCACCAGATGCAGTTGCGAGCGCAATTGCGCGCGGATCACCGCCTCGTTGTGCTGCTCGAACAGCGCGATGACCTCGGCGAAATTCCGCGGCACCGGATCGTAGGGGGCGGCGACCGGCGGTGACGGCGACGGCTCGGGTAATGCAACGGCCGCCGCGCTCGCCTCGGTCCGCGGGCCGGACGGCACGGCGGCAAGCGGCCGTGCCGCGACCGGAGCCGCGGCAAGACTGGGCGGCGGCGGTCGCGCCGGGGCCGCGATCGGTTCGCCCTCGGCGAGGCTGCGCACCAACTCGGCCGGCGCCGGCAGGTCGGCGACGTAGGCGAGCCGCACCAGTACCATTTCGGCCGCCTGCGCCGGGGCCGGCGCCGACTGCACCTCCTCGATCCCCTTCAACAGCATCTGCCAGGCGCGCGCCAGCACCGGCATCGACAATGCCGCGGCGAGCGGCCGCGCGCGGGCGCGGTCGCCCTCCTCCATCGGGTCGTCGTCGCCGGCGTTCGGCACCAGTTTCAGCCGGGTCACGAAATGGCAGAGGTCGAGCAGATCCTGCAATACCACCAGCGGGTCGGCGCCGCCCTGGTACAGGCTATCGAGCTGGTCGAGCGCGCCCGCGGCCTCGCCCCGCATCACCGTCTCGAACAGGTCGAGGACGAGGCCGCGATCGGCGACGCCGAGCATGTCGCGCACCATCGTCTCATCGATCGGCCCATCGGCGAGCGCGATCGCCTGGTCGAGCAGCGACAGCCCGTCGCGCACCGAGCCGTCGGCGGCGCGGGCGATCAGGCCGAGCGCACCCGCCGCGATCGCGACCCCCTCGGCTTCCGCGATCATCCGGTAATGCGAAACGAGCTGGTCGATCGGCACCCGCCGCAGCGAAAACCGCTGGCAGCGCGACAACACCGTCACCGGGACTTTTTGCACCTCGGTGGTCGCGAACACGAATTTGACGTCGGGCGGCGGCTCCTCAAGCGTCTTCAACAGCGCGTTGAAGGCGTTTTTCGACAGCATGTGGACTTCGTCGATGATGTAAACCTTGAACCGCGCCGACACCGGCCGGTAACGCACCCCGTCGGTCAGATCGCGGATATCGTCGACGCCGGTGCGCGAGGCGGCGTCCATCTCGATCACGTCGACATGGCGGTCCTCGGCGATCGAGCGGCAGTGGACGCACTCGCCGCACGGCGACACGGTTGGCCCGCCGGCGCCGTCGACACCGACGCAGTTCAGCGCGCGAGCGATGATCCGCGCCGTCGTCGTCTTGCCGACCCCGCGCACGCCGGTGAGGATGAAGGCATGCGCGATCCGCCCGGTCGCGATCGCGTTCGACAGGGTACGCACCAGCGCCTCCTGCCCGATCACCTCGGCAAAAGTCTGCGGCCGGTATTTGCGGGCAAGGACCCGGTAATGGGTCGCGGGTTCGGTCATCGCGGCGCAAGGAAATGGGTCGGCGCAAAAGGATTAGGTGGGAGGCCGTGCGAACGACCCAGGCCGAAACTCGTTACGGCTGCTTCCTTCCGGACCTGACCGGGTTGGCGAGGGGCCTGCCCGCCGACGACCTCCCATCTCACTATATCAGGTGCCGACGCCGCCGGGGCAAGTTTCCCGGCGCCCGTCGAAGGGGATGACGAATCGAGAGGTTCAGCGAGCCGGGGCGCGACGGTAATGATAGCGGGAGAGCTCGCGGGTCAGGCCGAACCCGTCGTAGAGCGCGCGGGCCGGCATGTTGTCGGCCTCGACCTGCAGGCATGCGGCCTCGGCGCCGCTTTCCCGCCCCCACGCGGCGAGGGTGGCGATCACCCGGCGCGCCAGCCCCTGGCGCCGCAGGCGATGGTTGGTAATGACTGATTCATAGACCAGCAGCCGGTCGTGAATCACGGCATAGGCGAGCGCGACCGGCCGGCCGTCGCCCCGCAACTCGGCAAACACGGAAGGCAAGGCGATCGCCCGCAGGATGCGGCGGTAGACAGTGCTCTGGCCCGGCGTGTGACCTTGCAATCCAGCCATCGCCGCGAACCAGCGCGGGCTCGGCGACGCCAAAAGCCGCACCTTCGGATCGCGCTCGGCCGGGATGGCGGTCATCGGGCCGTGGAGCACGCAGCTTTCGCCTTCATGGGTGTATCCGCGCGCCGCCAGCCGCTCGTCGAGCACCGGGGCGATCATCGACGGCACGCGAAACAGCGGCGTCACGCCGCGCCGGCGATACAGCGCGGCCACCGCGTCGATCAATTCGTCGCCGCAATCGCAATCGGGCCGCAGCGGGTTGGCCGAGTTGGCGGCGCGCCGCGGACCGCCCTCGCTGAACCGCAACGCCCAGCCGCCAAGCACCACCTGGCGCACCGCCGGAAACGCGCTGAGCTCGGCCTCCTCGACCCGCCAGGCTAGCGCGGAGCCGGCGGCCGAGCTCACTCCTGCGCGTAGCGCCAGGGTGTCGCCGGCTGCGTGGCGGTCTCGTCGATGGTCCATTGCGGCAGCGCGATGCCGTCGGACACGTCGCTGAACACCATCCGCACCCGCGTGCCGATTCCGACCCGCTTGACCATGTCGGGCGGCGCGAGCTGGCCGTCCGGCGTGCACAGATTGGCGACCACGCGCAACGCCTCGTCCGCGGTCGGCTCGCCCTTTTGCGTGTCGAGATCGACCATCAGGATCAGGTACGGCGTCTTGCCCCGAAACGCCGGCTGGATCGCGTGATGCACCTCGCTGTAGGAGTGCACCGCGCCCTTGCCCTCGACCTTTTTCCAGGTCGATTCGCGCGACATGCACCACGGGCACGCCGTGGTCGGCGGATAGCGCAGGCGGCTGCAGTCGTTGCACGCCTGCAGGTGGAAATCATGCGCGGCGCAATGCTTGAAATACTCGACGTTCTCGACATCGAGATCGTCGATCCTGAGCCCCATGCCGAGATATTGGCCTTCGATCGTCGCCATTATTTCCGTCTCCCTCACTTCCCCGTCATTCCCGCGAAAGCGGGAATCCAAGCGGCCCGACACCGTCGCCTGGACCCCCGCTTTCGCGGGGGTGACGGATGGATTTCACGATGGCTCCTACCAACCCTTGCACATGATCATCGCCGACCCGGTCGCCGGGTTGGCCCAGCCGAGATTGGCGCTGACTTCCGCGTTCCTGATCTGACGGCACCCGCCCTCGCTGTAGTCGTAGGTGTGCTGGCGCTTGCCGTCCGGTCCGATCGGGCATGAATCGTCGATTTCGTGGCGCAGCTGGCGGGTGTTCTCGATGACCATGTTCATGCCATGGGTGTAGGCCTCGCACAGATGGCCGCCGCTGGTATTGTTCGGACGCCGCCCGCCGAGCGCGATCGTGCCGTCCGACACATAGCTGCCGCCCTCGCCCTTCTTGCAGAAGCCGTATTCCTCGAGCTGCAGCATCGTCGTGAAGGTGAACGCGTCGTACGACCCGGTGACGTCGACGTCTTCCGGCCCGACTCCGGCATTCGGCCACAGGATCTCCTTGGCGTAATACCCGGCGACCCGCGAGATCGGCCCGTGCTGGTAGTGCATGTCGAGCCGCGGCTTGTTGCAGCGCCCGACGACGCCCCGGATCAACACCGGCGGACGGGCGCAATCCTTGGCGCGCTCGGCCGTGGTGACGATAACGCAAGTGCCGTTATCGGTCTCGACGCAACAATCCAACAGGTGCAATGGCTTGCAAATGAAGCGGCTGTTGATCACGTCCTCGACGGTGAAGCGCTTTTTGTAATAGGCCTTCGGGTTGTTCGAGGCGTGGCGGCTGTGGAACATCTTCACATGCGCGACCTGCTCGGGCGTGGTGCCGTAATCGTACATGTGGCGCATAAAGGTCGGGGCAAAGCTTTGCCCGGCGCTCTGCCAGCCATAGGCGCGGTTGTGCAGCATGTCGCCGGCGACCGGCGCCGCCGAGCGCGCCCCGGTGCCGCCGATGCGCACCTGCGAGAACCCGTTCATCGCGCGAAAGATCGCGACGGTCTTGCACATGCCCGCCTCGATAATGCCGATGGCGATGCCGATCAGCGCCTCGGTCGAAGAACCGCCGCCGACGCAATCCATATAGAAATTTAGCCGGCAACCGAGATCGCCGGCGATGAAGGTCGCCGAGGTCGAGTCGCCGCCCGAGTAGTCGAGCATGCCGTCGATGTCGCTAGGCTGTAGCCCCGCGTCGAGTATCGCGTTGCGCACCGCCCAGGTGCCGAGCGCCCGGGTCGTCATCCCCGAGCCGCGCATGTAGGTCGTTTCACCGACCCCGACGATCGCGTATTTGTCGCGCAGGTATTTCGGCGTGCTGGCGTCGACCTCTTGGCGTGGCAGCGGCATGGTTCGTCTCCTTTATTCCCGATCGTCACCCCCGGCGTGGGCCGGGGGTGACGTTTGCAGAGGCGCGAGAAGCGGCGCGGTGGCTCCCGGCCTTCGCCGGGATGACAAGTGTGCGGTTTCACCACAGCCGATAGAATTTCAGCGCGGTATTGTGAAACATCGCGCTCTTCTCGTCGGCCGAATAGGGCTCGGCGACGCGCTTGAACGCGTTCCACAGATTGGCGTAGCTGCACATCCCCTTGTCGACCGGGAAATTGCTCTCGAACATCGAGCGGTCCGGGCCAAACGCGGCGATGCAGGTTTCGAGATAGGGCTTCCACGCCTTAGCCAATTGCTCCGACGAGGGCGCGCTGTCCTGCCGCCCCATCTCGAACCCCATCAGCGAGGGCATGCCGAGCCCGCCCAGCTTGATGTAGACGTTGGGATACTGGCCGAGCTTGGCGATCTGCGTGCTCCACTCGGCGAAGACCTCCTCGCGCTTGTCGGCATAGGGCCCGACCGCGAGCGCGCCGCCGATATGGTTCAGCACGATCTTGGTTTCGGGAAAGGCGCGGGCGAGATCGATCAGGTCACCGAGCTGGCTGTGGAACATCCACGCCTCGAAGGTCAGGTTCAGCGGCGCCAGCGCGGCGAAACCCTCGCGCCACGACCGATTGAGATACAACCCCTCGCCCGAGCCCGAGGTGAAGATGCGGAGGTTCGGGTCGGCGTGCCAGGTGGCGCCGTTGCGGATGCCGCGAAAACGGCCTCCGGACAGGATGATGTGCTGTTCGAGGATGCCCTTGGCGCGGGAACCGACGCGGAAATCGACATTGCCGATAATCCCGGCGCAGGCCTTGCTCGCTCCGTATTTGCCGCTCTCGCTCATCGCCGAGGCGCCGGCGACGAATTGCGTCTCGCCGAGCGAGCGCAATTCCGGCGGCCCGTCGGCGCGGTACATCTCGCGGCATTCGAGAAACACGGTGGCGCGGATGTTGTGGCCGCTGTTGAGGTCCTCGAGCAGATCGGGCAGCAGGTAGCGGTTGCCGGGCCGGTCCCACATGTGATGGTGCGGGTCGATGATCGGCCGCTCCGGTTCGAGCGCCGGTTCCTGGGTCGCGGCGAGCCAATCCTTGCGGATCGGCAGATGGCGGGCGGGGACGGCGGACGATTGCATGGGGCTTGTTCCTCCCGGGGCTTGTTGCCGCAAGTCTGCGACCGAGCCGCGCCTCCGCGCAAGCCGCGATTCCGCCGATCTGCCCGGCGGCTCCACGGTCCATGAAAATAGCTATTTTCCTGCCAGCGCCCGCAGCGCGGGGAGGAGCTGAGGCAGCTCCTCGGTTGCGGTCTTCCAGACGGTCTCGTGGTTAATGTCGAAATAGGCGTGGACCACGCGGTTACGCATAGAAACGATCAATTGCCACGGTACTTCCGGCGAGGAGCGACGCGTCGCCACGCTAACTTTGCTGGCCGGCCTCACCGACGATTTCGATCGCTCTCACGACAGCGAGGGCCAGCATTTCGTCTGTATCCAAGTCGCCTTGCGTCCGACCGAGGACGAATCGACAGGCGGTCTCGGCTGCCTCGATCATGTGCCCGAGGCGAGTCCTGTCATCAGGCGACAAACTGGACCACGGCACCGCGAATGACGTCGTCCCGGAAATAGCGGCTAAGATCCTGCGCGGTCCGCAAATCCACTCGCCGGCCGCGCAGCAACTCGGATAATTCTGCTTCGATCACGGCCATGCCGAGCAATCCGGGGACGGCATTCGGCTCGAATTCGACCAGCAGGTCGACATCGCTGTCCGGCCGGTCGGTGCCCTTCAATACCGAGCCGAACAGCGACAGCCGCCGGATGCGGTGATGCCGGCACAATCGCGCCAAGGCGTCCCGATCCACATCCAGTCGGCGCATCGCGCTCACCCCGAGGCCATCACCAGTCGGCGGCATCTCAGCACGGCGACACCCTCGCCAGCACCCGCTCGCGGAACGAGCGCATCTCGGCGATGACCTCGGTCTCGGTCGCCCGCTCGAAATCGAAATCGATCGCGGTGACGCCGAGATCCGCGAGCGCGCGGATGTCGTCGATCAGCGCGGCGTCATCGCCGGAAAACAGCCGGCGCTCGCCGTCGGAGGCAGTGGCCGGCACCGCGTCGCCATAGCGCTTGACCCGATAGGTCAATGCCACCGCATCGGGCGCCCGCCCGGCCGCCGCGGTCATCTGGCGCAAGCGGGCAATGCCGGCGCGATAGCGCGGCAGGGTGTCGAGCAGGTGCGCGTTGTTGCTGCCGATCGGATACCACGCATCGCCGAGCCGGGCGGCGCGGCGCAGTGACGGCCCGCTCTCGCCGCCGACCCAGATCGGCGGGTGCGGCTTTTGCGCCGGCTTGGGATCGAGCACCAGCCGGTCGAACTGGACGTACTTGCCGTCGATCCGCGGCTTCTCCTCGGTCCACAAGGTGCGAAAGGCGGCCACATACTCGTCGGTGACGGCGCCGCGCTCGGCGAACGGGGTCGTCACCACCGCGTCGAACTCGGCTTTGAGCCAGCCGGCGCCGATCCCGACGGTCAGCCGTCCGCCCGACAACACGTCGATCGTCGCGAGCTGCTTGGCCGCCAGCACCGCCGGCCGGTGCGGCACCACCAGCACCGCGAGCACCAGCCGCACCCGCGCGGTGATCGCCGCCAGCCAGGCGGCCAGGGTCAGCATCTCGTGGCGGTGCGCGCTGTCTGTCGAATAGAAGGACCCGCTCTCGGAATAGGGGTAGCCCGGCTCGGCCATGTCGGGCAACACGACATGGTCGGTGACGGTCAGGTAGTCGTACCCGAGCGCCTCGCCCTCGCGCGCGATCCGGCTCATGATCTCCGGCGCGGCGAGCTTGCCGCTATTCGGCAGGTTGAAGCCAAACTGCATCTATTCCTCCGCCATTTCCCGATCCAGTTTGCCGTGCTATCGGGGCCGGGCGTGAGCGCTAAATCTTGTATGATGCCGCCCGGCGGAAACATCCCGCGCCGTGCGGGGGCAGGGGGCGATGCTGACCAAGGACATCCTGTTCGGCATGAATGTGCTGAGCCTGGTCGGCTTCGTGGTTATGGGGATCGGGCTCAACCTCAACCGCACTCGAAAAATCAGGCCGGCTTTCGCGGTGGCGCTGATGAGCGTCGGCACGGTGCTGGTGTTTGCCGGGCTCTACACCCTGCCCCGATCCAGCTAGCGCGTTTCAGCCGGGTGGTGCCGCCCGGCTCACACCGGTTCGAGGGCGCGGCGCGGTTCCGCCGGCAATTCGACCGTGATCGCATCGCCGGGCCTGACCTCGCCGCCGGTGATCACGATCGCCATGATCCCGGCCTTGCGGACGAGCTTGCCGTCGGCGTCGCGCGACAGGGTCGCCGCCATCAGCCCGTCGTGGATGCGGTTGAGCTGGGCGCAGGGATTGCGCAGCCCGGTCACCTCGACCACCGCCGCAGCGCCGAGGTGCAGCCGCGCGCCGGTCGGCAACCCGAGCAGATCGACGCCGCTGGTGGTCACGTTCTCGCCCATCTGGCCGGGCGATACGGCAAATCCGCCGGCGCGCAACTCGTCGTGCAACTCGCCGTGGATCAGATGCACCTGGCGCAGATTGGGAACGGTCGGGTCGCGCGCGACGCGCGAGCGGTGCTTGACCGTGACGCCTTGATGCGCGTCGCCGTCGACGCCGAGCCCCGCGATAAGGCGAATGCTGGCCTCGTTCGGCTTTGCCAAGGTGTGCGCTGGGCTGCGGCTCACCGCGGTCACGATCGCAGTCATCGGAATGGTTCTCCCTGCCCGCCTCCCGCGGCCGGGCGGGATGGTGCCCCGAGTCGGATTTGAACTGACGACCTACCGCTTACGAAGCGGTTGCTCTACCGCTGAGCTATCGGGGCGACGCCGGTCCCGGCGACCGGTCTAATTATCTCATTGCGCGGCCGGCGCCAAGCCGCTCGGCGCCGGCAATAGCGGGCCCAGCGCCGCCAGGGCGACCGGGGCCGGCGCGGCCTGGGCCCACGCCAACGTGTCGAAATTTCCGCAGGCCGGACACAGCGCGTGCCAGTCGGGGCTCTCGCCTCCGCAGCGGGCGCAGAAATAGCGCGGGTCGGGCGGCGCGCCGACGGCCCGGCCGAGCCATTCCCGCCCGCGCCCGGGATCGCCGTACTCGCCCTCTTCGAGCCGTGCCATCAGCAGGCACAGCCGTCGCGACGGCCCGCCGGGCGTCGCCCGTTCAAACTCGTCCGCGAGGTGGCGGCGTGCCTCGCCCCACAACCGCGCATCGAGCGCGGCCTCCGCCACGATCAGTCGGCTTTCCGTGGCGTCGGGGTTCGCCGCGGCGAGGCGCTGCGCCGAGCCGACCCGGGCCAGCAGCGCCTCGCCTTGGTGGATCGCATGCCAAACGCGGGCGAGGTCCGGGTGCGGCAGCGACCGCCAGGCGCGCGCGACCAGCCTGCCGGCCGCCCGTGTCCGGCCGAGCGCGACCAGGCAGCTTGCATGCCGGCAGACGGGCGCGGCCAGGTCGGGGGCCAGGGCCTCGGCTCGCGCCGCCAGCGACGCCGCGTGGCGCAGTTCGCCGCGCCGCTCGGCGGCCCGGCTCAGTTCGACCAGGATCACGCCGCGGTGATGCCGCGCCCGCTCGGGCGGGACGATATGGTGCCGGGCCGCGTCGGCGAGACTCTGCTGGGCCGCCTCCCACCGCGCCGCGCGCAGCCGCAGCGCGAGCACGGTCTCGATCGCCCAGGGCAGGTCCGGCCGCAACCCGTGGGCCTGCTCGGCGAGGCTCAGCGCGGTGCCGGGGTCGCCCGCGCGCAGCGCATCGGCGACCAGCCCGCGCAGACCGAGGAGCGCGGTTTCCGGCCGCTCCAGCATCGCCGTCAACGCCTGCTTGGAGGCCGCCTCGTCGCCGTTGAGCTGCGCCGCCTGCGCGGTCAGCAGCAGGGCGAGCGGCAGCTCGTCGACCAACGCCGCGGCACGATGCGCCGCGCTGTGCGCCTCCTTGGCGTCGCCCGCGGCGATCGCGGCGAGGCCGCGGGTCAGCGCGGCATAAGCCGCGCGCCGCCGCCGTTCGCGGCGATGCCGGCCGATCCGCCGGGGCCAGCCGAACACGCGGCTGATCATCGCGCCGACCCCGACCACGACGCCGCCGACGAGCAAGAATGCCGCCGCGAGCACGCCGACCGAGGTTTCGACCTGCCAGCCTTGCCAGGTGATCTCAACCCGCCCGGGATGTTCGGCGACAAATGCCGCCGCCGCGACGAACGCCGTGATGACGATCAGCGCCAGGGGTCCGCGCATCAGCGGTGTGTCGCCGGGTTCGTCGCCGGGCCGCCCAGCCGCGCGGTTAGCAGAACCTCGACCCGCTGTAACGCCGCCTCGACCCTCAGGCGGGTCGCGGCCATCGCCAGCCACGGGCGGGCGGCATCGGCGTTGGCCCCGGAAAGCGGTTCGAGCGCGGCGACCGCGCCAGCGAGATCGCCGCGGCCAAGCGCGAGTTCGGCGGCGCTGACCGCCGCCTCCGGTTCGGTCTGTTGGGGTCCGTCGATACGCCGGATCGTCACCAGCGAGCGCAGCCGCGCGATGATCTGCCCGCCCCAATCGTCGTCGCCGGGCGGCGGCTCGGCGGTGGCGATATGCCCGGCCAATTCGCGCAGCCGCCGCGCCAATACCGCGCGGGTCGCGACGCCGGTCCTCGCCGGCTCGGCAAGCGACGCCGCGGCCGCGGCCAGCTCGGGGCGGGCGCGGGCGAGCGTCGCGAACGCATCGTATTCGGCGGCGAACGGGCGCCCGGCCTCGATCGCGGTACGGATCTGCAGCAGGGTCAACGCCAGGGCGGCATCGGTCGGATCGTTGGCGGGCGGCGCCTGCGCCGCCTTCTCGGCGGATTTTTCAACCGCGTCGAGCCGGGTCGAGAGCTCGGCCGCGGCGGCGGCGAGTCTCGCCAATTGCCGCTGGATTTCGCCGAAATCGGGAGGCTGCGGTGGTGCGGGTTTCGCTTCGAGCGCGGCGATACGCTGGGCGACCCGGTCGAGCGCGGCCGCCTGTGCCGCGACGGCCGCGCCCGCGGCACGAGCCTCCGCGGCGCGCGCGGCTTCGAGCCGGTCGAGCCGGCCGGCGAGTCCATCGTCGGAAGCGACAGGCGCGGGCATGCCCCACGGCAGCAGCGCGGTCACCGGCGGCGCCCAGAACGGCACCAAGGCCAATAGACCGACGACCAGCGCCAGCGCCGCCGCCAGAAGGAACGCCGCTCCGCGCCCGTGCCGTGCCGGCTCGGGCGCTGGCAGGGGCGCGTCGGGATTGGGCTCGGTCATAGTGTCGGCACCCGCTCGGCGAGCAGATCGTCAAGCGCTTGCAGCAACGCCGCCTGGGTAGGCGCGGTGGCGACATGGCGGCGGCGGAACGGTAATCCGACGAGCGCGGCATCGGCGGCCGCGCTGATCGACACCGTGGCAACCCGGTTCAAGGCATCGGCGACCCCCTCGGCGGCGGCGAGCCGGGCAAAGATCGCGGCGGTCCGGGGCGAGAAGAACAAGGCGAAATCGATCACCCGCGCGGACAATGCCGCCGCGGTCCCTGGCGTGAACGCGGCGACGGCGCGCGCCTCGTAGAGCACCGCGCGGTCGATCCCGAAACCGGCGGCGCGCAACTCGCCGACGAGGTCGCCGGCGACGCTCTTGCCGGCCACGTGCACCAGGCGGCCCGCGGCCGGGGCCAGGCGCGCGCGCACCAGCCGCACCAGATCGGCGACATTGCCGCCGGCGCTCTCCACCGCGACAAACCCCTCGGCCCGCGCCCGCGCGGCGGTAGCGTCGCCGACCGCGAACAGCGGGCGGTCGCGGCTCGTGCCCGCCCGCGCCAAGGCCCGCACGCCGTTGGCGCTGGTGCACAGCACGGCCTGGACCCCGCCCAGGTCGAGCACGCCACAGGCCCGGTCCTCGATCTCGATCAGCGGCTCGATCACCGCGTCGATCCCGCGCGACGCGAGCGCGGCGGCAAACTCGGCCGCCTCCGGGCGCGGCCGGGTCACCAATGCCCGCATCGCAGATCGCCGTGGAATCGCCGTCATGGGTCTTCATCGCCCAAGATTGGGGTAGTGACAAGGCCCGGCAGCGGATCGACGGTGCCGCCGATCTGCTCCATAATTCGCGCGGGCCCGAGGAGAGGCGGAGGAAAGCGATGGCGTTGACGCGGGAACTTGGCCAATTCGTTGCGACCCTGGCGTTCGAGCAATTGCCGAAAGAGGCGGTCGAAATCGCGCGCATCGGGTTTATCGACACGATCGCGACGATGATCGCCGGGTCGCGGGACGAGGCGCCGCAATTGTTGAAACAGGCGCTGTCGCCGCCGCCGGGACCGGCGACCCTGTATTTTACCGGCGAGACCGCGCCGGCGCCCGAGGCGGCCTGGATCAACGGCACCGCCGCGCACGCGCTCGATTACGACGACGTCGCGGTGCGCGGCCATCCCAGCACGGTGTTGGTGCCGGCGATCCTCGCCGAGGCCGAGACCCTGGGGTCGTCCGGCGACGATATGATCGCCGCCTACGTCGCCGGCTACGAGACCTGGGCCGAGGTGGCGAACCGCGACCCTGGCCATCACCACCGCAAGGGCTGGCACCCGACCGGGATCTTTGGCGCGATCGCCGCCGCCGCCGCCTGCGCCCGACTGCGCCGGCTCGATCCCGAGCGTACCGCCCATGCGCTGGCCCTGTCGGCGTCGCAATCGGGCGGGCTGATGGCCAATTTCGGTACGATGACCAAGCCGTTCCACGCCGGCCGCGCTGCCCATTCCGGGCTGATGTCGGCCCGTCTCGCGGAGGTCGGGTTCACCGCCGCGCCGGATGCGCTCGAACACCCGCAAGGGTTTCTGTCGGCGGTGTCGCCCGAGGGGCTGGCCGACCGCGATAGCCCGGCGGCGGGGCTCGGGCAGGAATGGCACATCGTCAAGAACCGGCTCAGCATCAAGAAATACCCGGCCTGCTATGGCCTCCACCGCGCGCTCGACGGCATGCTCGACCTGCTCGACCAGCGCCCGCTCAAGCCGGAACAGATCGAGCGCATCACCGCCTCGATCAGCAAGACGCGATCCCTGATCCTGCGCAACCACAGCCCGCAGACCGGGCTCGAAGGCAAATTCAGCATGGAATTCGCGATGGCGGCGGCGGTATTGGCCCGCCGCGCCAGCCTCGCCGAGTTCAGCGACGGGTTCGTCCGCCGCCCCGACGTGCAGGAATTGATGCGTCGGGTGACGATCGAGACCCACGAAAACTATGATCCCGAGGTGCCGGGCGCGGCGGTGTTCGACCAGGTCCGGGTCGATCTGGTCGGCGGCGAGACATTGCACAGCGCCGAGGTGCGGCGGGCGCGCGGCAGCGCCGAATTGCCGTTGCGGGAGGCGGAACTGTTCGAGAAATTCCGCTCCTGCCTCGACGCCGGCGGCGCGCGGATCGCGCCGGAGGTACTGTTCGGCCGACTGCAAAATCTCGAACGCCTTTCGGCGCGGGAATTAACGGCGGCGGGGTGAAGGGGATTGATAGGTACGGAAACTCCCCCTCGCCCCGCCTGCGGGGAGCGGGTCCTGACCGCACGGCGCCGCGGCTCGCGGCTTAGCCCCTCGCCCCGTTTACGGGGAGAGGGAGGGACCCGCGCCGCGGGCGTGGGAGGGTGAGCAACTGTCTTTTTCAGGGGCTTGTTGGGGACCATTGGCCCTGGTCTCGGAGCATGGCGTTGAGGGTTGTGATCATTTTGCGCATGACGGCGACGATTGCGACCTTTGGTTTTTTGCCGGCGGCTCGCAGGCGCTCGCGAAAGGGCTTGAGGACCGGGTTGTGGGTACCGGCGATCATGGCGGCCATGAACAGGGGGGCGCGGATTGCCGGTCGACCGCCCTTGATGGCTCGGCCGCCTTGGCGCTTGCCGCTCTGGTCGTCGAACGGCGCCAGGCCGACGAGGGCGGCGATCTGCTTGCGCGTCAGCCGTCCGAGTTCGGGCAGCAGGGCGAGGAGGGTATGGGCGAGCACCGGCCCCACCCCCTTCATCGAGCGCAGGATGGCGTTGCGGGCCTTGAGCTCGGCTTGGGCGTCGACCACCTGGGCGATGAGCCGGTCGAGGGTTGCGATGTCGGCCTCCAGCGTGTGGGCGCGGCGGGCGTCGAGGCGCCGCAGCACGCCATTCTCGCGCTGGCGGCCCTGGTTGCGCACCACCGTGAGCTGCGTGACCAGCTGGCCCCGGGCGGTGACCAGCTCGGCCAGGGTTTCCAGCGCCTTGTGGCGCACCAGCGGGCGCGTTGGCAGGGCGCCGACAAAGCGCGCGATGACCGCGGCATCGATGCGGTCGTTCTTGGCCAGCTTGCCGGCCGCCCGGGCGAACTGGCGCACGCGGTACGGGTCGAGCAAGCGCACCGAGTACGAACGCTCCATCAGAAACCGGCAGACCCCGCGCTCGCAGCCGCCGCTCGCCTCCAGCGCGACGATCCGGGCGCCCAGCTCGGCGAGCCGCCGCTCCAGCTCGCGCCAACCGGCCGGGTCATTGCCCACCGAGAAGCCGATCTCCAGCGGGTGGGCGTGGACATCGAGCCGGGCATCGCTGCAATCGATGCCGACATGCGCCGCCTGTTGTGCCATCCTGGTATCCCTTCCTTGCGCGTTCGGGGTGCAACCCCGGACAACTGTTCGGGCTTGGAAGACACGGTCGCGGCGCCAGGCTCACCCACGGTCTGCAATCCAAGGGGCTCGCGACCGCAACGCAGCGCCGGGTCATGACCCGGCGCTGCATCCCCAACAATCTGACAAAAGCCAAAGACACAAGGGGTTGCCGGCGACCATGCCACTTCCCTCCCCACCGCTACTCGTCATCTCCGACCGTAGCCAGGCGCGCCGGCCGATCATCGACATCGCCGCCGCGACGTTCGCCGGCGGGTGCCGCTGGTTCAGCCTGCGCGAAAAGGATTTACCGGAGGATCAGCGTCGCGCGTTGCTCGCCGAACTGGTCGCGCTCGGCCGGCGATACGGCGCCACGATCGGCATCCACGACGACATCGACGCGGCGATCGCCGTCGGGGCCGCGGCGGTGCATCTGCCGGGCGGGGGTGATCCCACCTCGGCGCGGCAAAAATTGCCGCGCGCGCTGATCGGCGTCTCGGCGCATTCGGCGAGCGAGGCGGCGGCTTCGATCGAGGCGGGTGCCGACTACGTCACGTTGAGCCCGATCTTTCTCAGCGAGAGCAAGCCCGGCTACGGCCCGGCCTTGGGGCTCGACGGCCTCACCGCCGCGGCCGCCGCGACACCCAGCGCGGTCGTCGCCCTCGCCGGGATCACGCCGGAGAATGCGGCCCTATGCCTCGCCGCGGGCGCTCGGGGCGTCGCCGCGATGGGCGAGGTGATGCGCGCGACCGACCCCGAAGCCACGGTGAGAGCCCTGCTGAACGCGATGCAAGTCTAACGCGGAGGTCACGGAGGCGGCACGGAGGACGCGAAGGCTCCGAGGCGCCCGCGGGGCAACGAAGCAATCTCGGGCGGACTTGCGCCTCAAATTGGTCGAGATTGCGTCGCTCCGCTCGGAATGACGGCTTGGAAGGGGCGTCATTGCGAGGCGCCGGAGGCGACGCGGCAATCTCGATCAGAGGAGTCTCCGGCTGCGCGAGATTGCTTCGCGGAGTTTATCATCGGGCCGGCCTGACCCAGGGCCACGATGACGGCACGGGAGGCAGTTTGAGCCCGTCTGACAAAATTTCCTCTGCGCCCTCCTTGCCTCTGTGGTGAACTCGGCGGCGACGGGCAATTGGAGCACAGGATCATGGATGCGGATTACATCGTGGTCGGGGCCGGGTCGGCGGGGTGCGTGGTCGCCAGCCGTCTCAGCGAGGACGGCGCCAAGGTGGTGTTGCTCGAAGCCGGGCCGCCCGACCGCGACCCGATGATCCACATCCCGGCCGGGGTATTGCGCGTCCTCAACAACGCCAAGATCAACTGGAACTACTTTAGCGAGGGCGAGCCGGGCACCGCGGGGCGCGCGCTGCAATGGCCGCGCGGCAAGACCCTGGGCGGCACCAGCTCGATCAACGGCATGCTCTATGTGCGCGGCAACCCGGCCGATTACGACAATTGGGCGCAGATGGGCTGCCGCGGCTGGAGCTACGACGAGGTCTTGCCGTTTTTCCGCAAATCCGAGACCTATCGCGGCGGCGGCGATCCGGAATACCGCAATCAGGGCGGCCCGCTGATCGTGGAGGATTACCGCACGGTCCTCGATCTGACCCATCGCTTTGTCGAGGCGGCGCAGCAGGCCGGATTTCCGTTCACGTCCGACTACAACGGCAAGCAGCAGGAGGGCGTCGCCTATTCGCAGATGACGAGGCGCGGCCGCTGGCGCGGCTCGACCGCGCGCACCTTTTTGGCCCAGGCGCGGGGCCGCTCCAATCTTCGGGTCGAGACCGACGCCATCGTCACCCGGCTGCTGTTCGACGGCAAGCGCTGCACCGGAATCGCCTTCCGCCAGAACGGCGTCGACCGCCAGGAGCTGGCGGCGCGCGAGGTCATCGTCTGCGGCGGTGCGGTCAACTCGCCGCACATCTTGCAGATTTCCGGCATCGGCCCGGCCGCGCATCTGCAGTCGATCGGCGTGCCGGTGGTGCACGATCTGCCGGGGGTGGGCGCCAACCTCAACGACCACTACGTCGTCCGCGTCGTCCACCGCGTCCGCGGCGCGGAGACGATCAATCAGCTCGCTCGCGGCCTCAGGCTGATGCGCGAGGTGGTGCGCTTCGCCGCCATCGGCAACGGCGCGCTGACTTTCGGCGTGACCTCGGCGATGGTGTTCTGCCGCAGTCGCGAGGGGCTCGCCAGCCCCGACCTGCAATTGCTGTTTACCCCGGCGAGCTATGCCCAGGGCGTGTTCCGCCAGCTGGAGCGCGAGCCCGGCATGACCGTCGCGGTGTGCCCGGTGCGGCCGGACAGCCGCGGCACGATCATGGCGCGGTCGCCCGACCCGCTAACCTATCCGCTGATCAAGCCGAACTACCTGTCGGCGCCGAGCGATTTGCAGGTCTTGATCGCCGGCATCCGCCACACCCGCCGCATCTTCTCCCAGGAGGCGATGGCGCCCTACAGCGTCGAGGAAACGGTGCCCAGCCCGGGGGTCGATTCCGAGGCGGCGTTCGGCGAGTTCGCCCGCAACGCCGGCACCAACGTCTTCCATCCGGTCGGCACCTGCAAGATGGGCACCGACCCGATGGCGGTGGTCGACCCACGGCTCAGGGTCGTCGGCATCGACGGGTTGCGGGTGATCGATGCCTCGGTGATGCCGTGCGTCACCACCGGCAACACCAACGCGCCGACGATCATGATCGCCGAAAAGGGCGCGACGATGATCCGCGAGGACGCACGCGCCAGTGTCACCGCCGGTCCGGCCGCCGCTGCGGCTTGATCAAATTCACAACTGCCAGCTGGCATCGGGCCGTCGGTTTACTTTGGTAGCTGGTGGTGGCTGCTACTCGTCCTTGGTGCTTATCCGGTCTGGAAAGCTAACAGAAAGACGATGGAGCAATTCTTTCTGGCGAACCTCCAGGGCGATCCGACCTTCTATGAGGCAATAAGGAAGACGGGAATGGGCGATCTTACGAAGGTGGTTTCAAAACCGACATAGATAACTATTGCTCATGGCCGCCGCGATAGCTGTAGGGGGGAAAAGCGCAGCGCATTCCGCCAGTTCTTGTGGCGCCACTCACGGTCCGCTTGTCGATGTGGTTCAAGAGCCAGGCTGGCGGAATGCGCTGCGCTTTTCCCCCTACTCTCGCTGTCTCACTGCCTCATTGTAAAATAGTTCAGTTATAGACCGGCTCGGTGCCCGGCGCCGGGGAGTAGGCGAAGCTGCCGCGGTTGAGGATCGCGTCGCGCCCGCCGAACGCCGCGATGCGTTGGGCCTGGTCGGATTTGGCCAAGGCGTCGGCGGCCTCGGGATCGACGACCGCCCGCAATTCCCGCTCGCAATCGGCGACCAGGCCGCGATAGCCGACTTCCCGCGCGAGGTCGCGGGTTTCCCGCGCGTCGGCGTCGAGGTCGAACAGTTGCGGCGGCATGCCGACGTAATAGACGAACTTGAAGCGGCCCTTGCGGATCATGAACGCGCCGGTCGCCGCGCCGGTGGCGTGGTACTCGGCGAGGATCGTGCGTGCCGGCGCCACCCGCGCAACCTCGTCGAGCGGCAGGCCCGGCAGGTCGGAGTCCTCCGGATGCGGCGGCACCCCGGTCCATGACAGGATGGTCGGGAACGCATCGACCAGCGACACCGGCTCGCGGCAGACCACGCCCCGCGGCAGACCCGGTCCGGCGGCGATCATCGGCACCCCGGCCGACTCTTCGTACATCGTCGATTTGCCCCACAGCCCGCGCGTGCCGAGATTGTCGCCGTGATCGGCCGAATAGAGGATGCGCGTCGTATCGGCGAGCCCCGCCGCGTCGAGCGCCGCGACCAGCCGCCCGACATTGTGGTCGGTATAGCTGACCAGGCCGAAATAGGCGGCGATCGCGCGCCGCACATTGGCCTCGTCGACAAACCCCTTTTCGTAGATCTGGCACTCGCGGAACGCCGCGATATAGGGGTGGTCCGGCGCCCTGTCCGCCGGATTCCGCAAGGCCGGCAACGGCACCTTGTCCTCGGGATAGAGGTCGTAGAATTCCGGCCGCGCGATCAGCGGGAAATGCGGACAGACCAGCGACACGAACAACGCCCACGGCTTGCCCGGCCCATTCTTTCGATCGGCCCCGCCCGCGCGCGCCTTGAGCCAATCCACCGCGGCATCGGCGATCTTGCGGTCGTAATCCTGGTAGCTCGAATCGCCGCGCCCGGCATCCTTGGCGAGGCGCAGGGTCGCCTTGCGCACCGGCAACGGATCGCGCAGCCAGCCGAGCGGGTCGCCGATGCCGTCATTGATGTGCAGCGGCATGATCTCTTGGTTAAACCCGTTGTCGTCGTCGTCGCTCCTAAAATGCAATTTGCCGATCGACACGGCCTCGTGCCCCGCCTGCTTCAGCCGGTGGTGCCACGACGGCACGCTGCCGTCATAGGCGATGCCGTTGTCCCAGAACCGGATCTGGTGCGGATAGCGCCCGGTCGCCAGGCTGGCGCGCGCCGGCACGCAGATCGGCGAGTTGGTATAGGCGTCGGAAAACCGCACCCCACGCGCCGCCAGCGCATCGAGGTTCGGGGTTTGGATCATCGGGTGCCCGTAGCAGCCGAGCACCCTCCGGCTGTGCTCGTCGGAGAGGATGAACAGGACGTTGGAGGGTTTCATCGGCGCTCCCATACAGTTCATCATCCCGGCGCAGGCCGGGATGATGAGGAATTATAGCCCCGCGCCCTGCGGACGTGCCGTGCCCTACGTGTTGCGGCCGACCTGCTGGCCGGCGCTGGTGCCGGCGATCTTGCCGAACACCGAGCCGGAGACGAGGCCGGTGCCGCCCGGGTAGTTGTGATAGAACAGCCCGCCGACCAGCTCGCCGGCGGCGTACAGCCCGGCGATCGGCTTCTGCGCCGTATCCAGAACCCGACCGTCATTGTCGATGCGCACCCCGCCAAAGGTGAAGGTGACGCCGCAGGTCGTGCAATAGGCCTCGTAGGGCGGCTTTTCCAAGGGCATCGCCCAGTTGGTCTTGTCGATCGCGAGGCCCTTGGTGGTGCGGCCGTCCTTGACCGTCGGGTTGTAGGGGATGTCGCGCTGCACCGCCGCGTTGTACTCGCTGATCGTCTTCAGGAACGCGGCCTTATCGACCGGCGCGTATTCGGCCATCTTGTCGGCCAGTTCGTCGATCGTGTTGGCGGTGACCTTGGTCACCTGGCGGATACGGTACTCGTCGCGTTGCAGGTGCACGACCTGCTGGTCGAAGATCTGCCAGGCGAACTGGTGCGGCTGGTTCAAAATCTCGCGGCCGTATTTGGCGTAGGTGTAGTTGCGGAAATCGGCGCCCTCGTCGCAGAACCGCACGCCGTCGGCATTGACCATGATCGCGAACGGGTAGGAGTGCTTCTGGAAATTGTCGCCGACCGCGAGGTCGCCGAATTCGGGCGCGTTGTAATCCCAGCCGACCGCGTGGCAGCCCGACCAGTTGCCGTACGACATCGCCCCGATCTCCAGCGCCATCTTGATCCCGCCGCCGGTGTTGAAGCGGGTTCCGCGCACCTTGGCGAGGTCCCAGCCGGGGCCGAGATAGCGGGTGCGCATCTCGGCGTTGGCCTCGAACCCGCCGCACGCCAGCACCACCGCCTTGGCGCGAATCTCGGTGGTCTTGCCCTCGACCTTGGCGACGACGCCGTGAACGCCGTCGTCGTCGGCGATCAGCCGCTCGCCATGCGCCTCGTACGCCACCTCGATGCCGCGATCCTCGGCCGATTTGTACAGCCCCTCGATCAGCCCCGGCCCGCCGCCCCAGGCTTCGAGCGCGAGCCCGCCCCAGAACACGAACTTGCCCTCGTGCTTGAACGCCTGGCGCGAATACATCGGGGCAAAGCGGATGCCCTTGCCGCGCATCCACAACAGGGTTTCCTGGCTCTTGGTGATCAAGAGCTCGGCCATGTCGGGGTTGCTCTTGTAGTCGGTCAGCCGGCCGAGATCGTCGTAGTATTTATCCTGGGTATAGGTGCCGAAATCGCTGGTCGCGATCTCGGTCTCGCTGAGGTCGCAGAGCTTTACCAGATCGTCGACGCCGTTATAGACAAAGCGCAACGCGCCGGCGGTGTAGCGGCTGTTGCCGCCGCGCTCGTCGAACGGCGCCGCCTCGAGCACCAGCACCCGCGCGCCCTGCTCGCGCGCCGCCAAGGCCGCGCACATGCCGGCATTGCCGGCGCCGACGACGACGACATCGTATTCGCCCGCGATCATCGTGTTTCCTCCGCTGCGATTCGCTGGGGACACGAGTAGCGCGAGCGAGGGGGAGGGGCAAGTTCCCTCGTTACTTATCGGTTCCCCCGACGGGAGAACCGACTAGGCGTTCGTTACCGCTGGGCTGTCCTCGACATCGTCGTCTGCCTGCACGACAGAAAATTCCCGCGGATTCTTCAGTCGCCAGCGCTGCCCTTCCCGAGTTAAATCGCCCTTAATAGCAACAGCGAGCTGATTCTTATGTGCCTCGGCCGCTTGCTCGTAGAGTTCCCTCTCCAAATCAATGCGGACGGACACTTGCCGGTTCTCGACAAGCGTTCTCAATGTCGCCCGACCATCTGGTTCATCTTCCTCTCTGGCTAATTTGATGATGTATCCCTCAAGACTTTCATCCGATCGTGGCTCTCGATCACGGAATAGGCGCGCGGCTTCTTTTAAAACCCGAGCGTCCGAGGGGAAGAAAACTAGGCGGCGGCGCTTCTCAGGGGTAGAGCGCGTATAGGCCCAAGTTACAGAGACATCCAGCCCGGACCCTCGTTCGATCAAGGTTGCGGTCGCTTCACACAGGTTGGCGCTGACTCCCCGAAAAACGGCATTCTCAAATGCGGGGAATCCTTGCTCTCGCGTCGTTTGCTCGATGGCATCGCGAGCGGCACCTAACCCCTGCATAAGCCGTCGAGTAACTCGTCTTTCAAACGGCTCGTCTGACAACTCTGGCCAAAGACTCGGTTGCCTCGGCAACTCTAATGCTGGGGGAACGGGCGATAAGAGGGTAACGACATAACTTCCTCTCTCGGTCTGACCGAGACGAACCCGATCCATGTAATTAGCGGCCTCTCGCACCCGTCCAGCCCGGTAGGTAGCTCGTGGCTCGGAGGCAGAGCACGCTGCGGAGAAGAGGAGGTCGCGCGCGCGTACGACTACATCAACTCCCGCCTCTAGTTGCAGCGAACCGCTATCGTCTGCCTCGGGAGCTTGAACGCGGATCACATCCTGGTCGGCTGTTGATAGATCGCTGTAGACTTGTAGCTCGTCTCGTTCCTCGGCACGAGCGAAGAGTGCAATAATTTCAGAGACGACCTGAGCGTAGTCAGCGATCACGGCCGTCGCGGGGATGATCGCTTCCGGAGTGGCATCGTGGCTATATACAGTACTGTGGTCGCCGAATAATTCAACTCGACGCCAACCTTGCGCCTCCGCGTAAGCACGTAGCGCCAATGGTGTGATCTCACGCAGCGCCTCCGTGTCGACAATGCGTGCTCGAAAGGTCATTCCACGATTCCTCGGCGCGATTGTTCCATCAAAGCAACAAGACCGCTCACATCGAATACATGGGATAGGGGAATCTCGACAGTCACACTTTCCTTGTTCTCCGTCTCTCGCATTCTCCGCAATGAGACCCAGTATGCGGCCTTACGAAGAATGAGTTCTTGCGGCGACACATGCATCCAGTCGGCTTGGTCATCTGGCATGTCTAATACGACTAGAATTCGGGGTGTCTGAGTTGGTGCCCGGAGATCATCATAGTTTTTAATTTTCAGCGGGTAACTAAAGGCCGAATCGCCTCTTCGCAGATTAACCGTTGCTTTCAACTGCAAATCGAGTCGGGGTCGCATTTCTCCGCCTGCCGAGATCGTAATATCGACGCTGTCACGGTCGACATTGGGTTCAGACAACGAATAGCCCGCACCCGCCGCGATAGCGTGCACGTACGCCCGTGATAACGCCTCCTGACGATCCTGCTGCGTTAGGATCGCGTCGGGCATGGCGCCGCCCCTATCTCTCGCGATCGAGTGCCTAAACTCGACCTGCTTCCGTAAAGATGTCCGTACGGGGAGACGATAGCAAGGTCACATTGGCTTGGCATATCCGAGCGGGGCGCCGCCGGCGGCCTCCCGCGAACGAGATCGAGTCGAGGCCGTCGGCGAACCGCTCGATCCGCCCGATATTCTCTACGATTTCCTCAAGCCATCGGCGCTGTTTTTCAGTAGGCAAGCATCGCCTCTTTCTCGATTTCGCGCCGCAGCCGCTCCCTGTGGACCGGTTCGGCGACGACATCGACAGGACAGCCGAGGATGTCGCGAAGCCGCTGGGCGACGGTCTCAAGGCGGCCAAAATAGGCAAATCCCCCTTGGGAGGCCTCGGAGGTAAGGCGGATCACGACGTCGACATCGGAACCGCTTGTCGCCTCGCCGCGCGCGACCGATCCGAAAATAGACAAGCTCTCGATGCCGGCGGCTCTCAGCTCCGGCTCGTGAGCCCGCAGGATGCCGGCGGCCTGATCGCGGTTCATCCCAGAAAGGTAGGATGGCGGCGGCCGTCGCGCCAGCCCTCACTCACCACGCCGGCTTCCCCCACGCCAGGAACCCCTCGTTCTTGAGCCTTCATGCGTGGGCACTTATTGTTGGGACGACGTATCCCAACAGATCATCGTAGGATGGCTTCCCGAGCACCTGCCTACTCGCGCCACGTAAGGCGCCCTATTCCACCGTCACGCTTTTCGCCAGGTTGCGGGGCTGGTCGACATCGGTGCCTTTGAGCACGGCGGTGTGGTAGGCGAGGAGCTGCACCGGGATGGCGTAGAGGATCGGCGCCACGAACGGCGCGCATTTCGGAATCGTGATGCCAAAGGCGCAGCGCCCTTCGAGCCTTGCGATTCCGGCCGCGTCGGAGATCATCACCACCCGCCCGCCGCGGGCCATCACCTCCTCGACGTTCGACAGGGTTTTCTCGAACAGATCGTCGGGTGGGGCCAACACGATCACCGGCACGGTGTCGTCGATCAGGGCGATCGGGCCGTGCTTCATCTCGCCGGCGGCATAGCCCTCGGCATGGATGTAGCTGATCTCCTTGAGCTTCAACGCGCCTTCGAGCGCCAGCGGAAAGGCGCTGCCGCGGCCGAGATAGAGCACGTCGCGGGCCTGGGCGATCTCGGCGGCGATCTCCTGGATGCGCTCGTCGTGGTTCAAGACCTCGCTGGCGCGCGACGGGATCTCGGCGAGCTGGCCGGCCATCGCCGCCTCGCCGGCCGCGTCGATCGTGCCGCGCGCCCGCGCCATCGACACGGTGAATGCCGCCAATACCGCGAGCTGGGTGGTGAACGCCTTGGTCGAGGCGACGCCGATCTCCGGCCCGGCCAGGGTCGGCAACACGATATCCGCCTCGCGCGCGATCGAGCTTTCCGGCTGGTTGACGATGGCGATGATCTTCTGATGCTCGGCGCGGCAATAGCGCAGCGCGGCCAAGGTATCGGCGGTCTCGCCCGATTGCGAGATCACGATCGCGGCGCCGTCGCGCGGCATCGCCGGGGCGCGGTAGCGGAACTCCGAGGCGATATCGACCTCGACCGGGATGCGGGCGATGCGTTCGAGCCAGTATTTGGCGACGAGCCCGGCATGCCACGAGGTGCCGCAGGCGATGATCGTGATCTTGCCGAGATCGCTGAGCGGCCACGGCAGATCGGGTAGGTGCACGGTGCGGGTCGCCGGGTTGATCAGCGCGTGCAAGGTGTCGCCGATCACCGAAGGCTGCTCGAAGATCTCCTTCTGCATGAAATGACGGTAATTGCCCTTGCCGATCAGCGCGCCCGAGGCCGCGGTCTCGCGGATCTCGCGCTCGACCGGCTGGTTGTCCGTATCGAAGATCGCGACCTTGGCCGAACTCACCACCGCCCAGTCGCCCTCGTCGAGATAGGTGATGCGGCGGGTCAGCGGCGCCAGCGCCAGCGCGTCCGACCCGACGAACATCTCGCCGTCGCCATAGCCGATCGCCAGCGGGCTGCCGCGGCGGGCGCAGATCAACAGATCGTGTTCGCCGGCGAACAGGAACACGAGGGCAAAGGCGCCCTCCAGCCGCTCCAGCGTGCGCGCCACCGCCTGCGCGGGTTTGAGTCCCTGCTTGAGGTGGTGCGTCGCCAGGATCGTCACCGCTTCTGTGTCGGTCTCGGTCTCGAAGCGATAGCCGAGCCCGGTCAACTCGCGCCGCAGTGCCTGGAAATTCTCGATGATGCCGTTATGCACCACCGCGACCTTGTCGGTCGCGATCGGGTGGGCATTGGTCTCGGTCGGCTGACCGTGGGTCGCCCAGCGGGTGTGGCCGATGCCGATCGTGCCATGCACCGGCTCGCGCACCAGCCGGGCGGCGAGGTTGTTGAGCTTGCCTTCGGCGCGGCGGCGTTCGATGCGGCCGTTGATCAGCGTCGCGATCCCGGCCGAATCGTAGCCGCGATATTCGAGCCGACGCAACCCGGCGATCAGTTCGTCAGCGACCGCGTGTTTCGAGATGATGCCAACGATCCCGCACATTACCCGTTCTTTCCTCGCAGCCGCACCCGGATCTCCGCCGCCCGCCCCGGTTTGTCGACCTGCTGGCCGCGCGCGATGGTCAACGCGTCGGCCGGAACGTCGTGGGTGACGACGCTGCCGGCGGCGACGATCGCGCCGTCGCCGACCGAGACCGGCGCAACCAGCGCGGTGTTGGAGCCGATAAAGGCGCCGGCCCCGATCTTGGTGCGGAATTTGTTAAAACCGTCATAATTGCAGGTGATCGTGCCGGCGCCGATATTGCTGCCGGCGCCCACGTCGCTGTCCCCGAGATAGGACAGGTGACTGGCCTTGGTCCCGGCCCCGAGCCGCGACGCCTTGACCTCGACGAAATTGCCGACATGCACGTCGCGTTCGAGCACCGCGCCCGGGCGCAATCGCGCGAACGGCCCGACGATCGCGCCCGGCCCGATCTGGGCGCCGTCGAGATGCGAGAACGAGCGGATGCGGACACCGTCGCCGACCGTGACGCCGGGGCCGAAAATGACGTTGGGCTCGACCACGACATCGCGGCCGAACACGGTGTCGGCCGACAGAAACACGGTCTCCGGCGCGATCAAGGTGGCGCCGTTTTCCATCGCGCGCAGCCGCAATCGGGTCTGCATCACCGCCTCGGCGGCGGCGAGCTCGGCGCGGGTGTTGACGCCGAGCATTTCCTCGCTGGGCAATTCGACAATGCGGCAGGAGAGGCTCCGGCCGCGGGCGATGCCGACGATATCGGTCAGGTAGAACTCGCCCTTGGCGTTGTCGTTATCGAGGCTGCCGGTCAGGTCGAACACCAGGTTCGCGTCGATCGCCATGATGCCGCCGTTGCACAGGCCGATGTCGCGCTCGGCCGGGCTCGCGTCCTTGGCCTCGACGATGCGCGCGACGCTGCCGTCCGCGTCGCACACCAATCGCCCATAGAGGCCCGGATCGGCGGGCCGCATCCCGGCCACCGCGATCGCCGCCGCCGGCTCCTGCCGCCGCGCGGCGATCAGGCGCGTCACGGTTTCGGGCCGCAGCAGCGGCGTGTCGCCAAACAGCACGACCACATCCGCGACCGACGCATTGGTGACCGAACCGCTCGCCCCGATCTCCGCCGAAAGCGCCGCCCGGGCGGCGCGGACGGCATCGCCGGTGCCGCGCGGCGGGTGCTGGATCGCGGTGCGAACCGCTGGGTCATAGGCGGCGACGGCGCGGGCGACATCATCCATCTGGCGGCCGAGGACCAGCACCGTTTCGGCCGGGCCGAGCGGCCGCAGCGCGTCGAGCACATGCAGAATCATCGCCTGGCCGGCGATCTCGTGCAGCACCTTGGGCCGGGCCGACCGCATCCGCGTGCCCTCGCCAGCGGCGAGAATGATGGCGGCGAAACGGGACTGGGTCATCGGCGGCTCCCACCGGTCGGGTCGCGATCGCCCACCAGAATCGCATGCCCCGCATCCGGCGCCAAAACACGGATTGTTGCGGAATGTAACGCTGGCCGGGTTATGTTTCTTACCATGAGCAAGTTCCTGCTGATCTTCGATCTCGACGGTACGCTGGTCGACAGCGTGCCAGATTTGTGCAGCGCGCTTAATGAAGTCTTACGCGAGCGCGGCTACGCGGCATTGTCGCAAGACGACGTGCGTCCGCTGGTCGGCGACGGGGTGGCGCCGCTGGTCAGCCGCGCCTTCGCCGCCCGCGGCGCCCCGCCGGGCGAGGCCGAATCGGTGTTGCCGCGCTATATCGAGATCTACGAGGCCAACGCCGCCCGGTTGAGCCGCCCTTATCCGGGGGTACGCGAGACCCTGGTTGGGTTGCGCGCGGGCGGCTATCGCACCGCCGTGTGCACCAACAAATTGCAGCGCGCGACGCTGGCGGTACTGCAGGGGCTCGGTCTCGACGATCTGTTCGACGGCATCGCCGGCGGCGACCATTTCGCGGTGCGCAAACCCGATCCCGGCCACCTGACCGGGCTGGTCGGCGAAATGAACGGTACGATCGCGCGGACCGCGATGGTCGGCGACAGCGAGATCGATGCCGCGGCGGCGCGCGCGGCCGGGGTGCCGATCGTGCTGATGCGCTACGGCTACGCCCGGATCGACCCCGACACACTCGCCGCCGACGCGGTGCTCGACCGCTTCGCCGAGATCCCCGCCACGCTGGAGCGGCTCGGCCTGTTGCCCTGAGCCGCGCGTGGCTGCGCCTGCCTTGACAGGGTTTCCGCCGCATCCCTAAATGCCGCCGCCGGAAGCGGACGTCGACCGGGCGCGTAGCTCAGCGGGAGAGCACACCCTTCACACGGGTGGGGTCGTAGGTTCAATCCCTACCGCGCCCACCATCCCGACACGCCATCCATTTTCGATCGAGGCGCGGTTAAAGCCGCCGATCGCCGCCGAAATCGACCCGCGTAGTAATTGAAACTCAACCATCTTTCGGTATTTACCGGCGACTGGATCGGCGCGATGTAAAGCGCGTGCGCGCGGCTGCCGGAGAATCTGGATGAAGAAAATTGCCCTTCCCCTCGTCCTGATTCTCGGAACGATGCCCGCGGCGGCGCTCCAGGCACGCGAACCGCATCCCGTCACGGCCCATCGCTCTGCGTCCGGCCACGGCATTCCACACCATGCAGCCGGCCCGCACCAGGCCTCTCCCCGCCCAGCCTCGGCCTCGCATCGGGCCGGCGGAAATTCAGTCGTCACCCGGCACTGGTCGTGGCGTTGGACCAGCGTGACAACCTGGTGGTCGATCCGCCAATCGCGCTTGACGCCGCGACGCAAGCCGCGACGGACTGAAACGGTTCGGGTTTCGGCTTCGTCCCAATCCGAGGGCAACCGCGCCATCGCGGCGCGGCCCGGCGAAATTCCCCTGTCGATGAATCCGGTCGAGATTCCGATGAGGGTTAATCCGATCGAGATTCCGCTTCACTAGAAGCGCTGGCAACTAGGCGCTGAACAACCGAACCGTCACGACGACGACGGCGTGACCTGACCCCACGATTCGGGCTAATCTCCCGCGCGAAAAGCCAGGGGAGAACGCCATGCGCCGCGCCGTCATCGTCTCCACCGCGCGCACGCCGATCGGGCGGGCCTATCGCGGCGCCTTCAACGATACCCAGGCCCAGGCCTTGGCCGGACACGCGATCGCCGAGGCGGTGCGCCGCGCCGGCATCGATCCCGGCGAGATCGACGACGTGATCCTCGGCGCGGCGTTGCAGCAGGGCAGTCAGGGCTCGAACGTCGCGCGCCAGAGCGCGTTGCGCGCCGGGTTGCCCGACACCGTCGCGGCGATGTCGATCGACCGGCAATGCTCGTCGGGGATGATGGCGATCGCCACCGCCGCCAAGGAAATCATGCATGACGGCATGCAGATCGCGATCGGCGGCGGGGTCGAGTCGGTCTCGCTGGTGCAGAACGACAATCTGAACCGCTACCGCAGCCAGGACCCCGACCTCGTCGCCCATGTCCCGGCCGTGTACATGACGATGATCGAGACCGCCGAGATCGTCTCAGAACGCTACGGCGTGTCGCGCGAGGCGCAGGACGAGTACGCGCTGCGCTCGCAGCAGCGCACCGCCGCGGCGCAGCAGGCCGGCCGCTTCGACGACGAGATCGCGCCGTTGCCATCGATCATGCTGGTGGCCGACCGCGCCACCGGCGCGGTGTCGAAAAAATCGGTGACCCTGGACAGGGACGAAGGCAACCGCCCCGACACCAACCTCGAGGGGCTGGCCGGGTTGAAGCCGGTGTTCAAGGACGGGCTGCGCATCAAGGAAGGCCATTTCATCACCGCCGGCAACGCCTCGCAGCTTTCGGACGGCGCCTCGGCCGCGGTGCTGATGGAGGAAAGCGAGGCTGAGCGCCGCGGCCTCAGCCCGCTCGGCATCTATCGCGGCATCGCGGTGGCCGGCTGCAACCCCGACGAGATGGGGATCGGCCCGGTCTTCGCGGTGCCGAAATTGCTGGCGCAGCACGGCCTCAAGATCGAAGACATCGATCTGTGGGAGTTGAACGAGGCGTTCGCCTGCCAGGTGATTTATTGCCGCGACCGGCTCGGCATCCCCAACGATCGGCTCAACGTCAACGGCGGCGCGATCTCGATCGGCCACCCCTACGGCATGTCGGGCGCGCGGATGGTCGGTCATGCGCTGATCGAGGGCAAGCGCCGCGGCGCCAGGCTGGTGATATGCACGATGTGCGTCGGCGGCGGCATGGGCGCGGCTGGATTGTTCGAGGTGGCGTAGACCCAATCGTCATTGCGAGGAGCGGAGCGACGAAGCAATCTCGATCGGCGGAGTCTCCGTCGGCACGAGATTGCTTCGCTCTGCTCGCAATGACAGGAGTGGAGCGGTCGGTTGCGACCGGCGCCTTGAAAGGTTTGCATCGATGACCCTGCTAGAACAGATCGCCGAAAAGATCGCCGCGATAAATTATGACGCATTGCCCGAGGCGGCGATCGGCGCCGCCAAGACTGCGGTGCTCGACACGGTCGGGGTGACCCTCGCCGGCGCCGGCGAGCCCTGCGCGCAGATCGTCATGCGCACCCTGGCGAGCGGCGGCGGGGCCGGCGAATGCCTGATCTTTGGCAATAACCGCCGCATGGCGCCGCTCGACGCCGCGCTGATCAACGGCACCGCCGCGCATGCGCTCGATTTCGACGATGTCAGCAACTCGATGGGCGGCCACCCGTCGGCGCCGATATTGCCGGGCTTGTTCGCATTGGCCGAGACGCTCGACCGCCCTGAACACCCGATTGGGGGCCGCGATTTCCTCGCCGCCTTTGTCGCCGGGTTCGAGACCGAGACGCGGATCGCCCGCGCGGTGCATTTCCACCATTACGAAAAGGGCTGGCACCCGACCGCGACCCTGGGCGTGTTCGGCGCCGCCGCCGCATGCTGCCACCTGATGCGCCTGATGCCGGCGCAGACCGCGCAGGCATTGGCGATCGCCGCATCGCTCGCCGCCGGCATCAAGGCCAATTTCGGCACGATGACCAAGCCGCTCCATGTCGGCCACACCGCGCGCAGCGGGCTGTTCGCGGCATTGCTCGCGCGCGACGGGTTCACCGCCAATTCGGCGGCGTTGGAGCACAAGCAGGGGTTTCTGCTGGTGTTCAACGGCGCCGGCAATTTCGACGCCGACAAGATGCTGGCCGACTGGGGCCAGCCCTACGACATCGTCCGGCCCGGCATCGGGGTCAAGCAGCACCCGTGCTGCGGCAGCACCCACCCCGCGGTCGACGCGATGCTGGCGTTGCGGGACAAGCACGACATCCCGGCTGGCAAGATCAGCCGGATCGATTCATGGACCCATCCGCGCCGGCTCGCGCATACCGACCGACCCGACCCGCAAAGCGGGCTCGACGCCAAGTTCAGCGTGCAATATTGCCTGGCGCGCGCCTTGATCGCTGGCCAGATCGTGCTCGAGGATTTCGAGGACGAGGCGTGGGACGACCGCGCCACCCGCGGATTGATGACGAAAATCCATGCCGCGCCGCACCCGGAGATGGACCCGGCCGGCGGCGAGCATCTCGGCGCCGAGATCCGCATCACCCTAGACGACGGCCGGGTCGTCGCCGAAAAGATCGGCGCCGCGCTCGGCCGCGGCCCCGACAATCCGCTGCCGCAAGACGCGCTCGCCGCCAAATTCGCCAATTGCGCCGCCCGCGCGTTGCCCGCGTCGGCAGTCGAGCGTTTGCAGCGCGTGCTGGCGCAACTCGACGAGGCGGCGAGCCTCAGGGACGTCGTTGCGGCGATCGCGGTGCCGCCGCCGGTGTTGCGCGCCCAGCGGGCGTGAGGAGGCGACCGTGACCCTCGATATCCGCCAGCTCCACCCGCTGTTTGTCGGCGAGGTTTCCGGCGTCGATCTGCGGCAGGTGCCCGCTCCGGACCTCGTCGCCGCGATCGACCGGGCGATGGACCAATACGGCGTCCTGGTGTTTCGCGGGCAGAAGCTGTCCCAGGCTCAGCAGATCGGTTTCGCATCCGCCTTCGGCCAACTCGATATCGGCCTCAACAAAATCTCCCAGACGAAAGGCCGGCTCGACTACCCCGAACTGCTCGACATCTCCAATTTGACCCGCGAGGGCGAGATCGCGCCCGCCGGGCACAAGCGCATGGCGGGCGCGCTCGCCAACCAGCTGTGGCACAGCGACAGCTCGTTCCAGGCGGTGCCGGGCAAATACTCGATGCTGTCGGCGGTGACCCTGCCGGGGCCGAGCGTGATGGGCGCCGGCGAGACCGAATTCGCCGATATGCGCGCCGCCTACGATGCGTTGCCGGAGGTGATGCAGGCGAAACTGGAGGGGCTGGTCGCCGAGCATTTCGCGCTCTATTCGCGGATCTGGCTCGGCGACGAGGATTGGACCGACGCGCAAAAGCGCGGCATGCCCCCGGTGCGCTGGAAGATCGTGCGCACGCATCCCGCCTCCGACCGCGAATCGCTATTTATCGGCGCCCACGCCAACCGCGTCCTCGGCTGGCCAGTGCCCGAGGGACGCATGTTCCTGCTCGACCTGCTGGAGCACGCGACCCAGCGGCAATTCGTCTATCGCCACGACTGGCGGGTCGGCGATCTGGTGATCTGGGACAACCGCTGCACATTGCATCGCGGACGCCCCTACGACATGACCCGGCGCCGCGAATTGCGCCGCACCACGACCAACGATATCGAAGCGGTCAACGAGGGGTTGGCCTAAGCGAGGGCCAGTGCAGCGGTGGAGTTGGCTGGACGACCGATTGCGGCGTGGGGCCGGTGGCCTATTGGACGAAGCCGGCCTCGCGATAATATTTCAGCGCCCCCGGATGGATCGGTATAACCGCCGCGCTGGGGACCATGTCCTTGATCTTCAGGGCCGATAACGCGGGATGCAAGCGCCGGAAATCGGCGAAGTTGTCGAACACCGCCTTGACCACGCCATAGGTCAACGCATCCGGCTGATCGCTCGATGTGACGAGTACCGCCTGGGTACCGATTGTCGGGACATCGTCCGGGTTGCCCGGGTATATGCCGCCGGGGATGATTGTCGCGGTATAATAGGCGCGCGCCGCGAGGAGCCGATCGATCGGCGGACCGGCGACGCGCACCAGCTTCGCCCGGCAGCCCGTAGTCGCCTCCTGGGTCAGCCCATTGGGATGCCCCGCGCCAAAAATGATCGCGTCGACTTTGTTGCTGCAAAGCACCTGGTTCTGTTCAGCGGCTCCGAGCTCCAGCACACGATCAGGAGCCGTTATCGTCCAGCCATAAGATGCGAGTACGACATCGCGGGTGAAGGTGTATCCGGCACCGCTCTGCCCGATGCCGATGCGCTTGCCGCGCAAATCCTGGAAATCCCGTATGCCGGCGTCAGCGCGCGCGACGACGGTGAATGCTTCCGGATAGAGCGCGATCAACATGCGCAGCTTGGGATCGGGGCCAGCGGCGGCAAACGGACCCGCACCATGAAAAGCGGCATAGGCGACGTCAGTCTGTGACAGGGCGAACGTAGAGTCGCCTTTTGCGATGCGGCTGATATTCGTCACCGAACCCTCGGAACTGACCGCAACGCATGACTTCGCCTGCTGCTCCTCGACCAGATTGAACATGCGGCAGATCGCATTTCCGACGGGATGATAGGTACCGCCGGGGGTCCCGGTGGCAAGAGTGACCGGATTGGGACCGAGCCCAACAGACAGCATCATGCAACCCGCCAGAGTGCTCGCCACGATCGCGGCGGCAACGCGCAGCGGTTGTCTGAATGGCATACCCAAATGCTCCCTTGCCCGCTCTGGCGGCGGGCCTCACGTGTCAAGCCAATACTGGATCTTCGAGCCGTCGCGCTCGAACTCGCCATGCACCCAAAGGTTTGCCGTGTCGTACCAGATGCTGCCGGCGAGATAGGGCGTAATGAACGTATAGCGGGTCGCCCGAACCCGGCGCCCGGCGATCGCGATTTGCTCGTCGGCGAACTTGCGCGCGCTGACTCCGATGATGCCGCCATGCTGCGCGTCGACCAGCGAGGTCTGCTCTAGAACCGCTGGAGTCCACAGGCTGTTCGACGTCAAGGTTGCGGCGGGAGCGATAAAGGGACCGCCCTTGCTCACGACGCGAAATCCCAGCGGCGTCGCCGCGCCGTCAACGCGGAGAGTCTCGCCGTGCTCCACCGTTTCGCTGTTTAGCGACATCAATTGCCCAGCGCGCCAGGTCTCGGTGGAGCGGTGAGTGAACGCGAACACCGTGAAGATGGCGACCTTGACCGACAGGTGAATCTCGGTGCTGACCCGCGTCTCCTCTGTCGCCGCTGAGTACGAGACCGTGTGAGTGCCGATCTTGTCGCCCTTGTACAGGACCGAGAATCGTCGATTGCTCACCGCGCCCGGCAAGACGATCGGTGTTGCGGCCTGCGGAAGGCGTGGAAGCACGCAACCGACGACCCCGGCCAATCCGCTCATTAGAAGCGCGCGGCGCGCAAGAAGCGCTCTCGTTTCTTCGGGGCAAGATTGACTCACGGTACGGCTCCGCCCTTCGATCTGACCGGGGGCTGCTCCGATAAATACCTCCTCCACAGCCGCACGCGCTCAGCGAAACAGCAGCACGACCAATACAATCAGGACGATCAGACCGATGCAGCCACCCGTATAGGCGAATTGGGACCGCACATAGCCCGCGTGGCCGCCAAGAAATGAAACCACGACGACGAGGAGCACAAGTACAAGCAGAAACTGTAACATGGCTCTGCTTCGCTCGGTTGTTTCAGTTACGAGTGCTGTCCGTGGGACAAGCTAACTCTCTTCGGCTGGGCAAAATTGTAACCACGGATTGCCCCGACGTCGGACAAGGGTGAAGGCTATTCCCGCATTATGCGGCCTCTTCCGGTCCCGCGAACTCAGCGAAGCAGCAGAACGAGCAAGACGATCAGGATGAACAGGCCGACCCCGCCGCCGCCATAACCGAAATGTGGAGGCACGTAGCGCCGATGCTCGCGGCACCGGCGGTATATACGCTGCCGATGTCGATACCGGTCACTCCGCCGCCTGCTGCAACGGCCGCACCGAGGCGCGCATCTGCTGGGCGTAGGCGTCGCGCCAGGTGGTCTTGGCGTCGGTGACGAAGTCGCCGCTGCGTACTGCGTGCATCTTTTCGGGATCGTCGAGCCCGGGCGGCACGGTGCCGTTCTTGGCCAAGGCCCGCGCCACCTTCAATAGCCGCCGGCGGGTGCGCATGATCATCATGTCGCTGGGGCCGAGATGCTCGAACAGGTGGTCGGTGATGCCGCCCATGCTCTCGGTCACCGCCTGGTCCTGGGCGTGGATGCCGTCGATGCCGGTATAGTTGCCGCCGCGCGCCTGCGCCTCGCGGTCGATCAGCCAATCGTTCGACGCCGTGCGGGTCAGCCGCCAGCGGCCATACCAATCCGTGCTGTTCGGCTGATATTCGAACACGCGCTTGAATCCTGGCATCTGCTGGCCGCTCTTGTCCGGGCCGAGCGAGGGCGGATGCTGTTTCCACATCAGGCTGACGAACATAGTGTGGGTGTCGTCCATCGGCACCCAGGCGCGGTTGTGCAGATGCTCTGTGAACTTGCCCTGCGGCGTCTGGGTCCAGAACGGCAGCATGAAATTGGCGAAGCGCCAGTACATCTGGCCCGGATCGGCGCCGCGATAGGCGGCGTACATCGTGCCGCAATCGGTATCGGTGACGTGATAATTGGGTGCCCGGTCGGTGACCGTGTAGCGCAGCAGGCTGTCCTCGGGCACGATCTCGGGACTGACGCCGCCGGCGTGCAGAAAGCCGAAATGCGAGGTATCGATATCGCCTTCGAGCGCCTGCAGCCAGTTGCATTCGCGCTGTACCAGGCTGATCGTGACCTCGGCCTCAGGCAACAGGGTCGCCTCGATCCGGGGCAATGGCGGCGCGGTCTTGCGGTCGCCCATATAGACCCAGACCAGCCCGTTGCGCTCGGCCGCCTTGTACGCCTTGGCATGGACCAGGTGCTTGAAGTCGCGCGCGGCCGGTACGCTCGGCATGTCAACGCATTTGCCGTCGACATCGAATTTCCAGCCGTGATAGACGCAGCGAATGCCCCCTTCCTCGTTGCGGCCGAGGAACAGCGAGGCGCAGCGGTGCGGGCATTTGTGGTCCATTACCCCGACCCGGCCCGAGCTGTCGCGGAACGCGACCAGTTGCTCGCCGAGCAGCATCAGCCGCATCGGCGCCCCGTCGGCCTTGAGCTCCGACGACATCGCCGCGGGCAGCCAGTATTGCCGCATCAGCCCGCCCATCACGGTGCCGGGGCCGACCCGGACCAGGTCCTCGCTATCCTTCTTGCGCATGTGGTTTCCTTTCAGGTGCGGCGGCGCCGCCTTCCTCGCCAGCGGAAATTACTACGACCAGAAGGCGAAGCCGAGGCCGGTTCCGGTTCCGGCGGGAGTGCGATACCCCGGTTCGTAATGCGACCATTCGAGCGACAGATGCTCGACCGCGCCGCCGACGCAGATCCAGTTGCGGATTTCCGAGCTGCCCGAATTGAGTTTCTTGCGCGGCAGGTCCTGGATCGCCGCGGCGTCCTTGCGCCGCAACAGGTCCATAACGCCGCGGTCGAGCTCTTCGTCGACGACGAAATGGCTGAGCCCGCCCGAGGCGATGATGCCGACCCGCGCCTCGCCCGGATAGGATTCGACCGCCGCGCGGATTGCCTGGCCGAGCTTGTAGCAGCGCCGTGGGGTCGGCTGGTTCGGCGGGTAGTAGGTATTAACGCAGATCGGCACGATCGGCACGACATCCTTCAGGATGCGGCGGTGGACAAAGCCGATCGCGTGGCCCTCGCCCTCGCCGTCGGGCACGCCGTCGGAGGCGGCGAGGTCGAACTCGGCGTCGATAAGCCGGTCGATCAGGTGACGCGCCAGTCTCGAATCGACCGGATAGTCGCGCGGCACCTTTTCCTCGTGCCAGCGCGCCGTGGCACGCCATCCCCAATTCGGCTCCGCCACCGGCGCGAGCGGCACGTTGCGGATGGTGTCGCCGTAATAGACCAGGATGCCGGGCATGTTGGTGGCGTGGTACAGCTCTTCCTGGTCGTCGCCGACGACGATCAACGAATCGAGCCGGGCGTCGTGCAGATAGTCGCCGAGGCGGGAGATCGCCGCCTGCACCGAATCGTGGCGGGCCGCCATGCGCTCGGGGTTGATCTCCGCGGCGATGCCCACGGGCGCGTGCTTGAGTTGCAAATCGTAGCTGGTCGGGTTGCCGTCGGTGTCGAGCAGGCTGGTGCGACGCGTATCGCGCTCGATAAAGCACGGCCATTCCTCGGCCGGCGTGTTCAGCATCGGGGTATGCGAGGTGGCGGCACCGAGAACGAACTTGGCCATCGCGATCCTCCCGTCCGGCGTGATGCACGGTTTACGGGAGGGTAAGGTTGTCCCGGTATGCGGTCAATCGGCCCGTTTGGCGATCCGCCGAATGGCCGCGCCGCTCTACTTCGAACTCAGCGACCACACCGCGCCCCAGTCATCGGCGGGCGGGTGTTTCTTGAAATGGGCGATGCGGGCGAGGAAGGTCTGGCTCGGTATGTCGCCGGGGACGATCTCCAGGCACTGCTCGAAACCGCGGCGGGCGGTGTCCCATTCGCGGGCGCGATAGGCGGTCAGCGACGGCGCGAACGCATCGCGCAACGCCAACATCTCGGCGGCGACCTCGCCCTTGCGGCCGAGGATCTCGAACACGCGCTCGGGCTCGCTTTTGCCGACGACGATGACCGAGTCGATCTCCCGAGTGTCGATTGCGTCTCCCGCCTGACGCGCGGTCGCCTCGCTGATCAAGGTGCGCGTGCCGTACGCCTTGCACGCGCCTTCGAGCCGGGAGGCGATATTGACCGTATCGCCGATCACCGTGTAGTTGCGCGTCTCGTCCGAGCCGATGCTGCCGACGACGACCTCGCCGGTGGCGATGCCGATGCGCAAATTCACCGTCGGAAAGCCGTGGCGCACGCCGGTCAATTCGGGCAATTCGGCCTGGAATCCCGGCAGGCTCGCGATCTGCTCGATCGCGGCGAAGCAGGCCAGCCGCGCCTGCTCGTCGGCGCCGGTAAAGGGCTGGCCCCAATAGGCCATCACCGCATCGCCGATGTATTTGTCGATGATGCCGCGGTTGCGCCGCACCGGCTGCGACAGCACGGTCAGATAACGGTTCAACACGGTGACGAGACCCGACGGGGTCATCCCCTCGCTGAAGCTGGTAAACCCCTGCATGTCGCAGAACAGGATCGTCATCTCGCGCCGCGCGCCCTTGGGGTCGGTCAATTCCGGCCGATCGATCAATCCGGCGACGATGCGCGGGTCGACATATTTGCCAAAGGTCTCTCGGATCTGCGCCTTGGTCCGCAATTCGCCGACCATGCTGTTGAACGACTGGGTCAGGCGGCCGATCTCGTCGCGCGAGGTGATCGGCACCACGGTGTCGAGCGCGCCCTGCTCGACCGCGGTCGTGCCGGCGAGCAGCCGGCGCACCGGGCGCACCAGCCCCATCGTCACCGCCGCCGCGATCGTCAAGCCGAGCAGCCCGGCGATAATCAGCAGCCCGATACCGATTTCGGCCACCCGCAACTGATATGCGCGCGTGCCGACGATCGCGTTCCCGGCGATGTGACGCATGTCGCGGCGAGCGGCCGCGATGCGGCGGTCGAAATCGTCACGCCACTGGTCGATCTCAGCCAACAGCCGAACCGCTTCGGTACGGGGACCCTTTTCGATCGCGACCATCAGCTTGGCGCGCAGCTCCTCGAAGTATTTGCGCTCTTCCTGCAAAAATTCGGCCCGCGTATCGAGCCGCGCCAGGGCGATATTGTCGTCGAAATTGAGGTCATCGTTGATCTGCTCGTTGATGCTCTTGCGCGCGGCGACAAGTTCCTCGTCGGCCGCCTTGGAGGCGGCGGCGATGCGCGGGCGCAGCTCCAGAATCTCCTTTGCGTACGCCTCCTCGCCGTTGTCGATCGCCGCGAGCAGGCGGTGGAACAGCACCGATTCCTCGAGCGTGTGAATGTTGGCCTGCGCCAGGGAGACGAAGGCCGGGAAATAATTGCGGTCGATGACGACGAGCTGGCCGTCGATCGTGTGAGTCATGCGCTGGCTCAGCAGAGCCGTCGCCCCCATCAGGATCAGCAGGCCGACCGCGATGCTGAAAATCTTGAACCCGATGGTAAATCGCATGACCGAACTCCCGGCGGTCATTCCGGCCGCAGGCCCGCCGATTGTTGGCGAGAATGGTTAGGAAGCGGTTACACTTTGACGCGAGTGCCGCTGCGCGGCCCGCTCGTAGTCGCGCGGCGACGGCAACGGTAGCCTTCCGGGAGGCAGTAGGGAGAAGGAATGATGCTTGAGACTCGCGAGGGCGGCTGCCATTGCGGCCGGATACGGTTCCGCGCCCGGGTCGATTTGGATCGGGTGTCGCAGTGCAATTGCACGATCTGCACCAAGAAGGGAATGCTTCACCTCGTCACGGCGCCCGAGGATTTCGAGTTGCTCAGGGGCAAGGATTCGCTGACCTCCTATACGTTCGGCACCGGCGTGGCGCAGCACACGTTCTGCACCAATTGCGGCGTGCACGCGTTCTACATACCCCGCTCTCAGCCCGACAAGATCACCGTCAACGCGCGCTGCCTCGACGGCATCGATGGGCCGAGCCTGAAGGCGACCCGTTTCTTCGACGGCCGCCATTGGGAGGAAGCCCAGCGCAAACGCGTCGCCGAGGAGGGGCGCCAGCCCCCCGCGGGATTGAATGGAGCGGTGACGTTGAAGAGCATCATCGACCGCGCCCCCGAATGATGGCGGAATCGAGCAAGGACGCATCATGATCGAGACCCGCGAGGGCGGTTGTCATTGCGGCCGGGTACGGTTTCGCGCCCGAATCGACCTGGCGCTGATGTCGCACTGCAACTGCTCGCTGTGCACCAAAAAGGCCAGCCTGCACCTGGGCGTCGACCGGTCGGATTTCGAATTGCTGAGCGGCGAGGACGCGCTCGTCACCTATCAATTCAACACCATGACCGCGAAGCACTTCTTTTGCCGCCATTGCGGCGTCCACTCGTTCCACGCGCCCCGGCGGAACCCCGACCGGCTCGCCGTCAACGCCCGCGCTCTCGATGGGATCGACCTGGCGGAATTGACGCCGACCCGGTTTTTCGACGGGCGCAACTGGGAAGAGGCCCAGAGCCGGCACCTCGCCGAAGAGGCCGAGCGCCAGCGCCTTGCCGATTCGGGCACGATCCCTCCCGGCTAGATCACCCGCTCCGTCGCCACCCCGCGCACATCCATCTCGAAATCGAGCCCCTGCACCGGCGGGCGGGCGAAGTGCCAGGTCAGACCCGCCGGCATCGCGCCGCGCCCGACCAGTTCGTCGGCGAGGACCGGATGGATGTCGAACACGGTATAGGCCTGGGTCGCGGTGGCGTCGGCCCAGGAGAAGCCGAGCGCCGCCATCCGCCGCTCCATCGCGCCGACGACGTAGCGCGTCTTGTCGCGCATGCCGGCGGCCGACTGATCGCCGAACCGGACGATGCGCTCGGCGTAGCTGCCGGGGCCGTCCGACGCCTCGCCGCTGCCGGCGGCGACGAAGCTGCGCGCGCCGCCCGTCTCCTGCTTGGCGGCATCCTGCTTGACGGTATAGCAAAAGGCATAGAACGAGGGCTCGGCGGGCGGGTCGATCTCGGGGCAGACATTCGAGCGCGCGACCGGGTTGATATCGTCGCGAAAGATGCCCCACGTCTCCAATCGCCGCACGTAGACGCGGTTGAAGGCGATGAACCCGGCATCGGTGAACTGCGCCGGCGAGCGCAATTCGCAGGCGCAAAACGCCTGGAACGGCCGCCCGATTCGGGTCAGGTGGGCCTCGATCGCGTCGAACCCGGCATTGAGCGGCAGCGGTCGGGCAAACCACGCCCGCTCGATCGCGAAACCCGGCTCGGCCGCGACCCCTCCCGAATACTGGAACGCGTGCTCGATAAAGCGGTAACCGCCGGGGGAGAAGGTTTGCACTGCCATCGGCGTGTTCCTCACCAGGTTCGAAATCGGGTTGTAGAGGCGACCCTCTAGTCTCGACACGGGCTCAACCGATCGGCGCCGTCGCGGCTTTGAGCCAACGCGCCGTCTTGGGGTCGACCAGCGGCGTGATTAGCTCCCGGACCCTGGCGTGGTATCGGTCGAGCCAGGCGGCCTCTTCGTCATCGAGCAGGTCGCGGTCGACCAAGGCCTGATCGATCGGCGCCAGGGTCACGGTCTCGAAGCACAGCATCTCGCGCCCGCCGTCTTCCTTGGCCGCCGCCTCGGCGGGCTGGACCACGACCAGGTTCTCGATGCGGATGCCGTAGGCGCCGGTTTTGTAATAGCCCGGCTCGTTCGACACGATCATCCCCGGCAATAGCGGCTGCGTATTCGGCGCCTTCGAGATGCGCTGCGGCCCCTCGTGCACCGACAAATAGCTGCCGACCCCGTGGCCGGTGCCGTGATCGTAATCGAGCCCCTGCTGCCACAACGCCCGCCGCGCCAGGGTATCGAGCTGCGAGCCGGTGGTGCCCTTGGGAAACCGCGCGGTGGCCAGCGCGATATGCCCCTTCAGCACGCGGGTAAAGCGGTCGCGCATTTCCGCGCTCGGCGTGCCGATCGCGATCGTGCGGGTGATGTCGGTGGTGCCGTCGAGATACTGCGCGCCCGAATCGAGCAGATACAGATTGCCCGGAACCAGCGATTTTTCGGTCTCGGGCATCGCCCGGTAGTGCACGATCGCGCCGTTCGACCCCGCCCCCGAAATCGTCGGGAAGCTCAGATCGCGGAAATGCTTGCCGGTCTTGCGCAAGGCTTCGAGCCGGTCGCTGGCGGCGATCTCGCGCAATTCGCCCCGCGGCGCCTCGCGCGCGAGCCAGGCGAGAAACCGGGTGACCGCGGCGCCGTCGCGACGATGCGCGGCGCGGGTGCCGTCGAGCTCGACCGGGTTCTTGCATGCCTTGGGCAACAGGCATGGGTCGGCGGCGCGGTGGATCTGCGCGCCGGCGGCGGCGAGCCGGTCGAACACCCAGGCGGCGGCAGTTCCCGGGTCGGCCTGCACCCGCCCGCCGGAGGCGGCGAGTTCGTCGAGCGCGGGCCCGAGCCGCTCGGGCGGCTCGATCGCGACCGCGTTGCCGAGGTGCTGGTCCAGCCCTGGCATCAGCTTGCGGCGGTCGATGAACAGGGTGACGCCGCCGTCCTGCCGCAGGATCGCGAACGATAGCGGCAACGGCGTATGCGGCACGTCGCCGCCGCGGATGTTGAGCAGCCAGGCGATCGATTCCGGCATCGTCAGTACCGCCGCCGCGACCCCTTCCTCGGCCAGGGCATGGCCGAGGCGGGCGCGCTTCGATTCCGCGCTCTCGCCGGCAAATTGCGCCGGCTGCGGGTAGACCGGGGCGAGCGGCGGCGGCGGCTGGCCCGGCCATACGCGATCGAGCGGGTTGTTATCGACCGCGCGCAACGCCGCGCCGGCGCGCTCGGCCGCCGCGCGCAGCCGCTCGACCTCCTGCGGGGTATGGAGCCAGGGGTCGTAGCCGATTGTCTCGCCCTTGCCGAGCGCCGCGGCGAGCCAGCGCGACGGCGGCTCGTCGATCAGATGATGAATCTTGAACAGCGCGGTGTCGACCTGGTCGGCCGCCTGCAAGGTATAGCGGCCGTCGACGAACACCGCCGCGCGCCGGGTCAGCACGATCGCCGCGCCGGCCGACCCGGTAAACCCGGTCAGCCACGCCAGCCGCTGCCCGCGCTGCGGCACGTATTCTCCCTGATGCTCGTCGGCGCGCGGCACGATGAACCCGGCCAGTCCGCGCGCCGCCAGTTCCTCGCGCAATAGCGCGAGCCGGGCCGGGCGCGGCAAGCGGGCGAAATCCTCCGCGGCGAGCCCATCGCGGTAATCCTCGGCGAGATAGGCATGCAGTTTTTGCAGCGCTTGGGCGAGCGGCGCGGGGGTCGGGTCGGCGACCAGCGCATGCCAGCTATCTCCGATCTCGGCCGGAGCCGCCAATACACCGGCGACCACGGCGATGACCGCGTCGACATCGAGGGCCAATCGGCTCGCCTTCAGCAGCTGCGCCAGTTGGCGCCGTTTCGGCCCAATTCCCGCCATTATCTTCATCGACCGTTCCTGTCCGCGGACCCTGGGCGCCACTCTATGATGTTTTCCGCTGGTGCGGAATCAGCCCCCAGGCTCGGGTATAAAATACGGCCGGCGACTCCGCGATGCGCGTCCCTCGCGTCATCGTGATGCGGCAAACCAGCTATGCGTCTGACAGGGGTACTGACCTGTTGCATAGCTGACTTGCGCTGATCCGGCTGATAAATCTTCATAATCGTCTTAGATTGTGCAGTGCACCAATAGTGCTGAGGACGAAGATCATGTCGATAGTCAATCTGTTCGTCGCCGCCCGCAACGCCTGGTCCGAACGGCGTCGCCGCGACCGCACCTATGCCGAATTGATGTCGCTTGACGACCGCTCGCTCGCCGATATCGGAATTCACCGCTCGCAGCTCTCGGCCGCGGTCGACAGTATGTTCGCGAGGAACGCGGCCGCCGCGACCCCGCCCGCACCCGACTTCGACGCGCGCCCGGCGCACCTCGCCGGTCATCGCTGGCTGCCTCGGGCCTGATCGGCGCGCAACACCAGGGTCGACCACCCGTCGATCACGATCCGCCGCTCGAGCCTCACCCGGCTCAAGCGGTGAGCGGCGATCACGATCGCCTCCTGCCGGCGCAATAGGCCCGACAGGATCGCTACCCCGCCCGGCATCAGAACGCGCGACAGGTCGCGCGCCATCAGCGCCAGCGGACGCGCCAGAATGTTGGCGAAAACCAAATCGTAATGCGCCGCACGCACCCCCCGGCCGCGGTAGCCGGGGGCGCATGTCGCGTGTACCCATCGGGCCAGCCCGTTGCGCCGGACATGGTGCCGCGCCACCACAACCGAGCCTGGGTCGATGTCGCTCGCCCGCACCGCGCGCCGCAATAGCTTCGCCGCGGCGATCGCGAGAATGCCGCTGCCGGTGCCGATATCGAGCGGATGCCGAAACCGCCGCCGCCGGGCAAGAACATCGAGCGCCACCAGGCAGCCGCGGGTCGAGGGGTGCTCGCCGGTGCCAAAGGCGCTGGCGGCGTCAATCTCGAGCGCGACCGCGCCGGTGCCGGCCGGCGGACGCCAATGCGACCCGTGCACCAAAAAGCGCCCGACCCGAAACGGCGGGAAGGCGCGGCGGGTCTCGGCCAACCAGTCGCGCTCCGCCATTGCCGTCTCGGCGATCTCCAGCAGCGCCCCGCCCGTCGCCGCCGCCGCCAGGGCCAGCCGCACGGTCAGCGCGGGATCGAGCGATTTCTCGCGCGGATAGGCCTCGACCCGCCACAGCGAGGCCGCCTCATCGATCTCGAACACCGACAGCGCGCCGGCGGATTCATCGAGGATCACCGCGACCGCCGCCGCCGCGTCGGCCCCGCGCACCCGCGCCGCGATTTGCCAGGTCTGGCCTTGCCACGTCTGGCCTTGCATGATCAGGCGAGCATGTCAGGCGCGCTCGACGAAGGCGTCCATGACCCTTTTGTCGCCGGCATGCTCGAACGCGATCGACAGCTTGTTGTCTTCGACTGCGCGTACCGTGCCATAGCCGAACTTCTGGTGAAACACCCGGTCGCCGACCGCGAACCCGCCGATTTTACGGACCTCCCGGCTGCGGAAAGGCACGCGCGGGCTCTCGGCCAGCAACGGCGCCTGCGCCTTGCGCAGGCCTTGGGGCTCGCCCCAATTCGCGTTCCAGCCCGAGCCCCATACCGAGCTGCCCGGTGAACTCGCCGGCCCGGTATTGGCCCAGCCCATGCCGGCTCCGAGCCCCGGCTCGGTCATCATCTCCACATGCGCCTTGGGCAACTCGTCGATAAAGCGGGCGCGGGCCGAGCTTTGCCATTGGCCGTGGACACGCCGGTTGGCGGCGAACGACACATAGGCCCGATGCCGCGCCCGGGTCAGCCCGACATAGGCGAGCCGGCGTTCTTCCTCGAGGCCGGGCAGCCCGGCCTCGTCCATCGACCGCTGGCTAGGAAACAGGCCCTCCTCCCAGCCGGGCAGGAACACAGTGTCGAATTCGAGTCCCTTGGCGCTGTGCAAGGTCATCAGGCTGACCATGTCGCCGGCGGTATCGGCGGCGTTGTCCATGACCAGGCTGATATGTTCGAGAAACCCGGTTAGGTTCTCGAACTCGGCCATCGCGACGACCAGCTCCTTCAGGTTTTCGAGCCGGCCCGGCGCCTCGGGCGAATTGTCGGCTTGGAGCATGCCCGTATAGCCCGATTCGTCGAGCACCGACTGCACCAGCTCGGTGTGGTCGATCCGCCCGGCGGTAGCGCGCCAGCGATCGAGCGCGGTCAGGAAATTACCCAGCGAATTGCGCGCCGCGCGCGGCAGCCGGTCGCCCAGGATCAGTTCGCGCGCGGCCTCGACCAGCGGCATTTGCGCGGCACGCGCGGTGTTATGGAGCTGCTGCACGGTCGCGGTGCCGATGCCGCGCCGCGGCGTGTTGACGATGCGCTCGAAGGCGAGGTCGTCGGCCGGTTGCTGGATCAGCCGCAGATAGGCCAGCGCGTCGCGGATCTCCTGGCGCTCGTAAAATCGCGGCCCGCCGATCACCCGATAGGGCAGGGCCAGCGCGATAAAGCGCTCCTCGAACTCTCGGGTCTGAAACCCGGCCCGCACCAATATCGCGATGTCGCGCAGTGCATGGCCCTTGCGCTGCAATGCCTCGATCTCGTCGCCGACCCAGCGCGCCTCCTGCTCGGCGTCCCACAATCCGCGCACGACGACCTTGTCGCCCTCGCCGGCGCGGGTCCACAGCGTCTTGCCGAGGCGGCCGCGATTATGCGCGATGACCCCGGCGGCGGCGGCGAGGATATCGGGGGTCGAGCGGTAATTCTCCTCGAGCCGGACGATCAGCGCGCCGGGAAAATCACTCTCGAATTTGAGGATGTTCTCGATCTGCGCGCCGCGCCAGCTATAGATCGACTGGTCGTCGTCGCCGACGCAGCACAGATTGCGGTGCTGCTGGGCCAACAGCCGCAGCCACAGATATTGCGCGACGTTGGTGTCCTGGTACTCGTCGACCAGCAGATAGCGAAAGCGATGCTGGTAGCCGGCAAGGATTTCGGGGTTGCCGGTGAACACGGTCAGATTGTGCAACAGCAGGTCACCGAAATCGACCGCGTTCAGGGTCGCGAGCCGCTCCTGATACAGCCGGTAGAGCCGGATCGCCTGCCCATCGGCGTAGTCGCCGGCATCACCGGGCGGGACCTTGTCCGGGGTGAGCCCGCGGTCCTTCCAGCGCTCGATCAGCCCGAGCAGGGCACGCGCCGGCCAGCGCCGATCGTCGATATTGGCGATACCGACGATCTGCTTCAGCAGGCGCAGCTGATCGTCGGTATCGAGGATCGTGAAATTCGACCGAAGCCCGACAAACTCGGCGTGGCGCCGCAAGATGCGGGCGGCGAGCGCGTGAAAGGTGCCGAGCCAGACCCCCTCGGCTGCGCGGCCGATCACCGCCTCAAGCCGCTCGCGCATCTCGCGTGCCGCCTTGTTGGTAAAGGTGACCGCGAGCAATTCGCCTGGATAGGCGCGCCCGGTCGCCAGGATGTGCGCCAGCCTCGTGGTCAATACCCGCGTCTTGCCGGTGCCGGCCCCGGCCAATACCAGCACCGGGCCGTCAACCGCCGCCACCGCCTGGCATTGCGCCGCGTTGAGCCCGGCCAGATAGGGCGCGGGGTCGATCGCGGGATCGGTTGCGGGGGCGTCGATCAATTCGGACATCTTCCCATCATATAGCAAGCCGGCCGACTCGGCACACCATGGGTCGCTCATTTCGACCCTGCCGCCGTGGTTTTAAAATTGGCCAGGCCAACGATCGCGTGGTCTGGCCGGAGGCCGCGGTCCGGACCCGCCGTGGGCGCTGCCCCTCGTCGCCGTGACGACGAGAACGAGGATCGTGGCCCGCGCGCCACAAGCGACGAGACGCCGCGCCGCGGCGATCGAGATTCCCTATGACGGTCACGCACTTGGCCGTATGTGTGGATGATGCACGCCGCGATTGTCCTCCTCGTGCTGATCCTGACCTATTTCGGCATGGCGGCCGGGCGAATCGCGTGGCTGCAGGTCGACCGCACCGGAATCGCGCTGCTCGCGGTCATCGCCTTGTTGGCCGGCGGCCAGATGACGCTCGACGATTTCGGCAGCGCGGTCGACATGCCGACCCTGGCGTTGCTGTTCGCGATGATGATCATCTCGGCGCAATTCGCCGAATCGGGGTTTATCGACCTGTGTGCGCGCACGATCACCCGCACCAGCGGCGGCAGCGCCGTGCTGCTGGCGTTGACGGTGGCGATCGGCGGCGGGCTATCGGCGGTGTTGGCCAACGATATCTTGATCGCGACGATCGCGCCGCCGCTGATCGCCGGCGCCTTGGCGCGCGGTCTCGACCCGCGTCCGTTCGTGATCGCGCTGGCGGCGGCGGTGAATGCCGGTTCGTCCGCGACGATGATCGGCAACCCGCAAAACATCCTGCTCGGCGCGATGGGCGGGCTCGATTTTTGGAATTTCATCGCGATCTGCGCGGTACCGGCGATGTTCTCGCTGGTCGTCGTGTTCGTCGTCGTGTGGCTGCAATGGCATCGCCGCATCGACAGCGGCGTGCCGGCGCTCGCCAACCCGCTGCCGGTCGTGACCCACCCGCTCGACCGTAACCAGACGATCAAGGGCGCGGTCGCGATCCTGGCCCTGCTGTTGCTGTTCCTGACCCCTCTGCCGCGCGAAACGGGGGCCTTGATCATCGCCGCCTTGCTGCTCGCCAACCGCAAGATCACCAGCCGCACGATGATCGCGACCGTCGATTGGCCCCTGCTGCTGCTGGTCGCATGCCTGTTCGCGATCACCGGGGCGCTCAATCGGACCGGCATCGCCGCCCAGGCGCTGGCTTTTCTGATCGATTACGGGCTGTTGCCGAGCAGCCTGTTGTTGCTCACGCCGTTCGCGCTGGTGACCAGCAACGCGATCGGCAGCCTGCCGGCGTCGATGTTGCTGTTGCAGATCTGGCAAGTGCCGCCGAGCCACGTACTGTACGCGCTGTCGCTGTTGTCCAGCCTGTCGGGCAATCTGCTGCTGTCGGGCAGCCTGACCAACGTGCTGATCGCCGAGCGCGCCGAGCGGATGGGAACAAGGCTCAGTTTCGCCGACCATGCCCGCGCCGGCATCCCGATCGTGCTGGCGTCGATCGGCTTCGCGATTTTATGGCTCAGCCTGATCGACATCCTGCCGCTGACCCCGCCGCCATTGGCGCCGACCCTTCCGCCCTAGGATTGCGCCCTAGCGATTGCACCCGGGCTGGCGGGATGGCGGGGGGCGCGGTAGAACAAGCCCCCCGCTGCTTCGAGGAAACCCCGTGCCGGTCCGGCCTCTTCGCATTGGTACTCGCGGCAGCCCGATGGCGCTCTATCAGGCGGCGCTGGTGCGCGACCGGCTGCTGGCGACCCAGCCCGATCTCGCCGAGCCGGGCATGATCGTGCTGGTGCCGATCCGCACCACCGGCGACCGCGTCCAGGATCGGCTGCTCGCCGAGATCGGTGGCAAGGGCCTGTTCACCAAGGAGATCGAATCGGCATTGCTCGACCGGCGGATCGACCTCGCGGTGCATTCGCTGAAGGACATGGAAACGGCATTGCCGCCGGGGCTCGAAATCGGCTGCGTGCTGCCGCGCGACGACCCGCGCGACGCGCTGGTGTCGGGTTGCGGCAGGGTGCTGGCGGGACTGCCCGGAGGCGCGCGGATCGGCACCGCCTCGTTGCGCCGGCGTGCGCAATTGCTGCGCCGCCGCTCCGATCTGATCGTCGTGCCGATCCGCGGCAATGTCGACACCAGGCTCGCCAAGCTCGACGCGGGCGAGGTCGATGCGCTGGTCGTGGCCGCCTGCGGGCTCGAACGGCTCGGCAAGGCGGCGCTGATGACCGAGATATTGTCGGCCGATATCATGCTGCCGGCGGTCGCCCAGGGCGCGCTGGCGGTCGAGTTCCGCGCGGATGACGGCGAATTGCGCCATCGCCTCGCCGTGCTCGCCGACGGACCGAGCACGATCTGCGTCGCCGCCGAGCGGGCGATGCTGGCCGCGCTCGACGGCTCGTGCCGCACCCCGATCGCCGGGCTGGCGGTGATCGACGGCGACCGCATCAGCCTCGACGCGCTATTGCTGACCCCGGACGGCGGCGGCGAGCGGCGGGCGAGCGGCACCGCGGCGCTCGGCGACGCGATCGCGCTCGGCGGCGAGATCGGCGCGGAACTGCGCCGCGACGCCGGCGCCGAATTCGGGTTTTAGAGGGATTTCTCAGTTAGCCGCCGGCTTGGGCGCGCGCGGCCCGAGGCCCGAGCCGCAGGTTTGCGTGTGCAGCCAGTCGGTCGGCGTCATGTTGCCTTCGAGGACGCGGTTGTAGAGGCCGACCGGCCAGGTCAGCACGAACACGGTGTGGTTGACGATATCGTCGTTCTTGTTGTCGCACGGGCCGGTGGCGAAGAAGCCCAGCCCCAGCAACACCGCCCCAATCAGGAAATAGAGCGCGACGATCGACCGCATCGGGCCTCCCCTTTCTGGCAACGATGCAAACGCGGCAACGGCCCGGTTCGCTCCCGCGGCGACATCGTGTCGCCGCGAAAGACGAACCCGAGCGGGTGAGGCTAGGCGCGAATCTCGCCTACAGCACGCCCTCGCTCTTCAGCGCGGCGAATTGGCCGGCGTCGATGCCGAGCCAGCTCCGCAATACCTCGGCGCTGTCCGCTCCCAGCGCCGGCGAGCCCTTTACTCGCACGGTCTTGCCGTCGACCCGAACCGGCCAGCTCGCCATCTTGTACTCGCCGCTATGGTGCTTGACGGTCTGCATGAAGCCGCGTTCTTCAAAGCTCGGCTCGTTCTGCAATTCCATCGTGTCGAACACCGCCCCGGCGGGAACCCCGACCGCGATCAATTTCTCCATGACCTCGCGCTTGTCGTGCTGGACGGTCCATTCGCCGATGATCGCGTCGAGTTCGTCGGAGTGGGCGACGCGCGCGTCGCCGGTGGCGAAGCGGGCATCCTCGATCAGCTCCTCGCGGCCGATCAGTCGCATCAGCCGGGTCCAGTGCTCGGGATTGGCCCGGCTGGTGGTCAGGTACATGTAGTCGTTGGGGCCGCCGCCCTTGCACGGGTAGAGGCCGGCGGGCGAGTTGTTGCCGGCGCTCGGCTTGGCGCCGCGGCGCTGCGCCGGCTTGCCGGTGCGCGCCATCGTGGCGAAACAGGTGCGCATGTAGTGCACCATCGCGTCCTGCATCGCGACTTCGAGGCGGCGTCCGACCCCGGTGCGGTTGCGTTCGTGCAACGCGCCGAGGATGGTCGCCGCCATCAGCATGCCGGTGCCGGTGTCGCCAAAGCTCAGGCCCGGCTTGACCGGCGGCCGACCGGGCTCGCCGGTGACGCTGATCGGGCCGCCCGCGGCCTGCGCGATCATGTCGAACGCCAGCCCCTTCTCGTGCGGGCTGCCGGTGGCGAAGCCCTTGACCTGGCAGTAGATGATACCGGGATTGATCTTCTTGACCGTCTCGTAGTCGAGCCCGAGGCGCTCGATCGTGCCGGGCGCCATGTTTTCGGCGACGATATCGGCCTTCTTGATCATTTCCTTGACGATATCGAGCCCCTTCGGCGATTTCAGGTTCAAGGTTATCGACTTCTTGTTGACGTTGAACTGGTAGAAGTACCAGGGGTCGTCGTCGGGCTTGCCGGGGCGCAGGCGCCGGCCGGGATCGCCGCGTCCGGGGTTCTCGATCTTGACCACCTCGGCGCCGAACCAGGCGAGCACCTCGGTGCAGGTCGTGCCCGCCTCGAACTGGGTGAAATCCACCACCTTGACGCCTTGGAGAAAATTCAGGTCCTGGCTCATGTCACTCATCGCCGGCTCCTCCCGAGAATAGGCATGCCGACAGCGTGCCCCTTATCGGGCGCAGCCGCAACGGCTTCCCGCCATGCCCGCAACGCACGCGCAAAAAATATCAGGCCCAAGGTATTGAATTCGCGCGTCTCGTCATTCGGCGAACAGGCAAGAACAGGGGCGGGGAACAGGCATGAACAGGGGCCATGTCAGGTCGGCGGCGGATCGCGGCATAGGGACGCCTGCGAGGCGGCGTTATACGATCAAATGTTCACTTTATGTTCGCCATTCAAGAGCCCCGCGAAGGATAGCCGGAACGCAACAAATCGTCATTCCGGGAGCCCCTCGACGCCCGTAGATCATCAGCGAAACGTTCGAATATCGTGCATGCCGACCTCGACATAAACGCGCCGCGCGGCCTTCTGATGAGCCACGCCCCACTCGTTTTCAATCATGCTCATAGCTTCTTCGAGCCGCTTGGCAGCCATTGGCTCCGGGCAATTGAACTTGAGG